>JAEAMF010000629.1_pt1 | contig 38524 bp, 30 predicted proteins | sample 8958721 | NCBI WGS metagenome assembly JAEAMF01 (sample SAMN16933255, study PRJNA681124) | bioreactor sludge metagenome | isolation source: anaerobic bioreactor treating anionic surfactant - SDBS | place: India: Bengaluru | collected 2019-02-28 | reverse complement strand
TGAAAGCACCTGATTTATTCGTCAAGAACGTGCGTAATCATCCGGGACCTGACACTTATTATTGCGATCAATATAAAAAGTCACCGGTCCACGCAGAGGAGGGCTGCCGACCGTTGCCTCGCCACCGATTCGTCGGATGAAGCAAAAGGAATCAGCATGCAAGAGGGAGCTGCGCACGGCGCACTGTCGCAGGCGCTGCAACTGGCACAGTTGCAGGCCCTGGACCGGGTGATGGCCATAGCCGCGTTCGAGGTCGATGGCACCTTGTGCCATGCCAATGCCAATTACCTGAAACTGATGGGGCTCTCAGCGGCACAGGCCCGGGGGCGCCGCCACAGCAGCTTTTGCACGCCCGCCCTGCTGGGCAGCGACAAGTACGAGACCATCTGGTCCAGTCTGTGCGCGGGCCATGCCTATTCGGGCATTGTGGAACGCCTGCGCAGCGACGGCAGCAGCTGCTGGCTGGAAGCCACCTATTCGCCGGTGATGGATGCCCAGGGCCGGGTGCTGCAGATCCTGAAGGTCGCCACCGACATCACGGCGCGCCATGCCCGCGAGCAGGCACAGCAGGAGCACTTGCGCCGCCTGTCGCTGGTGGCGGACGCCTCCGACACGGCGGTGCTCATCAGCGACGGGGCTTCCTGCATCCTCCACGTCAACGGCGGCTTTACCCGTATGTTCGGCTGGACCACCGAAGAAGTGGCCGGGCGCACACCGATCGCCCTGCTGGCGCCCCAGATGTCGGAAGAATTCGTCAACATCTACCGCACCGAGCTGCGTGCCGGCCGGCCGGTGGGGCGCGAAGAGATCGTGGTTGGCAAGAACGGCCAGCGCTACTGGGCCAAGGTCATCAGCAATCCGATTCTGGATGCCGACGGGCAGTGGCGCTACACGGTGTCCATGCTCACCGACATCACCCGCTCCAAGATGCACGAAGCGCTGCAGCACCGGGTGCTGGAAGCCATGGCGCGCGAGCGGCCGCTGGCCGAGGTGCTGGAAATGGTCTGCCAGGAGGTGGAGCGCATCGCCCCGGAAGTGACGGCGTCCATTCTGGAAGTGGATGCGCAGGGCCTGATGCACCCGCTGGCGGGCCTAAGCCTGCCAGCGTCGTATTCGCAGCAGCTCGACGGCGTGGCCATCGGTCCCCAGGTGGGCTCCTGCGGCACGGCAGCATGGCGCAATGCGCCGGTGCTGGTGGACGACATCGCGCAGGATCCGCTGTGGAGCAACTACAAGCACCTAATCCTGCCGCTGGGCTACCACGCCTGCTGGTCCACCCCGATCCGCAACAGCCAGGGCCATCCCATCGGCACCTTTGCCTTCTACTACCGTGAACCCCGCACCGATGCCTCGTCGGCCTTTCACCAGCAGCTGGTGGATGCCTGCTCGCACCTGTGCGCGCTGGCGCTCGAGCGGGAACATGCCCGCGCACGCATCCGCCAGCTGGCGTTCTATGATGGCTTGACGGGCCTGCCCAACCGCAGCCTGCTGCAGGCCAAGGCCGACCAGGCCATTGCCTCGGCCGCACGCAACGACGAACAGCTGGCCGTGCTGTTCATCGATCTGGACCGCTTCAAGCAGGTCAATGACTCCCTGGGCCACCCGGCCGGCGATGAGCTGCTGCGCAATGTCGCCAGCCGCGTGCAGCAGGTGCTGCGCGGCTCCGACATTGCCGGGCGCCTGTCGGGTGACGAGTTTGTGGCGGTGCTGCCGCAGTGTGACGCCGAGCATGTCGCCAACACCATCGAGCGCCTGCAGGAGCTGCTGGCCGCACCGCTGACCATTGCCGAGACCTCGCTGGCCGTGTCCGCCAGCATCGGCATCGCCATGTTCCCGGCCGACGGACGCGATATGGAAACGCTGGTACACCGCGCCGACATGGCCATGTACCAGGCCAAGAGCCAGGGCCGCGGCCGCTTCAGCTTCTTCAGCAGCGAGATGAACCGCCTGGCCCAGGAGCGGCTGGCATTGGAGACCGCACTGCGCAAGGCGCTGCAGGAAGGCGGGCTGCGCCTGCACTACCAGCCGCAAATTGATATGGCCAGCGGCCAGCTCTACGGCGTGGAAGCCCTGGCCCGCTGGACCCATGCGGAGCTGGGCGAGGTGTCGCCGGCCCGTTTCATTCCGCTGGCGGAGGAGTGCGGTCTGATCGCGGATCTGGGCCGCTGGGCACTGGGCGAGGCCTGCCGCCAGCTGGCGCAGTGGCGCACCCAGGGGCTGGCGGTGCCGGCGGTGTCGGTCAACCTCTCGCCGTCGAGCTTCCACAACCTGGACCTGCCGCGCATGATTGCCGACACGCTGGACCGCAATGCGCTGGCCCCCCAGGATCTGACGCTGGAGCTGACCGAAAGCATTCTGCTGGACACCAACCCCAGCACCATGAAGACCATCGACGAGGTGCATGCGCACGGCGTGCGCCTGTCCATGGACGACTTCGGCACCGGCTATTCCAGTCTCAGCTATCTGCGCCGCCTGCCGGTCAGCGAGCTGAAGCTCGACCGCAGCTTTGTGGCGGACCTGGAGCACGACGAAGCTGCCCGCGCACTGAGCAGCGCCATCCTGGGTATCGGCAAAAGCCTGCACCTGACCGTGGTGGCCGAAGGGGTGGAAACCGCCACCCAGAACGTGATGCTGCGTGAACAAGGCTACCCGGTGGCCCAGGGCTTTCTGTTTTCGCGTCCGCTGTCGCCCCAGGACCTGGAGCAGTGGCTGATACGGCGCCAGGCGGAAGCGCCGGCCTTGGCGCCCGTGGCGCAGCTCTGAGCCGCTGCTGCCCGGGCTCTGAGGCCGCCGGTGGAGGGGCCTCAGCCGGGGCATTTCTGCCGCATGGCCATCCCGCGGAAGCGGCCGAAATGGCATGGGATGTGCGTTAGCATCGCTGACCCCGCCGCGCTTGCCGTGGCATTCGGAATGCACGTACAAGGAACTGCCAATGGCCGCAGACGGCAATACCAGCCAACTGGTGGGAATCGTGACTTTGCTGGGGGCCGCCGTCGTCGGTGTGCCGCTGTTCAAGCGCCTGGGGCTGGGCGCCGTGCTGGGCTATCTGGCGGCCGGTCTGGTGATCGGCCCATTCGGCATGGGCCTGCTGACCGATGCGCAGACCATCATCCATGTGGCCGAGCTCGGGGTGGTGATGTTCCTCTTCGTCATCGGGCTGGAGATGAAACCCTCCCATCTGTGGGGCCTGCGCGGGCAGATCTTCGGCCTGGGCAGTATGCAGGTGGTGCTGTCGGCCCTGCTGCTGACCGGGGTGGGGGTGTCGTTTGGCTTCCCGTGGCAGGTGGCCTTCGTCAGCGGCGCGGGCTTTGTGCTGACGTCCACCGCCATCGTGATGCAGGTGCTGGCCGAACGGGGCGATCTGCATGCGCCACAGGGCCAGCGCATCGTGTCCATTCTGCTGTTTGAGGATCTGTTGATCGTGCCGCTGCTGGCGGTGGTGGCCTTTCTGGCGCCGGCCGATGCGGCCGCCGCCAGTGCATCGGCTTCGCCGCTGTGGCAGCGCATCGGCGTTGCCGTGCTGTCGCTGGGCGCGCTGGTGGCCGCCGGCCGCTGGCTGCTGAATCCCATGTTCCAGGTGCTGGCCCGGGCCAAGGCACACGAGGTGATGACCGCCGCCGCGCTGCTGGTGGTGCTGGGGGCGGCGCTGCTGATGGAGTGGGGCGGTCTGTCGATGGCGTTGGGGGCCTTTGTGGCCGGCGTGCTGCTGTCGGAATCCAGCTTCCGCCACCAGCTCGAGGCCGATATCGAGCCCTTCCGCGGCCTGCTGCTGGGCCTGTTCTTCCTGGGGGTGGGCATGGCCCTGAACCTGGAGGTGGTGGGGCGCAACTGGCCGCTGATCGTGGCCGGGGTGCTGGCACTGATGGTAGGCAAGGCGCTGTGCATCTATCTGGTGGCGCGCTTTGCCAAAAGCCCGCATGCCGAGGCCATGGACCGCGCCATCCTGATGGCGCAGGGTGGCGAGTTCGCGTTCGTGCTGTTCACCGAAGCGCTGAAGTTGCGCGTCATGGACGCCGAGGTGAACGCCAATATGACAGCCATCGTGGTGCTGTCAATGGCCCTCACGCCCCTGGTGGTGGTGCTGTACAAGCGCTGGGCGCGGGCCGATGCGCTGTCGCTGGACGGCGTGGAAGCGCCGCAGGACCTGCAGGGCAACGTGCTGATCATCGGCTTTGGCCGCGTGGGGCAGATCGCCAGCCAGGGCCCGCTGGCCAAGGGGGTGCAGCTGTCCATCATCGACAACGACCCGGACACCATCCGCGCGGCGGCGCTGTATGGCTTCAAGGTCTATTACGGCGACGGTGCACGGCCGGACATCCTGCATGCGGCAGGGGCCAAGCACGCCCAGGCCATCGTCGTCTGCGTGGACGACAAGGCCGCGGCCACCCGCATCGTGGAGAACGTGCGGCGCGAATGCCCGCATGTGCAAATGGTGGTGCGGGCCTTCGACCGGGAACATGCGCTGGAGCTGGTGCGCCAGGATGCCGACCATGTGGTGCGCGAAACCTTTGAATCCGCCATGGTGATGGCCCGCCAGACGCTGAAGGTGATCGGCGTGGACGACGGTGAGGCCGACCTGCTGCTGGAACAGGTGCGCAGCCGCGATGCCGAACGCTTTGCGCTGGAAACCGCCGGAGGCATGTTTGCCGGCCGGGCCCTGGTGCTGGGCAATATCGAGCACATTGCCCCGCCGCGCCACGACGACGAGGCACGCAAGCAAGGCTGACGCAGGGCCGTCCGGGCTGTCCTGGCTGTCAGGGCCGTGTGTGGCCTGGCGGCAAGGGCTGCGGGCGCTGGGGGTGAATGCGGGTGCGCCCGCCGCTCCGCAGTCCGGTGCGGGCGGGACTAGGCTTTGCCCCAGACCAGGGGCTGGGGGGCGGGTGCCAGGGCTTGCCCGTCCAGCTTGCCCAGTGCCGCTCCTTCCAGCCGGGTCACGCCCAGCGCGGCCAGCGTGGCGGGGTCCACCGCATCCAGCGGCCCCATCTGTGGCCCCTGGAAATGCGCGCAGAAGGCCACGGCGTCGGCCTTTTTCACAAAGTACGCCCACACGGCCTCCAGGCGCAGGTGGCCGTGAAAAGCCTGCTCCAGCACCACGCTGTAGGGCGAGGCGTCGAACGGCACATAGTGGATGCGCTGGCGCAGCGCCCAGGAGGTGGGGCGTGCGGCCCGCTCGGCCAGCTTGAGCAGGCGCGGGCGGTCCTCCTGCACGCCCACGTAGAACAGCACGTCGCGGGCATTCACTTCCACCTCGCCGGCCTCGCTGGCGAAGCGGGCCTGGGTGCCGCTGTCCGCGCTCCAGCCGAGAAAGCGGCTCAGGCGCGTGGGCATGCCTTCCTTGCCCAGCAGGTACATGCGGTAGCGGTCGGTGACGGAGCTGAAGTCGTCCAGCTCGCGCGGTGCGTGCAGCTGGAAGAAACCGCCGCCATGGGGCATCACGCGGCGATAGTCGCTGAAAAAGGCCGACGCGTTGAAGCTGGGGTTCTGCTGCGCAATGTGGCGGGTGAGCATGGCATGCAGGCTGTCGGTGACCACCTTGCACAGCGCCGCCACCGCGGGCTGGTGCAGCACCTGCACGGCGGCTTCACCGTCCTCGTGGCAGTGCACTGCGAGGATGGGGGTGCCGTCCAGCGTGAGCAGGTGCCCGGTGGTGCGCCAGTGGCGCTTGGATTCTTCCTTGAACCGGTCTGCGGCCAGGCCAAAGCTGTAGACCTCATGCAACAGCAGCCGGTCTGCGTAGTGGGTCTGCAGTTGCTTCAGGATGTGCAGCGCAGCCGGGTCGCGCGGTGCGACGCGGATGGCCCCGCCGCTGAGCTGGCCCAGGGCCGCAAAGAAAATCTTGCGGGCCGTGCTGTCCCCCAGCGCAGGGGTGCAGGGCGACGCCTCCAGAAAGGAGTGCAACAGCTGGTCTGTGTCCATACCGGCTCCAGAAAAGGAAAAAGCAGGAAGCCGTCGCTGTGCACGCGGCCACCTGCTTTCTAGAGCCGGAGCCGCCGGAACGCAAAGGTTCCGGTCTGAAAGGCCGGGAAAACCGTTCCAAAGGCAGGACCGGCGATGCCGATGGACGGCCGCGCTGACCGCCGCCGCCCCTTTGTCAGCGCATCAGCCCTGGGCAATCTGCGCTGCAATGGCCTCGCCCACCTGCGTGGTGTTGGCGCTGCCGCCCAGGTCGGGTGTCTTGGGGCCGGTCTTGATGACGGTTTCGATGGCCGCCACGATGGCATCGTGGGCGGCGCGCCAGTTGCCCTCGCTGTGGCCCAGGAAATCCAGCATCAGTGCGCCGGACCAGACCATGGCGATCGGGTTGGCGATGTTCTGGCCATAGATGTCGGGGGCCGAACCGTGTACGGGCTCGAACAGCGACGGGAAGCTGCGCTCCGGGTTCAGGTTGGCCGACGGAGCCAGGCCGATGGTGCCGGTGGTAGCCGGGCCCAGGTCGGAGAGGATGTCGCCGAACAGATTGGTGGCCGCCACCACATCGAAGCGGCCCGGCTGCAGCACAAAGCGCGCGGTCAGGATGTCGATGTGCTGCTTGTCCAGCGTGACTTCGGGGTAGGCCTGGTGCATGGCGTCGGCCTGCCTGTCCCACCACGGCATGCTGATGGCAATGCCATTGCTCTTGGTGGCCAGGGTCACATGCTTTTTGCTGCGGCTCTGCGCCAGATCGAACGCGTATTTCAGCAGGCGCTGGGCGCCGTGCTTGCTGTAGACCGATTCCTGGATGCAGATCTCGCGGTCCGTGCCTTCGAACATGATGCCGCCCAGCGCGGTGTACTCGCCCTCGGTGTTCTCGCGCACCACGTAGTAGTCGATATCACCGGGCTTGCGGCCGGCCAGCGGGCAGGGCACGCCTTCGAACAGGCGCACCGGGCGCAGATTGATGTACTGGTCGAACTCGCGGCGGAACTTGAGCAGCGAACCCCACAGGGAGACATGGTCGGGCACGGTGGCCGGCCAGCCCACGGCGCCGAAGAAGATGGCGTCCATGCCGCTGAGCTGGGCCTTCCAGTCGTCCGGCATCATCGTGCCGTGGGCCGCGTAGTAATCGCAGTGTGCCCAGTCGAAGTGGTGGAATTCCAGCGGCAGCTGGAATTTCTCGGCCGCGGCTTCCAGCGCGCGCAGGCCTTCGGGCATGACTTCCTTGCCGATGCCGTCGCCGGCGATGACGGCAATTTTCTTGGGGGGGATGCTCATGGTCGTGCTTTCCATCAAAGTGCGTGGGCCTGATTCTGACCCATGATGTAATGAAGCCAATCCTTTGTTTGTGCTTTGATTATTTACATATCGTGTTTAAAAACCTGCTGCCTGAAGACCTGCGCGTGTTCCTGGTCGTGGTGCGCCGCGCCAGCTTTGTGGCGGCCGCGCAGGAGCTGGGGGCCTCGCCGGCCTATGTGAGCAAGCGCATCCGCCTGCTGGAGCAAGAACTGGCCGTCAGGCTGCTGCACCGTACCACCCGCCGCGTGGCGGTGACGGAGGAGGGTGAGCGCGTCTTCCAATGGGCACAGCGCATCCTGGATGACATCGACCACCTGGTGCAGGATGTGAGCACCACCCGCGCCGAAGTGCGTGGTCTGCTGCGCGTGAGCAGCAGCTTTGGCTTCGGCCGCAATGTGATTGCGCCGGCCTGCTCCAGGCTGATCGCGCAGCACCCCGGCCTGCAGGTGCGGCTGGAAGTCTTGGACCGCATTGTCGATGTGGCGGCCGAAGGGTTCGATCTGGATGTGCGGGTGGGCGACGAGATTGCCCCCCACCTGCTGGCCAGGCGGCTGGCGGCCAACCACCGCGTGCTCTGCGCAGCACCCGCCTATCTGCAGCGGCGCGGGGCACTGCGCAGCATCGATGAGCTGCCGGCCCACGACTGCCTGGTCATCAAGGAGCGCGACCACCCGTTTGGCGTGTGGAAGCTGCGCGCCGGTGCCGAGGAGCGCACGCTGAAGGTGACCGGCCCGCTGTCCACCAACAACGGGGAGATGGCCGTGCAATGGGCCGTGGATGGCCACGGCATCATCCTGCGCTCCATCTGGGATGTGCAGCCCATGCTGGACGACGGTCGTCTGGTGCCGGTGCTGGCCGGCTGGACCCAGGAGGCCAATGTCTGGGCGGTCTATCCCAGCCGCCTGAGCCGCTCGGCCAAGGTGCGCGTGGCGGTGGAGTTCCTGCAGCGCTACCTGGTGGAGGAGGCGGGCCTGCAGGGGCCTGGCGCGTGAAGCCCGCAGCGGATGAGCAGCTGGCTGTAGCTGTGCTGCAGGCATAAAAAAAGCGCCCGCAGGCGCTTTTTTCCATGGCTCTCCAAGAGCCCGGCGCTTACTTGCTCAGCGCAGCCTTCACGGCGGCCGACACCAGTCCCATATCGGCCTTGCCTGCCAGCTGGGACTTCACGGCGCCCATGACCTTGCCCATGTCGCCGGGGCCGGTGGCACCGACTGCGGCCACGATCGCGGCCACGGCGGCGGTGATTTCGGCCTCGCCCATGCGTTCGGGCAGGTAGACCTTCAGCACTTCCACTTCGGCCTTTTCGACATCGGCCAGATCCTGGCGGTTGGCGCTTTCGAAGGCGGCGATGGAATCCTTGCGCTGCTTGATCAGCTTGTCGACGATGGCGATGATGGCAGCATCATCGAGCTCCACGCGCTCGTCCACTTCCTTTTGCTTCATCGCGGCCTGCAGCAGGCGGATGGTGCCCAGGCGTGCGCTGTCCTTGGCACGCATGGCGGTTTTCATATCTTCGGTAATCTGGGCCTTCAAGCTCATCGCTCTCTCCTGGGTGCGGGCGGATGGGGCGTGACACCGGTCACGGCGTTGCAGTGCCTTGCCTCGGTGTGGCGCTCCATCTGCGGGGAGGTCACTGCGCCGCAATCTGTGTTCGCAGTGGCCAGAAAACAAAAAACCCGCGCTTGGCGTCCCTAGCGCGGGTTGCGGCTTTTAAGGGCCGACGAATCCTAGAGGCTGATTAGTACAGCTTCTTGGGCAGCTGCATGCTGCGCACGCGCTTGTAGTGGCGCTTGACGGCGGCAGCCTTCTTGCGCTTACGTTCAGCGGTGGGCTTTTCGTAGAATTCACGAGCGCGCAGGTCGGTCAGCAGGCCCAGCTTTTCGATGGTGCGCTTGAAGCGGCGCAGAGCAACTTCATAGGGTTCGTTTTCTTTGACGCGGATGGTAGTCATTCAATTTCCAGATATATCTGTGCTGCCAGCGGGTTCTCGGGAAGATCGGGCCTAAGAGCCATGTACAGCGGTTGTCCCCGTCTCTATGAACTAGTATGGCGGACGGGGTTGCCAGCAAAGTCGAGCATTATAGCCGCATCCTTGGCGCATGCAAGCCGCCCGGCCGCAGCCAGCGCATTTCGCCCTGTCTCCGCTGCGCGCAGGGGCCTGCGGATTCCCCTGGAAGGCGCTGATTCGCCCGTGCCTGCGACCCGCTCCCGCCGTGGCCCGGCAGAAACCGGCCCGCAGCGCCGCCTGCCGATTCCTGTCGTTCTCAGTGGCTTCCAGTCGCTGCCCGTCGTTTCCTGTCGTGTCCCGCCTCTGGCCTGGGCTTCGCCGCGCTCGCTGTCGCCTGGGGGCCACCGCCGCCACGCATGCCGGTGCAATTGGGTGCGGAATTTGCTAGAGCCTCCAGGCTTTGTCAGATTCACCACAGGGCGGCCGCTGCCAGCGCAGGACGGGCCGCCGCGGAGGCGCCATGTCGTTGATGTACCGGGTTTCGAGTTGGTTGGGACGCCTGAGTGTGGGTCGCAAGTTGATGCTGATTTACCTGCTGGACCTGTCCGCGGTGATTTATGTCTCCAGCATCCTGATCCACGAGAAATACCTGTCCATCGATTTCACGCGCAAGGAAATCGTCGGCACCACCTACGCCGCCGTGGTGCGCGACGGCCTGCTGGGCCGCTTTCTGCCGGCCGACCAGCAACCCCTGCCCGTCGCGCAGGCCCTGGAGCGGCTGGCCCAGGTGCGCCAGGCGCATGACGAGCAGTTGCAGACCACCCAGGCCAGCCAGGAGTTTGCCGACACCTTGCATGCCCTGGCCCCGCTGTCGCCCCAGGAAGGGGCGGCGCTCTCGCGCCTGCGCAACCAGCTGCTGCGCGACGGGCGCGAGCTGCTCACCACGGTCAGCAACCAGTCCAACCTGATCCTCGACCCCGACCTGGACAGCTACTACGTGATGTCGCTGGTGGCGCTGCGCTACCCGGTGCTGCTGCAGACCGTCTACGACACCATGGGCTTTCTGGCCGCCAGCCCGCTGGCGCGCAACCCGCAGTGGTCGTCGGACCTGCTGACCCTGGCCGGGCGGCTGGATGCGGTGGCGCAAGGCATAGAGTCGGACTTCAACCAGGCTTTTCTGGCCGGTTCCCCGCAGATGCGCGAAGCCCTGACCGGGCCGCGCCAGCAGCTCAAAGCCACGCTGGACGACTTCCAGCGGCAGATCCAGGACATGGCCAACGGCGATGCCACGGGCACGCTGGCCCAGCTCAGCACCCATGAGGCTGCGGTGCTGGGGGCGCTGACCGGCGCCTGGAATGTCGGCATCACCGAGCTGGAACGCCTGCTCCACCAGCGGGTGGACAGCCTGTTTGCGCGCATGTGGCTGCACCTGGGTACGGCCCTGGTGCTGCTGGGCTGCATCCTGAGCCTGGTGACGCTGGTGGCGCGCCAGATTGCCCGGCCGCTGCAGCAACTGGCCGGTGTGGCCGACAAGGTGCGCACCAGCGGTGACCACACCCTGCGTGCGCACTGGAACAGCCGCGACGAGATCGGCCGCCTGGTCACCGCCTTCAACGGCATGCTGGCCCAGCTGGACCACGAACGCCTACTGCAGCAGGAGCTGGCGGCCAGCGCCCGCGCCGCCCAGGCGCAGCGCGAACTGGTGGAGGCCTTCCCGATCCCGATGGTCGTGACCTCGATTCCGGAGCACCAGGTGCTGCACGCCAATGCGCCGGCCCAGCCCTGGCTCAACGGCCGACGGCTGGACCCCTGGGCCGTGGGCCTGGAGGCTGGCGTGCGGGCACGCTTCTTTCAGCGGCTGGCGGACCAGGGCGTGGTGGACGAATTCGAGGTGCGCTGGAAAGGCGGCGCCGAACCCTCGTGGGCGGTGCTGTCGGCACGGCGCCTGCAGTTCCAGGGACAGGATGCGGTGCTGACGGCGTTCACGCCCATCAATGTGCTCAAGGTGATGGAGCAGCGCCTGGAGCTGTGGGCCAAGGTGTTCGAAGCCTCTTCGGAGGGCATCATCATCATGAACGCCGAGCAGCACATCATCAGCGTGAACAAGGCGTTCTGCCGCAGCACCCAGTACGACTTCTACGAAGTCATCGGCGAGAGCCTGGACCTGCTGCTGGAAGAACGGGAAGGCGAGCCGCTGTCGGCCCAGATCACGCGCACCATGGTGGAAAAGGAATCCTGGCAGGGCGAGGTGCGCTTCCGGCGCAGGAACGGCGAAACCTATCCCGCCTGGCTCATGGTCTCGGCGGTGCGACCGGTCAAGGGCGAGGCGGTGCTCAACCACATCGGCATTGCGATCGATATCACCGACCGCAAGCTCAATGAAGAGCGCATCCAGTTCCTGGCCCACCACGATGTGCTGACCGAGCTGCCCAACCGCTCGCTGTGCGTGCTGCGGCTGCAGGCGGCGCTGGCCCAGGCACAGCTGACGGGCGAGAAGGTGGCCGTGCTGTTCATCGACCTGGACCGTTTCAAGACCATCAACGACACCCTGGGCCACCACATCGGGGACGGCCTGCTGCGCTCCGTGGCCGGGCGGCTGCAGCAGTCGGTGCGCAGCTGCGACACGGTCAGCCGGCTGGGCGGGGACGAGTTCGTGGTGGTGATGCGCGGGGTGACCGGGCGCGCCGATGTGCAGAACATGGTGGAGCAGCGCCTGATCCGCCTGATCCGCCAGAGTCATTCCGTGGAAGGGCACGAGCTGAATGTGTCCTGCAGCGTGGGCATTGCGGTCTACCCCGAGGACGGCGCCGACATCGAGGAGCTGATGCGCCGCGCCGATGCAGCCATGTACGAGGCCAAGACCACCGGCCGCGACATGGCCTGCTTCTATTCGATGGAAACCGACCTGCGGGGCCAGGCGCGCCAGACCATGGAGCAGCAGCTGCGCCGCGCCATCGAGCGGGGCGAGCTGAGCGTGCACTACCAGCCCCGGGTGGGGGCGCGCAGTGCCCAGCTGCTGGGGGTGGAAGCGCTGCTGCGCTGGAACAGTGCACTGCTGGGATCGGTTCCCCCCAGCGAATTCATTCCCATCGCCGAAGAAACCGGCCTGATCCGCAGCCTGGGCGCCTGGGTGCTGGAGCAGGCCTGTGCGCAATGGATGCGCTGGCAGGACAGCACGGTAGCGGGCGGTGCGCTGATGGGCGTGGGGCTGTCGGTCAATCTGTCGGCCGTGCAGCTGGCCGACCCCTCGCTGGCGGCCGACATCCGCGCGGTGCTGGAGCGCACGGGCATGCCGGAGCAGCATCTGGAGCTGGAGATCACCGAATCCCAGCTGATGGAAAGCGCCCCCAGCGTCGCCGACCAGGTGGTGGCGCTCAAGCTGCTGGGCGTGCAGCTGTCCATCGACGACTTCGGCACCGGCTACTCCAGCCTGGCCTACCTCAAGCGCTTTGACATCGACCGGCTGAAGATCGACAAATCCTTTGTCCACGACATGCTGGACGATCCGGCCGATCTGGCCATCACGCGCGCCATCATCAGCCTGGGGCACTCGCTGGGCCTGAAGGTGGTGGCCGAAGGGGTGGAAAACCGCGCCACGGCCCAGATGCTCAGCGCGCTGGCCTGCGAAGAGCTGCAGGGTTTTTATTTCAGCCGGCCCTTGCCGGTGCCGGAGCTGGAGCGCTGGGCGCATGCCTACCTCGGGTCCGACCCGCTGTGGCGGCCCGGCACGGCGGGCGGGGCCATGGCTGGCGGGGCGGCGCTGGCGGAATAGGGAGCGAAATAAGCGGGGGGCTGCTGCGGCTGCAGCCGCCAGCAGGGTGGCGGGTGGTGTCAGTCCGCGGCCATGCCGGCGGACTGCGCCATGGCCTCGGCGCAGGCGGCTGCGCTGGCCCAGGCCCACTGGAAGTTGTAGCCGCCCAGCCAGCCGGTGATGTCCACCACCTCACCAATCGCGTACAGGCCGGGCTGGGCCTTGCACTCCATGGTCTGCTGCGACAGTGCCTTGGTGTCGATGCCGCCCAGCGTCACCTCGGCCTTTTTGTAGCCCTCGCTGCCGGTGGGTGTGATTTCCCAGCGGGTGATCTGGTCGGCCAGCTTGGCCAGGGCCTTGTCGCTGGCCTCGTTGATGGGGCGCTGCAGCTCGGGGTGCTGGGCCACCCAGGCCTCGGCCAGGCGCGTGGGCATGTGCTGGGCCAGCTCGTTCACCACCAGCTTGCGCGACTGCAGCTTGGCGCTGGCCAGCAGCTGCGCCACGTCCACGCCGGGCAGCAGGTTGATGTGCAGCGGTGCACCGTCCTTCCAGTAGCTGCTGATCTGCAACACCGCCGGGCCGGACAGGCCGCGGTGGGTGAACAGCAGGTCTTCGAGGAAGGCCATGCGTTCCTTCTTGCTGCCGGTGCTGATTTCCACGGGCAGGGCCAGGCCGGCCAGCTGGGCATAGGGCTGCCAGGCCGCGCCGTCAAAGGTCAGCGGCACCAGGGCGGCGCGGCGTTCGATGAGTGGCAGCTGAAACTGCTGGGCCAGGCGGTAGCCGAAATCGGTGGCGCCGATCTTGGGGATGGACAGGCCGCCGGTGGCCAGCACCAGCCTGGGCGCGCGCACCAGGCCACGGTCCGTGTGGATCTGGTAGCTGCCCGTGCCCTCGGCGTCTGACTCCGCATCCGCCACCGCGGCCGCATGCACCACTTTCTCGACGCGGCAGGGCTGCCAGCGGGTCACGTCGCCGTCGGCGCACTCGGCCAGCAGCATGCGGATGATGTCTTCGGCGCTGGTGGTGGCAAACAGCTGGCCCTTGTGCTTTTCCTCGTAGGGAATGCCGTGCCGCTCCATCAGGGCGATGAAGTCCTGCGGGGTGTAGCGCGACAGGGCCGAGCGGCAGAATTGCGGGTTCTGGCCCACATAGTGCTTGTGCGGCGCGCGCACATCCAGATCGCGGTTGGTGAAATTGCAGCGTCCGCCCCCGGAGATGCGGATCTTCTCTGCCACCTTCTCGGCATGATCGATCAGCAGCACCTTCAGCCCGCGTTGGCCGGCCTGGGCGGCGCAGAACAGCCCGGCCGCACCGGCCCCCAGGATCACGGCGTCAAAGTGCAGGGCGGAGGTGGTGTCGGAAGGCATGGCGCGGTGAAAGCAGGCAGGTCAGGGCCGCCGGTGGCGGCTGCTGGGGGGCAGGTGCGGCGCCAAGCACAGGCGCCGCTGCAAAGGCGGCAGTGTAGCCAAGCCCTGTGCAGGCGGTGGGTTGAGCACGCCATGCCCTGCCAAAACGGGTGGCGCTTTCTACAATCGCCGTCCATGAACCTGCCCGCACACCAACTCAGCATGACGGTGCTGATGTCCCCCGATATGGCCAACTTCTCCGGCAATGTGCATGGGGGCGCCATCCTCAAGCTGCTGGACCAGGTGGCCTATGCCTGTGCCAGCCGTTACGCGGGCCGCTATTGCGTGACGCTGAGCGTGGACCAGGTGATGTTTCTGCAGCCCATCCATGTGGGCGAGCTGGTGACCTTTCTGGCCAGCGTCAACTACACCGGTACCTCGTCGATGGAAATCGGCATCAAGGTGGTGGCCGAAGACATCCGCAGCCAGGTGGTGCGCCACGTGAACAGCTGCTTCTTCACCATGGTGTCGGTGGACGACGACAAAAAGCCCGCCCCCGTGCCCGCACTGCAGCTGGAAACCGAGGAGCAGACGCGCCGCTGGCAGGCCGCGCTGATCCGCAAGGACATGCGCAAGGAAGTGGCCCAGCGCTTTGCCCAGACGCGCAAGCCCAGCTGACGCGCTGCAGCGCATGTGACACGCCGGTGGCAGTGGTGTGACCGCCGCGGTCACGCCGGGCCGGCTTGTCACGCGACTGTCATGGCGGCTTTCCACAATGCCGGCATCCCACACGATGCCCGAGGAAAACATGCCATTTGCCCGCACCACGCCGTCTATTGCGATCGACAGCGAAGACCTGCCCACCAACCTGTCTGACAACCCGCATTTCCAGAGCGTGGTGGAACAGGCCGTTTCGCGCCGGGGCTTTTTGCGCAGCGGCACCGGCCTGTCGGCAGCCCTGTTCCTGGGTCTGGGCGGCGGCGTGGCCGGCCTGGCGGGCTGCGCCACCGGCGGCAGCCGCGGCGGTGCCCCGCTGATCGGCTTCACCGCCATCCCCATCAGCACGGACGACGCCGTGCACATTGCCCCCGGTTACACCGCCACGGTGCTGGCACCCTGGGGCACGCCGCTGCTGGACGGTGCGCCCGCCTTCGAGGGCGACGGCAGCGAAGATGCCGCGGCCCAGGCGCTGCAGCTGGGCGACAACCACGACGGCATGCATTTCTTTGCCATCGACGGCAAGAACGACGAAGGCCTGCTGGTGCTCAACCACGAGTACTGCACCGTGGACGACAAGAAGAAGCACTATGTCTGGCTGTTCGGCGCCCAGGGCGAAGCCGTGGCCCGCAAGTGGGGCGCGACCATGTGCACAAGGCCATGAATGCGCATGGCGTCTCGGTGGTGCACATCCAGCGCAATGCCCAGGGCCGCTGGGACCTGGTCAAGGACAGCCTCTACCACCGCCGCATCACCGCCCACACCGCCATGGAGCTGACCGGCCCCGCCGCAGGCGATGCGCTGCTGCAGACCCAGGGCGACCCCAGCGGCCGCCGCGTGCAGGGCACGTTCAACAACTGCGGCAACGGTTTCACCCCCTGGGGCACCTACCTGACCTGCGAAGAGAACTTCAACAACTACTTCGGCACCACCAGCGGTGCCGACCAGCGCACGGCGGCGCAAAAGCGCTACGGCCTCTCGGCCCAGGCCAGCCTGTTCCAGTGGGAAGGCCACGAGCCGCGCTTCGACTATGTGAAGCACCCCCAGGAAAGCCACCGCTTCGGCTGGATCGTGGAGATCGATCCCTTCAACCCCACCAGCATGCCCAAGAAGCGCACGGCGCTGGGCCGCATCAAGCACGAGAACGCCGCCTTCGCCCTGAGCAAGGACGGCCGCGCCGTGGTCTACATGGGCGACGACCAGGCCGATGACTACATCTATAAATTTGTCTCAGACGGCAAGTATGTGAAGGGCGGCGACAACAGCCGCCTGCTGGACAGCGGCAAGCTCTATGTGGCGCGCTTCGGCGCCGGTGCCACGCCGGGCGACTTTGCCGGCACCGGCGAATGGCTGCTGCTGGACAAGGCCGCAGACCCCAAGCTCCAGGCGGACAGCCGCTTTGCCAACCAGGCCGCTGTGCTGGTCTACACCCGCCTGGCCGCGGACGTGGTGGGCGCCACCAAGATGGACCGGCCCGAATGGGTGGCCGTGCACCCGCATACCGGCGAGGTCTACGTGACCTTGACCAACAACAGCGGCCGCAAGGCCGCGGACGAAGCCAATCCGCGCGAGAAGAACATCTACGGCCAGATCGTGCGCTGGCGCGAAACCGGAGGTGATGCCGCCGCCACCACGTTTGCCTGGGACATCTTCGTGCTGGCCGGCAACCCCATGGTGCACACCGACCGCAAGGATTTGCGCGCCGGATCGGCCAATGTCACGGCGGACAACAGCTTCAACAGCCCAGACGGCCTGGCCTTCGACAACGACGGCCGCCTGTGGATCCAGACCGATGGCAAGTACAGCAACCGTGGCGACTACGCCGGCCAGGGCAACAACCAGATGCTGTGCGCCGACCCGGTGAGCAAGGAGATCCGCCGCTTCTTTGTCGGCCCCAAGGAGTGCGAGGTCACGGGCATCAGCTTCACGCCCCACAGCAAGACCATGTTCATCAACATCCAGCACCCGGGCGAAGAGGGTGACAGCCACTGGCCCGGCGGCGGCAACAGCATCCCGCGCTCGGCCACTGTGGTCATCACCAAAAATGATGGTGGCGTGATCGGAACTTAAGGCGCGCACGCGCATCCATAGACAGGACATGCATCCGGGCCCACAAGGCCGGGGCGCATGGCAAGGGCTGGCGCAGTGGTGGATGTGCCAGCCCTTGTTGTTTGGGGAAGGCGCTTTTGGTGCGTGCCCGTGCCAGGCACCAAGGTGGTGCAGCGACGCACCGGGTCGGTGGTGACTGCGCGGGGAATTTCGGCCTTATCCTCGGCGACGGGCACCGTACTTGCTAATTTTCCGCATGCAAAGATTCACCATCTCCCTGGACGACGAACTGGCCGACGAGTTCGAGCGCTACATGCACCGGGCCGGTTATGCCAACCGCTCGGAAGCCATTCGCGACATGCTCTATATCCGCCTGGGCCAGCAGCGCGAACAGGCCGACCACCAGGGTGACTGCATGGCCGTGCTGTCCTATGTGTATGACCACCACGCGCGCGATCTGACCGAGCGCCTGGCGCGCCTGCAGCATGCGCGCCACCAGCTGACCATCTCCACCACCCATGTGCATGTCGACCCCTTGCAGTGCCTGGAAACTGTGCTGCTGCGCGGCCCGGCGGGCGAGGTGCGGGCGCTGGCCAACGCCATCATGGCCGAGCGCGGCGTGCACCATGGCCAGCTGAATGTGGTGATGGGCCAGGATGCACAGGGACATTCCCATGAAGCTTCCCACGGCGGCTCCCATGGTCATGCACATGACCATCCCCATGAGCACCCCCATGACCAGTCCCGTTAGCGACGGCCTGCAGCGGGCCTGACGGATGCGGACCCCGGCGGCAGCGGTGTGGCGGTTGGTATGAAGTTTGCATAAATCTTCATAACTGCATGGCAGATGCAGGACAGCCTTTCCCGAAAGGCATGTACCACCACCACGTTTGCCCGTCCCGATGTCCTCTCTTTTGCGACAGACTCCCCGTTCTCCGTTGCTGACCGCCGCGGCGCTGGCCGCACTGTGCGCCTGCCTCCCCGCTGCGGCCCAAGAGGCCCGGCTGGCCGCCCTGACCGTCAAGGGCCAGGCCCTGGCCGCCAGCCAGGCCGCCTTCAGCACCCAGCATCTGACCCAGGAAGACCTGGCCGCCACCGGCGCGCAAGAGGTCGAAGACCTGTGGCGCCAGGTGCCCGGCATGCATGTGAACGACTACCAGCTCAGTGGCGTGGCCAATGCCGTGGTGCTGCGCGGCTTTGGGGGCGGCGGCCACGGCGGGGACATTGCCGCCACGCTGGACGGCATCACCCTCAACGAAGCCATGTCCCATGCCGACGGGTATTTCGACCTGAATGTGGTCGTGCCGCTGGAGGTGGAAGAAGTCACCGTGCACAAGGGCCCGGTGTCGGTGCTGCAGGGCAATTTCAACCGCGCAGGGCTGGTTGCACTGCAAACGCGCCGCTCCGGCACCTACACCGAGGCGCAGCTGCAGGCCGGCTCGCACGGCACCTACGACCTGCAAGGGGCGCTGGGCCGCCAGCTCGGGGCGGACGACCAGATGTTCCTGGCCGCACAGTCCTACACCACGGACGGAGCCCGGCCCGATGCCGATGCCCGGCGCCATACGCTCAGTGGCCGCTGGCACCACCGGGTGGACAGCCGGCTCGACTTTGCGCTGTCGGCCCGCTGGCACGAGGCACGCGGCGACTCGCCCAGCTACCTGACGCAGGCCCAATGGCAGCGCGACCCGCAGGGCAAGGACCCGCGCGTGCAGGGCGACGGATCGGAAAAGACTTTTGCCACGCTGCGCCTGGATGTGAACTATGCGCTGAGCGACAGCACCCAACTGCTGGCCTTTGCCTACGGCACCCGGCAGGATTTCGTGCGCTGGTTCACCCGCCCGCGCAGCGGCACCTGGATGCAGCGCGAAGAGCGCTATGACCGCGACGTGCTGGGCATGGGCCTGCAGCTCAGCGGCAGCGCAGCCCTGGCGGGCGCGCCGTTGGAATGGCTGCTGGGCACCGAGCGCCTGCAGGAAGACACCGACTACGGCTACTGGGAAGGCACGCAGAACCGCCAGCGCATGGCAGCGGCCGTCAGCGACCGGCGCACGGCGCTGGACACCATGGCCGCCTACGCCCAGGCGCACTGGAAACTGGCTCCCTGGCTGCAGCCCAGCATGGGCGTGCGTTGGGACCGCTTCACCGGCGATTGCCGGCGCCTGGGCGCGGAAACCGGCAGCGACACCTGCGAGCGCATGGCCACCACCCGCCATGCCAGTCCCAAGCTGGGGGTGACGTCGCAGATTGCACCGCAGACCACCTTGCGCGCCAGCTGGTCGGAAGGCTTTGCACTGGCCAGCGACTTTGCCAAGTACGCACTGGGCACCGCCGGGCTGGATCCCAATGTCTTCCGCCAGACCGAGCTGGGTGTGCAATGGGCACCCCACCGCAGCCTGTGGCTGGATCTGGCCGTCTACCGCACCACCTCCAGCAACGAAATCCGCAATGTGGCGCCTGGCGTGTACGAGAACTTTGGCAGCACGCGCCGCAGCGGTGCGGAACTGCAGGCGCACTGGACGCCATTGTCCAAGCTGGAGCTGCAATGGAGTTACGGCCGCATGCACTCGCGCGTGACGGAAAACGCCAACGCCGCGCTGGTGGGCAAACAGGTCACCGCCGTGCCCGCCTACACCAGCACCGTGCAGGCCAGCTACCGGCCCACTGCAGGCTGGACGCTGCGCGCCATCTGGCGCCATGTGGGCCGGGGCGCGGTGGATGCCGCCAACACCCAGTGGAGCCGCGCCTATCAGGTGGGCGATATGGGGGCGCAGTACGCGCTGCCGCGCAGCCTGGGCTGGGGCGATGCCCAACTGAGCCTGTGGGTGCGCAACGTGACCGACCAGCGCTACGCCAGCAGCACCAGCGTGATCGGTGGCGAACGCCTGGTGGCACCGGGCGCACCGCGCACCGTGACCGTGGGCCTGAAGTTCGCGCTGTGAAGCGGCTGTGAGTTCCAGTTTCTTTTTTTATCGTTTTCCCAAGCAGGAATTCCCCATGACACCCTCCTTCCCCCGCCGCCTGCGCTGGCCTGCGGCCCTGGCCGCCCTGTGCCTGTCCGGTGCCGCACTGGCCCACAACGTCTGGCTGGAGCCGGACTCCGACGGCAGCTACCTGCTGCAGTTTGGTGGCCATGCCGGACAGCTGGAAGCGTTTGACCACGCCAAGCTGCAGAGCGTGACCGCCTATGACCGGCGCGGCCGCAGCGTGCCCGCCCAGGTCCGGACCGTGGCCCAGGGCCTGAAAGTCCACCCCGATGCCCAGGCCGCGCTGCTGGCCGTGGAGCTGGACAATGGCTTCTTCAGTGGCCAGCCTGGCGACAAGGCCATGCGCAACCTGCCCATGGACCAGAACCCGGGGGCCACACGCGGGGTCTGGGCGCGCAAGTACCACAAGACGCTGCTAGTCTGGGGCGCGGTGGCGCGCAAGGAACTGGGCCAGAAATTGGAAGTGACGCCCCAGCAGGGCCAGGTGCCGCACGCGGGCGAGCAGGTGCTGCTGCAGGTCACGCTGGACGGCAAGCCGCTGGCCGGTGTGCGCCTGAGCCAGGGCGAGAACGGCAGCCCCGCGACCACCGACGCCCAGGGCCTGGCCCGCGTGCCGGTGGTGGCGGGCACCAACACCATCCAGGCCATCTACCGCCAGCCTGTGCAGGGCGATGCACGCACCATGGAGCTGAGCTTCGAACACCTGCTGCGCTTTGCTGTGCACTAGCCCGGGCCTGGTGCCTGCACCACGGTGCGGATGGCGGTCGGCACGATGGCCGAGGGCCTACACTGGCCGCATCTGTAACCGGGGCTGCGCCGCAGGGGCCATGCCCCATGCCCGAAGGGCAGGGAGAGCGAGATGACGACACGGGATCAGCGGCTGGCACAGGCCGCCCAGGCACTGGATTGCCCCATGGATGTGGAGATTGCCCCCGGCGGCAGCTACCGCCCGGTGGTGCGGGACGAGCGCATGCTCTATGTCAGCGGCCAGCTGCCGCGCCTCAACGGGGTCATGGCATCGCTGGGGCCGGTGGCACCGGCCTCCGCCGCACCGGCCCCCGGGACCGCCACGCTGGAACAGGCACGGCGCGCGGCCCGGGTCTCGGCCCTGCGCAGCCTGATGCTGGTGCAGCGCACGCTGGGGAGCCTGGAGCCTGTGCAGCGCATCTGTCGCATGAAGGTGTATGTGCACTGCACCAGCGACTTCACCCAGCACAGCGAGGTGGCCGACGGCGCCTCCGAGCTGCTGGTGGAAGTGCTGGGCGACATCGGCCTGCCCGCGCGCTCGGCGATCGGCGTGGCGCAACTGCCCAAGAACGCCTCGGTCGAGGTGGAACTGACGGCATCGGTCCATTTCGCGCTGTGACGCTGTAAGGGCGCAGACCACTGGGGTGGCATGTCGCCAGCACAGTCCGCATGCCTGAGGCATCGCAGGTGTCCGCCGCCTTCAGGTCCTGCGAGCCACGCCGCCGGGCCACGCACCGCAAAAAAAAGAGCGCCCCTTGGGGCGCTCTTTTTTTGGGGGACCCGTGGTCCCGCCGCGGTGCGGAAGCGGCCTAGCCCGCCACCGCCTGCAGCGCCGCAGCGGCGTGCGCGCCGGCCGAGTTCTGCAGCGCCCATTGCGACACGCCGCGCACCACATCGCCAATCACCAGCACGCTGGGGCTGCCCAGCTGCTCGTCGTGCAAGGTGGCGGGCAGCTGGCCCAGCGTGGTGATGGCGTGGCGCTGCTGTGCCAGGCTGGCGTGCTGGATGACGGCCACGGGCAGGTGGCCGGGCAGGCCGCCTTCCTGCAGATCGTGGGCAATCGATTCGGCGGAGCGCACGCCCATGTAGATCACCAGCGTCAGCTTGGCCGCATGGGCCGTGGCGGCCAGCGCGCGCCAGTCGGTGCCGGCGTCACCGGGCTTGGCGTGGCCGGTGATGAAGACGACGCCATGGGCATGGTCGCGGTGGGTCAGCGGTGCGCCCAGGCTGGTCAGGCCGGCCAGACCGGCGGTGATGCCGTTGATGACCTGCACCTCGATGCCTTCGGCGCGCAGGTGTTCCACTTCCTCGCCCCCCCGGCCAAAGATGAAGGGGTCCCCCCCCTTGAGGCGCACGACCTCTTCACCTTCCTGCACGGCCTGCAGCATCAGCTTTTCGATGAAGGCCTGGGGCGTGCTCTTGCAGCCGCCGCGCTTGCCCACGTACACCACGCGGGCCGTGGGGGCGGCATGGGCCACGATTTCGGGGGAGACCAGGTCGTCCACCAGCAGCAGCGTGGCGTTCTGGATGGCTTTGAGCGCCTTGATGGTCAGCAGTTCCGGGTCGCCCGGGCCGGCACCCACCAGGGTGCAGCGGCCGGTGGTGAGGGGCGTGGTGGCGATGGTCATGGTGTGGCTCCTTGCGCAGCGGTGCTGCGCAATTGGCGGTGCAGTGCAGTCAGATACTGCACTTGTTGGGCAATGGGGGCGGGAACGGGCTGGCGCTCTGCGAGCACGTTCTCGATATAGCGGGCCGTGGACTCTACATCATGGCTGGGCGGGAGCGCAGGCAGATCGGTCAGCGTGCCGCGCTGGTTTTCCTGCAGCGGCTGCAGCTGGCCGCGCAGCACGGCCGTCATGGCCGGGTGGCGGCGCGGGTCGGCCACGGGCTCGCCCTCGGTGCCGCGCAGCAGCAGGGCGGTGGCGCCCACCAGGGCCTGGGTGGCGGCCATGGAGGTGGCGTATTCGGGGTGGGTGTAGCTGCCCACCACCAGGGTGTCGTGGCCGCTGCGGCCCAGCGGGTTCAGCAGCTTGACCAGGCTGTGCGACGGGTTGCGCAGGCCGATGGCGGCGCGGGCATTCAGCAGCCTTTGCAAGTCGGTGTGCAGCGCCGACGTGGCACAGTGCAGCAGCTGGCCGGGGGCGATGTCGGTCAATGCAGTGGCAGGGGCATGGCCCAGCGCCAGCAGCACCTGGGCGCTGGTGGTGCGGCTGGATTCGGTGGTGCTGCCGTGCAGCAGCACCGGCAGGCCTTCGCGTGCCAGCAGCAAGGCCAGCAGCGGGGTGAGCACCGGCAGCTTGCGCGCGCCGTTGTAGCTGGGCAGCACGATCCAGGGCTGCTGGGGCGCAGCCAGTGCGGGCAGGCGCTGGTGGATCGCATCCAGAAAACCGGCCATCTCTTCGGGCGTTTCGCCCTTGATGCGCATGGCCACGCAGAAGGCGCCGGTGGCCAGATCATCCACCTGGCCGTCCAGCAACTGGCCCATCAGGTCGGCGGCCTGGTCACGCCGCAGCGCCCGCGCGCCGTCTTTGCCGCGGCCGATTTCTTTGAGGTAGTGCTGGATCGACATGGGGTATATATTGTCTTTCGTTGTTATGGTTTGTTTTTAATATTTATTTTTCATATGCAAATGGTGCCAGCGGTCGAAAGACTGGACGGGAGCCCAGACCGGCCGCACCGCTGCTGCGGCTATTTTCGTGCTGAATGGATGCGGTGTTCGCGCAGGGGGCCGCTGGGGCGGTCGCTGTGCACATTTTTTTCTGTTCTTTGAAGGGCCGGTGCAGGCGCGGGTCTGCGTTGCAGGCCATCGGAAAGCCTGCAGTCACAGTGGGTGGGAACCGCCATTGGCCCCGGGGGGCACACTGGGCGGTGCACCGGGTACGGCAGTGATGATTGTTCACGATGGCAGCCATGGCTTTCGGTGGACGCCGCGTGTACGGTCTGTACGATGGGGTGCTGAATTTCCTCAGGAGTCACTGCCATGAACGCTTCCCCCTCACTGGTCGATGAGCTGATGTCCCAGCTGCAAGGTGCCCCCATGCAGCAGATGGCGCAGCAACTGGGTACCGACACCGCGCAGACGCAGTCGGCCGTGGGTGCGGCCCTGCCGCTGCTGCTGGGCGCTTTGGGACAGAACGCAGCCCAGCCCCAGGGTGCCGCCGACCTGCTGGGGGCCCTGCAGCGGGACCACAGCGCAGCCGTGCCCCAGGGCCTGGGCGGTCTGGGCGATCTGCTCGGCTCGGTGCTGGGCGGTGTACAAGGTGGTAACGGTGGTGGTGGCGCCGGACTGGGCGGCGGTGCCGACATCCTGGGCCACATCTTTGGTGGCAACCAGCAGCGCGCGGAAGCAGGTCTGGGCCAGGCCACCGGTCTGGGCGGCAATGCCGGCAATCTGTTGCAGATGCTGGCCCCCATCGTGATGGCGTTCCTGGCCAGCCGGGTGCAGTCCGGCGGCCTGGATGCCGGCGGACTGGGCCAGGCCCTGGGGCAGGAGCGTGAGCGGGCACAGGCCCAGGGCGGTCTGGGCGGCGGCTTGCTGGGCAGCCTGCTGGACCAGGACGGTGACGGTCAAGTGGGCGTTGGCGATCTGTTCAAGATCGGTGGCGCGTTGCTGGGCGGACGCCGCTGAGCCCCGCCGGGACAGCGCTGGCCGTTTCTGTAGGGGACCGGTACAGACCGAGAGTCAGATGAAAAAGGCAGCACCAGCTGCCTTTTTTTGTGGGCGCTCGGCGCAGGCCGGGGTAGGAGAGCGGCGCGAGGGCTGCTTACCCGCTACAGGGATACGGGCATCGCCTGATTGCTGCATTGCCGCGATGCCACCACACTGGCGCTGCGAGTCTGGTTGGTATGCATGCCAATGGCAGTTCCGTTGGCGCTTTTTGTCCCAAGGAGATGCGGTATGACGACTGTGGCTGACATCCTGCGAGCCAAGAACAACAGCCCCGTGCACAGCGTGGCCCCCACCGACACCATGCTGGCGGCGCTGCAGCTCATGTCCGACAAAGGCATCGGCGCGCTGCTGGTGCTGGACGGCGGACGCATCGCCGGCATCGTGACCGAGCGGGATTACGCCCGCAAGGTGGTGCTGCAGGGGCGCAGCTCCAGCACCACCCAGGTGCAGGAGGTGATGACATCCCAGGTGCACTGCGTGCTGCCGCGCCAGACCACGGCCGAATGCATGGCGCTGATGACGTCCCGGCGCATCCGCCATCTGCCGGTGGTCAACACCGAGCACCAGGTGCAGGGCATGGTCTCGATCGGGGACCTGGTCAAGGAAATCATCTCCGAGCAGCAGTTCACCATCCAGCAGCTGGAGCACTACATCACCGGTTCCGCGCACACCACCAGCTGAGCACTGGCGGCGCCGGACCGGATGGCAAACGGCAGGCCGGGCCAATGCCCGCCTGCCAGCGCCGCTGCGCCGCAGGTTCTACACTGGCGGCCATGAGTTCGCTGATCCTCGGTATCGAATCCTCCTGTGACGAAACGGGCGTGGCCCTGGTGCGCCTGCCCGATGGCGGCGCCGTGCCCCAGTTGCTGTCGCACGCACTGCACAGCCAGATCGACATGCACCGCGCCTATGGCGGGGTGGTGCCGGAGCTGGCCAGCCGCGACCATATCCGCCGCGTGCTGCCGCTGACCGAACATGTGCTGAAGGAAAGCGGCACCACGCTGCAGGACGTGGACGTGGTGGCCTTCACCCGTGGCCCGGGCCTGGCGGGTGCGCTGCTGGTGGGGGCCGGTGTGGCCTGCGCCCTGGGCGCGGCGCTGGACAGGCCCGTGCTGGGCGTGCACCACCTGGAAGGGCATCTGCTGTCGCCCTTTCTGAGCGAGGATCCGCCCGAATTCCCCTTCATTGCCTTGCTGGTCTCCGGCGGCCACACCCAGCTGATGCGGGTGGACGGGGTGGGGGACTACGCCATCCTGGGCGAGACCATCGACGACGCGGCCGGTGAAGCCTTCGATAAATCGGCCAAGCTGATGGGCTTGCCCTATCCCGGCGGGCCCGAGCTGTCCCGCCTGGCCGAAGGTGGAGATCCGGAAGCCTTCAAGCTGCCGCGCCCGCTGCTGCATTCGGGGGATCTGGACTTTTCCTTTGCCGGCCTGAAGACGGCGGTGCTGACCCAGGCCAAGAAGCTGGGGGACGACCTGGAAGCACGCAAGGCCGATCTGGCCGCCAGCACCCAGGCGGCCATCGTCGACGTGCTGGTGCGCAAGACGCTGACGGCGCTGAAGGACACCGGCATGCGCCGCGTGGTGGTGGCCGGTGGCGTGGGCGCCAACAAGCTGCTGCGCTCCCAGCTGAACGCCGCCTGTGCCAAGCGCCAGATCCGTGTGCACTACCCCGAGCTGCACCTGTGCACCGACAACGGCGCCATGATCGCCATGGCCGCCGCCATGCGCCTGCAGGCCGGGCGCGAACAGGCAGAAAAAACCTATGCCTTCGATGTGAAGCCGCGCTGGCCGCTGGACTCGCTGAAATAAGGCCAGACCAGACCTGGCGGCCGTGCCGCCGATAAAAAAGCAGCCCTGGAGGCTGCTTTTTTGTGGCTGCCGTGGCGGCCGTGACCGGGGCTTACCCCGCCAGCTTGGCCGCCAGCTTGGCGACGGTGGCGCCCTGGTTGCGGGCAATGGCCAGCTCATCCGGGTGCGGCTGGCGCGAGCCGTCCGGGCCGGCAATGGTGGTGGCACCGTAGGGCGAGTTGCCGCCCTTGACCGCAGACAGATCGGTCTGCTGCGGCAGGGCATAGCCGATGGGCACGATCAGCATGCCATGGTGGGCCAGCGTGGCCCAGGTGGTGGTCACGGTCATTTCCTGACCGCCGCCGGTGCCGGTGGACGCGAACACGCTGGCCACCTTGCCGATCAGCGCCCCCTTGGCCCACAGGCCGCCGGTCTGGTCCCAGAAATTGCGCATCTGGGCGGTCATGTTGCCGAAGCGGGTGGGGGTGCCCACGATGATGGCATCGTACTCCGCCAGCTCCTGCGGGGTGGCCACGGGCGCGGCCTGGTCGGCTTTGCCACCTGCATTCTTGAACACGTCGGCGGGCATGGTCTCGGGCACGCGCTTGACGGTGACCTGGGCGCCGGCCACGCTGCGTGCGCCGTCGGCCACGGCGTTCGCCATGGTTTCGATGTGACCGTACATGGAGTGATAAAGAACCAGAATCTTGGCCATAGTGCTTTCCTGCAAGGGTTGGGGAAGGGGCTCGAAGAGGTCCCGAAGCGACCCCGGTGAGGGCCTGGCTGGGACAGAGAAGACGCCCGTGCATCGTAGGCAGCCGTGCGGGGTTTGAGAAGGCCCCCTCCGGCGCGGCTCTGTAGGCGCATGCCCCGTGCTGCGGTGCCGGTCTGCTGCGGGCAGCCAAGGAAGCGGCCGCTGGGGGCGCAAATCGCCCCAGAGCACAGGGATTCAGAGGGAGGAGAACCCGCGCCTCTCGGCACAATCGCGTGGCCTGCGGGTGACAGTCTGCTCTTTACCAGGGCTTCACACAGAGTTTGTCGCAGCCCTACAGAGCTTGCGCACAATCCGTCACAGTTCACGGCACGATCCACCAGGGCCTTCATGCATTTTTCTTCTTCCTTCCCTGTCCTTGCTTCTTCGGCGCGGCGCCCGGCCGCGCTGCCGTTGGCGGTGGCCTTGGCCGGCGCCCTGCTGCTGGCCGGCTGCAGCCACACCACCTCCTTCACCCCGGCAGGCGCCATGCCGGCGGTGCCCACGGCATGGCATGCCGCCCAGTCGGCACCCCAGCAGCAGGCGCCGGAAGACCTCTCGCGCTGGTGGCAGCGCTTTGGCGATGCCCAGCTGACGGCCTTGATCGACCAGGCCCTGCAGGCCAACCCCAGCCTGCTGAGCGCTCAGGCGGCCGTACGCCAGGCCCGGGCCACGCGCGATGTGCAGGCCGCCGGCCTGCTGCCCAGCGCCGGCGCCAGTGCCGGGGTGGGGCGCAGCCGCCAGGGCAATAACGACGCGCGCAACAGCTATTCCGCCGGGCTGGACGCCAGCTGGGAGCCGGACTGGTGGGGCGCGCAGGGCAACCGGGTCGACGCCAGCGAAGCATCGGCCCGCGCGGCCCAGGCCACGCTGGAAAGCACCCAGGTGTCGCTGGCGGCCGAAGTGGCCCAGACCTATGTGGAATTGCGCGGCCAGCAGGACCGTCTGCGCATTGCCCAGCAGAACCTGGCGCTGCAGCAGCAGACCCAGCAGATCACCGAATGGCGGGTGCAGGCCGGTCTGGCCACCTCGCTGGAATCCGAGCAGGCCCGCCAGTCCACCAACCAGACCGCCGCGCAGATTCCGGCGCTGCAGACCAGCCTGGCGCAGTCGCGCCATGCGCTGTCCATCCTCACCGGCCAGCCGCCGGCCGCGCTGGAGGAACAGCTGCAGGCGCTGCAGCCCGTGCCCCGTGCCCCGGACGAGCTGGCCCTCACGCTGCCGGCCGACACGCTGCGCCAGCGCCCCGATGTACGCGCGGCCCAGCACCGGCTGGAAGCCGCGCTGTCCACCTTGTCGGCCCAGGAAGTGGCCAACTACCCCAGCCTGCGCCTGAGCGGCTCGCTGGGCCTGAGCGCCCTGACCCTGGGCGCGCTGACCAATGGCGCCTCGGTGGCGGCCAGCATGGCAGCCGGCCTGTCGGCCACGCTGTTCGACGGCGGTGCCAACCGGGCCCAGATCCGCGCCCAGAGCGCGGTGGTGGACCAGGCCCAGGCCAGCTACCAGTCTGCCGTGCTGACGGCGCTGCAGGAAGTGGAAGACGCGCTGGTACAGCTGCAGGGCGACAAGGAGCGCCTGGTGCGCCTGCGTGCGGCCGAAGCGGCGGCGCGCAATGCCTCGCTGCTGGCCAACCAGCGCTACCAGAGCGGGCTGATCGACTTCCAGACCGTGCTGGACACGCAGCGCACCCTGCTGAGTTCGCAGGACAGCGTCTCCACCGTGGCGGCCAGCATCAGCACCGACCACATCCGCCTCTACAAGGCCCTGGGCGGCGGCTGGACGCCGACCGTGGCGACCGACGCCGCCGCCACGCCCGTGGCCCGCAACAGCCAGCCCTGAGCCACGCTGACCGCAGAAGAATCAACAGGATCTACCGAACATGAAAAAGAACAAAACGACTTCCAGCAGCCAAGAAGTGCAGGACCTGCTGGGCGACGGCCTGGCCCGCAAATGGTGGCAAAGCCCCACGGTGTGGATCGGCGCCGTGGCCGTGGCTGTGGCCGTGGGCGGCTTTGCCTGGTGGCAGGCCGACCAGAAGGCCAAGGCCAAGCCCGTGTATGTGACCGAGGCGCTGAAGAAGGGCACGCTGTCGCTGACCGTCTCGGCCAACGGCACGCTGCAGCCGACGCGCACGGTGAGCGTCGGCTCCGAGCTGTCGGGCACGGTGCGCAAGGTCTATGTGGACGTCAACGACAAGGTGCAAAAGGGCCAGGTGATGGTCGAGCTGGACACCGACAAGCTCATGGCCCAGGTGGGCCGCTCACGCGCCACCATGGCCTCGGCCCAGGCCAAGCAAAGCCAGGCAGAAGCCACGCTCAAGGAAGCCCAGGCCAATCTGTCACGCCTGGAAGAGGTGCACCGCCTCTCCGGCGGCCAGGTGCCTTCGGCCACCGAGCTGGATTCCGGCCGCGCCTCGCTCGACCGCGCCAAGGCCGATGTGGCCGCCGCCAAGGCTTCGGTGGAAGACGCCCGCAACGCGCTGTCCACCGATGAGACCAACCTCTCCAAGGCTTCCATCAAGGCTTCGATCGACGGCGTGGTGCTGACCCGCACGGTGGAACCCGGTCAGGCCGTGGCCGCTTCGCTGCAGGCCGTGACCCTGTTCACCGTGGCCGAAGACCTGAACAAGCTGCGCCTGGAAGTGGCGGTGGACGAAGCCGACGTCGGCACCGTGCAGGCCGACCAGCGCGCCAGCTTCACCGTCAGTGCCTACCCCTCGCGCCGCTACCCGGCCAAGGTGACGCGCGTGGACTACGGCTCCACCAAGACCGACAACGTGGTCACCTACGTGGCCCGCCTGGAAGTGAACAACGAAGACCTGAGCCTGCGCCCCGGCATGACGGCCTCGGCCACCATCCGTGCCAATGAACGCCAGGATGTGCTGCTGGTGCCCAACTCAGCCCTGCGCTTCACGCCCACCGGCATGCAGAACCCCAGCCAGGCGGCGGCAGGTGCCGGTGCTGCGCGCGAAGGCGGTAAGCCTGCAGGCGGCGCACCCGGTGCCAGCGGTGGCAACAGTGGCGGCATCGTCGGCCAGCTGATGCCGCGTCCCCCGCGCCAGGGCGGCTCCCGCCAGGGTGGCCGTGAACAGGCCCAGGCCCCCGGCCAGACCCGCTATGTGTGGGTGTTGCAGGGCGGCCAGCCCGAAGCCCGCCAGGTCAAGACCGGCCTGAGCGATGGCCGCATGACCGAAGTGGAGAGCGAAGCCCTCAAGGAAGGTGATCTGCTGATCACCGACCAGCGCAGCGGAGCCTCCAAATGAGTGTGCTGTCGAGTGCGCTGACGCCTGGCGCCGCGGACGCCGGCGGCCTGCCGCTGATCCGTCTGCGCGGCGTGACCAAGACCTATGGCGAAGGCGGTCTGGCCTTCCAGGCCCTCAAGGGCGTGGACCTGGACATCGCCCAGGGCGACTTTGTCGCCATCATGGGCCCCAGCGGTTCGGGCAAGTCCACGGCCATGAACACCCTGGGCTGCCTGGACCGTCCCACCACCGGCTCCTACCTGTTCAAGGGCGTGCACGTGGAAGGCCTGTCGCGTGACGAACGGGCACGCCTGCGCCGGCGTTACTTCGGCTTTGTGTTCCAGGGCTTTCACCTGCTGCCGCGCACCACGGCACAGGAAAACGTGGAACTGCCGCTGCTGTACCGGGGCGAGCCCACGGCCCAGCGCCACGCCGCCGCCGCCCGCGCGCTGGATGCGGTGGGGCTCAAGGGCTGGGAGCACCACACGCCGGCCGAACTGTCGGGCGGCCAGCAGCAGCGCGTGGCCATTGCCCGGGCCATCGTCTCCGACCCGGCCGTGCTGCTGGCCGACGAGCCCACCGGCAACCTGGACACCCAGCGCAGCGAGGAAATCATGGAGCTGCTGTGGAAGCTCAATAGCGAGAAAGGCATCACCGTGCTGATGGTGACGCACGAGCCCGAAATGGCGGCCTACAGCCGCCGCATCGTGCGCTTCAAGGATGGGATGATGGACACCGACACCCCCAACGAACCGCTGGTGCTGCGCCGCGCCGTACTGGACAGCCAGGCCCTGGCCGCGGCCGAGAAAGGCGGTGCCTGATGCTGTGGAACACCATCTGGCTGGCACTGCGCTCTATCCGCCGCAATCTGCTGCGCTCGTTCCTGACGGTGCTGGGCATTGTGATCGGCGTCAGCGCCGTGATCACCATGGTCACCCTGGGCAACGGCGCCACCGTGGCCGTGCAGAACCAGATCTCCGGTTTGGGCACCAATTTGCTGCAGGTGCGCTCCGGCCAGCGCATGGGCCCGGGCGCCACCGTGGCACCGTCGTTCAAGGACACGGATGCCACCGCCATCGCCCAGCAGATCGGCGGCATCCAGGCCGTGGCCCCCGAGGCGCGCTCCAGCGCCACGGTGGTGGCTGGCGGGCGCAACTGGTCCACCAGCGTGATCGGCAGCACCAATGACTGGCTGATCACCGGCAACTGGAAGCTGGGCCAGGGCCGCGAATTCACCGACGAAGAACTGCGCGCCGGCGCCGCCGTGTGCATCATCGGTGCCACGCTGCACCGCGAGCTGTATGGCAACAGCGCCGACGTGATCGGCCAGCAGCTGCGCATCAAGGGCTTTTCCTGCAGCGTGATCGGCCTGCTGGACTCCAAGGGCCAGGGCGCCTTCGGCAACGACCAGGACGACACCGTGCTGATCCCGCTGAACACGCTGCAGCGCCGCGTGACCGGCAGCAAGCGCCTGAACACCATCCTGGTGTCCATGGAAGACGGCAGCGACCCCGAACGCGTCAAGTCCAGCCTGAACCAGCTGCTGCGCGAGTTGCGCAAGCTGGCCCCCAGCGACGAGGACAACTTCAACGTGCTGGACACCAAGCAGCTGGCCGACACCATGGCTGGCACCACCAAGGTCATGACCACGCTGCTGGGCGCAGTGGCGGCGGTGAGCCTGCTGGTGGGCGGCATCGGCATCATGAACATCATGCTGGTGAGCGTGACCGAGCGCACGCGGGAAATCGGCCTGCGCCTGGCCATCGGCGCGCTGGAGCGCGAAGTGCTGCTGCAGTTCCTGATCGAAGCGGTGGTGCTGGCGGCACTGGGTGGGCTGGCCGGCATTCTGATTGCCACCGCCGCATCCTATGTGCTGGCGCAGGTGATGGGTGTGCCCTATATCTTCAACGCCGGGGTGAATGCGCTGTCCTTCATCTTCTCCGCCGCCATTGGCGTGGTGTTCGGCTACTTCCCCGCCCGCCGCGCGGCGCAGCTGGACCCGATCGAGGCACTGCGCCACGAGTAAGCCGGTCGCCCGTCTGCACCGTGGCGGTGGCCACACCCCGAACGCCATCCACCCAGATGGCGTTTTTTTATTGGCGTTCAGGTGCCTGCACTGGCGGAGCCCACTCCGGTCGCAGCGACCGATGCTGTGTGAGGTAGGTGTGCCATGCACGGGGCTACCGCCGGTGCTGGGGTGCCGGTGTCCGGTGTCCGGTGCTTGGGATGCTGGGGGTGGAGCGCCTGTCCTGGAGAGGTCGCAGCCCTGTGCCCCTTCGACCCTTTTACCCTTTGAGCATGAGCGCTCCTTGGCACCAGGCGCCGGTGGCGTTCACCACCACCGATGGGGCAGAACAGGGGACGCTGCGGGCCATGGCACCGTGTATTGCACCGCACCGCTCGGAATCCGCAGGCAAAAAAAGAAGCCCGTCAACGTTGTGCAACGTTGCGGGCTTCATGCTGTCTGGCGTGCCGGTGCTAATCAAGAGGAGAAGAAAGGTGGCAGGCCAGTCAACAACAGGTGGGCAGCGCGCGGCGCACTGCCCGGAAGACGGGGCTTACTGGATGCTCAGCTGCACCGAGGTGTCCACCGGCTTGCGCTGTGCCAGCACCAGGGTCAGCACACCGTTTTCCAGTTTGGCGCTGCTGGCAGCGGCATCGATGGCATGGGGCAGTTCCCAGCTGCGCTGCACCTGGCGGGGTGCGCCTTCCACGCTGCTGAGGTGCACCTGGTGGTCTTCGATGCGCAGTTGCAGCTGCTCGCGGGCCAGGCCCGGCACATCGACGGACAGCGTGGTGGCGTCCTCGGTGGAGGTGGCGGTATAGCCAGCGGTCTTGGCTGCGGCGTGCTGCGAGGCTTGCAGGAAGCGCTGCAGGGCCAGGTCGGCCTGGTGGGAGGCGTTGAAGGCAGAACGGCGGATGACAGGCGATGCGAAGAACATGGTTGTTGGGCTCCTATACACTGCGCGGCGCTCCGGTTGGTTGCCGCATGCTCAGCAATTGCAGGCTGTGCCGGGGTTTTCAAGGGATGATTTGGTATGAATAAATTTGGCTCGCAGGTCTTGAAAAACCACCAACCAGCGCCATCGCGCATGCATCAGGTGGCATCTTCACTGCGCAAAATGGTGCTGGCCGGGGTGGCGGGCGCCACGGTATGGGGCCTGGGGGGCGTGGTCACGGCTGCAGCGGCGGCCAGCCCTGCCAAGGCCGGCACGGCCGCTGCAGCGCCCACCGGCGCCCCCATCCAGCTGGCGCTGGTGGAAAGCCTCTCCGGCCCGTTTGCCAACACGGGCGAAGCGGTGTTCCGCAACATCCTGATGGCGACCGAACGGGTGAACGCGCGCGGCGGCGTGCGCCTGCAGGGTGATGCGGCGGGCCATCCGCTGGTGGTGCAGCGCTTTGACAGCAAGGGCCAGAACGAGGAGGCGCTGTCCGCGCTGCGCGCCGCGATCGATGGCGGTGCGCGCATCATCCTGCAGGGCAATTCCTCGGCCACGGCTTCGGCGCTGCTGGACGCCATCAACAAGCACAACCAGCGTGAACCCAAGAAGCGGGTGCTGTTTCTGAACTATTCGGCCGTGGACCCGGCCTTCACCAACGAGCGCTGCAGCTTCTGGCATTTCCGCTTTGACGCCCATGCCGACATGCGCATGGCCGCGCTGATGCAGCTGGTGCAGGCCGACAAGGCGCTCAAGAACGTCTACCTGATCGGTCAGGACTACAGCTTTGGCCAGGCCGTGCTGGGCGAAGCGCGCCGCCAGCTGGCCGCGCGCCGCCCGGAAGTGACCGTGGTGGGGGACGAGCTGCACCCCGTGGGGCGTATCAAGGACTTTGCCCCCTATGCGGTGAAGATCAAGCACAGCGGAGCCCAGGCGGTGATCACCGGCAACTGGGGCAACGATCTGACGCTGCTGGTCAAGGCCGCGCGCGAAGTGGGCTTTGACGGCATGTTCTACACCTTCTACGGCAACGCGTTGGGCGCGCCCGCCGCACTGGGCGATGCCGGTGTGGGCAAGGTGGTGGCTGTGGCCGACTGGCTGCCCAACACGCCGGGCGCCGCCAGCGAGCAGTTCTACCAGAGCTTCCGTCAGCGCTTTCCCAAGCCCGAAGACGACTACGCCCACCTGCGCATGCAGATGATGGTCGAGGCCCTGGCCCAGTCCATGCAAAAGGCCGGCAGCACCGAAGCCGCCGCCGTGGCCCGCGCCATGGAGCAGGTGCAGGTGCAGCTGGCCGGCCGCACCGGCTATATGCGCGCCGCCGACCACCAGTTCCAGCAGCCGCTGGCCGTGGGCGTGATGGAACGCCAGGGCACACCGGGCGTGAAGTTCGATGTGGAAGGCTCGGGCTACGGCTTCCGCGTGGTGCGCGAGATCACGGCCTTGCAGGCCGAGCTGCCCAGCACCTGCCAGATGAAGCGTTTCTGAGTGCCGGGGACGGCTGCGGCATCCCTGCCGTGCTGTCTCCTGCCGCACCGTATCGCGCAAAAAAGGCCCGCATCTGCGGGCCTTTTGCATGGTGCGCTGTGCCGTGCCTACGGTGCGCTTGCCGCAGCGGCGCGGGGCGCCTGCGGGGCAGAGTCCAGGCTGGCTTCCTGCACGGCGGCGGCCACTTCCTGGCCCAGGTCGTGCACGGCCATGGCGTAGTAGCTGGACATGTTGTAGCGGGTGATGGCGTAGAAGTTCTGCGTGCCGATCACGTAGGTGGGCGCGTCCTCGCCATTGAGCAGTTCCACCAGGGCCAGCGGCCCCTGGTGGCGCATGCCGCCATCCAGCGGAATGGCCCCCAGCTGCAGCATCTGGTCGGCGGTGAAGCTGGGCTTGATGTCCGGAGCCAGCAGCGTGGCCATGTCGGTGCCGTTGGGGTTGAAGGCCACGCCGTACTGCACGGCCATGCCGGGTTGCCAGCCGTGGCCGCGGAAGTAGTTGGCCACGGAGCCAATGGCGTCCACGGTGCTGTTGTACAGGTCGACCTTGCCGTCGCCATCAAAGTCCACGCCAAAGCGGGCCAGGCTGCTGGGCATGAACTGGCCCAGACCCATGGCCCCGGCAAAGCTACCCAGCGCCTGGGTGGGGTCCTGGCGGGCGCTCCAGGCGGTGGTCAGGAACTGCGCCAGCTCGCCCTGGAAATAGGCCACGCGCTCGGCCAGACGCGGGTGGTTGGCGGGGTAGTCGAACGCCAGCGTGGCCAGGGCGTCGAGCACGCGGAAGTTGCCCATGTTGCGGCCGTAGATGGTCTCCACGCCGATGATGCCGACGATGATTTCCGGGGGCACGCCATAGGTTTGCTCGGCGCGCTCCAGCGCGGCGGCGTTCTCCTGCCAGAAGCGCTTGCCGGCCTGCACGCGCACCGGGTCGATGAAGCGGCTGCGGTACACCGCCCAGCTGCGGGCCGTGGTCTTCTTTGGACCGGTGCTGGGCGTCATCAGACGGCGGACCTGCTCCAGCTTCTGTGCCTGGCCCAGTTGCTGGCGCAGCCAGGCGGCATCAATGCCTTGCTGCTGGGCCAGGGTATCGGCCCAGCGCAGCGCTTCAGCACGCTGGCCGTAGCTGTTGTCCACAGCGGCCGCAGCGCGGGCTTTGGAGTTTTTGGGGCTTTGCGCGTAGCTGGGGAGGGCGCAAGCAGCAAGGCAGACAAGAGCAACGGGAAGCAGTCGGTTCATGAAATCTCGGTGAGGGGGGACGGCCCGGCGGCCAGGGCAGGAACCGGAACTCCCACCGCAGCGCACGCAGGCTGGCTGTGCCGGAGTGGCGCAGGCATTGCGGGCATGTTCCATGCATTCCCGCTAGGCCTGCAGCGCTGCGGCACCGAGCCCCCATTGTGCGATGGTCCGCAGTGCTCCCACGCAAGTCCATGTGCCGGGCAGTGGGTATTTTTTGTGGAGGGCCGCAACGGCCCGTTGGGTGGTGCGCAAAGCCGCCGTGCACACCGCCGCCGTCCGCGGCAGCAGGCCGTGGCGCACAGCGCTTCGCTGCCAAGCTGACCGCCCGCCAACAGGCCAGCAACGCAGTCGTGTACTCGCTGCGGGCGGCCCGCAATGACCGTGTTAAGCTGGTCCACAAGGCCCTGGGCAGCGCCTGTGCGTGCTGCATCCATCGGGGGCCATGGCTGAAAAAAACAAAAACGGGGACAAGAAAAATGGGCAGAACAGGCTATTTTTCCCACAAGGATTGCTGGAAGCATGAGATGGGCCCGGGGCATCCGGAATGCCCGGAACGACTGGACGCCATCGAGGACCGCCTGCTGATCACCGGGGTGTTCGACGGGCTGGAACGCGTGGAAGCGCCACTGGCCTCGCTGGCCGATGTGGAGCTGGCCCATGACCGCATGCATGTCGCGGCCCTGCGCGGCCTGACGGACCGGCTCAAGGAAGAGGTGCAGGCCGGCGGCCCCGCGTACTCGCCGCTGGACACCGACACCTCCATCAATGTCCACACCTGGGATGCGGCACTGCGCTCCGCCGGGGCGGCCGTGGCCGCCACCGATGCGGTGATCGACGGCAGCCTGGAAAACGCCTTCTGCGCCACCCGCCCGCCCGGCCACCATGCCGAGCGCGCCAAGTCCATGGGCTTTTGCTTCTTCAACAACGTGGCCATTGCGGCCTTGCATGCCCTGCAGCGTCGCCACCTCAAGCGCGTGGCCATCGTGGACTTCGATGTGCACCACGGCAACGGCACGGAAAACATCCTGGCCGGCGACGACCGGGTGCTGATGGTCAGCTTCTTCCAGCATCCGTTCTACCCGTTCAGCGGCGACAAGGAGCCGGCCTCCAACATGCTGAACCTGCCGGTGCCGGCCTATACCAAGGGCATGGATATCCGCGAGCTGGTGGAGATGATGTGGATTCCCCGCCTGGAAGCCTTCAAGCCCGAAATGATCTTCATCAGTGCCGGCTTCGATGCCCACCGTGAAGACGATATGGGCCAGCTGGCGCTGAACGAACAGGACTTCGCCTGGATCACCGAGCGCATCAAAGACGTGGCGCGGCGTTTCTCCAAGGGCCGCATGGTGTCCTGTCTGGAAGGCGGCTATGTGATGAGCGCCCTGGCTCGCAGCGTGGAAGCCCACGTCCGCGTGCTGGCCGATATCTGATTTCGTCTGGGCATAGCAACAGGAGCGTCGGCCATGATGGATTTGCAGAATGTGGACCAACTGGTGGAAGTGCAGCGCAGCCCGCAGGGCGTGGTGCGCATCACCTTGAACGATCCCCAGCGTTTCAACGCACTGGGTGCCGAGATGCTGGTGGCGCTGCAGCAGGCCCTGGATGCCGTGGCCGCCGATGCCTCGGCCCGTGTGGTGGTGCTGGCCGCGCAGGGCAAGGCCTTCTGCGCCGGCCACAACCTGAAGGACATGGCGGCCAACCCCCAACTGGCCTATTACCAGCAGCTGTTTGCCCAGTGCAGCAAGATGATGGTGAGCATCGCCCGCCTGCCGGTGCCTGTGATCGCGCGGGTGCAAGGCATGGCCACGGCGGCCGGTTGCCAACTGGTTGCGCAGTGCGATCTGGCGGTAGCCAGCAGCGCGGCCAGCTTTGCCACCAGCGGCATCAACTACGGGCTGTTCTGTGCCACCCCCAGCGTGCCGCTGGTGCGCAACCTGCCCATCAAGCAGGCCATGGAAATGCTGCTGACCGGGGACTTCATCGATGCGAACACCGCTTTCGCCCGCGGGCTGGTGAACCGGGTGGCCGAACCCGACGCGTTGGATGCCGCCGTGGAGGCGCTGGTGCAGTCCATTCTGGCCAAGCCCGCGGCGGCCGTGCGCATGGGCAAGGCCCTGGTCTACCAGCAGCGGGAACTGGGGCTGGAAGCGGCCTACCAGCTGGCAGGCCAGACCATGGCGGCCAACATGATGGATGCCGATGCCCAGGAAGGCGCACAGGCCTTCGCGCAAAAGCGCAAGCCGCACTGGCAGGGCTGAGGCGGCTGTCCGTCCTCCTGCCCTCCTGTGACGGGGCGCTGCGCAGGCGCCCCGGATGCCGGGCCTGCCAAGCCATGTCGCCATCCTCTGCCGGTCCGTGCAGGCCAGGGCGGGCTGCCGGCGGGGCTACTGAATAAGTGGTAACCCGAGGTTGGGCCGATTTCCATGCACACCGCTGCCGTTGTGCGCATAAAATAGAACGATCGTTCTTTTTTATGCCGGCAAGGACCGTGTGAATTGTCAGGAATTCCGCCGCTGCTGCTGCAGCGCCGCATAAAATGAGTCGGTTTACGTAAACGTCAATCTTCCAAGAAATCAAGGAGCCGCAGCATGAAGGTATTGGTCCCAGTCAAGCGGGTGGTGGACTACAACGTGAAGGTCCGCGTGAAGTCGGA
>JAEAMF010000628.1_pt1 | contig 38590 bp, 30 predicted proteins | sample 8958721 | NCBI WGS metagenome assembly JAEAMF01 (sample SAMN16933255, study PRJNA681124) | bioreactor sludge metagenome | isolation source: anaerobic bioreactor treating anionic surfactant - SDBS | place: India: Bengaluru | collected 2019-02-28 | reverse complement strand
CCTGCCCGCGCCGGCGCCAGCTGCGCAGGCCCAGCACGATGAACAGCAGCGCCAGGCCCGCCAGGGCCAGCACTTCACGGCGCAGTTCGGCCAGCGAAGCGCCCATCTGGTTGGCCGCGATGAAACCCTGGATCGCGGCGGTCGAAGGCAGCAGCCAGCGCAGCCCTTGCAGCGGCCACGGCAAGGCGCTGGCGGGCCAGGCCAGGCCCGCCAGGAACAGCACCGGCATCGAGCTGGCCACCAGCAGCTGGACGCTGCGCTCGCGGGTACGGAAGAACAGGCCCATGAAGATCCCGAGCGCGGCCACGCAGACGCTGTACAGCAGGCTCAGCACCAGGGTGGCCGCCCGGTTGCCGCCGCGCGGATAGTCCTGCCACCAGAACACGAAGCCGAAGTAGTACGCGGCATTGAGCAGCACCACGCTGGCAAACGCGGCGAGCGCGCCGGCATAGGCGGCGGTGCCCGCCGCATAGGGGAAGGCCCTGGCGCTGGCCCAGCTGCCGAACAACAGGCCGATCCCGAGCAGGAAGGTCTGCTGCATCAGCAGCACCACCACGCCCGGGACGATGTACGAGGCATAGCCTTCGCTGACATTGAACATCGGCAGGGCCTCGACCGACAAGGGCTGGCGCTGCGCGGCCGCCTGCTGCGCCGACGGCGTGCCCGCGCCCAGGCGCTTGAGCTCGATGCCAGCCGACAACGTGCCCACTACTTCGGCCAGGCCGTTGAGGGCCACCTTGTTCAGCAGCGGATAGGCGCCGATGCCGCCCACCTCGACCTCCGGCTGCCTGCCGGCCAGCAGCTTGCCGCTGAAATCGGCGGGAATGAGCATCACGCCCGCGGCGTCGCCGCGCCAGATCCATTCCTGGGCCTGCTCGGGGCGGGTAGTGACGCCGGCCACGCTCAGCCCCGGATGGGCGCCGGCCCAGCGGATCAGCTGGCGCGACAGGGCCGAGCCATCCTGGTCGACCACCGCCACCGGTACCCGGCGCACCGTTTCGCCGCTGTAGGGCAAGGGATAGAAGAAGGAGTACACGATGCCCGAGATGAAGAACAGCAGCAGCGCCGCCTTGTCGCCCAGGATCGCGCGCCAGGTGAGGCGCCAGGCCTGGTATGCGGCTGCCAGGCGGCTCATGCCTTGCCCCAGCTGTCGGGCTGGCGCATGCGAGCGGCCAGCCGCAGATAGCCGGCCGCGCCCAGCACGGCGCTGAAGCCGGCCAGCGCCGCCAGCGCGCCCACGCTGAAGCGCAGCGGCGCGCCGGCCAGCCAGGTGTTGTTGACCAAGCCCAGGAAATGGGTCAGCGGCAGCGCTTCAGCCCACAGGCGCGCCGCGAGCGGCATCGCCAGGATCGGAAAACCCTGGCCGGAAAAGGCGAAGGCCGGCGCGGTGACGAAGGCGCAGGCCGACAGCGCCGAGCGCAGCGAGCCGGAGAATGCGACGATGCAGGTGCCCAGGGCCAGGCAGGCCGCGACGAACAGGACGGTGCCGAGCGTCATCGCCAGCACGCTTCCCAGCACCGGCCAGCCCAGCAGCGCGCCGAAACCGATGCCCACCAGGACCGCGTGCAGCAGGAAGACCACTGCCGGGATCGCCAGCTTGGCCAGCAAGGCCACCAAGGGCCGGCCCTGGGCCGTGGCCAGCCAGTCGGGCACCGTGGCGGCGCGCAGTTCGCGCCCGATCGCGGTCAGCGCCGCCAGGGTGGCGCAGATATGCAGCAGGCTCCATACGGCCGGCAAGGCCAGCGCCGGGACCATGCTGCCGTTCTCGTTGAACAGCGTCACCGCGCGGGTGGCGACCGGCTCGACCTGCTGGGCGGCCTGCACCGGGCCGGCGCCGCGCCTGGCGCGCCCCTGCAGTTCGGCGCCGGCGGACATGGTCGCCACCACGGCGCGCACGTCGCGCGTCATCGCGCCGGTATGGGATGGGTACTGGGCGTTGTAGGCCCATTGCAGGCCGAGTGCTTCGCCGCGCAGCAGGCGCTCTCCCATCCGCGCCGGGATCGAGACGATGCCGAACACCTCGCCGGAGCGCAGCGCCGCCAGCGCCTCGGCATCGCTGGCAACCGGCAGCGGACGCAGCCCCGGCGACTGGTCCAGCATGCGCACCAGGCTGCGCGACTGCGCGGACTGGTCGAGGTCGCGCACCGCCAGCGGCAAGTCGCGGGCGATGCCGGCGGAAAAAATCCACCAGGTCAGGAAGTACAAGGCCAAGGGAATCCAGCCCAGCATCGCCAGGTCCCAGCGGTCGGCGCGCAGGCGCGCCCACTCGCGCGCGAGCGAGGCCGACCAGGCGGAAGCGGCGGGAGCGGGCATGGGCGGCTCAGCGCTCGAACACCACCGTCATCCCGGGGCGCAGGCCCGGCAGCGGCGCCGTGGGCCGCAGCCGCAGCTCGAAGGTGCGCAGGTCGGTGCCGCCGGGGCGCGCGGCGCGCCAGGTGGCAAAGGCCGGCAAGGCAGATACGGTCTCGACCTTGAAATCGGCGCCCGCCTTCAGCGCCGGCACATAGCCGCGGTGCAAGCTTCCCTTGGCGAAGGGCTTGAATATGTCCTCGCGCACCGCCAGCACGGCCCAGACGTCGTCGAGGTCGACCAGGGTCACCACCGGAAAGCCTTGCGGCGCCAGTTCGCCGGCCTGGATCGCCAGCTTGCTCACCTCGCCGGCGGTCGGCGCCAGGATGCGCGTCTCGGCCAGGGCCGCGTCGGCTTCCGCCACCACCCCGTCCACCTGGCGCGCCTGGGCCTGCGCCGCCTGCTTGTCCTCAGGCCGCGCGCCCTGGCGCGCCAGCTCGTACTGGGCGCGCGCGGCGGTCGCCAGCTCGCGCGCCGAGCGCGCCTGGGCGCGGGCGTCGTCGCCTTTCTGGCGCGCCAGCACGCCTTCGGCCACCATGGCCGCCACCCGCCTGTCGGTCAGCTCGGCCAGCCGCGCACCGGCCTCGGCGCGCTCCCAGTTGGCGCGCGCGGCGACGACCTCCTCGGGCCGTGCGCCCGCCTGCGCCTTGCGCGCCACGGCGGCTGCGGCGTCGCGCGCCGCCTGCGCCTGATCGAGCTTGGCGCGCACTTCGGGACTGTCCAGCTCGAACAGCAGCTGGCCACGGCTCACCGCCTGTCCCAGCTGCACGTGCACCCGGCCGACGCGCCCGGGCACCTTGGACGACACGTTCACTTCTTGCGCTTCAATCTGCCCCTGCAGCGCTTCGGGCACCGGCTGGAATGCGCGTACCAGGCCCCAGGCCAGCAGGGCCAGGACCAGCACGCCGGACAGTATGGCCGGCACACGTTTCTTGCGGCTTGCCTCGCTCATCGGGTGGACTCCTTCGCGGGATCGAGCTGGTGGGGTGCGGAGCGCGCATGCTCGGCCAGCCGTTCGGGCCGGCCGGCGGTGGCGAGCAGGCGCGCCAGCGCGAGCACATAATCGTGGGCCGCCTGGGTCCGCTCGATCCCGGCCTTGGTCAGGTTCAGGGAAGCGTCGTCGACGTCGGCCGTGGTCGCCTGGCCGTTGCGGAACGACACCTGCGCCAGCCTCAGGCTTTCGCGCGCCAGCTCGATCGTCGAGGCCATGGCCAGGTAGTGCTGGCGCGCATCTTCCATGGCGCGCCACTGGGTTTCGGCCAGGGTCGGGATGTCGCGTCCGGCCTGTTCCGCGGCCGCTTCGACGCGCTGCTGTTCGAGCCGGGCGGCGGCCGTCAGGCGCGCGCGGTCGACCCGGTCGACCAGCGGCATGCTCAGCGCCACCCCCACCAGCCAGTTGGCGCGGGCCGCCCCGCCACGGTTCAAGTTGTAGTTGGCGATGCCGATCAGGGTCGGGCTGAAAGCCTTGCCCTGCAGCTTGAGATTGGCGGCCGCCTGGGCGCGCTTGCTGTCGATCTGCTTCCAAGCTGCATTCGCGTGCGTGGCGGCCTCCACGAACGAGGCCAGCGAACCGACAGGCTGCGCATGCACGAACAGCGGCGTTGCGGGCTCGACCGCCTGCTCCTCGCCCAGCAAGCGGCGCAGGGCCAGCTCGGCGACCTCCTCGTCGCTGGCGGCCTTGGCCGCCTCGCGCGCGGCCTTGTCGACGGCGACGTCGGCCTTCAGGCGCTCGACGCGCGCGATCAACCCGGTCCGCTCGAGCTTGCGCGCCATCTCCTGGTGTTCGCGCGCCACCGCCAGCGCCGCGCTGCGCAGCCGGGCGGCATGGCGCGCCAGCTGGACGCCAAAATAGCGCTGCGCCAGCAGCAGCGCCGCCTCGTCCTGCGCCGTCTGCACGCCAGCGGCGGCCTCGGCGGCGCGGCCGGCGGCCACCTCCTTGAGCGCGTCCAGGCGTCCGCCGGTGTACAGGGGCCAGACCGAGGCCAGGCCGAGCGAGCGGACCGTGAAGGTGCGCTCGGTCTCCAGGCTGGCGGGCAGTTCCGGCAAGGCCAGCCCGGGCAGCGGCGGCAGCACCTCGAGCACCGGTTGCAGGGCCGGCTCCAGGGATTGCGCCAGGCGGCCGGTATCGATATTCAGCGAGGTCGAGAGCCGTCCGGCGAATCCGTTCAGGCGCAGGTCCGGTCCGTCGATGCGGCGCAGCGCCTCGGCCTGCAATTGCCTGGCTTGATGGTCGAGCTCGGCGCCGCGCACCGCGCCCGAACGCGCCTGCAACCGGCGCCACGCCTCGCCATAGTCGAGGGCGGCGCTCTGCTGCGCCCGCACCGGCAGCACGGCGCAGCAGGCCAGCGCCAGGGCGAGCGGGGCAATATAGGACTTGGACGGTTTCACCGGTCACTCCGAAAGCTCATCAGTATTTATCGGTGATAATAGCGCCGCTTGGCCGCGACCAGCCACACGACTGGCGGCGTTATCGCAAGGGCCGGTGCAGCGCCGGGCAGGCATCGGCAAGCGCCGGCGGCCGCGCCCGTCCGCGGGCCGCGGCGAGGAAGGCGGGCTTGCGCAACTCCGCGAGCGAGAACCACTGGCTGCCGCGCGCCGGCGCCAGCGCGCTGGCGTGCATGGGATTGGGCAGGTCGATGACCCGCCGCCGCTCCAGGTCGGCAGCGGCGATCTGCGCTGCGAAATAGCTGTAGAACAAACGATCGAAGGAACCGTCGGCCTGTGCCGTTTCCAGCCCGCGCCGCACCTCGTCCGCCAGGCCACGCTTGCGCGGGTTGACGAAAAAGTAGGCGTCGGTCGGATAACGCAGGACGATATGCGGTTCGACCGCCAAGGCCGGATAGGCCTCGTGCTCGTCGAAGACCTGTTGCACCGCGCGCGGAAAATAATCGATGCGCCCGGCGTCGAGCATCTTGAACATGCCTGGATAGGTCGAAGAGGTTTCCACCGGCAAACCGCTGGCGCGCAGGATCGCGGTATCCGGCCAGTCGTGGCCCTGCCCCGCGACGAATCGCTTCAGTTGCTCGGCCGAGTGTACGTCGGCGAACTGATGCAGGCGGTCCTTGCGCACCAGCGCGATGCGCCAGCCGAGCATGCCCTTGGTCAACGGCACCGGGACTTCCAGCAGGGAGGCTTTGCGGTCCGGTGCGGTCATCGTAATCATGATATCGAGCTTGCCGGAATCGCGTGCAAGTTCCGCCAATGCACGCGCCTGCTTCATGGGCTGCTCGCTGTACACCAGCGTATGGCAGACACCCGCCTTGGCAAATGCCAGTTTCAGCAAGGCGACACCGTAGGGATCACGCCCGGTATCCCCCCACTCCGGACGTAGATAAACATACGTGGCGGCGCGCCCCGGCACGGACGACAGGAAAAACAAGCTCAACAGCAATAAGACGGCGAGTCGGGGCATGTCGGCGGGCGGCCGTCAGGACCGCGAACGATGGACGAGTGGCCTGCCAATGCTAGCACGCGCCATGACTCGGACCACCCTAGTGTTGCTTGCTAGCCACTATTTTTCCCGGCGCCGCCCTGCGCCTGCGCCATCTCCAGCGCCGGCAAGGTCACCGTCAGGAAAGACGACACCTGGCCGACCAGCTCGGCGGCCTGCTGGCGCACCTGTCCCATCTGCAGGATCGACAGCTCGGCCTGGCGCACCGCCTGCTGGATCAGGGTGCGGCGCTGCACCAGCGCGTCCGACAGGCTCGCGTCCGTCGCGCCACCCGCCAGCTTCGACACGACGGCGAGCACCGCCGCATGCAGGCCCAGCTTGCGCGCCGACTCTTCCAGAGCGCGCACGGCGGCGTCGCTGTCGGCGATGAGCTGCAACAGCTGCGCACGGCTCGAAGGCAGCTCCGTCTTGTACTGGGCGGGCGACTTCGGGCGGCGGAACAGCTTGTCGAACACGCCTGCCGGCGCCCGGGTGCTCTCCAGTGCGGCCTCGAGCTGCGCGGGCACCGCCATCTGGGTGAATCTCAGTACCAGCTCGGTGATGGGCTGGAGCAGCGCGGCCTGCTCCATCAATGGCCCTTCCGCCCACTCCGTGACCACCGGCAGCTTCAGGGGCAGGATGCGGCGAAACAGCGCGGCCAGGCGCTGGCCGGCGTGTTCGGACAAGGCCGGATAATCGGCGTGCGCGATCGCCAGCGCATCGCGCACCGCCGGATGATCCTCGCTCTCGAACAGCACCCTGGCCATGGCTTTCGGGGGCACGGCGGAGGCCGGCGCCGCGGGAAGATCGTCGAAGGACAGCGCCCTGGGTGGGTTGTTGCCGGCCGGCGGCGCGGCAGCGGCCTGCCCGGCATCGCCGAAATCGAAGGCCTGCGGCGCCAAGGCAGCGCCGGCCGGCTCGGCGGGGAGCTCGGGCTCCGCGCCGAAGTCGAATGTCTTGGGCGTTTGCTGTGTCATCGGCTACCCGGCATCGAGCAGGAGCGCGTGCTCCTCAGACGGTGCCGCCGAGCTTGCGGATGAAGGTCGCCAGGTTCAGCTTGAAGCCGGCGCCGACTGCCTGGAAGCGCCATTCGCCATCCTTGCGGTAGAGCGAGCCGAACTGCAGCGCGGTCTTGTCCGCGTAGTCTTCGTCGAGGTCGTATTCCGCGATCGTTTCGCCGGTCTCGTCGTTGTACACCTTGACGTAGGCGTCGGTGACCATGCCGAAGGTCTGCTTGCGTATTTCGGCATCGTGGATGGTCACGACGATCGGCATCTCCACCACTTCCGTCTCGACCTTGGCCAGGTCGACGGTGATGACTTCGTCGTCGCCATCCTTGTCGCCGGTCCGGTTGTCGCCCGAGTGCACGACCGCGCCGTCCGGGGAGGTGGCGTGGTTGTAGTACACGAAGTGGGCATTGCTGATCATGACCGGATGGTCGCTCGCATCCCGCCTGCACAGGAATACCGACGCGTCGAGGTCGAATGGCTGCCCCTCGACCGCGTTGACCTTCCATCCGAGGCCGATACGCACGCGCTTCAAGCCCGGCGCGGTTTTTTCGAGGTTGATGCGGTGGCCAGTGTGGAGCGTCGTCGACATGGACTTTCCTTTTCCTTATGGGGTGAACATGGGATTCAAGCGCCGGTGGGCGAAAAGCGCGCAATCAGCTCGCGCTCCAGCTCCTGCAGTTTCGGCAGCTCGGCCTGGCGGCGCTGCTGGCCTTCGTTCGAGATCTGCTCGAGCTTGTCGAAGGCGGTCACCAGCTGCGTCTGCACGTGCTGGGCGGTTTCCAGGCTGACCAGCGAGCGCTGCTTGGCGCGGGCCACGGTCTCGGTATTTTCCAGCAGCATGTCGGCCTGGGCGCGGAAGGCCGCGTCGGTGGCGTCGTAGGCGGCGTTGGCGACCGCGGCGCTCTGCTTGGCCTCCAGTTGCAGCAGGTAGAGCGAGAACACGTTGCGCCAGGCCGGAATCGAGACGTTGACGATGTCCGTGAAGGTGTCCGTCAGGGCGCGTGCATTGTCTTGCGACAGGCGGATCTGCGGCACCATCTGCGTGGCCATCAGCATGGCGCGCTTCAGGTCGTCGATGCGCTTTTCGAGGCGCTCCAGACGACGCTTGAGTTCGGTGGCCTGCTGCGCCTCGAAGGCATTGGCCGGCGCGGCCTGCTGCGCGACCGCCTGGCGCAGGCGCGAGGCCCATTCCTCGCCCTTCTTCACGTCGGCATCCAGGCCCTGGTAGTACAGTTCCAGGCCCTTGTACATCTCGTCGAAATCCTGGATCCGCGCCCGGTGCACGTTGGCATGCCGCGTCATCTCCGTGACCAGGGTGTCCATGCGCGATTCGACCACCTGGTACTGCGACAGCATCTTTTCCTTGACCGAGCCGAACATGTTCGTCAGGCGCGACACCAGGCCGCCAGACCGAAGCTTGGCCGGGTCCAGGCCCTTGGAGGTCGCGATCAGTTCGTTCAGCTGCGTGCCGAACACATCGGCATCCGATGCACGCACGGTGCCGAGCAGCTTGGCCGAGACCTTCGCCACGCCCGCGCCGGTGGAACCGCCCAGGGCCTCGATGGCCTTGTCGTCGATGCCGGAGACATCGACCCGGACGATGGGGGCCGCGCTCGCCTCCGGACGCAATGCCGGCAGCGCGTCCGGCATGGGTGCAGGATCCAGCAGCGGTGCCAGCGTGGGTGCAGGCGCGGTGGGTGCTGCGTTCGCTTCTTCGTCGGAGGAGAACAGCGGTTTCATAGGATTCCTTCAGGTGGGAAGTGACAACATGAATAGCTTACCACTGGACAATCCAGCTGGGCCAGCGTCGGCGCAGCACATGCCTTGCGCGCCAACCCGGCTTCGTCCAGTATAACCACTCCACAGCAGGAGCTTCTCCATGTCGCATGCGCGCGTCGTCGTCCTGACGGTACTGGCACTGGCCGCATTCGCGGGCAACTCCCTGCTGTGCCGGGCCGCCCTATCCCGCTCGCATATCGATGCCGCCAGTTTCACGACCGTGCGCCTGCTGTCGGGCGCGCTCATGCTCTGGGTGCTGGTCAGGCTGCGCGGCGGCGCCAGGGCGGGCAAGGGCAGCTTGCTGTCCGCGCTGGCCCTGTTCGCCTATGCAGCCGGCTTTTCCTTCGCCTACCTTCACTTGCCCGCCGCGGCCGGCGCACTGATCCTGTTCGGCGCCGTGCAGACGACGATGATCGCTTACGGGCTGTGGTCGGGCGAGCGCCTGCGCCCGGCGCAGCTGGCCGGCTTGCTGCTTGCCGGCGCCGGCCTGGTCGGCCTGCTGCTGCCCGGCCTGTCCGCGCCCCCGCTGGCAAGCGCCCTGCTCATGCTGGGCGCCGGCGCGGCCTGGGGCATCTATTCGGTGCGCGGCAAGGGCGCGGGCGACGCCCTCCAGGTCACCGCGGGGAACTTCCTGCTTGCCGTACCGATGGCGCTGGCGCTGAGCCTCCTGCTGCTGGGCGGGGCCGCGTTCGACCCGGCGGGAAGCGGGTATGCCTTCCTGTCCGGCGCGCTGACATCGGGCGTCGGCTACGCGATCTGGTACACGGCGCTGCCCTTCCTGAAGTCGACCAGCGCGGCGGCGGTGCAGCTGAGCGTTCCCGTGATCGCCGCCCTGGGCGGCGTCGCCTTCCTGGATGAGCCGCTCACGCTGCGGCTGCTGTCCGCATCGATCGCCATCATCGGCGGCATTGCGCTGGTGATCCTGGGGCCGCGGACATAAGCTGGCCTGCTCTGCTTGCGTCAGCCCGCCCCGCCTTCCTATCATGAATGGAGGGCTTTCAACCAAGCGTCCGGGAGATGCGATGAATACGCTGACGAATGGGCAATTCAATGAGCTGAAGGGTGCGATTCGAGGAGACATCCTGCAAGCGGGCGACGCGGGTTACGACGCCGCCCGCACGGTCTGGAACGCGATGATCGACCGGCATCCGGCCATCATCGTGCGCTGCGCCGGCACGGCGGACGTACGCGCCGCGCTGGACTACGCGCGCAAGCACGGGCTTCCCCTCGCCGTGCGCGGCGGCGGGCACAACATCGCCGGCAGCGCCCTGTGCGAGGACGGACTGGTGATCGACCTGTCCGGCATGCGCTCGGTCCAGGTCGACGCCAGGCAGCGTCGCGCCTGGGTGGAAGGCGGGGCCAGCCTGCGCGATTTCGACCACGAAGCCCAGTCCTATGGGCTGGCCACGCCGTTGGGAATCAATTCCACCACCGGGGTGGCCGGGCTGACGCTGGGAGGGGGCTTCGGCTGGCTCAGCCGCACGCTGGGCCTGGCGGCCGACAACCTGCTGTCGGCCGAGATGGTCACGGCCGACGCCCAGCGCCTGCACGTGAGCGAGACCGAGTACCCGGACCTGTTCTGGGCCATCCGTGGAGGCGGCGGCAACTTCGGCGTGGTCACGCGCTTCGAATTCCGGCTGCACCCGGTGGGGCCGGAGATCACGGCCGGGCTGATCGTGTTCCCGTCCGCCCAGGCCAGGGCGATCCTGATGCAGTACCGCGATGCCGTCGACGCCATGCCCGCCGACATGACGGTGTGGGCGGTGCTGCGCAAGGCGCCCCCGCTGCCCTTCCTGCCGACCGAGGCGCACGGCCAGGACGTGCTGGTGCTGCCGGTGTTCTCGCCGTCGCGCAGCGCATCGGTGGATGCGGCAATCGCGCGCATCGGCAAGCTGGGGGAGCCGCTGGGCATGCACGTCGGCCCCATGCCTTACACCGCATGGCAGCAGATCTTCGACCCCTTGCTGACGCCGGGTGCGCGCAATTACTGGAAATCGCATAATTTCGCCCGGCTGAGCGATGAAGCCATCGACGTGGTCATGCGCCATGCCGGCATGCTGCCGACGCCGCAGTGCGAGATCTTCCTCGGATTGCTGGGCGCGCAGGCGTCGGCGCCACCGCCGCAAGCGATGGCCTATCCGCATCGCGACGCCTTGTATGTGATGAACGTGCATACCCGCTGGGACGATCCGGCCGACGACGCGCGCTGCATTGCCTGGGCCCGCGATTTCTTCAGGGATGCCGCGCCCTACGCAAGCGGGGGCGTCTACGTGACTCATGTCCGCAGGACGAGAGCGAGCGCACGCCCGACGCCTACGGCGCCAACTACCAGCGGCTGGCCGAGATCAAGCAGAAATACGATCCCGACAATGTGTTCCGCGCCAACCAGAACATCCGTCCGGCCGCGAGCGCTGCCGCCTGAACGCGCTCATTCTTACGACAGGAGTCGATCATGACACGCAAATTCATCGATTGCCGGGAGTTCCCGAGCGACATGCATTGTTCGGTCGCCATCTCGGCCGACAGCGAGGACGAACTGCTGCAGGCCGCGGTGCAACACGCGGTGTCCGTGCACCACCACAGCGATACGCCCGAGCTGCGCCAGCAACTGCGCCAGTTGTTCAAGGATGGCACGCCGCCCGAACAGCTTCCCATGCATGGTCAAATGGGCAGCGCCGGCGCAGGCAGCTCGCCGCCGCACTGAACGGCGGCGCCATCGTTCAGGCGTCCGGCGCTGCCTGCGCCTCGCGCAGCATGCGCCGGATCGTCATGATGTTCACCGCGGCGATCACCACTTCCAGCGCCGTGCCGCCGACCGAACCGGCGATCACGTTGTTCACGATCCATAGCACGGTCCCGCACAGCATCGCCAGGCGCATGCGCACGCCTTCCAGCAGGAACAGGGCCAGGGTGCCGATGCAGGAGGCCCCCAGCGGCAGCCAGTCGCTGGGGCGGGTGGCCAGCGCCAGGCCCAGGGCCAGGTTGGCGGCGACGACGAACAGGGCCACCCAGATCGAGCGCGTGTACAGCGAGAGCACCGAGCGCAGCAGCGACATGGTCGAACTGGCGACCGCCGTCGGCCTGCCGAGCAGCGCGAAATGGACGATGTAGGCGAGGCATTCTGCCGCCATGAAGATCTTGAAGCGGCGGTCGTTCCTCTGCAGGAAGGAAGCGACGCCGAGGGCGAACGCAGCGTAGCCGACGCATTGCGCCGGAGAGAACCAATCGATCGTCATCGAACAGGACAGGAAAAGGACGATTATAGCCGCCCGATCCACTCCTGCCGGACGCGCCACCCGGGCGTCAAGCCTTCTTGAGCGCGTCCGCCTTGTGCGCCGCCTCAGCGCCGGTCTTGTCGCTGACGACCAGGTATTCGGGGTGCTCGCGCGAGGCGGCCACGTGGTGGCCCTTGATCTCGGTGGGGGATGTCAGTTTCTTCTTGACGGTGCCGTGCACCGTCCCTTGCGACGATTACCATTGCACCTTGTCGCCGGCTTTGAACGCGTCTGCCATGCTGGGCTCCTTTGAACGGAAGGGCCAGCCATGTCCCGGCAATGTACCGCACCAGGACGGGCATGACCCGAGATCCGTATTGGAACACGGATCGCCGCCATCGCTGCGCACCTTTACTGCGCCAAACGCTTTTGCGGCAGATTCAGGGCTTGCCCGGCATGGGTAGTCCTTCCGCCAGAGCCAGCCTTTCCATCGCCGCTTCCAGCACCATGCGGGCGCGGCCCGAGGCCAGCTCGAGTTCGCGGTGCAGGCGCGCGTCTTCCTGGTTGCGGGCAGCGCATTGCGCGCTGTAGCGCTCGAAACTGCCGACCATCATCAGGATGTCCGACAGGTGGCGCGGGCATTCGCAGGACAGGCGGTTGCCGGCCGCCGTGATGGCCGCCAGCGCCTGGTCGTCGAAGCGGCGCGGCGCCACCTGTTCGCCCGCGGGTTCGGAGGCCGGCAGGCCCTGCCCCGCCAACGCCGAACGGCACAGCAGCACCAGCTCGCCGATCTCGGCCGGCACGCGCGCCACCAGGCAGCCCTGGGCGCGCAGTGCGCGGATGGTGGCGCTGCCGCAGAAGCGGTACAGCACCACGGTCGCTTGCGGACGGGTGATGTCGCGCGCCGCCGCCACCTGCGCCACCGAGGCTTCGTCGAGTTCAGAAGCTTCGATCAGCAGCACGTCCAGCGCCATGCCGTCTCCCAGCGAGGGCACCTGGTCGAGCCGGGCGCAGTGGCGCTGCACCTGCAGCGCGCGTCCGTCGCGGCCGCTGGCGGCGATGCGGCGCACCAGGCTCTCGCCGACCACCAGCGTGCGCATCGGCCCGCTGACTTCGGCCGCACGCGCCGCGTTCGGGGCGATCATCTCTTCCAGGCGCTCGACCGGCAGGCCGGTCAGGACGCCGATCGGGTGTCCCAGGTCGACCAGCTGCTTCAGCAGGCCGAGGCGCCTTACCTGCTCGGCCGTATAGAGGCGCTGGCCGTGCGCCGAACGCTGGGTGTCCGACAGCGCATAGCGCCGTTCCCAGACGCGCAGCGTCTCCACGGGCAAGCCCGCCAGGCGCGCCGCGACCCCGCTGCGATAGGTGACTTCGCGGCCCTCGGCCCGCTCTTGATGCATTCTGTCGTTCATATGACCCGCCGTTGAACAGTGATCTGATGAGTATCCCGCTACAATTGCGAGACATTGCTAGTTTAACTCAAAATCATCAAATATAGCTGTTCAATAGCGATTCACGGGTGCTTACCAGGTGAAGTCGTCCGGGATCTTGAAGTCCGCGTAGGGATCGTCCTCCTCCACCTGGGCGGCGGCCTGCTTGACCTGGATGACGCTGCCCGGGTCGCGCTCGGCGATCTTTTCGCCGATCACCTTCGGCACCAGTTCGTAATTCCCCTTCAGGAACACGATCGCCAGCCGGCCCGCCACCAGGTGCTGTTGCACCTGTTCGGAGACGTAGATGCGCTCGATCTTGCTGCCGTGCGTGAAGTTGTAGGCGATGTCGCCCTTGCCGTTCCTGGCGCGCGGCTGGCGGTTCTGCTCCACCAGCTGGGCGATCTGCGCCTTCACCGCCTTCTGTGCGGCCTCGGCGTCGCGCTGGGCATTCAGCTCGCGCGCCCGCTCGGCATTCTTGCGCTGCATTTCCAGCGCCGCCTCGCGCGCTTCGTTGACCGACTCGGTGCCGGTACGGCGCTCGATCTTTTTCTGCTTGCTCTTGTCCTGGTTGACCTTCTGGACCTTCTTCTTGTCCACCAGGCCGGCTTTCAGCAACTGCTCCTGCAGCGAGACCATCGTTCTGCTCCTTGATTGCATGGGGTGGCCGGGCGGCACGGCGCCGCCCGGCGAAGCCGCTAGCATAACAAACCGGGGAAACAACGGAAGCCTATCCGGCCGCAGGACTTATGCATGTGGTATGGACAGGCACTGTCAACTCGTCCATATTTACCGCTTCACATTCATTTTTCGAGCCATGCGTCCATTCGCCCGCCCGTCCGCACTCCTTCATACCGGAACGATGTCGGGCAGCGCCGCCGACACGGCCGACACCACCGCGCCCACGCTGTTGCCGACGCCGGAGAACGGCGCTCCGGTAAATGGTCTGCTGAACTACACCTTCAGCGAAGCCATCAAGCTGGCGCCGGATGCCAGCGTGACACTCAGCAGCAACGGCCAGCACATCGTCACGATTGCCCTGGTCGGCAATCCCGCGGTCACCCATGCGGGAGCCACCATCGGCATCCAGCTGCCGCCTGGGCTGCCCTACGGCCGCTACTACGAGGTCGCGTTCAGCCCCGGCGCCGTCGCTGACCTTTCAGGCAACCTGGCCGGCGACGGCACGCCCTTGTTCAGATCATTCTTTTACTTCAGCCCGGTCGCGTTGAACCTGACAGGCACGGACGAGGGCGACACCTTGCACGGCAGCAGGCTGGACGACACCATCGACGGCGGCGCCGGCGATGACACGCTCAATGGCTATGACGGCAACGACATGCTGTACGGCGGCGCGGGTTTGGACCGGATCGACGGCGGCGCCGGCGACGACAAGCTGTGGGGAGGCGAAGGCGACGACACACTCGACGGTCGTGGCGGCAACGACCAGCTGTACGGCGACGCCGGCGACGACCGCCTGGCAGGAGGAGAAGGCGACGACCTGCTCGAGGGTGGGGACGGCGACGACAGACTGTCCGGGAACACCGGCAACAACATTCTGCGCGGCGGAGAAGGCAACGACTACCTGCTCAGCGACCTGGCAGCTGGCGCCGACCTGCTCGATGGCGGCGCCGGCAACGACCGGCTGGTCGGCAACGCCGGCAGCGAGTTCATCGGCGGTGCGGGAGACGATTCGATCACCGTCGACTACCGCTTCGGCACGAATGGAGCGACCCGCATCAACGGCGGCGACGGCACGGACAAGATCACCCTGGCCCTGTCCGGCACGCATACCGGAACCAGCACGGTCTCCGGTGGCGCCGGCAGCGACATCTTCATCCTGAGCGGCGCTTCGCATGACCGCATCCCCGACGTCACCATCACGGATTTCACGCCCGGCGCCGGCGGCGACCTGATCGACCTCAGGGCGATCGCCGCCCGCTACGCGACCCGCAATCCCTTCGATGACGGCAGTCTCCGCCTGCTGGCGTCGGGCGCCGACACCCTGCTTCAGCTACGCCACGAGACGAGCGGCAGTTATCTCACCGTGGTGACGCTGGCCGGCGTCACGCCCGCGCAGCTGGTTCAGGCCAATTTCGTCGATGGCTACAATCCGCTCGGCGGGACAATCGGCCTGGTCTGGAGCGGGACGGCCGGCGCGGACATCATGGCCGGCACCTCCTTCGACGATACCCTGCGCGGGCTCGGCGGCGACGACAAGCTGTCCGGCGGCGAGGGCAACGACCTGCTCGAGGGCGGCGATGGCGACGACAGCTTGAGCAGCGGCGGCGGCGAAGACATCCTGCGCGGCGGAGAAGGCGACGACCAGTTGTCGGCCGGCAGCTTCGGCAATGCCCTGCTCGAGGGCGGCGCGGGCAAGGATCTCCTGGTCAGCGCCGGACGCGGCAACGACCGCCTGTTCGGGGGGGCCGGCGACGATACCCTGGTGCTCGAGATGCCGAGCTACGCCAGCGCCGGCCACACCGTCACCCTGTCCGGCGATGCTGGCAACGACACCATCGTCATCAGGGAAGCAGGCCAGCCGATCGACGTGCTCGCCAGCGGCGGAGAAGGCGCCGACATCTTCGAGTTCGGCTACTTCTCGCAGGGCGCGGCGGTGAGGATCCTGGATTTCGGCGCGGGCGACCAGCTCGACCTGCGCAAATTGCTGCCCCAGAATTTCAGCGGCAATCCGTTCCAGGCCGGCTACCTGAAGGCGGCGCAACAAGGCGCCGATGTCACCATCCATGTCGACCGCGATGGCGCCGCCGGCCCCGAGGGCGCCCGGCTGGCGCTCACGCTCGCCAATGTATCGCTCGCCTCCTTGACTTCCGCCAGCTTCACGGGAGGATTCGATCCGCAGGGCGGCACCAGGGGCCTGAACCTGACCGGCACCGCGGGCGCCGACGTCCTGTTTGGCGGTGCGCTCGACGACGTCATCGACGGCGGCGACGGCGCCGACCGCATCGATGGCGGCGCCGGCGACGACCTGCTGATCGGGGGCGACGAGAGCACGCCCGGCATCGGCGACGAGATCTTCGGCGGCGACGGCAGGGATACGCTGCGCGGCGGCGGCGGCAACGACCGTCTGCTCGGCGGCAGCGGCGACGACCTGCTGTATGGTGAGGCGGGCGACGACGTGCTGGAAGGCGGCGCCGGCAACGATCGGCTCGAGGGCGGCGCCGGCAACGACAGCCTGAGCGACGCCGCCGGCGACGACTACCTGAGCGGCGGCGACGGCGACGACCTGCTGGACGGCATGCGGCCCCTGCTGGACCGGCCGGCAGGAAGCACCCTCGACGGGGGCGACGGCAATGACCGGCTGCTGGCCGGCAGCGCGGTCCGGACCGTGCTGGGCGGCCTGGGTGATGACGAAGTAACGGTCGACGCCTCCGGCAGCCCCGCCAACGGGGCGCCGCTGCTAGTCGACATGGGCGGCGGCAACGACCGGCTGATTGTCCGCTCCCTCGCCGTCGATGGCCGTCCGCTGCAGGTGAGCGGCGGCGCCGGCATCGACACTTACGGGTTCGTCTGGGGCGGCAGCAAGTGGCCGCTCCTCACGATCACCGACTTCCAGACCGGCGCCGGCGGCGACGTGGTGGACCTGTACTCGTTCTACAACGGCGATCGCAGCAGCAATCCCTTTGGCGCCTCCGGCCATGCGCGCCTGGTCCAGGAGGGCAGCCACGTCGTGCTCCAGTTCGATGCGGACGGCTCCGCCGGCCCCCAGGCCTGGGCAAGCCGGGTGGTGTTCGAGAACCGCCGCTTGGCCGACTTCACGGCCGCGAATTTCACTGACGCTGCCCGTCCCGTGCTTGACTCCGCCGGACCCGGCCTGGTGTTGAGCGGGACCGCGGCCGGCGACGTGCTGGCGGGCGGGGCGCTCGACGACATCCTGCGCGGCGGCGACGGCGACGACCAGTTGTTCGGCGGTGGCGGCGCCGACCAGCTGCATGGCGACGGGGGCAACGATTACCTGTTCGGGGGCGACGGCAGCGACCGCCTCGAAGGCGGCAGCGGCAACGACGTCCTGAACGGCGAAGCGGGCGACGACGAACTGCTCGGCGGCGCCGGCAACGACACCATGGAAGACCGTTTCGGGAACAACATCCTGCGCGGCGGCGACGGCGACGACCAGATCCATACCGGCGGGAACGGCAGCGACCAGGTGTTCGGCGAGGCCGGGAACGACCTGCTGTTCATCGCAGGCGGCGGCCGCTTCGATGGCGGCGAGGGCGACGACGCCTTCTTCCTCGCGCTGGACGGCGCCTCGACGGCCACCCTGCAGCTGACCGGGGGCAGCGGGCGCGACTCCTATGAGCTGTCCCGGGCCGCGACCGGCGCCTCGGTGACGATCACCGATTTCGCGGCCGGCGCCGAAGGCGACTTGCTCCGGGTCGACCAGCTGGTCGCGATCCCGTCCGGCAATCCGTTCGCACCGGGCGGCAGCCTGCAATTCGTGCAGCGCGGCGCCGACACCGTCCTGCAGGTCCGCGCGGGCACGGACGGCGCATCTTCCTTCCAGGACGTGCTGACCCTGCGCGACGTCGCCAAGTCCGCGCTGACGCGCGAGAACATCGTGTTCAATTTCGATCCGCAAGGCGGCACTCTCGGACAGAGCACCCGGGGCGGCGATGGTGCCGATCGCTTGACCGGCACCATGCACGAGGACATGCTACGCGGCGGCGCCGGCAACGACGTGCTGAACGGGGGCGGCGGCTATGACGTGCTCGACGGCGGCGACGGTATCGACGCCGCGCTGTTCGGCGGCACGCGCAGCCAGTACAAGGTGGAACGCCTGTCGCCGGACGCCCAGGACATGGTCGTGTCCGACCTGCGCTCCGGCGTCAACGAAGGCAGGGACCGCCTGCTCGGCATCGAGCGCCTGGTATTCGCCGACGGCGCCCTCGCCCTCGACACCGGGCCGGACGGCATCGCCGGCCAGGCCTACCGCATCTACCGCGCCGCCTTCGACCGCGCGGCCGACGAAGGCGGACTGGGATTCTGGATTGCGGCGATGGACCGCGGCAGCAGCCTGACCGAGATTGCCGACAACTTCGTGCGCTCGCAGGAATTCGTCCAGCTGTACGGTGCCGCGCCGAGCAATGCCGAGCTGGTCACCAGGCTGTACCGCAACATCCTCGACCGCGATCCGGAGCAGGCCGGTTACGAGTTCTGGCTCAATGCCCTCGACAGGAAACTGGTCGATGTGCCATCGCTGCTGGCCCAGTTCAGCGAGAGCGCCGAGAACCGCGCGGCGGTGGCCGAGCTGATCGCCAACGGAGTGGCCTACCAGCCCTTCGGTGCTTGAGGATATGCATATGTTGCGCTGGTGTTGCACAGGCTTTTCCGCACGACGATCGAGCCCACCAGTTCGGAAGGCAGCAGCGAGAAGCTGCTGGGGCGGCCGACGTTGCCGCCGATCGGGTCATCTATCAGCAAGGCTGATGGATCTAAAGCGGGAAAGGCGTGCGCGCAATGGCGCTCTTCAGGGCGGCAAAGCAGGCCGGGTCGAGCGCGCTGCCCACCGTCTTTTCCATCATGCCCAGCGCCTGCTCCAGCGGGATCGCGCCGCGGTAGGGGCGTTCCGCCGTGATCGCATCGAAGATGTCGGCGGTGGTGATGATGCGGGTTTCGATCGGGATTGCGTCTTCCTTCAAACCGCGCGGATATTCGGTGCCGTCCAGGCGCTCGTGGTGGGCGCCGGCGATGGCAGCCAGTTCGGAAAACGCGCCGATGCGGCCGAGGATGGTCTCGGTATAGGCGGCATGCTGGCGCACCGCCGCCCATTCGTCGCGGTCGAGCGTGCCGGCCTTGTCCAGCACGCTGTTGCTGACGCCCAGTTTGCCAACGTCGTGCAGCAGCGCGCCACGTTTGAGCCAGCGGCGGCGCTGGCTGCTCAAGCCAAGCGATTCGGCGATCATATCGGTGTACAGCGCCACCCGCGCGCTGTGCCCGCTCGTGTACGGACTCTTGGCGTCCACGACCTGGCCGAAGGCGGTCGCGATGTCGTCCAGGTAGTCGTCGTCGAGTGCGACTTCGCGTCCCGCCGGTTCGAGCGCGAACACGGCCTGGTCGACCTCCTGCGAGGCCAGCACCTGCCAGAACCCCGGGTCGGCCGCCACCTCCTCGAAGGCGCGTACCAGGCGAGGATCGAACCAGTTGCCGGCACGGCCGCGTGCTTCGCGCAATGCGTGGTCGCGGCCCGCGGCCGTGTGGAATACGTCGATCACCTGGGCCAGCAGCGCGATGCGCGCGTACACGGGAATCGCTTCGCCCGCCAGGCGATCGGGCTTGCCCTTGCCGTCGAAGTGTTCGTCGAGCGAGTAGATGCCGCACGAGACGCCGGTGGGAAAGCGCAGCAGCCGCGCGATTTCTGCGCCGCGCCGGCAGCGGGTGGCAATCAGGTCCTGGGCAATCGCGGGACCGTCGCGCAGGATCGTCATCACGCTGCGGAAGCGCTCGGCCAGGCCCGCCTTCAGGCCCGTATGGCTCAGCACGAAGGACAGCACTTGCGGCAGGCTGTCGCCGACAGTCTTGAAGTCGCGCTTGAAACTCAAGTCGTCGGTAAGGTAGAGCTCACAGATGCGCGCTGCGTTGCTGCTGCAGCCGAGGTCCTTCAGCAGCAGGGTGTAGTAGAGCTCCCACAGCTGCTCCTCGGGCAGGCCGGCGGCGCGGCCGATGTGCATGCCGATCCAGCATACGCGCACACAATGGCCCGGCGGCTGGCCTTCGGTGATGTCGAGCGCATAGCTCAGCGAGCCGATCAGTTCGGACAGTTTCATGGCGCTCGGCGCGCGCACTTCGGGCGGGAGGGTGAGGTCCATGGTCGGCTCCGGAACTAAATTCTTCTTGGCAATCAAAATTGATTCTACGCCACATAAAGACGTTTGCCACGAGAATTCGGCGGTGTTACCGATGAGCAGGATGGCAATGCAAGGCACGGAGGTCTGCCATCGTGCTACGAGCTTTTGCACGGCACAGTAGACTGTTCCCGGATTGATCGACGCGCGCCGCCGTTATGCCTTCCTGCGGCGCCCCAGCTCAGAAAGGATGCGACATGACTGCTTCCACCAACGGCGCTTCGGTATCGGTCTGGCTCGACACCGCCGAAGTCCCGGCCTGCTCTCCCCTGTCCGGTGACCTCGATACCGAGGTCTGCGTGATCGGCGCCGGCATCGCCGGCCTCACCACCGCCTACCTGCTCGCCAGGGAGGGCCGCAGCGTCGCGGTGATCGATGCCCTCGGCATCGGCGCCGGCGAGACCGGGCGCACTACCGCCCACCTGTTCCCGCCGGACGAGTGGTACACCTACATCGAAGACAAGTTCGGCGCCGCCAACGCGCGCCTGGTGGCGGACAGCCATGCCAGTGCCATCGACCTGGTCGAATCGATCGCGGTGCAGGAGAACATCGACTGCGAATTCGAACGCCTCGACGGCTACCTGTACGCCCTGCCCGGCAACGGCTTCAAGGACCTCGAGAAGGAATACCAGAGCGCCCGGCGCGCCGGCGTGGCGACGGAATTCCTGCCCGGCGTGCCCGGCCTGCCTTTCGATACCGGCCCCGCCGTGCGTTACGCCAACCAGGCCCAGTTCCACCCGCTCAAATACCTGGCCGGCCTGGCGCGGGCCATCGAGCGCCTCGGCGGCCGGATCCACGGTTCCACCCACGCGCACCGCGTGCGCGGCGACCAGGAGCAGCAGACCGTCTCCACCGACCACGGCGAGATCCGCGCCCGCCACGTGGTGCTGGCCACCCACACGCCCTTCAACGACCGCGTGGTGATGCACACCAAGCAGGCCGGCTACCGCACCTATGTGGTCGGCATGCGGGTGCCGCGCGGCGCGCTGCCGCGCATCCTGCTGTGGGACACCGGCGACCCGTACTACTACGTGCGCCTGGAAACCCCGGATGCGGCGGCGGACCACGACATCCTGGTGGTCGGCGGCGCCGACCACAAGACCGGCCAGGACGACCATCCCGAGCACCGCTACGACGAGATCGAACGCTGGACCCGCGAGCACTTCCCGATGGCGCAGGCGGTCGCCTACCGCTGGTCGGGCGAGGTGATGGAGCCGTCCGACGGCCTGGCCTACCTCGGCCGCAACCCGATGGACGACGACAACGTCTACCTGATCACGGGCGACTCCGGCAACGGCATGACCCACTGCACCATCGGCGCCATGCTCGTCACCGACCTGATCGGCGGCCGCGAGAATCCGTGGACCGCGCTCTACGACCCTTCGCGCAAACCAGTGCACGGCCTGGCCGACTTCGCGCACGAGCAGGCCAATACCATGGCGCGCTACGGCGAATGGCTGACCGGCGGCGACGTCGACTCGGTCCAGGAAATCGCCGCCGGCGAAGGCGCAGTGGTGCGCGACGGCCTGCGCAAGATCGCGGTCTACCGCGACGCCCAGGGCGGCCTGCACGCGGTCTCGGCCAAGTGCACCCACCTCGGCTGCGCCGTGCACTGGAACTCGGCCGAGCGTTCCTGGGACTGCCCCTGCCACGCCTCGCGCTTCGACATCGAGGGCAAGGTGCTTCACGGACCGGCGCCCGAACCGCTGGAAAAGGTCGAACTGGCCGACCAGACCCCGCCGCCGCGCTCGCCGCGTGCCGGCACGCGCGGCCGCAGTGCGCGTTGACCGACTGTCACAGGCCGGCCACCAACTGTCGTTAGCGCCGCGCCAACGAAGCGTTGTATTTATCACGCATAAACCGCCCAAGCATTTACATGCCGTGCGGAAACAGTATACTCATCAGTAAAGACCGGCCCCAGCCGGCGGCCCAGGCATGCCCAGCGCACGCCCTATCCTTGCCTGAAGAGATGAGACTATCCATGAAACTCGAGAAGATGAAAATCCGCAGCCTGCTGGCCCTGGGTTTCGGGGCCGTGCTGGCCCTGATGCTGGCGCTGGTGGCGGTGGCGCTGTCCACCACCCATACAGCCAACGAGATGACCCACCAGCTGACCCGCGACGGCATCCGCAAGTCGAACCTGCTGCAGGAATGGAAGGCGGTCATCGAGGTCAATGCGGCGCGCACCATCGCCGTGGCCAAGGCGACCGATCCGACGGTGGAACAGTTCTTCCTCGACGCCGTCACCAAGTCTTCCGAGCGCGCCAACCAGCTGCAGAAGGAGGTGCAGGAAGCGATGGCGAACGACCCCGAAGGCAAGCGCCTGTTCGAGCGCATCGTCGCCAGCCGCGAAGCCTATCGCAAGGCGCGCGCCGAAGCCTTCAGGCAGAAGAAGGAGGGCCAGCTGGAGTCGGCCGCGCGCTTCTTCGAGACCGACATGATGCCGAAGGTGAACGACTACGTGGGCAGCCTGGAAGCCATGGTGGCCTACCAGAAGCGCGCGGTGGCCAGCCAGGGCGAAGCCATCGACGCCTATGTCGCCACCAGCCGCACGCTGCAGCTCGCGCTGAGCGGCGCCGCGGTCGCCACCGGCCTCGCCTTCGCCTTCCTGATCATGCGCGCCATCGCGCGTCCGCTGCAGGGGGCGCTGGACGTGGCCCGGCAGGTCGCGCGCGGCGACCTGTCCGGCCACATCGAGGCCGACGCGCGCAACGAGACCGGCCAGCTGATGACGGCGCTGAAGGACATGCGCGACAGCCTGCGCGGCATCGTCGGCGAAGTACGGCGCGGCACCGACACCATCGCCAGCGCCTCGCAGCAGATCTCGGGCGGCAACCTGGAACTGTCGGCGCGTACCGAGGAACAGGCCAGCTCGCTGGAGGAAACCGCGGCCTCGATGGAAGAACTCACCTCGACCGTGCGCCAGAACGCCGACAATGCCCAGCAGGCCAATACCCTGGCGCGCGCGGCCTCGACCAGCGCGGCGCGCGGCGGCGCGACCGTGGGCGAAGTGGTGCGCACCATGGCCGACATCAGCAGTGCCTCGAACAAGATCGGCGAGATCGTCGGCGTCATCGACGGCATCGCCTTCCAGACCAATATCCTGGCGCTGAACGCGGCGGTGGAAGCGGCGCGCGCCGGCGAGCAGGGCCGCGGCTTCGCGGTGGTGGCGTCCGAAGTGCGCGCGCTGGCGCAGCGCTCGGCCACCGCGGCCAAGGAGATCAAGCTTCTCATCGGCGACTCGGCCGGCAAGGTCGAGGAAGGCAGCCGCCTGGTGGCGCAGGCCGGCGCCACCATGGAAGAAATCGTGGCCGGCATCGCCGGCGTGTCGACGATCATGGCGGAGATCGCGGCGGCCAGCGGCGAGCAGTCGCTCGGTATCGAGCAGGTCAACCAGGCGGTGACGCAGATGGACCAGGTGACGCAGGAGAATGCGGCCCTGGTCGAGGAAGCGGCCGCCGCATCGGACGCGCTGCGCGAACAGGCGCACGCCCTGTCGCAGCTGGTGTCCACCTTCCGCCTCGACGAGCACGAAGCCGCAGCGGCGCCGGCCGTAGCGGCACAGCCGCGCCGCGTGGCGCAGGCACGGCCCGCCCTCGCCGCCTGAGACAGCGCGTGTAAACGACGACACCAGCCCGCAGGCTGGTGTCGCGTGCGGCCGCAAGGGCCGAATCAGGCGTATTGCGCGAATCGACGCGGATCAGTAGCCGCGGCCGGTGGTGCCGCCGCCGGTGCCGCCGCTGGTGGTGCTGGAACCGGTGGTGCCGCCCGTGTTGCCGCCGGTGCTGCCCGAGCCGGTGGTACCGGTGGTACCGGTGGTGCCCGAGGTGCCGGTGGTGCCGCTACGGCCGGTGGCGTCCATGGTGCCGGTCGAGCCGCTGGTGCCCATGGTGCCGGTCGCCCCCGAGGTGCCGGAAGTGCCTGTGCCCATCGAGCCGCTGGTGGTGCCGCTGGTGCCTATCGAGCCGGTGCTGCCCGACGAACCGCTGGTGCCCATCGAGCTGCCCGAACCCGAGGAGCCGCTGGTGCCCGACGAACCGCTGGTCGAGCTGCGGGTTTCCGGCTCGCTCGAACGGCCGGTGCTGGTGCGGCCGGCCTCGACGCCCGAGCTGCTGGAGCCGCTCTGGCTATCGTTCATGCTGCCCGAGCTGCTGGTGCCCATCGCGCCGCTGCTGCCCGACGAACCGCTCTGGTCGCTCATCGAGCTGCCGGTCTGTCCCGCGCTGCTGCCGCCGCTCTTGCTGTGGTGGGCGCCTTTCTTGCTGCGCTTGTGTTTCGAGGTGTCGGTGGTGGCCGCTGCCGACGAGGTGCCGCTGCTCTGGTCGCTCATGCTGCTGCTTCCGCTGGTGCCCGCGCCGCGGGTATTCTGGGTGCCGTCCGACGATTGTGCATGGACGGTGGTGGCGCCGAACATGGCAGCGGCAACGGAAGCGCCCAGCAGGCCTTTCAGTAGCTTATTCAGTTTCATGGTCGATCTCCTCAATTTGTCTTCGGGGCTGAAATGCTCAACAATATCAATAAGATATTGAATTCAGGGTTCCGAGTGTAGAGACGCCGATGTGGGGGAGGCGCACGGTAGCCTCCCGGAAAATACCGAGGGTTACCTAAGGCCGAGCCGGCGCCCCGGCATCGGCAGCCTGGGCCGACAGCGTGCCGAGCTGGGTATACAGCGCCAGCACGTTGCTCTTGTCGTCCGGGTAGACGCGGTTCGACAGCAGCACGTAGAAGGTGCGCGAGTGCGGATCGACCCACAGGATACAGCCGGTGAAGCCGGTATGCCCGTACGACCCCACCGGGAAAACGGTGCCGCGCGGGCGCTGCGCATAGGGCGAGTCGATGTCCATGCCCATGCCGCGCAGGGCCAGCCCGGGCGGCGACTGCACGGTGGTCAACAGGCGCACGCTTTCCCTGCTCAACACGCGCACGCCATCGAGTTCACCTCCACCCACCAGCATGCGGCCGAAGCGCGCCACGTCGCGCGCGGTGGAGAACACGCCGGCGGAACCGCCCACGCCGCCCATGCGCCGCACGGTCGGGTCGTGCACCACGCCGGCCAGCATCTGACCCGGCGCCAGGTCCGCATGCAAGGACGCATCCACCGCGTCCGGGCCGCGCTGGGTCGGCGCGATGCGCGCCGCCGGGGTGCGCGCCAGCGGCAGGTAGCCGGTATCCGCCATGCCGAGCGGCGTGAAAAGGCGCTGCTGCGCGAAGCGTTCCAGCGGCATGCCGGCGACCCGCTCGACCAGGTGGCCAAGCAGGACGTAATTGATGTCCGAGTAGCGGAACAGGCTCCCCGGCGCATGCGTCGGCGTCTGGGCGCAGGCCAGCGTCAGGGAGGCCTCCCTGCCCTCCCATGCCGGCCTGGCGGGCAGGCCCGCCGGCAGCCCGGACGAATGGGTCAGGAGCTGGCGCACCGTGATCGCTTCCTTGCCGCCGTTGGCACATTCAGGGAAATAGCGCACCAGCGGCGCTTCGAGGTCGAGCTTGCCCTCCTCGGCCAGCAGCAGCACCGAGGGCGCCGTCGACAGCACCTTGCTCAGCGAAGCAGCATCGAACACGGTATCCGGCGTGACGGGGCTGGCGCCTTCCTCATAGGTATGACGGCCGTAGGCCTTCTCGTAGACCGCGCCGTCGCGCTCCAGGTGGAACACGGCGCCCGGCAGCTTGCGTGCGGCGATGTTGTCCAGGATGGCGCGGTCGATCTCGGCCAGCCGCGTGCCGTCCAGCCGCGCTTCAGCCCGTATCGCACTTCCCTGCCCCGGCAGCTGCGCGCAGCCGGCGCCCAGCAGGGCGACGCAGAGAGCGGTGAGGAGGGTCGTGCGGCGGCGTGGCAAGGTCGGGAATCGGGACATGGGCGGAGAGACTGGGGTGTGGGGTGGATTGGTTGTTCGGTCCGATCATAAGGATGGGTCCGCCGAGGGTCAATCTTTACGAGCAGCAATTCCTGTTGGGCCGCGCACGCCAAATGTCACATCGGCGTATGATAAATGGATGATTCCATTTTCGATTCTCGACCTCTCGCCCATCGTTGAAGGCAGCGATGCGGCAACTTCTTTCCACCGTTCACTAGACCTCGCCCAGCATGGCGAGCGCTGGGGCTACGGGCGTTTCTGGCTGGCCGAACACCACGGCATGCCGGGCATTGCCAGCGCGGCCACTGCGGTGCTGATCGGCCACGTGGCGGCCGGCACCAGGACCATCCGCGTCGGCGCCGGCGGCATCATGCTGCCGAATCACTCGCCGCTGGTGATCGCCGAGCAGTTCGGCACGCTCGAGTCGCTCTATCCGGGACGCATCGACCTCGGCCTGGGCCGTGCGCCCGGCTCGGACCACACCACCGCGCGCGCCCTGCGCCGCAACCTGGCCTCGGATGCCGACGAGTTCCCGCAGGACGTCGTCGAGCTGATCGATTATTTCGCCGACTCGCCGCGCCGTTCCGTGCGCGCGGTGCCGGGCGCGGGCCTGGACGTGCCGGTCTGGATCCTCGGCTCCAGCCTGTTCGGCGCCCAGCTGGCGGCGGCGCTCGGCCTGCCCTATGCGTTCGCCTCGCACTTCGCGCCGCAGATGATGATGCAGGCCATCGAGATCTACCGTTCGACCTTCCGGCCGTCGAAGCAGCTCGACAAGCCCTATGTGATGCTCGGCTTTAACGTGTTCGCCGCCGACACCGACGCGGAGGCGCAGGTGCTGGCCACCTCGATGCAGCAGGCCTTCGTGAACCTGCGCAGCGGCCGCCCGACCAAGCTGCAGCCGCCCGTGCCGGGCTACCTGGAAAGCCTGGGCACGGCCGAGCGCATGATGCTCGACAGCGTGCTGTCCTGCACCGCGATCGGCTCGCCGGCCACGGTGGAAAGCCAGCTGCGCAGCTTCATCGCGCGCACCAAGCCGGACGAGCTGATGATCACCTCGCAGGTCTTCGACCACGCGGCGCGCCTGCGTGCCTACGAGATCACGGCCGAGATCAACAAGAAGGGCTGATGTCCCGTAGGGTGGGCGGCTATACCCGGCAGGCAGGTTTGCCTGCGACCGTAACGCCGCCCACGCGTTCAACCAGGCTATGAATAGCCGCGCTGGCTGCTCGACAGGGAGTTGAACGCGTGGGCGGCGCTCATGGACCGGATGATCCACTTACGAGGTGGAGCCGCCCACCCTACGGACCACGACAGCTCAAGCGTCGCCCGTCCCCGCCTGCAGCATGTCGATCAGCGCCCGCGTCGACCTGACTCTCCCCATGCGCGGGAAGATGTGCTTGCAGGCGAAGTGGTGCGCCTCGGCTTCCATGCTGGTCATCGCATCTTCCGCGAACACCAGCTTGTAGTTGCGATCAAAAGCCGCACGCGCCGTCGATTCGACGCCGAAGTTGGTCGCAATACCGCCCAGCACCAGGGTATCGATCGCGCGCCGCCGCAGCAGCTGGTCCAGCTCGGTGCCGTAGAAGGCCCCCCACTGGCGCTTGATGACCACGATGTCGCTCGCCTCCACGTCGGCCATCGGGGCCAGCTCCGACGCGTCGTAGGGTGGCGCGGCGGCGCCGGGCGGGCGCATCGGGGCGTCGGCCAGCGGCGACGGCAATTCGTTCACCAGCACCCGCACGTACACGATCATCGCACCGCGGTTGCGCATTTCCTGCGCCAGCAGCACGCAGTTGCCGACGGCCTGCTCGGCGGTATAAGGGGCCAGCTCGCGCCTGACATTGCTGTTCTGCAAATCGATCAACACCAGGGCCGTGCGCGCCAGGTTCAGGGATTGTTCGGTCATGGCATCCTCCTGCGTGCGGTATTCACCGCAGTATTCCTGAATTGCGCCCGCTCCGGCGCACAGGGCTACAATGGCCCGAACCCATCCATCTGGAGAAAGCATGCACCGTCGCCACTTCATCCGCCTTTCATCGCTCGCTGCGGGCGCCGCCCTGTTGTCCGGCTGCGCCGCCATCGCGAACCTGAGCACCGGCCCGCTGATCGCGCGCCACGTCCCCAAGGATTACAGCGGCGTGGTCGCCGTGCGCAAGGATGCGGCATCGCCCCTGGTGGTCCATGCCAGCGGCCTGGCCCTGCGCGAAGAAAAGCAGCCCGTCACCAGGGACACCCGCTTCCTGGTCGGCTCGATGACGAAATGGATCACCGCCGTCACCGTGCTGCGCCTGGCCGACATGGGCACGCTCGACCTCGATGCGCCGATTTCCCGCCACCTGCCGGAACTGCCGGCGGCGAACGGCGCCGTCACCCTGCGCCAGCTGATGTCGAACCGCAGCGGCATTCCGAACGGCCTGGCGGAAGCCCTGCGCAAGGACCGTGCGGTCGAAAAGCTCGAGATCGGCCCGGTCGAGGCGGCGCTGCGCTTCGGCGCCGGCGCCCCCAGCGCGGCCCCGGGCGAGAAATGGGATTATTCGTTCACCAACTGGATCCTGGTCGCGGCGGTCGTCGAACGCGCCCGCAAGGAGCCGTTCACGGAAACCGTGGAGGAACTGGTGCTGGCGCCGAGCGGCGTGAAGGACACCAGTTTCGCCGCCACCGGCTACGAGGACGAAGTGGGCATGGCCGTCGCCTATAACGCCGAAGGCCAGCGCAAGACCTCGTCCGTGCCGCCGATGATCGCGGCCAGCGGCACCCTGTACAGCACCGCGGGCGACCTGGTCGCGATCGCGGACACGGTTTACCGCGGCAAGCTGCTGTCGGACAAGGCGCGCAAGGCGCTGTCCACCGTGGTGGTGCCGGCGGAAGACTATGCGCTGGGTGGGAAGGTGAAAACCGTGAGCACGAAAAACGGCGCCCGCTCCCTTGCGTGGGAAGCGGGCGCCATCGGGGCCTACAAGACGCTGCTGGCCTACGACCCGGCCGACGGCCGGGTCGTGGTCCTGCTGAACAACACCGACATGCCGCAGTCGGAACAGGCGAAGATCGCGAGCGCGCTGTTCCAGGACATGTGACGTTTACTGAATCGGCTTGCCGTCCACGTCGATCTTGCGGACCTCGCCGATGTTCAGCGCACGGATGCCCGGCTCGATCTTGCTCAGGTCACCGACCACCACCCACACCAGGCGGTCCGGCGTGAAGCTGCGCGCCGCCAGGGTATTGGCCTGCTCCGGGGACAGCGACAAGACCTTCTGGGTGTAGGTGTTGTAGTAGTCTTCCGGCAGGCCGTACTGCACGATGTTGGTATAGGCGCTGGTCAGCTGGCCGGCCGTCTCGAAGCCGCCCGGCAGGCCGAGCGTGTTGTTGTCGACCGCAGCCTTGAGCTCTTCCACCGTGATCGGCTTGCCGCCGGCGATGTCGCGGTACTCGCGCACCAGTTCCTGCATCGCTTCGCGGGTCTTGTCGGTCTGCACCGGCGAGACGCTCATGAACGCACGCTGGCCGATCGCCGGCTGCAGCGAGCTACGCACGCCATAGGACCAGTGCTTGTCTTCGCGCAGGTTCATGTTGATGCGCGAATTGAAGGAGCCGCCGAACAGGTGGTTGACGATTTCCAGCGGCAGCGCGTCCTCGTGCTTGCGCGGCACGGCCAGCTGGGCGCCGACGATCACGCTCTGCAGCGCGCCCGGACGGTCGACCAGGTAGACCACGTTCTTGCCAGGTGCGGCGACCTCGTTCAGCACCTTCTTCGGCACCTCTCCAGCGCGCCAAGAGGCGAAGGCTTTCTCCAGCATCGGCTTGACCTCGGCCAGCGTGGTGTCGCCCACCACCAGCAGGGTGGCGTTGTTCGGCTTGAACCAGGTGGCATGGTACTTGACCAGGTCATCGCGGGTCATGCGCTTGACCGCTTCTTCGGTGCCGGTGCCGGTGAAGGGCTTGGCATACGGGTGGTCCTGGCCGTACAGGATGCTTGGCAGCACGCGCATCGCCATCGTCTGCGGCACGGTCTTCTCGCGCGCGATCGCGGCCAGGCGGTCCTTCTGCAGGCGCTCGAACTCGTTCTGCGGGAAGGACGGATTCAGCACCAGGTCCGCGTACAAGGTCAGCGCCTGCGGCATGGTGGCCTTGAGCGTGTTCATGTACACGATGCCGCTGTCCAGGTTGGCGCCGGCGCCGAAGTTCGTGCCCAGGCTCTCGAAGGCTTCGCCGATCTCGAGCGACTTGCGGGTTTTCGTGCCCTCTTCGAGCATGCGCATGGCCAGGCTGGCGACGCCCGGCTTGTCCGCCGCGTCCGAGGCATAACCGCTGTCCACCAGCATCTGGAAGTTCACCACCGGCGCGTCATGACGCTCCGCCAGCACGATCTTCAAGCCGTTCGACAGAGTGGCCTTCTGCATTTCCGGCAGCTTCAGTGCCATCGGCTTGCCGATGGCCGGCTCCTTGCTGCGGTCCACGCCCGGCGTGCCCGCGGCCAGGCCGGTCGGGTAGGGATCGACCTGCAGGACGAAGTCGCCGGTGCTGAGCCAGTCGTTCATGGCCTTCTTCACGCTTGCCGGGGTGGCTGCCTTGATGCGTTCCAGGTAAACCTTGTAGCAGTCCGGATTGTCGGTATAGGTCTGGCACGAGGCCAGCAGGTCGCTCTTGCCGCCGAAGCCGCCGACCCGCTCGATCATGCGGGTGTACTGGGCCAGGATGGTGGTCTTGGCCAGGCGCAGTTCGCTTTCCGTCGGACCGTTCTTCATCAGGGCCTGCAGTTCTTCGTCGGCGATGCGCTCCATCTTCGCCACGTCGGCGCCCGGACGCGCGGTCAGGGTGATGTCGAACTGGCCGCCGATTTCCGAGGCGTCGTCGCTGGCGGATGCGCTGGTGGCCAGCTGGTCCTTGTAGACCAGGCGCTTGTACAGGCGCGAGGTCTTGCCGCCACCCAGCACCAGGGCCGCCAGGTCGAGCTGCGCTTCTTCCGGCGTGTGCGCGCCCGGCACGTTCCAGGTACGGTAGATGCGCGTCTGCGTCACGCGGTCCTGCGCCACTGTGCGGTGGGTGCCGGTGCGCTTGGCGATCCAGGCCTGGTGCTTGGCCAGCGGCGGGCCCGGCGGAATGTGGCCGTAGTACTGTTCGACCTTCTGGCGCGCCACTTCCGGGCTGATGTCGCCGGACAGCACCAGCACCGTGTTGTTCGGGCCGTAGTTGGTCTTGAACCAGTCCTGCACGTCGGTCATCGAGGCCGCGTCCAGGTCTTCCATCTTGCCGATCACGGTCCAGGAATACGGGTGGCCGACCGGGTAGGTATTGGTCACCAGCAGTTCGTAGGCCAGGCCGTAGGGCTGGTTCTCGCGCTGGCGCTTCTCGTTCTGCACGACGCCGCGCTGCAGGTCGAGCGTCTTCTTGTCGACGGTGCCGAGCAGGTGGCCCATGCGGTCGCTTTCGGCGAACAGCGCATAGTCCAGCATCGAGGTCGGCACGTTCTGGAAGTAGTTGGTGCGGTCCTGGTTGGTGGTGCCGTTCAGGTCGGTCGCACCGATGCCCTGCAGCGCGCTCAGGTAGGTCTTCTTGAAGTTGTCGCTGCCGCCGAACATCAGGTGTTCGAACAGGTGCGCGAAGCCGGTCTTGCCCGGCTTTTCGTTCTTGGACCCGACGTGGTACCAGGTGTTGATCGCCACCACCGGGGTCTTGCGGTCCTCGTGGACCAGCACCGTCAGCCCGTTCTTCAGGGTGAACTTGGTGTACTTGATGTCGGGGATCGGGATGTCGGGCGTGCTGGCCGCGGACTTGCTTGGGGCCGGGGCTGCCTGGGTGGCGGATACGCCAGTGGCCAGCGCGAGCGCGACGGCCATCTGTAGAGTGCGACGAACGGATACTGCCATTGCTACTCCTCCAAAGGAAACGGCGGGTTGCCGATCCTTGCATTCTAGGCAGCTTTTGTTATTGCAACAAAGAACTAATTGCGCATGGAGGAGGAATCCATGCGCGGTGCATTGGGCTGTTGCTTGAAAACCGTCTCACCCTTGAGGAGCACCGTGGTTTTATCGCAAACAGCCGAACTCTTCGATTGGCATCGATCAAGCGGCCAAGGAAGCAAGCGTTTGATTCAAAAAGAGTTCTACCAGTTCGTGCCAGTATCCCTCGCCTGGCGACAGATAAAAACAAGATCGGGATAACAAGACAATGGACGGCTCAAACGCGTTCCAATGGCTGCAACAGCGTTCAAGCAGGGCCGCTACCGGAGCACGCCATGGCTGAACCGACGAGGCCTTTGGCTCCACTGCTTCCACTTCCACATGGCGGGTGGCAGGCGATGTCGGTCATGACATCGGTTGATTTTCGGGTCCGCGGCGAAGCGTTGATGCCCTCGAACAGCACCATACCCGTCATCGTCGTTCCCGGCATCATGGGAACCAATCTCAGGGCGAAGAGCAAGCCACGAACGGTGGAAGAAGAGAACCAGGTGGTCAAGCCCGGCAAACCGGCCTGGCGCCCGCCCAACACGACGCCTGGCGGATTGTGGGATGCACTCAGATGGGATCGCCTGGAACCTGCGCGACGCCAGCAACTGCTCGATCCCGACACGCTGGAGGTGGACGACGGCGGCGAGCCGCACATCCGGCACGACAAGTGGGGCTTGCACATTCATCCGCAAATGGCGCGCGAGCGCTGGTGGGGCGAACTACACGCCGGCTCCTATATCGACTTGCTTTGTGCGCTCGAGACTCGCCTGAACCAGACCTTTTACCGCCATCACGCCGACGACGTGCGGCGCGTCCAGCCGCACTGGAAGGCAGTCATGGACTGCGACCCCGCGAAATGGGGGTTCGCACGGATGAAGCGGCTGACCGAGGCCGAGCTGGAACGGCATGTGCTTCACCAATATCCGGTGTACGGCGCCGGCTACAACTGGTTGCGCAGTGCCGGCGAGGCCTCCGAGCGTCTGGAGCAGCGCATCAGGGACATCATCGGCTACTGGAAGGCGCACAAGCGGCAGTGCGATCAGGTCATCCTCGTGACGCACTCGATGGGCGGCCTGGTCGCGCGCGCCTGTGCCAAGCGTATCCCGGACAAGATCGCCGGCGTGATCCATGGCGTGATGCCGGCGCTGGGCGCGCCCGCCGCCTACCGCCGGATGGCCTGCGGCACCGAGGTGAACGACTTTGTCGGCAAGTTCGCGGCCATGATACTGGGCGCGACGACCCACGACACCACACCTGTGCTGGCGACCTCGCCGGGTCCGCTCGAGTTGCTGCCGAACCACCTGTATCCGGGGCCTTGGCTGCAAGTGAACGTTAAACAAGCGGCGGGCATCAAGGGCGTGCCGGACGCCGTGCTCGACTGCCTGCGCCTGCCGAATGAAGCGAACCCTGACCCGTACAAGCTATATCGCAACTTGACATCATGGTATCGCATGGTCGATCCCGCATTGGCTGATCCGGCAGGAAAGTTCAAGACGAAAGACGGCCATAGCGTAGAGAAGGCCATCGATAAAGCACTCGACAAGGCGGAGCGCTTCCACAAGCAGCACCTTGGCGATTACTACCACCCCAATACCTATGCCTTCTATGGAGCCGATCCGAACCAACGTGCGTTCGGGCAGGTGCGCTGGGTCGGGTACAAACCGCCCGGCTCGCGCAGCACGCTTACCCCGGCAAGGGTCAAGGAAGGCAAGTTCATCCGCCACTATCCTGACGGGCGGCTCGTGGACATCGAACCTGGATGCGAGATGCTCTTCAGGCCGGAGCCGCCCGACAGCCGCGGCGATGGCACCGTGCCGCACCAATCCGGCGCCGGACCAGCCGGCAAGATCCAGCAGTTGTTCGAAACGCGCGGCTACGATCATCAGGGGTCTTACAACACCGAAGACATGTTGATGCTCACGCTACGCCTGATCGTCAGGATCATACAGGGACGACCGAAATGAAACGGTATTTCCAGAAAAAATGGATCAGGGTGCTGGCCATTGTCGCTGCCGCACTGACGGGTACGTGGGCGATAGGCGCCGTGCAGGACAGGTACGAGGTGGCGAAGATGACGGAGAAAATGAAAACCGTGTGCGTTGGCCGGATGCTGGTCGACCTGCCGGGCGAGACAGAGTACCGGATGTTCGGAGCCAGAATCAGCGGCTTTTTTATCGACGCCAATGCGGAAAGCCCGGAAGCGTTCCATACACGGGTGGCGGCAAGGGAAGCGGAGATCCGGGCCAAACCCGACCGGCTCGGGGGGAATGAAAACCTGGAGGCGGTTAGGGATGTGAAAACCGACAGCGGACTCGAGGGGAAAATATTCATGCATGGACGAGTCGTCACCGAGGGCAGTGCCTATACGGAGACCGGGGAGCGGCACTTCCACTATGAAGACGTCACTCTCGAAGCGCACGTACATGGCCATGGCATCAGTATCGAGGTGTCAGGCAAAGACTTCGTGCCTGACGCCTTGGACGACCTGGCCACTCTGGTTGCGCAGATCATCGCCAACCCTTCCAACCGCATTCCCACCGAGCCTGGGTTCTGCCTCGACCAAGCCTATGTACGGGACCCGCTCACGGCAGAGCAAGGCGAGCGGATCGTCCTGACGGCCGGCCTGCCGAGCCGCCCCGACATCGAGATCAGGTTCGATACGACGGTAGGCACCAAACCAAGCGGCAGGGGTCTGCTGGAGCGGGCCGCTGCTTCCCGTGCCCGGGCTGGCGCCTTGATCAGTGCGCGCTTCACGAGCCTGCGCGCTGCGCCGCGCACCATCGGCGGCCTGACTGGCGACGAGTTGGTCGAGCGCGTACTGGAGGAAAATTTCTCCCTCATTTATGGTTTCGAATGGGAAGTGAGCGGAACCGAAGACAACATATTCATCCCGGCCATGAACCTGATGATGAAAACCGGCAGCGGGGACGACGTGCCGGTTCCATCCTCGCTGTCGCAGCCGGCGGCTCTCGCGCTATGGGACAAGATTTCGTCCAGCATCCGCATACGGCCATCCGCATCTCCGACAGCGACCGCCGCTGCGCGCTTGTCTGCGCCGCTCGGTACGCGCGCCTACGCGGGAAACGTCTGCCCTGAAGCAGGCTGGTGGCAATGCGACGAAGGTGGCAAGGAAATGGGGGTTCTTGGCGGCCGGCGACAGTACATCGCCCAAGGGCAGCGCATGCCCCAGGCCTTGCTATTACCGCCGCAAACCCTGTGGGACAAGATACGCCGCGTTCAATCAAGTTTTGAAAGTAAGGCCCCTTCCGCCTGGCAGCTTGTCGACAAACGTAGCCGCGAGAGGAGAGCGCTATCCGTGCCACTGGACCAGGCGAAGTCCGGTTCACCGGCTGCGCTCCCAGAGCATGATAGCGACGGCACCGCCGGACAGGCCACGCTCGGCCACTACGCGACGACGGGAAGCCCCTGCCCCGCCAGCGGCTGGTGGCGCAGCGAGGAATCCCAGGCCCTGGACGGAACGCGGTGGTTTGCCCGGGGTAGCCTGCTGCCGGCGGCGACCTTCGCCGTGCCGCCGGGCGTCTTCGGCACGGCTGCCGATGCGCCGAAACCAGTACAGCGGCGTGCGAAATGGCAGCTGATGAGACTCGCGCAGGCCCCCGATGCGACAGGCAGCACCAAGGATGCGCATGGCTCGATGTCCGGGCCGGTCGGGCTGCCGCCCAAGGATCCGTCGGTATAAGCCGGAGTTGAGCGCTCCTACTGGGGAATAATCCGCAGCAGGCTGCCCTTCGCCTCGTCGGTGATCGCATACAGGTGCCCGTCCGGCCCCTGGCGCACGTCGCGCACGCGCTTGCCGATGTCCAGGCGCTCCTGCTTGACCACCTTGCCCTGGGCATCGAAGGCCACGCGGCGGATGTCCTCGGTGGCCAGCCCGCCCGAGAACAGGCTGCCGCGCCAGGCCGGGAAGGCCGACCCGGTGTACCACGTCAGGCCCGAGGCCCCGGTCGACGGCGTCCACACGACCAGCGGATTCACCATGCCCGCGACCACGCGCTTGCCGATCGGTTCGCGGGTCTTGTAGTCCAGGCCATAGCTTTGCAGCGGCCAGCCGTAGTTCTTGCCGCCTTCGATCAGGTTGACCTCGTCGCCGCCGCGCGGGCCATGCTCGCTGGCCCACACCCGGCCCTGCGGGTCGACGGTCATGCCCTGGATGTTGCGGTGGCCGATGCTCCACAGCTCGGGCAGCGCGCCCTTCTGCGCGGCCAGCGGATTGTTCGGCGCCGCCTGGCCCTCGCTCGTCAGACGCAGGATCGAACCATTGTGGCTGCCCACGTTCTGGGCCTGGTCGCGCGCCAGCATGTTGCCGACGCGCGCGGGCGGGTTGCCGCCGTCGCCGATGCTCATCAGGATCGTGCCGTCCTTCAGGAACACGATGCGCGAGCCGAAGTGCTGGCCGCCGCTCTTGGTGGGCGAGGCCTTGAAGACCGTCTTGATGGCGTGGACGCGCTTGCCGTCGAAGACACCCTGCACCAGTGCCGTCGAATTCGCGTCCCCGGTGCCGCTGGCCATGGTCATGTAGATGCGCGGGTTCGGGCCCTTGTCGGACGGGTGCACGGCGATGTCGAGCAGGCCGCCCTGCCCCTCCGTGAACAGCGCGGGCAGGCCTTCGACCGGGATGGCCTGGGCACGCTTGCCGTCCACCAGGTGCAGCGAGCCCTTCTTGCCGGTCACCAGCATGCGGCCGTCGGCCAGCCAGGTCATGGCCCAGGGCTGCGGCAGGCTGTCCACCACGGTCTCGACTTTCCAGCCCTTGGCGGCCGGCGGCTCCGCCACCGGTTCGACTTCCTGCGCCACACTACTCGAGCATGCCAAGGTGATCAGGGTGGCAACGGACACGGCATAAGCTTGATAAGTCGTCATTAAAATATCTCCCGGGATTGGTCAAAGCATTAATAAAGTGGCCTTTTTACCGCATTTTCCTGCATTTTCTCTGCACGTTAAGCACAAGAGGCGTAGAATTGTCGTTTGAGAGAAACTCACCATAAGGATCTCCCACGATGATGCAACGCCGCGCATTCCTGAAGTCCTCCCTCTTCCTCGCAGCACCCACCCTCAGCATCCCAGCACTTGCCAAAACGGCACAACCCGCCACCGGCGAACGTGTCCTGCGTCTGTATAACACGCATACCGGCGAAAAGCTGAAGAGCACCTTCTGGGCCGAGGGCGAGTTCATCCCCGATGCGATGAAGGACATCAACAAGGTGCTGCGCGACCATCGCAACAACAAGGTCGCCCAGATGGACCCGGAACTCCTGCTGCTGCTCACCCAGCTCAACGACAGGCTGGAGAACAACCGTGAACTGCACATCATTTCCGGCTACCGCTCGCCGGAGTCGAATGCCAAGCTGCACGCCGCCAGCGGCGGCGTCGCCAAGCGCAGCCTGCACATCGATGCCAAGGCGATAGACATCCGCCTGCCGGGCAAGTACCTGAAGATGCTGCACAAGGCGGCCATGTCCCTCAAGGGCGGCGGCGTCGGCTACTACGCCAGCTCGCAGTTCGTCCACATGGACACCGGCCGCGTCCGTTACTGGTAAGGCCATGACGCGGCTCCCGGTCCGCGTCGTCCTCGGCCTGGCCATTCTGGCCGGGCACCAGGCTGCCCACGCACAAGCCGCCGGGCAGCCCGCGACCGTCAAGGTGCAATCCACCCGCGACCCGGTCGACAAATCCTACAGAAAAATGATCAAGGGCATGGAACGCTTCGAACGCGAGCGTGCCCTCGCGCCCACGGCGCCGCTGCGCTTCCAGCTGCTGCCGCGCCTGCCGACCGTCGACATGACGGGCATCAGCCTGCGCATCGCGGGCGATACGGTCAGCGTACCGGTCGAGGTGGCGCCGGACAACAGCTTCGTCCTGCCGCGTAACGAGACCGCGCTGCGCGAGGACGCGGCCGTGGTCGCCAACCGCAAGACCACCAGCATGACCTGGCGCGCGCAGATCGTCACCCCCGGCCTGCCCGCCGGCACGCGGCGCCTGGGCGACATGCGCCTGGAATGCCTGGTGGGTGTCGAAGCCGGACTGGTGTCCAACAGCTCTCCGCTGTTCGGCTGGATCTCCAACGCCCTGACTACGCCCGAACAGGTGTGCAACAGCCCGAATGGCAATTACCTGTTCTTCGCCGAGCGGCCGGTGTTTTCGGTGCGCCTGCGCGCCGTGAATGGGACACATGAGCGGGTCGAGACCCTGCCCTTCGACATGCTGTATGCGGGTGGGGAGCAGAGCAAGGCCGACTTGCAGTACTGCGACTGCCAGGTCATGCTGGACCGCACCTTCTATGCGCCGATCTGGGACAAGTCCTGGCCGGACGATACGCTGGTGGAGTTCGAGTACATGGAGGATGCGCCATGAAGCGGGCCCTGTTCGCGGCGCTCCTGCTGGCCGGCTGCGCCACCACGCCGGCGCCGCCCGGCACCCAGGTGGCGGCCGAACGCCTGCAGCAGGCCGTCGTTCCGGGAACGACCACCAAGGCGCAACTGCTGGCGGCTTTCGGCCCGACGAAAAGCGTTGTGTTCGACAGCGGCTATGAAACCTGGGTCTACCAGTCGCCTGCAGGGAATGGACGATTCAGTGAGTTCGTCGTGCTCATCAATCCCGCCGGCGTCGTCACCAGGACCCGTACGCGCCCGCCGGGCTAGGCGCCCTGCTGCTAGCAAAAACGTGCACAAAAGTGTGCAGCGTTCTCTTCCTGCCCCGAAC
>JAEAMF010000623.1_pt1 | contig 38774 bp, 34 predicted proteins | sample 8958721 | NCBI WGS metagenome assembly JAEAMF01 (sample SAMN16933255, study PRJNA681124) | bioreactor sludge metagenome | isolation source: anaerobic bioreactor treating anionic surfactant - SDBS | place: India: Bengaluru | collected 2019-02-28 | reverse complement strand
CCTGCGACCATCCGCTTAGAAGGCGGATGCTCTATCCAGCTGAGCTACGGGCGCATATTTAATCTGCTTTCGTTTAAGATTACAAACTAACTTTTCAGTCCCGCCAAACGAGCTCAAAATCCGCTCATTCTGCCTGACCTTGCTAACCAGTGCTAGGCTCTGCCCGACAAGTGCGACGAATGTTATAGACGAGTGGCAGGGTCGTCAACTCTTTTTTGAAAAAAATTCATTTTATTTAAGGGCTTAGAGCATTTGCCAGACCAAGCGCCTTTGCCCTAGGGCTGTGTCATGCGAGAATGCGCGCTCATTTTATTCCCTCTCGATGGTTAATCACGCGTCATGACTGCACAACTTATCGACGGCAAGGCGATCGCCGCCAACCTGCGCCAGCAGATCGCCCAACGTGTCGCGGAGCGCCGCCAGCAAGGCCTGCGCACTCCTGGCCTGGCAGTGATCCTGGTCGGCAACGACCCCGCCTCTCAAGTCTATGTTTCGCACAAGCGCAAGGATTGCGAAGAGGTCGGCTTTATCTCCCAGGCCTTTGACCTGCCCAGCGATACCACGCAGCAAGCCCTGACCGACCTGATCGATCGCCTTAATAACGACGCGAACATCGACGGCATCCTGCTGCAGTTGCCGCTTCCGGCACACCTGGATGCATCGCTGCTGCTTGAGCGCATCCGCCCAGACAAAGACGTCGACGGCTTCCATCCTTATAACGTCGGTCGCCTGGCTCAGCGCATTCCCCTGCTGCGCCCTTGCACGCCGAAAGGCATCATGACCCTGCTGCAGAGCACCGGTCAGGACCTGTACGGCATGAATGCCGTAGTGGTGGGGGCTTCGAACATCGTTGGCCGCCCAATGGCCATGGAGCTGCTGCTGGCAGGCTGCACCGTGACCGTCACCCACCGTTTCACCAAGGACCTGGCAGGCCACGTCGGCCGTGCCGACCTGGTAGTGGTTGCCGCCGGCAAGCCAGGCCTGGTCAAGGGTGAGTGGATCAAGGAAGGCGCGATCGTCATCGACGTCGGCATCAACCGCCAGGAAGATGGCAAGCTGGTCGGCGATGTGGTTTATGAAACCGCCCTGCCACGCGCAGGCTGGATCACGCCGGTTCCAGGTGGTGTAGGCCCGATGACCCGTGCCTGCCTGCTGGAGAACACCTTGTATGCGGCAGAAACGCTGCACAAATAAGGCATCAGGCAACTGAACGTACGGCACCTGCGAAGGTGCCGTTTTTGTTGGCACCCGAAAAACCTGATCGCCCTTCCCCCCCTCGACGCCCTCACCACAGCCGATTCCGCTGCACCGCGACCGCATTCAGCTTTCCCGGCTGAGCACCACACCGGCTTCAGCCGGGATTTACACGGCATCCCACGGACAATAGGCACATAGCCAACCCTGGATGCGTGCCTCGATGCAAACCACCAATACCGTCTTGATGATCCGCCCGGCGCGGTTCGCCTTCAACCCGGACACGGCCTTCAACAACCGCTTTCAGCAACCCTTTCTCGCCCCCGAACAGGCACAGCAGAAAGCGCTGGAAGAGTTCGATGGCTACGTCGACACCCTGCGCCAGCACGGCGTAGAAGTACTGGTCGTGCAGGACACCCCGGACTCGCTCGTCCCCCCCAATTGGTGGAGCAGCCACGCGGTCGGCAGCCTGGTGCTGTATCCGATGGAAGGCCAGAACCGTCGCCTGGAGCGCAACAAAGGCGTACTGCGCGTTCTGGAAGAGCGCTTTGCAATTAACACCACCGTCGACCTGAGCCCGCTGGAGCAGCAGAGCATGTTCCTCGAAGGCACCGGCAGCATGGTGCTGGACCGCGAGCACCGGATCAGCTACGCCTGCCACTCCGGGCGCACCCACAGCGAAGCGCTGCGCCAGTTCGCCGAGCAACTTGATTACCGCCTCTGCGTGTTCCACGCCGTCGACCGGCACCACGCGCCGATCTACCACAGCAACGTGATGATGAGCGTTGGCACTGAGCTCTCGGTGGTGTGCCTGCAAGCCCTGCCCGATGCGAGCGAGCGGCAGGCACTGGAGCGCTCCCTGCGCGACACCGGCAAAGACATCCTGGCACTGGACTTCGACCAGCTTGAAGGCTTCGCCGGCAACATGCTCGAAGTCCACGACAAGCAGGGCCAGCCGCTGCTGGTGATGTCGCGTAGCGCCTGGGCTTCGCTGAAGCCCGACCAACGCGAACAGGTCGAACAGCACAGCCGCCCGGTGGTGGTGAACATCGACAACATCGAACGCATTGGCGGTGGCAGCGCCCGCTGCATGCTCGCCGAAGTCCACCTGCCCGTGCGCAACTAAACTGATTATAAGAAGGAGAACAGCATGACCCGTTATCTGGATGTCACCGACCTGAGCCACCTGGTCACTCGTAAAGGTTTGAGCACCTGCCTGCGCGAGATGGCCGAGTACATCCGCCAGGACTATCTGCGCTGGCACGACTTTGAAAAGTGCGCGCGCCTGGCCAACCATTCGCCCGATGGTGTCATCGAATTGATGCCGGTATCCGATGCGAACCTGTATGCCTTCAAGTACGTCAATGGCCACCCCAAGAACACCCAGCGCGGCATGCTCACCGTCATGGCGTTTGGCGCGCTTGGCGATGTCGATACGGGCGCCCCGGTCCTGCTGAGCGAGATGACCCTGACCACCGCCCTGCGAACCGCCGCCACCTCGGCCCTGGCCGCACGCTACCTGGCGCGCCCGGGCAGCCGCAGCATGGCGCTGATCGGCAACGGCTCGCAGAGTGAATTTCAAGCCTTGGCATTCCATGCCCTGCTGGGCATCGAAGAGATCCGTCTGTACGACCTCGATCCGCAGGCGACCGCCAAGCTGATCGCCAACCTCAGCACCTTCCCGGCACTGAAACTGATTCAGGCCAGCTCTGTGGCCGACGCCGTTCGCGGCGCCGATATCATCACCACAGTCACCGCCGACAAGGCCTACGCCACCATCCTCACCCCGGAGATGATCGAGCCAGGCATGCACCTCAACGCTGTCGGTGGCGACTGCCCAGGCAAGACTGAGCTGCACCGCAACATCGTCGAAAACGCCCGAGTGATTGTTGAGTACGAGCCACAAAGCCGTATCGAAGGCGAGATCCAGCAGATGCCGGCCGACTCACCGACCACCGAGTTCTGGCAAGTCGTGAACGGCCAGGCAGCAGGCCGCGAAAATGACACCCAGGTGACCCTGTTCGACTCCGTCGGATTTGCCCTGGAGGACTATTCGGCCCTGCGCTATGTACTGGACGAGGCCACGGCACTCGGGATAGGCCACCAGATCGAGCTGGTGCCTGAACTCAGCAACCCGAAGGACCTCTTCGCCCTGCTGCGCAACCCTGCCGAAACCCTGGCAAAAAAACGCGCCTGAACCCGCCAAACCTGCTGCGCCCAGGCGCGGCAGGTCGGAAACGGCTGTGCAAAAGCCAAAACAGGCAACACCACAGCCGAATCGGCTGCACGGCAATTGTTAACAGCAAATTACGGTCGCCATGGCCGGCTGAAACGACACAAAAAAAAACCGCTCATCGCGCATTCTGAGGCCAGACCGAAGAGTCACTTCAAGACCCAAACAGCCTCACGATTTTTTACTGCCCTAAATCAATTACAAAACCAAGGGATACCCTCATGACTTCGTTTCGAAAGCCCCTTAGCGTGTTGCTCCTTGCGCTGTGCGCAAGCGCGGTTCAGGCTCAAGAATGGAAAGAAATCCGTTTTGGTGTCTACCCTGAGTACCCGCCGTTTGAATCGGTAGCGGCCGACGGCAGCCTGCAAGGCTTCGACATTGAGCTGGGCAATGCCATTTGCGCCAAGCTGCAGGTCAAGTGCACCTGGGTCAACAACGAGTTCGATGGCATGATTCCGGCACTGCGTGCGCGCAAGTTCGACGCGATCATGTCCTCCATGGCCGTGACCCCGGCACGGCAGAAGCAGATCGACTTCACTGACCGCCTGTTCCTCAGCCCGACATCCGTGATCACCCGCAAAGGTGCTGATTTCGGCGACACGCCGGAATCGCTCAAAGGCAAGCAGGTCGGCGTGCTGCAAGGCTCGCTGCAAGAGGCCTACGCCCGCGCCAAGCTGGCGCCGCTGGGCGCGCAGGTCAAGGCCTACCAGGCCCAGGACCAGAACTATGCCGACCTGATGAACGGCCGACTCGACGCCACCCTGACCGACAAGCTGGAAGCCCAACTGAACTTCCTGGCCAAACCCGAAGGTGCCGACTTCAAGACCGGCCCGGCCATCAAGGACCCCACCTTGCCGCTGGACATCGCCATGGGCTTGCGCAAAAACGATAGCGAACTGAAGGCCTTGCTGAACAAAGGCATCGCTGAGGTCCTTGCCGATGGGACCTTCGCCGAAATCCAGAAAAAGTACGTCGGCGACCTGGATATCTACAACGAGTAAATCTGTCTGCGGCCAGCCATCCTGCTGGCCGCAGCGGTCTCCACTCCAGCTTCTGACGAGACTCTCCCGTGAATGACCTCCTCCACTCAATCGGCCTGCAGGCCCTGAGCCTGCAGGGCTTTGGCCCGCTGTTGGCGCAAGGGACCTGGATGACCCTGAAACTGGCGCTGCTGTCGCTGGCATTAAGCCTGAGCCTGGGCCTGATCGGCGCCTGCGCCAAGTGCTCACCGCTACGCCTGCTGCGCGCTCCGGCCACGCTTTACACCACGCTGATACGCAGCGTGCCGGACCTGGTACTGATCCTGCTGATCTTCTACACCCTGCAATTGTGGCTCAACGATTTCACCGAAATGCTGGGCTGGAACTACGTCGAGATCGACCCGTTCATGGCCGGGGTGATCACCCTGGGTTTCATCTACGGTGCCTACTTCACCGAGAACTTTCGCGGTGCCATTCTCAGCGTACCGGCAGGCCAGCTCGAGGCTGCTACCGCGTACGGCCTGAGCCGCGCCCAGCGTTTTCGCCTGGTGCTGTTCCCACAGCTGATGCGCTTCGCCCTGCCAGGGCTGGGCAACAACTGGCTGGTACTGCTCAAGTCCACGGCGCTGGTCTCGATCATCGGCCTGGCCGACCTGGTCAAAGCCGCACAGAACGCCGGCAAGACCACCAATAACACCCTGTACTTCCTGATCCTCGCCGCACTGGTCTACCTGGTGATCACAACCCTTTCAAACCGGCTATTTAAACGCCTGGAACGGCGCTACAACACGGGCATCAAGGGGCTGGCATCATGATCGAACTGCTTGAGCAATATGGCCTGGCCTACCTCTACAGTGATGGCGCCGGTTTTTCCGGGCTGGCGGTGACCCTGTGGTTGTTTATCGTGACGACCGTCCTGGGTTTCCTGCTGTCGCTGCCCTTGGCCCTGGCCAGGGTTTCACGCCAGCGCTGGCTGCGCTGGCCCGTGGAGTTCTACACCTACGTCTTTCGCGGCACACCACTCTACATACAACTGCTGATCTGCTACACCGGCCTGTACGGGCTGGAGGTCGTTCGCGACAACGCCTTGCTCGACGCGTTCTTCCGCAACGCGCTGAACTGCACCCTGCTGGCCTTCGTCCTCAATACCTGCGCCTACACCGTGGAGATCTTCGCCGGGGCGATTCGCAATATCCCCCACGGCGAAATTGAAGCGGCCCAGGCCTATGGTCTGTATGGCTGGCGCCTGAACCTGTTCGTGATTCTGCCAGCCGCCCTGCGCCGTGCGCTGCCGGCCTACAGCAACGAACTGATCCTGATGCTGCACGCCACCTCCCTGGCCTTCACCGCAACCATCGCCGACATCCTCAAGGTCGCGCGCGACGCCAATGCCGCGACCTTCCTGACCTTCCAGGCCTTTGGTGTCGCGGCCCTGCTGTACATGCTGCTGTCCTTCGTGCTGGTCGGGCTGTTCCGCCTGGCCGAACGCCGCTGGATGCGTTTTCTTGTTCCTGTCCGAGGCTAAACCATGACCCTTTCTGCACACGCCTTGTCGTCCCATCACGAGCCACTGACTGAGCCACTTACGACAGCACGCCAGGCCAACGTCGCCCAGACAGCGGCGGTCAAACTGACCGTCGAAGACCTGCACAAACACTACGGCGATCATCAGGTACTCAAAGGCGTCTCGCTGCAAGCGCGCAAAGGCGATGTCATCAGCCTGATTGGTGCCAGCGGCTCGGGCAAAAGTACAATGCTGCGCTGCATCAACTTCCTTGAACAACCCGACGCGGGCGCGATTACCCTCGATGGCCAAACCATCGAGATGCGCCAGGGTCGCGCGGGCGTGCGCGCACCGCACCCTGCCCAATTGCAGAACCTGCGTACGCGCCTGGCCATGGTGTTCCAGCACTTCAACCTGTGGAGCCACATGACTGTGCTGGAGAACATTTGCCTGGCCCCTCGCCGTGTGCTCGGTGTCAGCGCACAGGACGCCGAAGCCCGCGCTCGCGCCTACCTGGACAAGGTCGGGCTGCCATCGCGCGCAGCCGATCAGTACCCGGCGTTTCTCTCCGGCGGGCAACAACAACGGGTTGCCATCGCCCGCGCACTGGCCATGGAGCCGGAAATCATCCTCTTCGATGAACCCACCTCGGCGCTCGACCCAGAGCTGGTGGGCGAGGTGCTCAAAGTCATACAGACGCTGGCCGAGGAAGGTCGTACCATGCTCATGGTCACCCACGAAATGGGCTTTGCCCGGAAGGTGTCCAGCCAGGTGTTGTTCCTGCATCAGGGCCGGGTCGAGGAACAAGGCAGCGCCGCGATACTCGACCACCCGCAGAGCGAGCGCCTGCAGCAATTTCTATCCAACCGTTTGAAGTGAAGCAGACCCGCATGGAAAACAAGGCCAACAGCCCCCACTGCGCGCCCCCTCTGGACCGGATCGATGAAGCCATCATTGATGTACTGCGCCATAACGGGCGGATCACCTATGAGAAGCTTTCATCACTGGTGCATCTGACGCCTCGCCCGTGCCTTGAGCGGGTGCGCAAGCTGGAAAGGCGCGGCGTGATTCGAGGCTACGGCGCGATCATCGACGTGCAGATGGTTTCACCGGGGCTGTCGCTGCTAGTGCTGGTTGCCCTCTCCAACCAGAGCGGGCGCGCAGCGCAACGCGCGTTTGAGGCCTGCGTTCGGGCCTGCCCACAGGTTTTTGAATGCCAGCTGATCAGCGGCCACTTCGATTACAGCCTGCGCATGCGCTGCCGGGACATGGAGCACTACCGGGTGCTGACCGAGACCTGGATGAACAACGACGAACTGCACATCGACAAATTGGTCGCGCACCCAGAGCTGGCCGTGGTGAAAAACACCGCAACCCAACTCTAGGCACCCGTGATGCAGGCGATGCCATCGGCGCCTGCATCGTCAACACCGCTGACGCCTATACCGTCAGCGGTGCCAATGCAGCCCACTCCGCGGGCTGCACATAACCCTCGACCCACAGCGTCACATCGGCAGCGGGCATTGGCCGGGCAATGCAGTAGCCTTGCGCCATGTCACAGCCCAAGTCCATCAGCAACTGACCATGTTCAACCGTTTCCAGGCCTTCGGCGATCACCTGACGGCCGAACGCCCGCGCCAGGCTAATCACCGCGCGGGTCAAGGCCAGGTCATCCTGGTCGTGGAGGATGTCACGAACAAACGACTTATCGATCTTGATTGTCTGGGTTGGCAGCCGCTTGAGGTAACTCAGCGATGAGTAACCTGTACCGAAATCATCCAGGGAGAACTGCACACCCAGCTCCTGACAAGCATCCAGGCATTGGCTGACCCGCTGGATGTTCTCGATGGCCACCGATTCGACGATTTCCAGATCCAACATGCTTGGCGCCACCGCTGCGTGGCGGGCCAGCAGTCGTTTCAACCGCTCGACAAAGTCCGAACGCTGGAAATGCCGGGCCGCAATGTTCACGCTCACCGACCAGCAGAAACCCTGCAGTTGCCATTGGTGCATTTGCGCCATGGCCTGATCGATCACCCATTCACCGATATCGACGATCAGGTCAGTCTGCTCTACCAACGGTAAAAACTCCGCCGGCGGCACCAGCCCCTTGACCGGATGCTGCCAGCGCAACAACGCCTCAAAGCCAATCACCGCACCGGTGCGCATATTGACCTTGGGCTGGTAGTACAAGCACAACTCACCCTTGGCCAACGCCTGGCGCAAGCGCTCAACGGTCTGGTGGGTGGCCTTGACCTCCTTGTCCAGCGAGACGTCAAACACATGGTAGCGGTTACGCCCACTTTGTTTGGCCACATACATGGCCTGGTCGGCATGGCGCAGCAAGGTGTCGGCATCGTCATTGTCGAGCGGAAACAGCGTCACCCCGATGCTCGCGCTGACTCTCAAGTCCTGACCGTTGATGGCGTAAGGCGATGCAACGGCGGCGAGTACCCGCTGCAGGGCAATGTGCAGACGATAGTGGTCGTGAACGTCACGCAGAATCAGCACGAACTCATCGCCTGACAACCGCGCCACGGCGTCACCGCCGCGCAGGATACCCTTGAGACGGGCGGCCACCTCGACCAGCAACAAATCACCACTGGCGTGACCATAGCCGTCGTTCACCGCCTTGAAACCATCCAGGTCAAGCATGCACACTGCCAGCTGCGTGCCCTCTTGCCGGGAAAAATCCAGTGCCTGGGTCAACAGGTCAGACAGGTAGGCTCGGTTGGGCAGGCCGGTTAGCACGTCGTGGCCGACCCGCCATTGCAAGGTGCGCAGCAACTGGCGCTTCTCGCTGACATCGAAACGAATCGAGACATACTTGCGTACCTTCCCGCTCAGCGGGTCCATCAATGGCACCATCGTACTGTCGACCCAGTACAACGAGCCGTCCTTGGCGCGGTTGCAGATCTCGCCTTTCCAGACCTTGCCCATTACCAGGGAACGCCACATCTCCTGGAAAAACTCCGGATCATGCAGGCCCGAATTGAGGATACGGTGGTTGGCCCCAAGCAGCTCTTCGCGGCTGTAGCCGGAAATGCTGCAAAACTGTTGGTTTACGTAGGTAATCCGACCCGTCAGATCGGTTTCGGAAAAAATCGCGGCCGCATCGACGGCCGCGCGGTAGTTATCGTCCATGACGTCCTCTGCACCCTGCCGGCTATCGATTGAATCGCTCGACCAGAGCGCGCAGGCCCGAAGAAATGCGCTCCAATTCACCGCCCCGTGTCGCCGCAGCATTGGCATTCTGCGCGGTTTTCTGCACCGTGCTGGCTACCGTATTGATCTGCCGCGAGACATCTTCGGCGACATTTGACTGTTCCTGAGAAGCAGCAGCCATCTGATGGCTCATGTCACTGATACGCTCTACGGCTTCGCGGATACCTTGCAAGGCACGCTGTGCTTCCAGCACCTGCGCAACCCCCTGCTCAGCTTCCTGAATACCCAGGTTGGCGATGCTCACGGCCTCCTCCGCACCCGTACGAAGGCTTTCAATGACGCCCTGAATTTGCAGGGTCGACTGACGGGTCTTGCCGGCCAATGCCCGCACTTCGTCAGCCACCACCGCAAAGCCGCGCCCTTGTTCGCCGGCGCGAGCGGCCTCAATGGCAGCGTTGAGCGCCAACAGGTTGGTCTGTTCGGCAATCGAGCGGATCACGCTCGCAGCCATCATGATGTCCTGGGTCTGCCCGGCCAGGTTTCCGACTGCCTGGTTGATCTGGGTGACCGTACTGGCCAGCAACTGGATCGCTTCGCGGGTAGTACCGGCCACCTGACTGCCCTGATCGGCCAAGAGGTTGGCGGTTTGCGCTTCACCTGCCGTTTGCTGCACATGCTGGGCGACCTCAGCGATGGACGCGGCCATCTCGGTCATGGCCGCTGCCGTCATGTCGGTTTCGGCACGCTGTTCGAGCAACGCCGACTCCGTGCTGCTGGACAACCGACTGGAATCGGTCGCTGCCTCAGCCATCTGCCTGGCCAGATCGCTCAAACGTGTGAGGGCTGTTTTCAACCGCGCCTCTTCACTGATCAGGATCATCTGCAATTGAGCGCTCGGCCCCACGGCATCGGTGTAGGTCATTGCAACGATCGGGTCAGCAAAGGTATTGGGCGTAGACTGCACGATCTGTTTAAGCTCGCGCCCAAGGCGGCTGTGGCCATAAAGACCAACCAGCCCGAAAAGCCCAAGCGTGGCGCCCTGGCCAAGCAGACCGGGAGCGGCCTGGTTTACCGCAATGCAAACCCCGGCAGCCAGCACCGGCAACGCCAGTACCTTGCCGATCACCGCAGCGCGGCGCAGCACTGGCACGGCGGGCTTGCCTTCACGCAAGCGCGCATACAGCGTCTCGGCACGCTGCACCTGCTCGCGGGTTGGCTTGACCCGCACAGACTCGTACCCCACCAGGCGCCCATCCTCGAGCACCGGCGTGACGTAGGCACTGACCCAGTAGAAGTTGCCGTTCTTGCAGCGGTTCTTGACGATCCCCATCCAGCTCTGGCCGGCCTTGAGGTACTGCCACATCTGCTGGAACACCTCTGGCGGCATGTCCGGGTGACGTACAAGGTTGTGGGTACTACCGATAAGTTCTGCCTGACTGAAGCCGCTCATGGCGGCGAATTCGGCATTGCAGTAAGTGATTTTACTGGTGGTATCGGTTGCGGAAACAAGGCGTTGATGTTCCGGAAACGTCTGTTCGACAGAGGTTACCGGCAAATTGAGACGCACGTTAGAACTCCGTTAGTGGCGGTCGTAATCCTGGATCCAGTCCATGTTGAACCAGGCATTCAGACTCTTGTCTGACAATCCAATTCTACGAATTACATCACGTTTATGACAGTAATGTTACAGAATCTGGCGTTGCCTAGCTCGACCAAATACCGTTAAGTTCTTGATTCTAAATGGGAATTAAGCGATGAAAATTTCAGGTTTGGGTTCAGCCATAAAGCGCTACCGCAAGGTGGCAGGGCTTACTCAGGCTGAATTCGGCGAGAAAACCGGTTTTGATCCCAAAACCATCAGCCGCTTTGAAACCGGCTCCTACACCCCAAGCGTTGAAGCACTGTTCAAATTCGCCGAAGTGCTGGGTATAAAGCTGAAAGCTTTTTTCTCGGAGTTGGGCGATGAAGACGAGCAAAGAGCCTATCTGTTCAACGTCGTACACAAAGCCACCCCAAAAGACCTGGGAAAGCTGATCGCGGCGGTCGATATGGCCCTGTCCAGGCGTTAACGCCAGCAACAGCAAGCAGACAGGCTTATCGCTAAGCAGCGCTGCCCCATTTTGGGGGAGCGGAGTATATCTGATTCAGCCCCCAGATGGGGGCTGAGGCTTGGCAGCGCCCCGCGTTTCTAGAAGCGCCAGAACGACGGTGTGAACAGCACCAGAACGGTGAGAATCTCCAGGCGCCCCAGCAGCATGCCCACGGTCAGCAGCCACTTCGCAGCATCGGGCAGTGAAGAGAAGTTACCGGCCGGCCCGATCACCGGCCCCAACCCAGGCCCCACATTGCAGACGGCCGTCGCCGCACCGGTCAGTGCAATGGTCCAGTCCAAGCCGATCAGGGCCAGCCCCAGCGCAATGACGGCGATGGTGGTGGTAAAGAAAAAGCAGAAGGTCAGCAGCGAACGCACAATGTCTTCATCCAGCGGATGGCCGTTGTACTTGCTGCGAATCGTTGCGCGCGGGTGAATCAGTTGCGACAGGCTGCTATGCAGTAACTGGCCGGCGACCTGAAAACGAAAGATCTTCAAACCACCAGCGGTTGATCCCGAACAACCACCGACGAACGTCAGGTAGAAGAAGAACAACACCGAAAATGTGCCCCACAGGGTGTAGTCACCCAGCGCAACGCCCGTTGTAGTGACCACCGATGTGACGTTGACTGCCACCAGGCGCACCGCCTCCCACCATCCATATGGCCCGTTGAAATGCAGCCAGGTGCCGACCAGCAGCCAGGTCAAGACCAGAAAGCCAATGAAGCCACGTACCTGATGATCCTTGAACAAGGCGCCTCTATTGCCCCGTAGCACCGCCACATACAACGTAAAGGGCAAGCTGCCGAGGATCATCACCCCTACCGCGACCCAGTGAATGGCCGGCTGCGACCAGTGCGCCAACGAACTGTCCGAGGTCGAGAAGCCACCGGTGGATATCAGTGACATTGAGTGGTTGATCGCCTCGAACGGCGTCATCCCCGCCCACCAGAATGCCAGGTAGCCAATCCCGGTCAACACGACATAGACCAGCAGAATGTATTTCGCCATGACATGGGAGCGTGGCAGCACTTTGTCCGACCAGTCCGACGACTCGGTCTGGAACAAGCGCATCCCCCCGACGCGCAGCAACGGCAGAATCGCTACCGCCATACCGATAAAGCCGATGCCGCCCAACCAATGCAACATCGAGCGCCAGATCAGCAAGCCCGGAGACGCGGTGTCCAGCCCGGTCAGCACGGTCGAACCGGTGGTGGTGATACCCGACATCGTTTCAAAAAACGCATCCGTGTAGCTGATATCCCGTATGAACACCATCGGCAGCGCCGCAAAGGTACAGACCACGACCCAACTGGCCGTCGTCAGCAAATACATGTCTCGCGGGCGTAAATGAGCGTCCTCGGGACGCCCTTGTGCGACCAGCGCAATACCGGTGAGAAAGGTGATGACACCTGAACGGACAAATGCAGAAAGCCCGTCCTGCTGCTCATAAAGCATCAAGGTGAACAGAGGGATCGTCATGCTCACCGCAAGGGTGATGAGGAAGACACCGAGGATGAAACCAATCAAGCGGATTCTGGCAACTGACATGTATGGGCTCTGACTGAATGGCGCGCGCAAGTATCGTTATAGCGCAGCACACAGACGCGTAAAGAATCCGTAAAATTCAGTGGCTTCACGCCTCATACTGCCACCGCCCGCGCAGCCACTGTTGCGCCAACAACAGCAGCAGCGAAACTGTTGGCCCAGCAACAGCCATTCAACAGGGCGCACTTCAAGCAACACTTGAGCACCCCGCAAAAAGCTCATAACAAGCTGATAAATAAAGACTTTCAACACATGGAACAACTCTTGCTCCTGCCCCTGCACCTTCAACAGCAACGGGCCTGTAGCCATGAGCACTCCAATCAAAGTCGTCGCCGTTTCCGGTGGCACGTTCCGCCCTTCGCGCACACTGGTTCTGACCCAGGCCATCCTGGCTGAACTGGCGCAACAACTGCCCATCGAGAGCAAGGTCATTGAACTGGGGGATATCGTCCGCCCACTGGGTGGCGCACTCTCGCGTAAAGAGCTGCCGGAAACCGTAGAGCATGAGCTGCGCGCAATCGAGTCCGCCGACCTGCTGATCGTCGCGGCCCCCGTCTACCGTGGCACCTACCCGGGCCAGTTCAAGCACCTGTTCGACCTGATTGGCCAGGATGCCTTGATTGATACGCCAGTACTGCTCGCCGCAACCGGTGGCAGTGAACGCCATGCGCTGGTCATCGACCACCAACTGCGCCCGCTGTTCAGCTTCTTCCAGTCGGTCACCCTGCCGATCGGGGTCTACGCCGCTGAAGCCGATTTCAGCAACTACCAGATCACCAGCACGGCCCTGCAGGCTCGTATCCGCCTGGCCGGGGAAAAAGCTGCCGAGCAGCTCAACGGCCACCGCGCTGTTCTACGTAAAATTGCCTGAGGCGCCGACATGAATGTTTTCTGGTTTCTGCCCACCCACGGCGACGGTCATTTGCTGGGTACCAGTGAGGGCGCCCGCCCCGTCACCCTGCCCTACCTCAAACAGGTGGCCCAGGCCGCCGACAGCCTCGGTTACTACGGCGTACTGATACCCACTGGACGCTCCTGCGAAGACTCCTGGGTGGTGGCCTCTGCCCTGGTACCGCTGACCGAACGCCTGCGTTACCTGGTAGCGATCCGCCCCGGGATCATTTCGCCGACGGTCTCTGCACGCATGGCCGCGACCCTTGATCGCTTGTCCGCAGGTCGCCTGTTGATCAACGTGGTAACCGGCGGTGACCCGGACGAAAACCGTGGAGATGGCCTGCATCTGAGCCACAGTGAACGCTATGAGGCCAGTGGCGAGTTCCTGCATATCTGGCGGCGTGTGCTGCAGGGCGAAGCCGTGAACTATGACGGCAAGCACCTGCAAGTACAAAACGCCAAGGCGCTCTACCCTCCCGTGCAAAAACCCTATCCACCGCTGTATTTCGGCGGTTCTTCCGATGCAGCCCACGAGCTGGCCGCCGAGCAGGTGGATGTCTACCTGACCTGGGGCGAGCCACCGGCGGCTGTCGCCGAAAAGATCGCCGATGTCCGTGCCCGCGCAGCCAAACACGGGCGCACCGTGAAGTTCGGCATTCGCTTGCATGTGATTGTCCGCGAGACCGCCGAACAAGCCTGGCAAGCCTGGCAAGCCTGGCAAGCCGCTGACAAGCTGATCGCCAACATCAGCGACGAAACCATTGCCGCCGCGCAGCAGTCCTTCTCACGTTTCGATTCTGAGGGGCAACGGCGCATGGCCGCTCTGCATGGTGGTCGACGTGACCAACTGGAGATCTATCCGAACCTCTGGGCGGGCGTCGGCCTGGTGCGTGGCGGTGCAGGCACGGCCCTGGTCGGTGACCCGCAACAAGTGGCCGGGCTGATCAAGGAATATGCCGACCTCGGCATCGAGAGCTTCATCTTCTCCGGCTACCCGCACCTGGAAGAAGCCTATCGCTTTGCCGAACTGGTCTTTCCGCTGCTGCCGGAGCCCTATGCGAGCCTGGCAGGCCGCGGTGTCACCAACCTCTCAGGCCCCTTTGGCGAAATGATCGCCAACGACGTGCTGCCCACCCAGGCAACCGCGCAACCAGCCTGATGGACGCGCCTCAAGCCCCCTACTCCCCGATGAGGACAGCCTGTGACTGCTATTCATCAATCCGCACGCCTGACGCCACTGCAGATTGCCCAAGCGCTGGCCAGCACCTTCGCCGAAAGCGCCGCGGAACGTGACCGCCTCGGCGGCACACCGAAAGCCGAGCGCGATGCACTGCGCCAGAGCGGCTTGCTGGGCTTGATCATTCCGACGCAATACGGCGGCCTGGGCGCCAACTGGACAGAGACGCTGAACATCGTTCGCGAATTTGCCAAGGTCGACAGCTCGATCGCTCACGTCTTTGGCTTCCAGCACCTGATGCTGGCTACTGTGCGCTTGTTCTCCCGGCCAGACCAATGGCAACCGTGGTTCGAGCTGACAGCACGCAACAACTGGTTCTGGGGCAACGCCCTCAACCCGCTGGATACCCGTACCGTCTCGAAAAAACTCGCCGGTTGGCGTGAGTTCTCGGGGCGTAAAAGCTTTTGCTCGGGCTCGGCCGACTCGGAAATGCTGATTGCCTCGGCGCTGGATGAGTCCACCCAGGGCAAACTGCTGATTGCCGCCATCCCAAGCGGGCGCACCGGCATCACCCTGCACGGAGACTGGGACAACATTGGTCAACGGCAAACCGACAGTGGCAGTGCGACCTTTGAACGGGTACGGGTCGAGGAAAACGAGTTGCTGCTCGAACCCGGACCCTTGAGCACGCCCTTCGCCTGCCTGCGCCCGCTGATCGCGCAGCTCACCTTCGTCAACATGTTCCTTGGCATTGCCGAAGGCGCCTTCGTCGAAGCCCGCAACTACACCCTCAAGGAAACCCGCCCGTGGTTCAAGGCCAAGGTTGAACACGCCAACGAAGACCCTTACATCCTCGGCCACTACGGCGAGTTCTGGGTCGGCCTGGAAAGCGTGCGATTGCTCACCGAACGGGCGAACGCGCTGCTTGATCAGGCCTGGCGCAAGGAGCATCAACTGCATAGCGAAGAACGCGGTGAACTGGCCGTCGCCATCGCAACCGCCAAGGTGGCAGCAACACGCATCGGCCTGGACCTGACCAGCCGCTTGTTTGAAGTGACCGGTGCCCGCTCCACCCACGCGGCCCTGCGCCTCGACCGCTACTGGCGCAACCTGCGCACACAGTCTCTGCATGATCCTGTGGACTACAAACTGCAAGAGCTGGGTGACTGGGCGCTGAATGCTCAACTGCCAACCCCGACGTTCTACTCCTAGGGTGGTGGCCTCGCGTCCTCGCAGCGGTTCATCAACGGCGACCCGGTTGTTGCCCCAGACAACACCGGGACAACGCTATCGGGACAACACCGGGGCCCATGTGCCCCGGTGTCGATGCAGCATCAGGAGTCTTTGCTGCAGTCGCGCGGGGTGATGCCTTTCTCCTTCGCGTACTTTTGTGCAGAAGCTTCGATGATTGGCCGCAGCAGTGCGCGGTCGGCCTGCACCCAATCGCTGATCAGGTTCCACTTCTCCCCATCCCACTGCTGGAAGCGCACGGCACCGCCGCCCTCATGGTCGGAGCAGGACAGTTGCAGGGGTTGCACCAGGCCTAGCGCGCCCAGTTCCTTGAGCCGCGCCTCATCCAGCTTCAGGTGCTCAAAGCCCCAGCGCACCTGCTCACCACTCAATGGTTTGTGGCCGTACTTTTCCTGCGCCAGGCGTACCGCCTCGACGTTGAGAATGCCGTTCACCACACCCAGGTTGTAGTAGACAGTACCGAAACGCTTTGGATCGGCGAGGTCGCCATGACCGGCATCGATAACGTCCTTCTTGATCCCTTGCGTCACCGGGAACGTGGTCCCGGACGGGTGCGTGGTAATCGAGATGAAGCCCTTGGCTGCAGCCCCTGCCGGTGCGGCGTCTTCCTCGGAGTTACTCCAGATGTTGCCGATGATTCGGTCCGCCGGGAAGCCGACCTTCTGCGCGCTCTTCAAGGCAACTGGGTTCATGACACCCCAGCCTCGCAGAATGACCCAGTCCGGCTTGGCGCGACGGATGTTCAGCCACTGCGATTGCTGTTCGTTGCCAGGGTGCGGCACTTCCAGCAAGGTCAGGGTAAAGCCATACTTGTCGGCCAACGCCTGCAGCACCTCATTGGTCTCCTTGCCATAGGGTGAACCATGGTAGAGCGTGACGATCTTCTTGCCACTCAACGTGTCCAGGCCACCCGACTGCTGGCCGATGTAGTTGATGATCGCCGACACTTCGGAATACGGGTTCAGTTGCAACGGGAAGGCATAGGGGAACACGCTGCCATCGGTAGAGTCCGTGCGCCCGTGGTTGATGGTGATCAAGGGCAATTTGTCTGCCGTCGAGCGGTCCAGGGTGGCGTAGGCAATGCCTACCGAGAGCGGGTTGGTCGCAGCGGCCGGCGCCCCGTTCAAACCGTTCTTCAGGCGTTCGTAGCACTCAACGCCTTTCTCCACCACGTACTCGGTTTCGCACTCGCTCCAGGTCAACTTGACGCCATTGACCCCACCATTGGCGTTGACGTACTTGAGGTAATCGATAAACCCGCCAAAGAACCCGGTACCGCCTGCCGCGTAAGGGCCAACACGGTAGCTTTGCAGCGGGAAGTACTGCTCGCCATCGGCCTTGGCGATGAAGGCAGTGGCACTCAAGCTCACGGCCAGCGCGAGGCTGCTGAGCAAAGATCGTTTGAACATCGCGTGTTTCCTTGTCGAATCGTTGAGCTATGGCTTGCGCCTGAAGGGTGAACTGCGGAGCACGCTCCGCCTGCAGGGATTCGCTCAGTAGCGCAGCGGCCATCGCCGTGCGCGCTCGCGAAAGCGTTGCCAGAGGCGCGCCAGCCCCTCTGGTTTCTTGATCAGGAAAAGGATGATCAGTGCGCCGAACACCATCTTTTGCAGGTTCTCGACCTGCCCGGCATCGATCAGGCCCGCAGGCAACAGCCCGGCCAGGTTCGAGAGCAGGATCGGGAACAGCACGATGAACGCTGCACCGAGGAAGTTGCCGAGCAAGCTGCCCAGGCCACCGATAATGATGATGAACAACACCTGGAATGAGCGGTTCAGGTCGAAGCCATGCGGCTCTACCGTACCCAGGTAGGTGAAGGCCCACAGTGCGCCGGCAATGCCGAGGAAAAAGCCGCTGATGGCAAAGGCCAGCAGCTTGGTCTTGAGCAGCGGAATACCGATGACTGCAGCGGCAGTGTCCATGTCGCGCACCGCCATCCAGTTACGCCCCAACTCACTGCGCACCAGGTTTTTGCCCAGCCAGAACAGCACCACGACCACCCCAAGCGTGAACAGGTAACGGCCCGCCGGCGAACTGAAATCGACCCCCATGAGGTGTAGCGGCGGCGCACTGATCACCCCAGAGGCGCTGTCATTGGAAAACCAGCTGAACTTGGTCAACGCCCATTGCACGAAAAACTGCGCAGCCAGGGTGGACACCAGCAAGTAGAAGCCTTTGATGCGAAGGCTGGGCAAACCGAACAGCAACGCCGTCAGGGCCGCACAAACGCCGCCCAGCACAAGGCTCAGCAGTAGCGGCAAACCCGGTACTCGCAGTTCGATGTTGTAGGTAGCAAAGGCCCCTACCGCCATGAAGGCCGCCGAACCGAGGGAGAGTTGCCCGGCATAGCCCGTCAGCAAATTCAGCCCAAGCCCGGCCAGCGACAACACCAGAAAAGGAATCAGGATGGCACTGAACCAGTAGTCATTGCCCAGGTAAGGCACCGCCACAAAGGCAAACAGCAGCAGCGCCAGCAATGCGTGGCGATCCTGACGCAAGCGGAACACTCGACGATCCTGGGCGTAACGGGTACTGAACTGACCGGCTTCGTTGTACAACATGGCACTCTCCCTCAAACCCGCTCAATGGCACGTTCGCCAAACAATCCGGCTGGACGCACCAGCAAAAACAGCAACGCCAGGACATAGGGGAACCAGTTCTCGATCCCCCCGCCCACGAACGGCCCGAGGTAGACCTCCGCAAGTTTCTCGCTTGCGCCGATGATCAAGCCGCCGACAATCGCCCCACTGATCGAGGTGAACCCGCCAATGATCAGTACCGGCAAGGCCTTGAGCACGATGAGCGAAAGGGAGAACTGCACGCCCAGGCGAGCGCCCCAGAGCAGCCCGGCGACCAGGCCGACAAACCCTGCCACGGCCCACACCACGGCCCAGATGTGCTGCAAGCGAATGCCCACGGCCAAGGCTGCGACGGGATCGTCGGCCACGGCCCGCAACGACAGGCCAATACGGGTCTTGCTGAACAGCAATGACAGCACCAGTACCAGCAGCGCTGCCGTGGCTGCCGCAAACAGGTCGAACGAAGACAGCAACATGCCGCCCAACGCCAACGGCTCATCACTGATGCCCAGGTCAAGGCCGTGCACCTGCGCGCCCCACAGCGCCTGGGCAAAACCTTCGATCATGTACGACAGGCCGAGCGTGGCCATGAACAGGGTGATCGGTGAGCGGTTGACCAACGGCCGCAGCACCACCCGCTCAACCGCCAGGGCCAACAGCACCATCGCCGCCAGGGTCACCACAAACGCCAACCAGAACGGCAACCCGCGCTCCAGCAAACTGACAAAGGTCAGCGCGGAGAACAGCACCATCGCGCCCTGAGCGAAATTGAACACGCCGGAGGCCTTGTAGATCAGCACAAACCCGATGGCCACCAGGGCATACATCACCCCGGCCAGCAAACCGCCGATCAGTACTTCAAAGAAAAAATCCATGTCGTTTCCTGCTTTTCGGGCAATACGAAGCCAACCGCCCAACGCAGGACGGCAAACACGTAAACGCGCGTTAGTGTCGGGTACCGAGGTAAGCAGCAATGACCTCAGGGTCTTGCCGGACCTGATCCGGCGGGCCATCGCCAATCTTGCGGCCGTAGTCCAGCACCACCACATGGTGCGAAATGCCCATGACCACGCCGATGTCGTGCTCGATCAAGACCACGGTGGTACCGAATTCGCGGTTGATGTCGACGATGAAACGGCTCATCTGCGCCTTCTCTTCGGCATTCATTCCGGCCATTGGCTCATCCAGCAACAGCAAGGTAGGTTCCGCGGCCAAGGCACGGGCCAACTCAACCCGCTTTTGCAAACCGTAGGGCAAGGTGCCGACAATCGCATCACGCCACGGCTGGATCTGCAGAAACGCAATGACCCGTTCTGCCGCAGCGCGCTGAAGGTCATCTTCAGCCGCGACTCGCCCCACCCGCAGCACTTGCTCCAACCAAGTGCTACGCCGTTTCAGGTTGCGCCCGGTCAGGACGTTGTCGAGTACCGTCATGCCCTTGAACAGCGCGATGTTCTGAAAGGTCCGGGCGATACCGCGTTGCGCCGCGTCGTGAGGACGCATGCGGCGCCGCACCTGGCCGGCAAAATGAATGTGACCTTCCTGTGCCTGGTACACACCGTTGATCACATTCAACAACGAACTCTTGCCGGCACCGTTAGGCCCGATCAAGGCGCAGATCTCACCGGGCGCGACCGAAAAGCTGATGCCGGTAACCGCCTTGACGCCCTTGAAGGACAGGGAAATATTGTCCAGCGCCAGTAGCGGCGCCGGAACAGCAGAGTGGCTTGTGGACATCGTTCGCTCTCCTCATCAAGCCAATTGTGGATGGTCGTCAATCCAACCACTGATACGGCTGGCAGGCTCACTCGGCGCCACCTGCCAACGTGCTGGGTCTGGCCAGGCACGCACACGAATGTCCAGCGCGGCAAAAAAGGCCTGCGCTGGTTCTGCCAACGGCTCCCCGACCAACAACGGTGCCTGTATGCGGCTGAAGCCAAGGATGTCGCGCAGCGCACGCCGCACCAGCCAGTAACCGAGCACACGCCTGAGTACGCCCGGATGCGCCGCCAGCGCCCAATCCACCAGCCGCCGCTGCCAGGAGCCCTCCTCAGGCAGGCGTGCCAGCACCTCCTGGTACAAGCGGCCATAAGTCTCCCGGGTCCCGGCCACCAAGGTTGGCCCCAGCTCACGGCGATCGCGGTCACGGGTGTGCAGGCTCTCGGGGAAATTCAGACGAAACCCGGCAATCAGCCACGGCGCCAGCAAGTAGCGCGCCTGACCACTGGCGGCAAAGGCCCGCGCGGCCAGTGCTTCCTCGCCCGGGCCAAGGTGTTCGAGCTGCACCAGACGCGCCCCTTCGCGCACCAGCTCTGCATGGCTGATGCGCTGCAATTCGATGTGCTGGCCCTCATGCAAACGGTAGAAGATGAAGGCGCTGCGCTCCGTGCGCGCCTTCAGCTTGAGCGCCGGGTCGGCCGCCCGTGCCACAAGCACGGCATAATCGAGCGCTGTTTCTGCATGCTCGGCGGCCAAGCCTCGACCATCGGCATAAAACAGCAGAGCAGCATTCAGATTCGCCGCACCGACCTGCGCCAATTCTTCAACGCCTTCAGCAAAGAAGTAACCAGGGTTCAGCTCACGCAACTACTCAACCTGAGCAGCACCGCCCTGCAACGGATCGAACAACACCGCAACACCGCCCAACCATTGCGCAGCGAGTGCCGCGATCAGGGCTTCCGGGCGTGGACGGCTCAACACCACGAGGGTGTTCGCCTCGGTAAAACCACGCAGTTGAAGCGCCGAGGCCAAGCGACGGACTTCATCCGCCAACTGCTGCCAAGTACGCACCTGCCAGACACCCAGATGCTTGTGCCGCAGGGCCAGACGTGTACCGTGGTCAGCCGCCTGTCGCTGCAACCATTCAGGCAAGGTGCCAGGGGCATCAGGGCTGTGTTGCGCAAACTGAACCATAATGACTCCCGCTTCAGGCAACGGCCTTGTCGACCAAACGCCGGGCTTCCAGTTCACGGACCAATGGCAGTACCTTGCGCCCGAAGTACTCGACTTCCTCCTGGAAGTGCAGGAAACCACCCAACACCAGATCCACCCCCACGGCTTTCAGGGCGACGATGCGTTCGGCGATCTGCTGCGGCGTACCAATCAGGTTGGTCTTGAAGCCATCGTTGTACTGCACCAGGTCCTCGAAACTGGACTTGGCCCAGTTGCCTTCGCCTTCCGGGCTGGCCTTGCCGGCTTGCCGCGCCGCATCGCCAAAGGCGTTGACCGCTTCCGGATCGGCCTTGTCGATGATCTCGGCGAGTACCGCGCGGGCCTCTTCCTCGGTGTCGCGGGCGATGATGAATGCGTTCACACCGACCTTGACCGTATGGTTGTTCGCCGCAGCCTTGGCCTTGATGTCATCCACCTGAGCCTTGATGCCTTCTACGGTATTGCCGTTGGTGAAGTACCAGTCAGACACCCGTGCCGCCATATCGCGAGCGGCTCGCGAGCTGCCACCCTGGAAGATCTCTGGATGCTGCTGCAGTGGCTTGGGCTGCAAGGTGTAGTTATGGAAGCGATAGAAGTCACCGCGCTGGGTGAAGTTGTCGGTGGTCCAGATACCTTTGAGTGCAGTGATGAACTCTTCCGAACGACGGTAGCGTTCATCGTGTTCCAGCCACGGTTCGCCGATCGCGGTGAACTCACCCTTGAACCAGCCCGACACCACGTTGATGGCCACCCGCCCACCCGTCAGGTGGTCGATGGTCGCAATCTGCTTGGCCAACAACGCCGGAGTCCAAGGCCCTGGCAGTACCGCAGCAATCACCTTCAGGCGCGTGGTGGCGGCGAGCAGTGCATGGCTGAAAGTGACTGACTCATGCTGGTACTCCGCGCCATAACCGGCGGTGAAGCGGATTTGCGACAGCGCATACTCGAAGCCGGCGTTCTCGGCGATTTGCGCGAGCTTGCGGTTGTAGTCGATGTCCCAGCTGGTGCGCTGTTCGATCTTGCTGACCACCAGACCACCGCTGACGTTAGGCACCCAATAGGCAAACTTGATCTGTTCTTGGCTCATTGCAGGTACTCCATTGAGTTGAAAGGGCTGAATCAGGCTGCGCTGGCGTTGCGCTGAAAACGTGGGTCAAGGCTTGCGACCGCAGCCTCGACCGCCCGCTCGATACGCTCGCGCAGCTGCGTGTTAGTGATGAGGTAGTTATCGAAATCGGCTTCTGCGGCGTACACGCCAACTGGCAGGCTGAGCGCCTGGAAAAAGCCGAACAACGGTCGTAGCTGATGGTCGATGATCAGGGCATGGCGCTCCGAACCACCGGTGGCGGCCAACAGCACAGGGACCTGCTTCAAGGCCTCGTGATGAACAAAGTCGAACAGGTGCTTGAACAGGCCGGTATAGGACGCGCGGTACACCGGGGTTGCCGCAATCAGCAAATCGGCGCTTTCGATGGCCTGCAGGTCTGCCTGTACCGTGGCGGGCAAATCTTCACGGCGCAGCACACCGGCGAATTGCGGGCCGACCTTGGCCAGCTCAATCAGTTGCAGCTCAATGGGCACCTGTTGCGCCAGCTCTGCCACCAGCGCGTTAAGCAGCACCAAGGTGCGTGAGGGCTGTTGCACGCTCCCCGAGACTGCGACGACTTTCAGTATTCTGCTCATTGATCGACCCCTGCCTGGACATGCCACCGCGGCATCCACACAAGGGCTATAGCAGCAACTGTGCCACTGTATTAATTCCTTATATTTCAATGATTTAACAGAAATCAGCGAACATCGCCCGATGTACCGCAGCAGGCAAGCTGCTGATCATCTGTTGCCGGACAAACACTTGCGCGCAGCAGGCCATTGCCGACATGCCTGCACACCCTCCTGACGCAGCTGTTGCCTGGGCAGCAGCAGTTCCACAACGTGCCCGCCAGCCGACATCAAAAAGCAGCCAAAACGTGCCAGACACCACGGATTACGGGGCCTTCCATGCTGGGCATGGCCTGTGCATTACACCGTAGGACAGCGACCAGACCGGTTCGCGGCTTTGTTTAATGCCCTCACAGGAGCGACAGCATGACTGCCCAGCAACAGCACATTCCGCACCCCCTCTCCACCGGAACCGACTATGAGCAACTGGCTGCGCGATTCCGGCCGATTTTCACCCGCATCGCCGCCGGCGCCCTCGAACGCGAGCGCACCCGCAGCCTGCCCTACGAGCCGGTGAAATGGCTCAAGGAAGCCGGCTTTGGCGCCGTGCGCGTACCGGTGCAATACGGTGGCGCCGGCGCCTCATTGCCACAATTGTTCCAACTGCTGATCGAACTGGCCGAAGCCGACTCCAACCTGCCGCAAGCCCTGCGCGGCCACTTCGCCTTTGTCGAAGATCGCCTCAACGCTCACGCCAACACGCCACAGGACGTCTGGTTCAAACGTTTTCTCGACGGCGACCTGGTGGGCAATGCCTGGACCGAAGTAGGCGCCGTGAAGCTGGGGCAGGTGATTACCCGTGTCTCGCGCCAAGGCGATCAGTGGCGGGTCAATGGCACCAAGTACTACAGCACCGGCAGTATCTTTGCCGACTGGATCGACCTCTATGCCCAACGTGACGACACTGGCGGTGATGTCATCGCTGCGGTTCGTGTCCAGCAACCCGGCATTACCCTCAGCGACGACTGGGACGGTTTTGGCCAGCGCACCACTGGCAGCGGCACCTCGGTGTTCGATAACGTTGTGGTCGAAGACGAAAACCTGTTCGACTTCGCCACCCGCTTCAAGTACCAGACAGCGTTCTATCAGTTGGTACTGCTGGCGGTACTGGCAGGCTCCGGTCGCGCAGCCGTGCGCGACATCGCCGAAGAAGTGCGCAAACGCACGCGCATTTTCAGCACGGGCAATGCTGCCGCGGCCAGTGACGATGCCCAGGTTCAGCAGGTGGTCGGCAAGGCTTCGGCCCAGGCCTATGCCGCCGAAGCCACGGCACTGCGTGCTGCCGCTGCCGCGCAGCGCGCCTACGAGAGCCACTTTGGCAATGATGCTGAAGCTGAGCGCGCAGCCAACATCGCCGCCGAACTGGAGTCGGCTCAAGGCCAGGTCGTCATTGCCGAGCTGGTCCTGCGCGCCACCAGCGACCTGTTCAACGCCCTCAGCGCTTCAGCCACCAGCACCAGCAAACTGCTCGACCGTCATTGGCGCAACGCCCGCACCGCCGCCTCGCACAACCCGCTGATCTACAAGGAACGGATCATCGGTGACTGGGAGATCAACGGCACCGAACCACCGTATGTCTGGCAGATCGGTGGTGGTGCTAAACAGGGCTGAAGCAAACGCCCCCTCGTCACATCGACGAGGGGGCGGCTCAATCATCGTGGCCTGTTATCCCGCCGGGATCAGGCCAGTACTGAAGCGTCTTCTTCACGTGCCGCCAGCGCGGCGAGATCGCGGTAATCGGCAGCAGGATGGTTCTGCGGCAAACGCGGGCCTTCGCCGAAGAGTTTTTCGCGCAAGGTGCCGGGAGCGTACTCCGTCTTGTAGACACCACGCTTCTGCAACTCTGGCACCAACAGCTCGACCACATCGGCGAAGGTTTCATGAGCCAGGGCATAGGCCAGGTTGAAACCATCCACGTCGGTTTCCTCAACCCATGCCTGCAACTCATCCGCCACCGTTTGCGCACTGCCCACCAATAGCGGGCCGAAGCCGCCAATGCCCACCCAGTCGGCCAACTCTTTTACGGTCCATTGCTTGTTCGGGTCGGCCGTGGAAAACGTTTCGACCGCCGACTGAATAGCGTTGGTATGGATGTGCTTGAGGACCTGATCCGGTTGGTACTCGGAAAAGTCGATGCCGGTCCAGCCCGAAATCAGGGCCAAAGCGCCTTCATAGCTGGTGTACGACTTGTAGTCCTGCCACTTGGCCTGGGCCTGGGCATCGGTTTCGCCGACGATCACCGTCAGCAGGTTGAAGACCAGCACCTTACGCGGATCGCGACCGGCTTCGGCAGCACGCCGACGAATGTCCGCCACAGTCTTCTTCAGCAAGATTTTCGACGGTGACGCAACAAACACACATTCAGCATGCTCAGCCGCGAACTGCTTGCCACGGCTGGAGGCCCCCGCCTGATACAGCACCGGAGTGCGCTGTGGAGACGGCTCGCAGAGATGAATGCCCGGAACCTGGAAATGCTTGCCGGCATGCTTGATGCCATGGATCTTGCTCGGGTCACTGAAAATACGCCGCTCACGATCACGCTGTATCGCACCCTCCTCCCAACTGCCCTCAAACAGCTTGTAGAGCACTTCAAGGTACTCGTCGGCATAGTCGTAACGGGCATCGTGATCGCTTAGGGCTTTCTGCCCGAGGTTACGCGCACCGCTGTCCAGGTACGAGGTGACAATGTTCCAGCCAATACGCCCCTTGGTCAGGTGGTCGAGGGTGGAAAGGCGGCGGGCAAACGGATAGGGGTGCTCGAAACTCAACGACGCGGTCAGACCGAAACCCAGATGCTCGGTCACCAGCGCCATCGGGGTGATCAGCGCCAGCGGATCGTTGACCGGTACCTGGGTCGATTGACGGATCGCCGCATCGCCATTGCCGTTGAACACATCGTAGATACCGATGACATCCGCGATGAAAATGCCGTCGAAACGGCCACGCTCCAACAACTTGGCCAGGTCGGTCCAATACTCCAGGTCCTTGTACTGCCAGGAACGGTCCCGGGGATGCGCCCACAGGCCAGGAGATTGATGACCGACGCAGTTCATCTCAAAAGCATTCAAACGAATTTCACGGGGCATGGGGGTTCTCCAGTACGCAACAGGTTCTACGCCACATCAGGCGCTCTTGCCGAGTACGTCTCACAAACCATGCCAGCTACTTAGTTCTTTATTATCAATAACTTATACAAACAAAACGATCGAATGCCTGTGTAACCGGCGACACCTTGTTGATCCACTGTACGTGAGACAACAGCACGCCCATGTGTTTGCAGCAAGACAGCACGTGCCGGGCGGAAGCCGTAAACCCTGAATTTTCGAGGCAAAATATATAGTACTAATACTATACAACGCAGGTAGTACTTCCATAATTGACCGACATTGTTATATAAGGTGCGCGGAGCCATCTGCGCTGCTTCCCACCGACAAGGGTGCAGCAAACATCAAGAGCTAATAATCAGCCACCGGGTGCCAGTTATGTCGATCTTCACACAGGGACCAGTCCCTGCACGCGCGCGTCTTATTACCTTCAATACGCTCTACCCGAGCGAACCTGGCGCCGGCTTTCCCCACATTCCCCCGTTTTGATCAGTCGATTCCGAGTGAGCTGAACCGCTGCGCGACATGATTCCGCCGGCGTAAGACAGCACTCGACGCTTACCCGTTTTTCCTGGCGAAAAGCTGCAGCCCATCGCCACGACGCCGTGCACCCAAAAAACGGCTGCAGGGCACACCAGGCAATAAAAAAAACAAGGAGCCACACCGATGAAAAACGCTGAGCTGTCCCATGCGCAGAGTTGCGACCGCATCCGCGCCAACCCCAAATTCCAACGCCTGGTACGCAGCCGTTCGCGCCTGGCCTGGTCATTGAGTGCCGCCGTGCTGGGCGCCTACTACCTGTTCATGCTGGTGGTCGCGTTCTACCCGCACGTGCTGCATGCCCCTCTGGCCGAAGGCCGCCAACTGACGGTAGGGATCCCGGTCGCGGCGGCAATCATCGTGCTGTCCTGGCTGCTCACCGGCTGGTACGTGCGCAGCGCCAACACCCGCTTCGACGCACTGAGTGCCGACCTGCTGGAGGAGTTGAAATGAGCCGTCGCCTCGCCTCCCTTGGCCTTGCCAGCCTGCTGCTGGCACCGGCCGCAGCCTTTGCCGCCCCCCTCGTCGTGGCGGAAAAACAACCGATCAACCTCCACGCCATCGGCATGTTCTTCGTGTTCGTCCTCGGCACCTTGATGATCACCTGGTGGGCTGCACGGCAAACCAAGTCGACCTCGGACTTCTACACCGCTGGCGGCGGCATCAGCGGTTTCCAGAACGGCCTGGCGATTGCCGGTGACTACATGTCGGCGGCCACCCTGCTGGGCTTGTCCAGCCTGGTCTTCGCCAAAGGCTATGACGGTTTCATCTACACCGTGGCGTTCTTCGTCGGCTGGCCGATCATCACCTTTCTGATGGCCGAGCGCCTGCGCAACCTGGGGCGCTACACCTTCGCCGACATCGTCTCGTACCGTCTGGACCAGACCAAAATCCGCACCTTCGCAGCCTTCGGCTCGCTCACCGTGGTGTGCTGCTACCTGGTCGTGCAGATGGTCGGCGCGGGTCAGTTGATCAAGCTGCTGTTCGGCCTGGACTACTCCACCGCCGTGATGGTGGTTGGCGTGCTGATGCTGGTCTATGTGATCTTCGGCGGCATGATCGCCACCACCTGGGTACAGATCATCAAGGCTGTACTGCTGCTGGCTGGCGGCACGACCCTGGCCCTGCTGGCCATGGCCGAGTTCGGCTTCAGCTTTGAAACCCTGGCAACCCGCGCGGTTGAAGCCCACGCTACGGGCTGGAACATCATGGGCCCCGGCTCGATGCTCGCCGACCCGATCAACGCGGCTTCGCTGTCGCTCGGCCTGGTATTCGGTATTGCCGGCCTGCCGCATATCCTGATGCGTTTCTTCACCGTGCCGAACGCCAAGGAAGCCCGCAAGTCGGTGTTCTTTGCCACCGGCTTCATCGGTTTCTTCTTCCTCGTGGTCATGGTGCTGGGTTATGCCGCGATTGTGATCGTCGGCACCGACCCGCAGTTCTATGTCGGCGGCGACCTCAAAGGCGCCCTGATCGGCGGCGGCAACATGGTTGCCATGCACCTGGCCAAGGCCGTGGGTGGCAACCTGTTCCTCGGTTTCCTCTCGGCCGTGGCCTTCGCCACCATCCTGGCCGTAGTGTCGGGCCTGGCCCTGGCCGGTGCGTCGGCGATCTCCCACGACCTGTATGCCACCGTACTGAAGAAAGGTACCGCCAGCGAAAAAGACGAGATGCGCGTAACCCGTATCGCTACGGTCGGCTTGGGCATCATCGCCATCCTGCTGGGCATCCTGTTCGAGAAGCAGAACGTCGCCTTCCTGGTGGGCCTGACCTTCGGCATCGCCGCCTCCACCAACTTCCCGGTACTGATCATGGCCATGTACTGGAAAGACCTGACCACCAAGGGCGCCCTGGCCGGTGGTTTCGTCGGCCTGTTCACCGCCCTGACCCTGGTGATCCTGTCGCCTGCGGTCTGGGTGTCGGTGCTTGGCAATGCGCAGGCGATCTACCCGTATGACCACCCGGCCCTGTTCTCCATGCCACTGGCCTTCCTGGTGATCGTGCTGGTGTCCAAGCTCGACCGCAGTGCGCAAGCCGCCCGCGAACGTGCGGCGTTCGACGACCAGTTCGTACGTGCCCAGACCGGCCTGGGTGCCGCCACGGCAGTCGCCCATTGATCCGCGTAAACCGCTGACCGTATCACCTGCAACCACCTGCACCGATCGCAACCGCGACCGGTGCAGGCCATGCCGTACCCCATTCAATAACAATAAAAGGGCTTTACCATGTACCGCACGCATCCCATCGCTACCCGCCTTTTGGTTTCGGCAACGCTGGCCGGCCTCTGCGCACCTGCCAACGCAGAGTTTCTCAAGGACAGCAAAGCCAACCTGGAGCTGCGTAACTTCTACTTCAACCGCGACTTTCGCCAGCACAACGCGCCTCAAAACAAGGCTGAGGAATGGGCCCAGGGCTTTCTGCTGCGCTATGAGTCCGGCTTCACCGAAGGCACGGTCGGCTTCGGCGTCGATGCCATCGGCCTGCTCGGGGTCAAACTCGATTCAAGCCCGGATCGCAGCGGCAGCGGCCTGCTGCAACGTGACCGCGAAGCACCACGCCGCGCTCAGGACGAGTACGGCGAACTGGGCATGACCGCCAAAGTACGCGTCTCCAAGAGCGTACTGAAAGCCGGTACGCTGCTACCCAAACTGCCAGTGCTGATGGCCAACGACTCTCGACTGCTGCCGCAAACCTTCGAGGGCGGGCAACTGAACTCGCAGGAAATCGACAAGCTGAACGTCGACCTCGGTCAGGTGCGCCAGGTGAACCAGCGCGACTCCACCGACTATGAAGACATGGCCATCACCACCGGTGGGGCGAAGAACATCAAGGCCCGCAGCACCAACAGCGACCAGTTCAACTTCGCCAACCTCACCTACAAGTGGAGCGACAGCCTGAACACCACCTATGGCTACGGCGGGCTGGACAACTTCTACCGCCAGCATTTCCTTGGCCTGAACCATGTACTGGCACTGGGTGAAGGGCAATCGCTGAAAAGCGACCTGCGTTTCGCCCGCTCCCTTGATGAGGGTGGCAGCAACGTCGACAACAAGGCATTCGGCGCAATGTTCACCTACGGTATCCAGGGCCACGCCTTTGGCCTGGGGTACCAGCGCATGAGCGGCGACACCGGCTTTGCCTACATCAACGGTGCCGACGCGTACCTGGTGAACTTCGTACAGATCGGTGACTTCGCCAACAAGGACGAACAGTCCTTGCAGGCGCGCTACGACTTCAACTTCGCCAGCGTGGGCATTCCCGGCCTGACCTTCATGACCCGCTACCTGCAGGGCGACAACATCGACCTCGGCGCCGGCAAGCCTGAAGGCAAGGAATGGGAGCGCGATACCGATATCGGCTATGTGGTCCAGAGCGGTACGTTGAAAAACTTCGGCATCAAATGGCGCAACGCTACCGTGCGCACCAGCCACTTTGGCAACAAGCTGGACGAGAACCGCCTGATCCTGAGCTACAGCATCGCGCTGTGGTAACGGCCGCGGCCATCACCTGAAGCGGCAACAGGGGCATTGATTCCAATGCCCCATCCAACATCTGGTTATAACCTAATAGCACATAATTATATTTGGCTATAAAAAAAGCCGTTATGCTTCTCGAGCCCCGCTCACAGCTCGTCTGGTGCTTAGATAGATTATGGATGCAGGTTACTTAGGTTTTTCCGTTGCAGGCTTGGTTGTCGGATTCATCGTCGGCATGACCGGCGTTGGTGGCGGATCGCTGATGACTCCGATCCTGCTCTGGTTCGGCATCAACCCGGCTACGGCGGTAGGCACCGACCTGCTCTACGCTGCCATCACCAAGGGCAGTGGCGTCTGGGTTCATGGCAAGAACAAGAACATTGACTGGAAAATCACCGGCTGGCTCGCGCTCGGCAGTGTTCCAGCCGCAGCGCTGACACTCTGGTTCCTCACCACCCTGCACACTGACACCCAGGCCTTGAACGCGGTGATCAAGCAGGGCCTGGCCGTGGTACTGGTACTGACGGCACTGGCGATTCTGTTCAAAAGCCGCCTGCAGGCCTTCGCCAGCAAACACGCCGGCGACCACTACCACCTCAGCGACAAGACCCTGAACATCCTGACCGTGATCACCGGCATCGTGCTTGGCATCATGGTTTCCCTGACGTCCATCGGCGCTGGCGCCTTGGGCACCGTGGCACTGTTCCTGCTCTACCCGTACCTGGCTACCCGTCGCCTGGTCGGTACCGAAATCGCTCACGCCGTGCCCCTGACCCTGGTCGCCGGCCTCGGCCACGCCAGCATGGGCAACATGGACTGGACCCTGCTGGGCTACCTGCTGCTTGGCTCGCTGCCCGGGATCTACATCGGCAGCCACCTGACCGGCCGTATCTCCGACAACGTACTGCGCCCTTGCCTGGCCTGCATGCTGCTGCTGATTGGCTACAAACTGGCCTTCTGATCACGATACCGGCGCCGCCATCGCAGGCAAGCCAGCTCCAGCAAAGCCCGCGCAAAGCTGTAGGAGCGGGTCTTGCCCGCGATGCAGCCACCGCGAACCCACTGACACCCTGCCGAAGCCATCGCAGGCAAGCCAGCTCCAACAAAGCCCGCGCACGCTGTAGGAGCCGGGCTTGCCCGCGATGCAGCCACCGCGAACCCACTGACACCCCACCGACACCATCGCAGACAAGCCTGCTCCAACAAAGACCGCGCAAAACTGTAGGAGCCGGGCTTGCCCGCGATGCAAACACCGCGCACTCACTGGCACCCCACCGACGCCATCGCAGCGACGCCATCGCAGGCAAGCCAGCTCCAACAGACCCCGCGCAAAGCTGTAGGAGCCGGGCTTGCCCGCGATGCAAACACCGCGCACTCACTGGCACCCCACCGACGCCATCGCAGGCAAGCCAGCTCCAACAGACCCCGCGCAAAGCTGTAGGAGCGGGTCTTGCCCGCGATGCAAACACCGCGCACTCACTGACACCCCGCCGAAGCCATCGCAGGCAAGCCTGCGCCAACAGGTAGCCGTTAGAAACTCAACAACCACAAGCTGAGAGCGGGGAACGCGACCAGCAACACAATGCGCAGTAGGTCCGAACACAGGAACGGGACGATACCTATCGCGGTTTCACTGTAAGGCACGTCGCGCGCGGTGCGCTGGACGATGAACAGGTTCATGCCCAGCGGAGGGTGAATCAGCCCGATCTCCACCACCATCAAGGCCAGAATGCCAAACCAGATCGATTTTTCCGAGGCGTCCAGGCCATAAAAATCCAGGCCCATGATCATCGGATAGAAGATCGGGATGGTCAGCAGAATCATCGCCAACGAATCCATCACACAGCCCAGCAGCAGGTACAGGCCAAGGATGACGACCAGCACCAGCATCGGCGCAAGACCACTGTTGATCACCCACGCGGCTAACTCCGTAGGCATCTGGGTCAGGGCCAGGCCGGAGTTGAGCAGATCCGCGCCCAGCAGCACGAGAAAAATCATCGCCGAGGTTTCTGCTGTACCCAACAGGCTCGCCCGAATACCGTCCCAGCGCATGCCGCCTTGCTGAACCGCAAGGATGCCGCAGGCCGCCGCACCGATCGAAGCCGCTTCGGTAGGGTTGGCCCAACCACCATAGATGCCGACGATCACCACCAGGAAAACGCCAATCACTGGCGACACCTGAACCAGCGCCTTGAGCCGCTCCACCCGCGTCGCCTTCGGCGACACCGTGGCCTGGCTTTCGTCACGGGAGACCATGATCCGCAACACGATCATGTAACCGATGATGGCAACAACCCCTGGCACGATCGCCGCCACAAACAGCTTGGCGATCGATTCCTGGGTCAGCACGGCATAGATGATCAACGGCACAGACGGCGGAATCAGGATACCCAGGGTGCCACCGGCAGCAACGGTCGCGGTCGCCAGACGACCGGAATAGTTGTGCCGGCGCAGCTCGGGCAATGCCACATGGCTCATGGTCGCTGCCGTGGCCAGGGACGACCCGCAAATCGCCCCGAAACCCGCGCAAGCACCAATCGCCGACATGCCCATGCCGCCCTTCCAGTGGCCGATGAACGCCGACGCACAGCGAAAGATCGAACGTGACAGGCCACCGTGGGTGGCGAACTGGCCCATCATCACAAACAGCGGGATGACTGCCAGGTCGTAGTTGGACAGGCGCGAATAGGCCAGATCATTGAGGGTGAACAACAGGCTCGACAGATCGCCGTTGTTCACCGCCCAGAAACAGGCCGCGCCACCGATCAGCATGGTGATGCCGATGTGCACACGCAGTAACAACAGCACCATGGTAATGGACAGCGCAATCAGACCCAGGCTCAGACCGCTCATGCGCGACCTCCCATACGGTGGAAAATGTCGGCAATACGCGCCAGCGCGCACACACCCAATAGCACCAGGCTAGGCACGATCAGCATTAACGGAATCCACAGCGGGAACGACAGCAATGTGGTGACATCGCCGTTTTCATGGTTGTCGAACATCTGCTGTGTGGTGCGCCAGGCCATAATCCACGCCACGGCGCAGCACAGCAGGTGCGCCAAGACATCCAGCAGGTCACGCACCCGTACTGGCAACCACTGGGTCAGCGCGTCGACCTTGATGTGCTGACCGCGCAGCTCGCACAACGGCAGGAACGCAGCGATGGCAAAGGAGGCGCCCACCTCCATCAACTCCATGTCCCCCCGGATCGGCGCCGAAAACAGCTTGCGCCCGACAATGGAAACCAGCGACATGCCGATCAATGCCATGAACGTCAGCCCGCCGGCCAGGGCAAAGCCCTGGGCCAGCTGCATCAAGGCCCTTCGGCCACTCCCCTGTGTTACGTCCGAGGCGACGTTGAAGTCCAAGGATTCGTTCATGGGCGGTTACTGCGCTGCGCGGGAGAGCTTACGCACGCCGTCCACCAGCGCCTGGCCGTCGAGCCCCTTGCCGGCCACTTCCTTGACCCATTGATCGACCGCTGGCGCAGCCGCCGCCTGCATGTCGGCGTAGGCCGCACCATTGATTTCGACCAGACCTTCGGCCGGGGTGGCGTCGTGAGCGCGGTCCATGGCGTTGTCCCAGGAGTTGGCAAAGCGTTCGGACAACGCCTTGCCGCTGTTGCGCTCGATGATCGCCTGCAAGTCTTTAGGCAGGCTGTCGAACTTGCGCTGGCTCATCAGCATGGCCAGTACGGTGTAACCGAAGGCCGGCTGCCCGGCCGGCGTGGCGCTGTGGTACTGGGTCACTTCGTTGAGCTTGGTCGCCGGCACCACTTCCCAGGACGCCAGGGCGCCATCCACCACACCTTTGGAAATGGCTTCAGTCATCTGCGCGGGCGGCATGCTGACTGGAGTGGCACCCAGGCTTTCGATGGTCTTGGCAGCGGTACGGCTGGAGGCACGCAGCTTCAGGCCTGTCAGATCCGCCAGGTTCTGCACCGCCTTGCCGCGCGTGTGCAGGCTCATGCCGCCGTCACCGTGGATCACCAGCACCTTGTAGTCCTTGAAGTCGTCCTTGGCGTACTGCTCGTAGTAATCCCAGATGATCTGGTTCCCAACCTTGCCGCCATAAGGCAGCACGAACGGCAGTTCCAGCGCCTCGACCCGCGGGAACTTGCCGGCGGAGTACGACGGGCCGGTCCAGACGATATCGGCGACCCCGTTACGGGCCATATCCGCGAGCTTGGCCGGCGTGCCGCCCAACTGCATCGACGGATAGAGCTGGCATTGCAGGCGGTCCTGGGATTCCTGGCGCAGCTGATCGCACCACGGCTGAATGATGTTGACCTGAGCGTTGGAGGTGGACGGCAGGAAATGCGCGACCTTGAGGGTGTAGGTCTCGGCATGAGCAGACAGGGCACCTGTCATCGCAATGCACAGGGCGGCAGCTTTGATTTTCTTCATTGTGGTAGCTCCGTTTTGTTTTTGTAGTCGTGTGCGCAGCCGTGGTTCGTGCCGGCATGGGAGGCATTGATACGTTAACAGGTTAATTTTATCAACCGGCTCGTCATGCCTGAAAATGAGCTGAAGCTACCAAAAATCCCGACAAAAAATTTAATAACTCTTAAAAATCAGTTAATTAGCATGATTACTCTGTTTTTCAAATGAAGCTCCTTCGGCTAAAAATCTAAAAAAATGTTGTTAACAGCTTAACAAGTAGCTAACTTTCAGCTGCAAGCCCCTACCGCGCAAAGGGGCCTTCACTCCAAAAACAAAAATGCCTAGAGATAACAATAATGATAAGGAAATTGGGCTCACTGCCCCTGCTCTCCTGTGCCATCGCCAGCAGTTTCAGCGGCGTCGCACTGGCCGATTTCATCGGTGACAGCACCGCACGCATCGAAGCGCGCAACATGTACATGAACCGCGACTTCCGCCAGGACAATGCCCCTCAGGCCAAAGCCGAAGAGTGGGCACAAGGCTTGACCGGCCGCTTCGAGTCAGGCTTCACCGAAGGCACGGTGGGTTTTGGGGTGGATGCACTCGCCCAGGTCGGGATCAAACTCGACTCCAGCCGTGACCGCCGCAACACCGGCCTGCTGCCCTATGGCCGGCAAAGCCTGGAGCCGGAAGACAACTACAGCGAACTGGGCATGACCGCAAAACTGCGGGTATCGAAAAGCGTGCTCAAGGTGGGGACCTTGCAGCCCCTTCTGCCCGTAGTCTCGTATAACGACACGCGCCTGCTCTCCTCCACCTACTCCGGCGGCCTGCTGACCTCGCAGGAAATCGACGGCCTGACCCTCAACGCTGGGCGCCTGGACAAGATCAACCTGCGCGACTCATCCAGCAACGATGAGATGAACTACGGCGGCGTGGAAAGCGATCACCTCGACCTGGCCGGCGGTAGCTACAACCTCACCCCGAACCTGACGGCGAGCTACTACTTCGCCAAGATGGAAGACATCTACCAGCAGCACTTCGCCGGCCTGGTACACACCTGGAAACTGGGCGAAGGCGTCAGCCTGAAAACCGACCTGCGCTACTTCAGCACCGGCGAAGACGGCGAGAAACGCTTTCGCAGTGCGGCACGGGTCAATGGCGGGCACATCGACAACCGCTTCTTCAACGGCATGACTACCCTGGCGGTGGGTGCGCATAAATTCGGTTTGGGCTACCAGAACCTGTCGGGAGATGGCGACTTCGCGTTCCCAGGCGTAGACCCGTACTCGGTCAACCTGGTGACCTACAACGCCTTCACCAAAGCCGAGACCGACGCCTGGCAAGCCCGTTACGACTATGACTTCGCGGGCCTGGGCATTCCCGGGCTGGCTTTCATGACCCGCTACGTCAACGCCAAGAACGTCGAGACTGCCGCCGTGCAGGGCGGCACAGAGTGGGAACGCGATACCGACCTGGTCTACACCTTCCAGGACGGCTCACTGAAAGGCCTGAACATACGCCTGCGCAACGCGACCTTCCGCTCCGGTGACGGCCTGAAAACCGCAATCGACGAAAACCGCATCATCCTCGGCTACACCCTGGCACTGTTCTAAGCCTGACGCGCGCCTGCCCGCAACCCTGGGCAGGTGCGACACACTCAGGGCTTGATCTGCTTGAGCTCTTCCAGCAAGCCAAGCAGTTGCTGCAGCTTCTCCTCGCCCATCTGTTGCTGAATACGCCGATAGTTCGCCTCCACCTCGTCAATCATGGACACGAAGCACTGCTGCCCCTTTGCCGTCAGATTGATCATGACCCGCCGCTGATCATGGACAAGCTTGCGCCGGCTGACGATACCGTCGCGCTCCAGACGCCCCAGCACGCCGGTCATGCTCGGTTTGAGAATGCAGGCCAGCTCCGCCAACTGATAATTTTCCATCTCGCCCTGCTGACGCAGAATGCGGATGACCCGCCATTGCTGCTCGGTGAAACCGTGCTGGTTGAGCAATGGCCGAAAGAACGCCATGGCTGCTTCGCGGGCCTGTAGCAGGGCGAGCGTGAGAGAGGGGCTGGTAACGGGCATGAGGGGTAATGGGCTCCGACGTGTTATGAGTTATTCAACGGCGCTGACACCAGACTGCCCAACAGAGGGTGCAGCGTCAATTGAATAGCGGCCTGACCCTACCGGCTCATCAGGTACTTGGCCACGGCATGGTAGGCCGGCAACGACGTCGCATCGTTGGCCGCGTTGGCGGCGACGGGATGGCTGGCGAACCGTGCGATCACCACCTCGGCCTTTGGATCAACATAGAGTGCCTGGCCATAGACACCTCGCGCCATGAATGCACCATGCTCGTTATGGGTGTTCCACCACATGTCGTGGTAGCTCCAGCCGGCCAATGTGGCGTAGCCGGCCTTGGCAAAGGCCTCCTTGCTGGCACCGCGGCGAATGTCATCCACGGCAGCCTTAGGCACGACCTGCTGCCCGTTGTACCGCCCTTCGTTGCGGATCATTTCACCGAACCGGGCCAAATCACGCAGCCCCGCATTGAAACCACCACCCGCAAACGGCGTACCCGTCGAGTCGACCGTCATGTAGGCATCCTGCTCCGCCCCAAGCTTGCTCCAGATACGCTCGGAAAGCAGCTGCGCGACGTTTTTACCACTCACCCGCGCCAACACCCAGCCCAAGGCATCGGTATTGGCCGTGCGGTAATGGAACGCCTCACCGTGAACACCTTCTGGCTGCACGGTTTGCAGGAACTCGTAGTACGAACGCGGGCCGGTGTAGTCTTTCGGCTTAGGCAGAGGGCTACCGGCGGCAGCATGCGCCCATACTTCAGCCTTGGGGTCGGCGTAGTTCTCGCTGAAGCGTATGCCCGCGGTCATGTCCATCAACTGGCGCACGGTCGCACTGCCAAACGCCGACTTGCCCAGCTCTGGCACGTACTCAACCACCTTGCGCTCAGGATCAAGCGAGCCCTCGGCCACCATCATCGCCGCCAGCGTGCCGATGAACGTCTTGGTCACTGACATCCCTGCATGCTGCCCTTCGGGCTTCAATACGCCGAAATAGCGCTCGTACACAACGCGCCCTTTGTGCAGCACGACGATGCCATCGGTGTAGTTCGCCAACAACGAATCGCGCCAGGTCATCGGGCGGTCGCTGCCCATCGGGACAAAACTTACCTCATCAATACCCGCCTGCAGCTCACGCTCGAGCGTGTTGGGTGCACCAATGCCACGCGACACATTAATCGTCGGCATCAACTCCCTGAAGTGCGCGACACTCCAACGCCACTGCGGATACTGGAAGTAACTGCCATCTTCGAAGCGAATAATACGCTCGGGCGGGGGTGGCGACCCGACCATCCAGCCCATTTTGGCTGGGTCACTCTCCAGCGCATTAGGGGTGGGTGGGCTACTGAATGCAGCACTCGGCATCATCAATGCCAGCACTGCACACACGAGGGGAACACGAACAGCGCGTTGCATCCGACCAAGCTTCATAGCTCAACTCCCTTTTGGCTTATCGCCACCATACCGATAACCGCCTAAAGCCGCTCGCTTTAGCGTGCCATGATATGGCGCCGTACCGCGATCAAAACACGGCCGTTTGGAGTAGGTATGCAGATGCTGCGATGGCGTCGGCGGGGTGCCTGTGAGTGCGCGGCGCCTGCATCGCGGGCAAGCCCGGCTCTTATAGCTTGCAAGGCCTTTGTAGGAGCGGGCTTGCCCGCGATAGCGCCATCAGCCCCAACCCAGCCCTTGCAGATTGGCGCATGCTTCAATCGCCCGCATCGCTGCCTCTTGCACTTCCAAGCCTACACCCGCTTCCTGATGCCAGCCCATCATCCTGGGCCATCCCCACCATGGTGCAATTTTGAATTTTTGATTAAGTCAAGATCCACCCTGTTCAAATCCCTCCGAGCATGCTACAAACAGAAGAAGCAATGATCTAGCTGCTTGATAACGAAGGGAAAAATATGACGAAGTCGGAGC
>JAEAMF010000625.1_pt1 | contig 38807 bp, 41 predicted proteins | sample 8958721 | NCBI WGS metagenome assembly JAEAMF01 (sample SAMN16933255, study PRJNA681124) | bioreactor sludge metagenome | isolation source: anaerobic bioreactor treating anionic surfactant - SDBS | place: India: Bengaluru | collected 2019-02-28 | reverse complement strand
GCTGCATCGCGGGCAAGCCCGGCTCCTACAGGTTACGCGGGCTCTGTTGGAGCTGGCTTGCCTGCGATAGGCTCAACACGGTCTCAGGGGGTACGCGGCGCCTGCCTAACCAGGCGCAACGCCGCCAGCACCACGGCAAACACGGCCATACTGGCGGTGTACAAGACCAAGGCCGGAATCCCGAACAGTAATGCCAACACCGCCATACGCCAGCCGGCACGCCCCGGGATCAGCATCGCCAGCAGTGCCAGGCCCAACGCCGTCCAGGCCAGTACACGCCAGTGGATCATCAAACCCAACGTCGAACGCACCTGACACGACCAGGTCGTCGCCTGCTCCAGGCACAGGCCAACCCACTGTGGGTCTTCCATCAACACGTAACGCACCCCGTAGCTTGCGGCCAGCCACAACGGCAGCAAAACCAGCAAAGCGACAAACGGTAACAAGCGGGGCATGCGCAACTCCAAAATTCTGAAAATCGGCACCCAGCATAATCGTCCAAACGGTCTATGCAAGGCGAAAGCGCCAGCCCGGGCTACTTTACCCCTATGACCAATCAAACCTGTTGTTGCAGCAACAGATACCGCAACGGCACTATCAGCTGCGATGAATGCAACACCGCTTGGCAACTTTGCCAGCCTCAGGGTTGTCCTAACCTGCGCATTTCGCTTGTGTTTTCCGGGGACTCGTCATGCTTCGATCACTGCACCTTGCCACTTTGTTGGGTGGCCTCCTGCTGAGTGCGTGCGCCTTGGCGGCCGATATCGATGCCGCCAGCTACGGTTACCCACTGACCAATCCCTTTGAAGCGACTATCGCCTCGACCCCGCCCGAGCTGCGCCCGGAGCTGCCCAGTGATGAGGATATCCGTCAGTCCGATTACAGCCTGAACCTCAGGCCTGAGCGGGCGTTCAGCCTGCCCGACAATTTTTGGCCCGTAAAAAAACTGCGCTATCGCATGGCCCGCCAGGACCACCCCGCACCGCTGATTTTCCTCATTGCCGGTACCGGTGCGCCTTACAACAGCAGCCTCAACGAGTACCTGAAGAAGCTCTACTACAAGGCCGGTTACCATGTAGTGCAGTTGTCGTCGCCCACGAGTTTCGACTTCATGACCTCGGCTTCGCGCTTCGCCACCCCCGGGGTTTCCAAGGACGACGCCGAAGACATGTACCGGGTGATGCAAGCAGTAAGGGCTCAGCACTCACATTTGCCCATTACCGACTTCTACCTCACCGGCTACAGTCTCGGCGCCCTCGACGCGGCGTTTGTCAGCCATCTGGATGAAACCCGACGCAGCTTCAACTTCAAGCGCGTACTGCTGCTCAACCCACCCGTGAACCTCTATACCTCCGTCAGTAACCTCGACAAGTTGGTGCAGACGCAGGTCAAGGGCATCAACAACAGCACCACGTTCTACGAGCTGGTGCTGGGTAAGCTGACCCGTTACTTCCAGCAAAAGGGCTACATCGACCTCAACGATGCCTTGCTCTACGACTTCCAGCAGTCGCGCCAGCATTTGTCCAACGAGCAGATGGCCATGGTGATTGGTACCTCGTTCCGCTTTTCCGCGGCCGATATTGCCTTCACTTCGGACCTGATCAACCGCCGCGGCCTGATCACCCCGCCCAAGTACCCGATCACCGAAGGCAGTAGTCTGACGCTCTTCTTCAAGCGCGCCCTGCAGTGCGACTTCGACTGCTACCTGACTGAGCAGGTCATCCCGATGTGGCGTGCCCGTACCGATGGCGGCAGCCTGCTGCAACTGATCGATCAGGTCAGCCTGTATGCCTTGAAGGACTATCTCAAGGGCAGTTCGAAAATCGCCGTGATGCACAACGCCGACGACGTGATCCTCGGCCCTGGCGATATCGGTTTTCTGCGTAGCACCTGTGGTGACCGCCTGACGCTTTACCCACATGGAGGCCATTGCGGCAACATCAATTACCGCGTCAACAGCGACGCCATGCTGGAGTTTTTCCGTGGTTAAAAAACTTCTATTCCTATCGGCGCTGTTCACCGCCGGCCTGGCCCAGGCCGACGGCCCTTCGAACCAGACGCGTACGGCGGACGCGGATGGTTTTACCCAGCCGCTCAAGACCCTGAAGTTCAACCCGGGCCTGGACCAGCGCGAATTTGAGCGCTCGACGCTCACCGCCCTGAACGTCTACGACCCATGGGAGTCCTGGAATCGCCGGGTGTACCACTTCAACTACCGCTTCGATCAGTGGGTGTTCCTGCCCGTGGTCAATGGCTATCAGGCGATTACGCCGGGCTTCGTCCGTAGCGGCGTAAGCAACTTCTTCAGCAACCTGGGCGATGTACCTAACCTGTTCAACAGCCTGTTGCAGCTCAAGGGCAAGCGCTCGATGGAGGTCACCGCGCGCCTGTTGCTGAACACCACGATTGGGGTCGCAGGGTTGTGGGATCCGGCCACCAAAATGGGCATTCCGCACCAAAGCGAAGACTTCGGCCAGACACTGGGCTTCTATGGTGTGCCCGAAGGCCCCTACCTGATGCTACCGATCCTAGGGCCGTCCAACCTGCGTGATACCGGCGGACTGGTGGTGGACTATAGCGGCGAGACGCAGATCAACTTCCTCAACGTTGCCGAGGTCAGCAGCAATCACCCGGAACTGGTCGTGCTACGGGCGGTCGACAAGCGCTACACCACCAGTTTCCGCTATGGCCAGACAAACTCGCCATTCGAGTATGAGAAAGTGCGCTACGTCTACACGGCAGCACGGCAACTGCAGATCAATGAGTGATCAGAGCCCGAGAAACCGGCTGAGCTGCGAACGCTTGGCCAAGGCATCGCGCCGCCCCAGTTCAATCAGCTCACTGCAGTAGCTGGCCTCGAACAGCAGGTAGCTGAGCACTCCGGCGCCGCTGGTCCTGGTCGCCCCCGGCCCACGCAGGAACAGACGCAATGCTGCTGGCAACTCGCGCCGGTGACGGGCTGCGATTTCATCCAGCGGCTGGCTGGGCGCGACCACCAGCACTTCCACCGGCGTCAACCCCAAGTGCTTGGGGCGTCGCTCGGACGGCAACAGATGGCTCAGGTGGTTAAGCCGCTGCAGTAACTCCAGGTCGTCTTCCAGGCTGTCGATGAAGGTGCTGTTGAGCATGTGCCCGCCAATTTGCGCCAAGCTCGGGTGCTGACCTCTGAAGCTACGCTGATGCGGGTGAGGTACCGCTGGCTGCTGGGGGTTACCACTGACCCCGACCACCAGTACCCGGTTCGCACCCAGGTGCAGCGCCGGGCTGATCGGCGCCGACTGGCGCACCGCACCATCACCATAGAACTCCTGGCCCAACATGACCGGCGCAAAAAGCAAGGGGATCGCCGAGCTGGCCAGCAGGTGTTCGATGGTCAAGCGCGTGGGCATGCCGATGCGTCGGTGGCGCAACCAAGGGTCGATAGCACCACGCCCCTGGTAGAAGGTCACGGCCTGCCCCGACTCGTAACCGAAGGCAGTCACCGCCACGGCGTGCAGGTGTTTTTGCTCGATCGCCGTGGTAATGCCGTTCAGGTTCAAATGCGTGTTGAGCAGACTGCGTAACGGTGAGCTGTCGAGCAACGCAACCGGTACTGGCCTGCCCAGCCCCAACAGGCTGTGAAAGACAAAGCGCGCGGCCTGGCGCACCACGCCTGGCCAATCACTGCGCAGCACCTGACTGCTGCGAAAGCCTTGCCAAAGCTCGGTGAGCTTGTGAATCGTCTCGGAAAACTGCATGGCGCCGCTGGCCAGGGTGACGGCATTGATGGCGCCGGCCGAGGTACCGACAATCACCGGGAAGGGATTGGCGGCACCCGCTGGCAACAGATCGGCAATCCCGGCCAGCACCCCGACTTGATAAGCGGCACGGGCCCCGCCGCCGGAGAGGATCAGACCGGTGACCGGTTCTGCTGCTGCCATGCTGTTGCTCCCTGAGAACTCGCTGGAAAGTCCGTATATGGACTAACGCCGTTTTTCGTAAAGCTTCGGCGCCCCTGGTGGCCGCGATTTGAAGCGTCGATGCGCCCAGAGATACTGCTCAGGGCATTCACGGACCGAGGCCTCGACCCACTGGTTGATGCGCAGGCAATCGGCCTCTTCGGTCTCACCCGGGAAGTCGGCCAGCGGCGGATGGATCACCAGCCGGTAGCCGCTGCCATCGGCCAGGCGCTGCTGGGTAAAGGGGATCACCCTGGCCTTGCCCAGGCGGGCGAACTTGGTGGTTGCCGTCACGGTCGCAGCCTCAATGCCGAACAGCGGCACAAACAGGCTCTGCTTGGCGCCGTAGTCCTGGTCTGGCGCGTACCAGATCGCCCGACCGGCACGCAGCAGTTTGAGCATGCCGCGCACGTCTTCACGCTCCACCGCCAGCGAGTCGAGGTTGTGCCGCTCGCGCCCCTGGCGCTGAACAAAGTCGAACAGCGGGTTCTTGTGTTCGCGGTACATGCCGTCGATGGTGTGTTTCTGGCCAAGCAAGGCCGCACCGATCTCCAGCGTGGTGAAATGCAACGCCATCAGGATGGCCCCCTGACCATCACGCTGCGCGGCCTGCAGGTGTTCCAGCCCTTCGATATGCGCCAGGCGTGCCAGGCGGGCTTTTGGCCACCACCAGCTCATGGCCATCTCGAAGAATGCGATACCGGTGGAGGCGAAATTTTCCTTGAGCAGGCGGGTCCGCTCGTCGGACGACAGTTCGGGGAAGCACAACTCAAGATTGCGTGCGGCAATACGCCGACGCTCGCCAGCGACGCGGTACATCGCCAGCCCGAGGCCACGGCCGATAGCCAGCAATACCCGGTAAGGCAACTGTACGATCAGCCAGAGCAGGCCCAGGCCAAGCCACAAAGGCCAAAAGCGCGGGTGCAAAAAATACGGACGAAAACGCGGGCGATCCATTCAAGATTCCGGAAAGACAAAGGCCGCGCATTCTACAACGGTTCGGTGCGGGTTGCGGCTAACGAACGATCTCGTTATAAGTCTGGGCACTTTTTCGTAACAAGTCGCCCGATGCAGACCATGAGCCAAACTCAGACGCCCGACCAAGAACCCGTGTTCCAGCTCAAGGGCAGCATGCTCGCCATCACTGTGCTTGAGCTTGCGCAAAACAACCTTGAGGGCCTGGATCGGCAACTGGCCGCCAAGGTTGCCCAGGCCCCAAATTTCTTCAGCAATACGCCGTTGGTACTGGCCCTGGACAAGTTGCCCGCCAGCGAGGGCGCCGTAGACCTGCCGGGGCTGATGCGCGTCTGCCGTCAGCACGGCCTGCGCACCCTGGCGATTCGCGCCAGCCGTATCGAGGACATTGCTGCCGCGATAGCCATCGACCTGCCCGTGCTGCCGCCTTCCGGCGCTCGCGAGCGGCCCGTGGAGCTGCCAGAGCCGGTGGTCGAGAAGAAAAAGCCCGAACCACCGGCAGAACCTGCGGTAAAACCGACCAAAATCATCACTTCGCCTGTACGCGGCGGCCAACAGATCTATGCTCAGGGCGGCGACCTGGTGGTGATTTCTTCGGTCAGCCCGGGGGCGGAACTTCTTGCCGACGGCAATATCCATGTGTACGGGGCAATGCGGGGACGCGCCCTGGCAGGGATCAAGGGGAACACCAAGGCGCGGATTTTCTGCCAGCAAATGACCGCTGAACTGGTCTCGATCGCCGGGCAATACAAGGTCTCCGAAGACCTGCGCCGCGATCCGCTGTGGGGGGCCGGGGTACAGGTCAGCCTGTCCGGCGACGTGTTGAACATCACCCGTCTTTAACGGATACTGCCGCCATTTTCCGCGCAACTTTTTTCGACGTTGCCGTTTTGTATTTTTTGGGACTGAACGTCCTTTTTTCTTTAGGGGTGATACACCTTGGCCAAGATTCTCGTGGTTACATCCGGCAAGGGTGGTGTGGGTAAGACCACCACCAGCGCCGCTATCGGTACCGGCCTCGCTCTGCGTGGCCACAAGACAGTCATCGTCGACTTCGACGTCGGCCTGCGTAATCTTGACCTGATCATGGGCTGTGAGCGCCGCGTGGTGTATGACTTCGTCAACGTCGTGAATGGCGAAGCCAACCTGCAACAAGCCCTGATCAAAGACAAGCGCCTTGAAAACCTGTACGTACTGGCTGCCAGCCAGACTCGTGACAAGGACGCGCTGACCCAGGAAGGCGTCGAAAAAGTCCTGATGGAACTCAAGGACTCGTTCGACTACGTGGTATGCGACTCGCCGGCCGGTATCGAGAAAGGTGCCCACCTGGCCATGTACTTCGCGGATGAAGCGATCGTCGTGACCAACCCGGAAGTCTCCTCGGTACGTGACTCCGACCGTATGCTCGGCCTGTTGGCGAGCAAGTCGCGCCGCGCCGAAAACGGCGAAGACCCAATCAAGGAACACCTGCTGATCACCCGCTACCATCCAGAGCGCGTGAGCAAGGGCGAAATGCTCGGCGTCGAAGACGTGAAGGAAATTCTCGCCGTGGCGCTGCTGGGCGTTATCCCTGAATCCCAGGCGGTGCTCAAGGCATCCAACCAGGGCGTTCCCGTCATCCTCGATGACCAGAGCGACGCTGGCCAGGCGTACAGCGATACCGTTGACCGCTTGCTGGGCAAAACCGTGGAGCATCGTTTCCTCGATGTACAGAAGAAGGGATTCTTCGAGCGCCTGTTTGGAGGCAACTAATCAATGAACCTTTTTGACTTCTTTCGTGCCAGCAAAAAAGTAAGTACCGCCTCGGTTGCGAAAGAGCGTCTACAGATCATCGTGGCGCACGAGCGCGGTCAGCGCAGTACCCCGGACTACCTGCCAGCCTTGCAGAAGGAACTGGTGGAGGTGATCCGCAAGTACGTCAACATCGGCAACGATGATGTGCAGGTCGCTCTGGAAAACCAGGGCAGCTGCTCGATCCTGGAACTCAACATCACCCTGCCCGACCGCTAACAGGCAGCCGGGCAAGCCACCACGGCGGCCGCCGGGCCTTCGCACTGCGAGGGCTCGACGGTCGCCGTTGGTGTTTACAGAGAGCACGCAATGCCGCTGTCCAATGTCCACATCCTGCACCAGGATGCCGCTGTCCTGGTGGTCAATAAACCGACCCTGCTGCTGTCCGTCCCGGGCCGCGCCGAGGACAACCGCGACTGCCTGATTACCCGCCTGCAGGAAAACGGCTACCCGGAAGCCCGTATCGTCCATCGCCTGGACTGGGAAACCTCCGGGATCATCCTGCTGGCACGTGATGCCGACAGCCACCGCGAGCTGTCACGACAGTTCCATGACCGGGAAACCGAGAAGGCCTACACCGCACTGTGCTGGGGGCAACCGGAGCTGGACAGCGGCAGTATCGACCTGCCCCTGCGCTACGACCCGCCAACCAAGCCACGCCATGTGGTGGACCATGAACAGGGCAAACATGCGCTGACCTTCTGGCGTATCGTCGAGCGTTGCGGTGACCATTGCCGGGTTGAGCTGACGCCGATTACCGGCCGTTCGCATCAGTTGCGCGTGCACATGCTCTCCATCGGCCATCCGCTGCTGGGCGATCGCCTGTACGCCAACCCCGAAGCATTGGCGGCCCATGAACGGCTGTGCCTGCATGCAAGCATGTTGAGTTTTACCCATCCGGTGACCGGCGAGCGTTTGCGCTTCGAGTGCCCGGCGCCGTTCTGATCGATTGCATCGTCTCTATCGCTGGCAAGGCCGGCTCCAGCCCCCTTGCTGGAGCCGACCTTACTGGCGATTCGGGCCGCCCCAATCCCCAAGCAATACGTTAAACTCGCGCCACTGCTGTCTGGAGTGACTTATGCGCGATGCTCTGAATCAAGGCCTGATCGATTTTCTGAAGGCCTCCCCCACGCCGTTCCATGCCACCACCGGCCTTGCTTTACGCCTTGAAGCGGCGGGTTTCCAGCGCCTTGACGAGCGCGACAGTTGGGCCACCACCGCTGGCGGCCGCTACTACCTGACCCGAAACGACTCCTCGATCATCGCGTTCAAGCTCGGTCGACACTCGCCCTTGATCGACGGTATCCGTCTGGTCGGCGCCCATACCGACAGCCCGTGCCTGCGGGTCAAGCCACAGCCGGAACTGCAACGCCAGGGCTTCTTGCAATTGGGCGTGGAAGTTTACGGCGGCGCGCTGCTGGCGCCGTGGTTCGACCGCGACCTGTCCCTGGCCGGGCGGGTAACCTTCCGCCGTGACGGCAAGGTTGAAAGCCAACTGATCGACTTCAAGCTGCCGATTGCGGTGATCCCCAACCTGGCGATCCATCTCAACCGCACCGCCAATGAGGGCTGGGCGATCAACGCCCAGACCGAGCTGCCGCCTATTTTGGCGCAGGTGGCCGGCGATGAGCGCGTTGACTTCCGCGCCCTGCTCACCGATCAACTGGCGCGTGAGCACGGCCTGAACGCCGACGTGGTGCTGGACTACGAACTGAGTTTCTACGACACCCAGACCGCCGCGCTGGTTGGCCTGAACGGCGACTTTATCGCCGGGGCGCGGCTGGACAACCTGCTGTCCTGCTACGCCGGCCTGCAAGCCCTGCTCGCCGCCGACAGTGACGAAACCTGTGTGCTGGTGTGCAATGACCACGAGGAAGTCGGCTCTTCCTCGGCCTGTGGTGCCGATGGCCCGATGCTGGAACAAACCCTGCGCCGCCTGCTGCCTGACGGCGATGATTTCGTCCGGACCATTCAGCGCTCGCTGCTGGTCTCGGCCGACAACGCCCACGGCGTTCATCCGAACTACGCCGACAAGCATGACGGCAACCACGGCCCCAAGCTCAACGCCGGCCCGGTGATCAAGGTCAACAACAACCAGCGTTACGCCACCAACAGCGAAACCGCGGGTTTCTTCCGCCATCTGTGCATGGCCGAGGAAGTGCCGGTGCAGAGCTTCGTGGTACGCAGCGACATGGGTTGCGGCTCTACCATCGGCCCGATCACCGCCAGCCACCTGGGCGTGCGTACCGTCGACATCGGCCTGCCGACCTTTGCCATGCACTCCATTCGCGAGCTGTGCGGCAGCCATGACCTGGCGCATCTGGTGAAAGTACTGACGGCGTTCTACCGCAGCCGCGACCTGCCGTAACACCCGGCCTGCCGAAGCAGGCCTTGCTGGGTATTTGAACCGGGCCGTGTGGGATCAAGCTTTGCCGGCGATGCGCGTATCGCGCACTGGCTGACAGGCCGTTGATCCCATCGTAGGCAAGCCTACTCCCACAGGGATCTGCGCAGAACACTGCATTTTCTGTGGTAGCAAGGCTTGCCTGCGATGCTGCCTTTTGCCGGGCCAACCACTGAAATGCATCAACCCTGCGCCATCAGTTCCCAAATGGAGAACTCGGCAGGGAGTTTGCCAAGGCGTTGTTCTTCCTGGGCAAGCAGGCGTTCAACTTTTTCACGATCATCCGCCGGATATCGCAAACGCTCTACAGGGCTGAGGTTGTCCAGTAACTCCATGTAGCCGCGATAAACCGGGCGCGCATCACCCGCAGAAAAAATAAAGCTGGCTGCTGCCTGAAAACACTCGAAATCCAGCCCATCCTTTGCATAATCCGCTACATAGCGCTCTTCATCCGTATATTCACCGCTTTCGTCTTCTACGATCGCCGCGAGCTCCGAACGGGATAGCCCTGCAAATGGATTATCCGGCCTACCCCTTCCTTCATGAATGGACAGTAGGAACTCAAAGGACTTCTGCTTTCGAGACAGTTGCTCAGGCGAGCTCTCTGTCGATACCTCTGACTGTTTGAAAGCCTCTGCGCCATACATCCTCACCCGCAACCAAGCCGTTTTACCAAGGCCATGGGTACCGTAAATTCTTTCGTATTTATCCCTGGCTTGATCATTCTGGCCATCGACCTGCGCCATGCTGGCGCTCAACTTCAACCCCTCAGCCGAGAGGCTTACGCTCTCCTTCGTATTTGAGGTTGAAAGGTCTTCTGTGGGTGCTGGTTTTGGTGGTGCTCTAACAATAGCTACCGATGATGGAATTGTGCCTATTTTCATGTTGTTTTCCCTAACCTAGCGAATACCATTACGCAGTCGGCAGCCACGAACTACCGTAATCCAGGCGATGCATACAGTGTCAACCACTTAAACGCATCAACCCTCTGTTGGTATTTCCTTGTCCAGGCGATGCCCCTCCTGCGCCATAAGTTCCCAAATGGAGAACTCGGTAGGGAGTTTGCCGAGGCGTTGTTCTTCTTGGGCAAGCAGGCGTTCAGCAATCTCACGATCACCCGCCGGATATCGAAAACGCTCAACGGGGCTGAGGCTGTCCAGTAACTCTATGTAGCTGCGATAGGCAGGGCGCGCGTCACCGCCAGAGGAAATAAAGCTGGCTACTACCTGAAAACACTCGAAGTCCAAGTCACTTTTTGCGTGAAGCGCCACATAACGCTCTTCATCCGTATACTCACCGCTTTCGTCCTCCACGATCGCCGCAAGCTCAGGACGGGACAGCCCTGCAAACGGGTTAGCCGGCTTACCCTTTTCCTCATGAATGGATAGCAGAAAATCAAAGGACCTCTGCTTTCGAGACAGTTGTTCAGGCGAACAATCTGCCGACACCTCGGGCTGTTTAAACGCCTCTGCACCATACATCCTTACCCGTAAAAAAGCCGTTTTACCAAGGCCATGTGCACCGTAAATTCTTTCGTATTTATCCCTGGCTTGATCATTCTGGGCATCGACCTGCGCCATGCTGGCGCTCAACTTCAACCCCTCCGCCGAGAGGCTTACGCTCTCCTTCGTATTTGAGGTTGAAAGGTTTTCTGTCTGCGCTGGTTTTGGTGGTGTTCTAACAATGGCTACCGATGATGGAATTGTGCCTATTTTCATGTTGTTCCCTCCAACCGCTCCAATACAGCGAGGCACTTATTCAAGTGCCTCGCTGAACGACTACTTAATAGAGAACTGCACGGTGTAATTGAAGGGAAGATTCGAGTCTGCCTTTACCAGTATCGCTGTACAGGTCGCACGGCTCGAACCAATAGACACTGCATCCTTCTTCCAGCTAGGCAGGTATCCACCCAGATGCATTTCAACCAGGTGCGATGCCGAGAACCGGCATTTTTTCGAGCCCACTGAATAAGTAAATCGCATACCGGACGCAATATCACTTCCACTGGTATGAATAAACCCAATACTGGAATTCTGTACGATATTTGTCGGCGGAGTATTTAAACTGCCAGAAAAATACTCATAGCCGTACACAGCTTCTGCACTGGTTTCATTTACAACTGTCACAGTCGCCAGATTGGCCGCTTGTACCGCCCCACCCACCGTACACCCCAACACCACAAAAGAACCCAACAACACTTTCTTGATATTTATCATTCGCGACATCCATTCAAAGGTTAACGACACGCAGCTGTTGCTGCATGTCCGTGCCGGGGCGATTCATCGATCGCTCATGACGCTTTTAACCAGTCGGCAGGAAGCCTTGGGCGCTGTATCAGACGCGGTCTGATATCGATGTAGGAAATTTCTCTGCTGTTAGAATCAGCACGGGCCGTGCCCACGCTGACCTCCATCAACCCCGGCCCAGCGATTCCGGCCTATGCTTGCCCCATGAATTTCCACGCTTTGAGAAGGTTCTTGCGCATGTCAGAGTTCCAGATGATGTTCCTCCCGGTGATCGCCGGCCTGATCCTGTTGACCGTCGGTTTCAACATGCGTGAGCGCAATATCGGGGTGCTGATGATGTGGATCGGAACCTTGGGCATGATTGGCATCATGGCCTGGAAGATCCTTGAGAAACTGAACTGACAAATACACTACACTCGGGCGATTGATTGCCTGAGGTCGATTTGCCAGTGCCTGCCTTTTTCCGTTTTTTCGCGCTGTTTCTGATACTGCTGGCGCCCGTCAGCCTGGCACAGGCAGCAGGTTTGCCGGGTTTGCTCGGCAGTAGCAAAGCCCAGCCCGAAGCCACCGAGCCGCTGAGCCAGTCTCTGGACGAGGTCATCAAGCGCCTGGAAAACGATCAGCAACGTGCCAGTTTGCTGGCCGATCTGAAAAAGCTGCGCGACAGCACCAAACAGGCGCAGCCGTCGGTAGAGCAAGGCGTACTGGGGGTGATTGGCAACACCGTGGCCAGCCTCGAGAAGCAGTTCAGTGGTGACGCCAGCCCCTTCACGCGGTGGTCGCGGGAGCTGGACCAGGCTCAGGAGGAGCTGGCCGCCCTGATGGTGCCGGTGAAAGAGTTGCCCGCCATACTGTTCGGCTTTGCCGCGGTCATCGCCCTCTGGAGCCTGTTGGCTTACGGTTTTATCTGGGTCGGGCATCAGGTGCGGCTACGCTTCGGCCTGACCGAGGAACTCCCCCATCACCCCAAAACCTGGGACATGGTGCGCTTCGCCTTGCGTAAGCTTGGCCCTTGGCTGGTGGCGCTGATCATCACCCTGTACCTGAGTTTTGCCCTGCCCTCGTCACTGGGCAAGTCAATGGCCATGGTGCTGGCCTATGCGCTGGTGGTCGGTACCTGTTTCTCGGCCATTTGCGTGATTGCCTTTTCCTTGCTCGACGGCCCGCACCGCCATCATGCGCTGCACATTTTACGGCGCCGCGCGTTCCGCCCGCTGTGGCTGATCGGCAGTTTTGCCGCGTTCGGTGAGGCGATGAACGATCCGCGCCTGGCCACTGCGCTGGGCACCCACCTGGCGCATAGCCTGGCAACGCTGGCGAATGTGCTGGCAGCCCTTTCCAGCGGGCTGTTCATCCTGCGTTTCCGGCGCCCTATCGCTCACCTGATCCGCAACCAACCGCTGTCGCGTCGCCTGACCCGCCGTGCCCTGAGCGACACCATCGAGATTCTCGGCAGTTTCTGGTACCTGCCGGCGTTGGTGCTGGTGGCCATCTCATTGTTTGCCACCTTTGTTTCCGCAGGCGACACCAGTACCGCGCTGCGTCAGTCGCTGATGTGCGCCGTACTGCTGGTGCTGTGCATGGTGATCAACGGCCTGGTCCGTCGCCATGCTGCAAAACCGCACCGGAGCAACCGCCGCCAACCGCTCTACTACGAGCGGCTCAAAAGTTTTGGCTACACCTTGGTACACCTGACGATCTGGCTGCTGTTCATCGAATTGGGGCTTCGGGTCTGGGGCTTCTCGCTGATCGGTTTCGCCGAGGGCGACGGCCATGACGCTGCCATGCGCCTGCTTGGCCTGGGCGGCACGCTGCTCGCCGCATGGCTGGTGTGGATACTCAGCGATACCGCCGTGCACCATGCCCTGACGCGCTCACGCAAAGGCGCGGCCAATGCCCGTGCACAAACCATGATGCCGCTGATCCGCAACGTGCTGTTCGTGGCCATTTTCATCATTGCGGTGATCGTCGCCCTGGCCAACATGGGCATGAACGTCACGCCGCTGCTGGCGGGTGCAGGGGTCATCGGCCTGGCGATCGGTTTCGGCGCGCAGTCGCTGGTGGCCGATTTGATCACCGGCCTGTTCATCATCATCGAGGACTCCCTGGCCATTGACGACTATGTCGATGTCGGCGGCCACCTGGGAACTGTCGAAGGCCTGACTATCCGTACCGTACGCCTGCGTGATATCGACGGTATCGTCCATACCATCCCGTTCAGCGAGATCAAAAGCATCAAGAACTACTCGCGGGAGTTTGGTTACGCGATCTTCCGCATCGCCATTCCCCACAGCATGAACATCGATCAGGCCATCAGCCTGGTTCGCGATGTTGGCCAGAAGCTGCGCAACGACCCGCTGCAACGCCGCAGCATCTGGTCACCGCTGGAGTTGCAAGGCGTGGAGAGCTTCGAGTCTGGCTCGGCCATCCTGCGGGCGCGGTTCAAGACCGCACCGATCAAACAGTGGGAGGTTTCAAGGGCGTTCAACCTGGCGCTCAAGCGCGAGCTCGATGAAGCCGGCCTGGACCTGGCCACTCCGCGCCTGTCGGTGCAGGTGATCACCGCCGGTGGCGGTGCCCAGGGCAACAACGCTTAACCGGCATCGGCTCGAATGCGAATCGCATCATGCCGCCAATACTCCAAGTCGCAGTCGATCAAGCGCCCGTGCTGGTCGCTGTTGACCCGAGTGATCTGCAGCCCGGGGCTGCCCGACGATACTTTCAGGGCCATACCCGCGGCGACGGGCAATGCCGTAGGCAGAATTTCAAAACACACCCGGCCGTACTGGATCCCGTAGTGCTCGGCGTACAACTCAGTCAATGACTGGCCCAGGTCGAAGCTGAGGATATCCGGAAAGTACTCAGGGTTCAGGTAGTGCTCGGCATACAGCACCGCACGCCCGTCGATACGCCGTAACCGACAGATCTGAATCACGCTGGACAGCGGCGACAGTTGCAAGCGCGCACAAATCGCGGCGGGCGCAGGTTGCAGACGTGCCGACAACAACTCGGTAGCCGGCACCCGTCCTTGGGCGCGCACCATGGCGTGAAAGTGGCTACGCTCGATCAGGTCATAGGTCAATCGCTCGGGTGCAACGAACCAGCCACGACGCTCCTCACGGTAGATCACCCCAAGGGCTTCAAGCTGCACCAGCGCTTCACGCAGGGTAATACGCGTCGTGTCGAACACTTCGCTGAGCTTGCGCTCGGCCGGTAACTTGCAACCGGCGGCCAGCAGGCCGTGCTCGATCTGTTCCTGCAACGCCTGGCATATGGCTGTTACTGCGCGTGGTGGCAGTGGACGCATCAAAGGTTACCTATCTGGACTAGTCCAGCGCCAATACTGAGCAGTAAAACGCTCAGAAAGGGGCGCACGGGAATACTTCAAGACTAGGCAATGCAGATGAACGCCAGATGACATTACCGCTCAACGGTCATCAAAACCCTCTCGAACAAGGCCTTCAGGCGTTGCGGATCAAGCACTTGAATCTGGTCTACGCTGTATTTTCAGAGCCAGCTGCCATGCCGGAACAACCCGCATCGACATCAAAATGTCATGCACCCGGCCTACCTTGGCTCAGGTATTGCTGACCTAGACCAACCGAATCGCAACAACGTCCAACACCCCATGCGTTTTGCAAGGCACCCAATAAGGAGCTTCGGATGAAACAGCTTTTCCTGGCGTCACTGTTAGGTTCTACCATTGCCCTGTGCACCTCGGCGATGGCCGCCGGTACCGACCTGAAAGCCCTGGAGGACGCTGCCCGTAAAGAGGGCGCGGTCAACAGCGTCGGCATGCCCGACGCCTGGGCCAACTGGAAAGGAACCTGGGAAGACCTGGCCAGCAAGTATGGCCTCAAGCATATGGACACCGACATGAGTTCGGCTCAGGAGGTGGCCAAGTTCGAGGCAGAAAAAGATAACGCCAGCGCTGATATCGGCGACGTTGGCGCCGCCTTCGGCCCGATTGCCGCAGCCAAGGGCGTGACCCAACCCTACAAGCCCAGCACCTGGGATCAAGTGCCTGCGTGGGCCAAGGACAAGGATGGCCATTGGGCGCTGGCCTATACCGGCACGATCGCCTTCATCATCAACAAACAGTTGGTGAAGGAAGCCGACATGCCAAAAACCTGGCATGACCTGGAAAAGGGCAAGTACAAGGTCGCGATCGGTGATGTTGGCACCGCCGCCCAGGCGGCCAACGGTGTACTGGCTGCCGCCATCGCTTACAAGGGTGACGAGAAGAATCTCGAGCCGGGCCTGCAACTGTTCACCAAGCTGGCGCAGCAGAAGCGTCTGTCGCTGGCCAACCCCACCATCCAGACCCTGGAGAAGGGTGAAGTGGAAGTGGGCGTGGTCTGGGACTTCAACGGCCTGAGCTACCGCGAGCAGATCGATCCGAAGCGCTTTGAGGTCTTGATCCCGGCAGATGGCTCGGTGATCTCGGGCTACACCACCATCATCAACAAGTACGCCAAGAACCCCAATGCCGCCAAACTGACTCGCGAATACATTTTCAGCGATGCCGGGCAAACCAACCTCGCCCGCGGCAATGCCCGGCCGATTCGTGCCGAGCACCTGAAACTGCCCGCCGATGTACAGGCCAAGCTGCTGCCCAATGAGCAGTACAAATCCGCTCAGCCGATCAAGGATGCCGCGGCCTGGGAAGCCACCTCGAAGAAACTGCCGCAGATGTGGCAGGAGCAAGTGATCATCGAGATGGAGTGAGGCTGTGGGCGCAACCGGGAAACCGTGGCGCCCCGATCGCCGGCAAACCAGTTCCCACAAGGCTCATGTGGGCGCTGGCTTGCCAGCGATGAAGCCCTCCCGCGTACTTCGGAGAAATCATGAAACACAACGTCATTCTGGTCCTGCTTGATGGCCTCAACTATCAGGTCGCACATCACGCCATGGGCCACCTGCATGCCTATGTCGAAGCCGACCGTGCAGCCCTGTACCGCCTCGAATGCGAGCTGCCGGCACTGTCCCGCCCGCTGTATGAATGCATCCTCACCGGCGTAGCCCCCATCGACAGCGGTATTGTTCACAACAACGTCACGCGCCTGTCCACGCAGCGCAGCATCTTTCATTACGCCCACGAAGCAGGCCTGAGCACAGCGGCAGCGGCCTACCACTGGGTCAGCGAACTGTACAACCGCTCACCGTTCGACCCGTTGCGTGATCGCCACACGCACTCGCCGAAACTGCCGATTCAACACGGCCTGTTTTATTACGTCGATCACTACCCGGACTCGCACCTGTTTGCCGATGCCGAGTACCTGCGACGCCGGCATGCCCCGAACTTCCTGCTCGTGCATCCGATGAACATTGACGACGCAGGCCATCGCCACGGGCTGGACAGCCGTCAGTACCGTAACAGTGCACGCGGCGCCGACATCCTGCTGGCCGACTATCTGCAAGGCTGGCTCGACAGTGGCTATCAGGTACTCGTCACCTCTGACCACGGCATGAACAACGACCACTCGCACAATGGCCTGCTGCCTGAAGAGCGCGAAGTGCCGCTGTTCGTGTTTGGCGATGCCTTCAGCCTCGACCCTGCCGCCAAACCCTTGCAGACCGAGTTGTGTGGCACGATTTGCGAGCTGATGGGCATTGCCCATGACAAGCCGGTGTGCCGGGAGCTACTCACGTGAACGCGCTCACTCGCGGTAAATACCTGGCGCTGCTCTGCCTGCTGCCCTTTGCGGTGTTTTTCCTGGTCTTTCAAATTGCCCCGCTGGCGTGGGTCGCCATACACAGTGTTCAGGCCGAAAGTGGCTGGGGCCTGGACAACTTCAGCAAGGTGTTCAACTCGAAGTTCTACCGCCAGGCTATCCAGCACAGCCTGGAGATCAGTTTCTGGTCGAGCCTGTTCGGCATCCTGATCGCCATCCTCGGCAGCTACTCGCTGCGCCGGGTCGATTCGCGGCTGCGCGACTTCGTCAACGCCTTCGCCAACATGACCAGCAATTTCGCCGGGGTGCCACTGGCCTTCGCCTTCATCATCCTGCTCGGTTTCAACGGTGCCCTGACCATGCTGCTCAAGCAGGCCGGGATCATCGAAGACTTCAACCTGTACTCCAAAAGCGGGTTGATCATCCTCTACACCTACTTCCAGATCCCACTGGGAGTGCTGCTGCTCTATCCGGCATTCGACGCCCTGCGTGAAGACTGGCGTGAGTCCGCCGAGTTGCTCGGTGCCAACGCCTGGCAGTACTGGCGGCACATCGGCCTGCCGGTGCTGACCCCGGCCCTGCTCGGAACCTTCGTGATCCTGCTGGCCAACGCGCTGGGGGCTTACGCCACGGTGTACGCATTGACCACCGGCAACTTCAACGTGTTACCGATCCGCATCGCCGCGCTGGTCGCAGGCGACATCTCCCTGGACCCGAACCTGGCCAGTGCCCTGGCCATGATCCTGGTCGGCTTGATGACGCTGGTTACCCTGGTTCACCAATGGCTGCTGAAGAGGAGCTACCATGTCGCGCGCTGAACCCGCTTCGACCCACCTCTATCATCGATTGGTGGTCTACGCCCTGTTTCTGCTGTTGCTGTTGCCCCTGGCCGGCACCTTGCTCTACTCCCTGGCCACCAGTTGGTCAGCGAGCATTCTGCCCAGTGGGCTGACCCTCAAGTGGTACCTGGCCTTGTGGAGCGACCCGCGCTTTCTTGCCGCATTCGGCCAATCGCTGCTGGTATGCGTGGGGGCGTTGATTCTCTCGGTACTGCTGATTCTGCCGTTGCTGTTCGTGGTGCATTACCACTTCCCCCGGCTCGACGCGCTGATGAACATCCTCATCCTGCTGCCCTTCGCGGTACCGCCGGTGGTGTCCTCGGTGGGCCTGCTGCAGCTCTATGGCTCGGGGCCGCTGGCGATGGTCGGTACGCCATGGATCCTGATCGGTTGCTACTTCACCGTGGCCTTGCCCTTCATGTACCGGGCAATCACCAACAACCTGCAAGCCATTAACCTGCGTGACCTGATGGACGCCGCCCAATTACTCGGCGCCAGTACCTTTCAGGCCGCGCTGCTGGTGGTACTGCCCAACCTGCGCAAGGGCCTGATGGTCGCGCTGCTTTTGTCGTTCTCGTTCCTGTTTGGCGAGTTCGTCTTCGCCAACCTGTTGGTCGGCACGCGCTATGAAACCCTGCAGGTGTACCTCAACAACATGCGTAACAGCAGCGGCCATTTCAACAGCGCCCTGGTGATTTCCTATTTCCTCTTCGTGCTGGTGCTGACCTGGGCAGCCAACCGCCTGAACAAGGACAAGTCGTGATATGAGCTTCGTCAGTGTGCAAAATCTGCAGAAACGTTATGCCGGCAACCCGGTGTTCAATGACATCAACTGCCACATCGAACGCGGTGAGTTCGTCACCCTGCTCGGCCCTTCCGGCTGCGGCAAATCCACCCTGTTGCGCTGCATCGCCGGGCTGACGGCTGTGGACAGCGGCCAGATTCTTCTGGACGGCCAGGACCTGGTGCCTCTGAGCCCGCAGAAACGCGGAATCGGCATGGTCTTTCAGAGCTATGCCCTGTTCCCCAACATGACCGTGGAACAGAACGTCGCCTTTGGCCTGCGCATGCAGAAGGTTGCCCCCGAAGAAAGCCGCAGCCGCGTGCTTGAGGTACTGCAACTGGTCGAGCTGCAAGACTTCGCCAGCCGCTATCCGCACCAGCTTTCCGGAGGCCAGTGCCAGCGTGTGGCCCTGGCCCGCTCACTGGTGACCCGGCCACGCCTGCTGCTGCTCGACGAGCCGCTGTCGGCCCTGGATGCGCGGATCCGCAAGCACCTGCGCGAACAGATCCGAAATATCCAGCGTGAGTTGGGCCTGACGACCATCTTTGTGACCCATGACCAGGAGGAAGCACTGATCCTGTCGGATCGCATTTTCCTGATGAACCAGGGGCGTATCGTCCAAAGCGGCGATGCCGAAACCCTCTACACCGCCCCCGCCGATGCCTTCGCCGCCGGTTTTATCGGCAACTACAACCTGCTCGATGCCGACAGCGCCAGCCGCTTGCTGCAACGACCGATCAGCAGTCGCCTGGCCATTCGCCCGGAAGCCATCGTCCTGAGCCTGAACGGCGAACTGGAAGGCCAGGTACGCAGTCATAGTCTGCTGGGCAACGTGATCCGTTACCGGGTCGAGGCCCGGGGTGTCGAGTTACTGGTCGATGTACTGAATCGCTCGTCTGCCGATCTGCATCCCAATGGTCAACGGGTATCCTTGTCCATCGATCCCACCGCCCTCTGCGAAGTTGCCTGAGGGTTGCACAGGAGTTTGAGTGAAATGGCTTTAGCGATTTTCGATCTGGACGAAACCTTGATCCACGGCGACTGCGCCTCGCTGTGGAGTGAAGAAATGGCCCGCCTGGGTTGGGTCGATGGTGAGTCTTTTCTGCGCCGCGACCGTGAGTTGATGGATGCATATGGCCGTGGCCACCTGGCCATGGAGGACTACATGGCGTTCAGCCTGGAGCCCATTGCCGGGCGTACCCAGGAAGAACTGCAGCACCTGGTGGAGCCTTGGGTCGAGAACATCATTGAGCCGATCATCTTCAGCGAAGCCTGCAAACGGATCGCCGAGCACCGCAAGGATGGCGACCGGGTTCTGGTGATATCGGCCTCCGGCACCCACCTGGTGGCGCCGATTGCGGCGCGGCTGGGTATCGACGAATTTCTCGCCATTGATCTTGAGGTCGTGAACGGCGTGTACACCGGCAAGACCCGGGGCGTGCTGACTTACCGCGAAGGCAAGATCACCCGCCTGCTGGACTGGCTGGATCAGGAAGAAGAGAACCTGGAGGGTGCCAGTTTCTACTCTGACTCGCGCAACGACTTGCCGCTGCTGCTCAAGGTGGACCACCCCGTCGTGGTGAACCCCGACCCGGTACTGCGCGGGCACGCCGAGCAACACGGCTGGCCAATCCTGAGCTGGAGCTGACCAGGGCTGTTCACTTGAGCCCTTGGAGTGCTTGATACGTCAATCAACCACATCAATGAATGGATATGTTCACGAAGTGAGTGCCAATAGCCACAAACATGCGTCGCCCCTGATGACGGCAGGCATATCCATTCGCGATGTCGGGCCTGATACCCCGTTCCGCCTTTACGGCGTGTCACTTTTGTCGGGGCAAAAGTGACCAAAACCCCTCGTCCCAACATCCGGCCCTACGCTGCGCTGCGGGTTCTCTCACTCCGGCAGTGCTCCCGCCGGGGCCGTGCTGAAGGGCCTTCCTGGCCCTCAGCCCTTGCCAGGCATCCTTGCCTGGCACCCGACTACGCACTGCCTGCGTTCGACCTCCTGAAGGGACAATTTGGCGGCGCCTGCGAGTTCAGTGCATAAAAAGCAACGCTGAAAAGCCCAAAATCTTCGCAGGCAGGCAAAACAGCGAGCCTCTGCTTGTCGGTGCGCGGAATGTCAGGCGCTGCAGGGCGTCCCTTTGCAGGGAATGGATAAGTTCGCGAGACAAGTGCCACAAATCCCCCGTTTCCCTTTACAGCGGTGCCTGTAGGCCCAGTGCCTGTGGCGTTACATCCCGTTCCTGCGGTCCCTCATCTACAAAATCCACCGGCACCTTGCCTTTGAGTTGCCAGGCGAAGGCGATGATTTCGGCGATGGTCAAGTACAGCGCTTCGGGTATACGGTCGCCCAGTTCCATCCGTGCCAGCAGTTTCACCAGGTCGGCGTTTTCATAGATGGGCACTTCGTGCTCGCGCGCCAGGGCCAGGATCGCCTCGGCCAGTGCGTCATCGCCTTTGGCCGTGAGGGTGGGCGCTTGTTGGCCGTCGTAGCTCAGGGCAATGGCCTGGCGGGGTGTTTGCTCAGTCATGCGTTTTCATCTACCCAACGTTGTTCCAGGCGTGTACGCGGCCCTTGCGGCGGCGTGCCGTGATGACAGTTCAGCTCGCCGACGCTCAGCCCCCGTGCTAGTAAACGAGTGCGCAGCTCGCTCAGCTGGCTTTCGATCAGGCGCACTGTGCTGGGCAGCTCGGCCCACAGTTGGCTCGACAGGCAGCCTTGGGCAAGCTGCGCCTGCACTTGCAACGGCCCCAGCGGGCTGAGGTCGAACGACAGCTCAATCTTCCAGAGCATTTCCAGAGGGTCGCGCTTTTCACGTTCCGGGTCGGCCTGTTGCTCAGGCGTTTCTTCGCGCTGCAGCTTGACCTGCAAGGGCATGAAGTCCTGGCCAGTGCGCAGCGGAATTTCCAGTTGCCAGGTGGTCTGCAGGGTGCCGTCGGCGGTACTGCCGGTTTGCTCCAGGCTAGCCAGTTGATGGCTTTGCAGTCGAGAGACGGCCGCCGCCGCGAGGCGCAGCACGTGCTCAAGGTCGCCTTCGCCCTCCAGGCTCTGCAGCAGCCGCGAGGGCAGGGGGAAGCTGGAAGGGGTGATCCGTGCACCCACCTGGCCGAGCATGCCCAGTGCGTTGCGCAGCATGCCCGGCATGGCCTGGGACAGGGTGGTCGCTGCGGTGGCGGGGTTGAATGGAGTGCTGGTGGGCAGCCCCGGCAGTATCTGTGCGATCAGGCGTACTACCTGGGCCTTGAGGTCCGGTGCAAGGCCGCTTGGCAGGCCGTTGAGCAACTTGGCTTCCAGAAACAGGCCGCTGTTGTTCATGGCGTGGGCCAGGCCCTTCGCATCGCTGAGCTGGCGTACATCCGGCAGGCTGGCGAGCAGCGTGTCGATACGGGTACGCAATGGGGCAGGTTGTTGATCATCGCTGGCGATCCGCTGCAAGGCCGCCAGCAGGCCTGGTAATGATGCCTGGCGGGTTTGCTGGCTGCTCAGGTGTTGGGCGATTGCCAACTGGTCCTGGCGACCACTCAGCGGCATGAACGACAGCTGTTGTTCACCGCGTACGACGGCGCTGAGCAAGCTGCCCAGCGGCAGCGGGCGCGGGCTGTCCACGGCCAGCGTGGCGCCTGCCTGGACAGTATTGAGCAGGCTCACCAGTGAGCGGAACACGCTGGCCTGGCCGTTGGCCTGGGGCAGGGCCTGGCTGGTCAGTACCTTGCCTTGCAGCAGGGTGCCGACCGGCAACTGGCGGGTGTCGATCTGGGTCAATGTGGTGACAGTACTGGCCTTGGCCTGTTGCACGCCAATAGCCAGGGCCGAGGCGCTGGGCTGGCTGACGGTAAGCTGGGTGCCTTGGGCCAGCGGCTGGCTGCTGTTGGCTTGTACATTGGTTTGCCGCCCGCTGTCCTGGGTCAACTTGATCAATAGCTGGAAGTCTTGACCATTCTGCTTCAGCGAGAGAACTTCGGCGTCTGCCGTTTCGCCGGGGGCCAGCAGGCCCTGCTGAGGCTGCAAAAGCCTTAGCAGTTCGCCGGTCATGGCGGCACCGCGCGCCTGTGGATTGGCCAGTGCCTGCGTGCCGACGCTGTTGATTTCGCCTGTCATCAAGTTACAACCTGTCGAAATAGCCCTCTTTGCAGTAGGACATGGCATGTATAATGCGGCCCGAACTTTCGGGGAGCCTTGAGCTCGCGGTCTGGTGCTCTTTTGAACAGACCAGTCGGCCGCGTCACCGTTCCAGTATAACGGCCGCGCCGGGACCGACTTGAGACAGTCATCCGAACCAATAAGGCAAACCTGTGACCCCTCAACTCGAAGCGGTGGATCTGGCCTGCGAGCGCGACTGGCGAATGCTCTTCGAGCATCTCGATCTGCAGTTGGCCGCCGGCGACATGCTCCAGATCAGCGGCCCCAACGGCAGCGGTAAAACCAGCCTGTTGCGGTTGCTGGCCGGTTTGATGCGCCCGACCAGTGGCCAGATCCTGGTTCAAGGCAAGCCCTTGGCTGAGCAACGCGGCGAACTGGCCCGGCTGCTGCTGTGGATCGGCCATGCGGCGGGGATCAAGGACCTGCTGACGCCAGAGGAGAACCTTGCCTGGTTGTGTGCCTTGCACCGCCCGGCCGGGCGCGAGGCGATCTGGCAGGCACTGGCGGCGGTTGGCCTGCGTGGCTTCGAGGACGTGCCTTGTCATACCCTGTCGGCCGGTCAGCAGCGTCGCGTGGCCCTGGCCCGGTTGTACCTGGACAGCCCGCCGTTGTGGATTCTCGACGAACCGTTCACCGCACTCGACAAGCAGGGGGTGGCCCAGCTCGAAGCGCATCTGGCACACCACTGTGAAACGGGTGGCATGGTGATCCTCACCACGCACCACACGCTGGAGCGCAAACCCTCCGGTTACCGTGAACTGAACCTGGGGCAGTGGGCCGCATGAGTGTATTTGTCCTGTTGCTGAGCCGCGAAGCGCGGCTGCTGTGCCGTCGTCCGGCCGAGCTGGCCAACCCCTTGGTGTTCTTCGCCATCGTCATTGCACTGTTTCCTTTGGCGGTCGGTCCTGAGACACAATTGTTGCAAACCTTGTCACCTGGGTTGGTGTGGGTGGCTGCACTTTTGTCCGTCCTGCTCTCGCTGGACGGGCTTTTTCGCAGTGATTTCGAGGATGGATCACTGGAACAGTGGGTCCTTTCGTCGCACCCCCTGCCTCTTCTGGTATTGGCCAAGGTGCTGGCACACTGGGCCTTTTCCGGCCTTGCACTGGTATTGTTGGCACCGCTGCTGGCCTTGATGCTCGGCTTGCCAAGTGCCAGCCTGCCCGTGCTGCTGGCATCACTTTTGCTCGGCACCCCGGTGTTGAGCCTGTTGGGCGCTGTGGGTGCAGCCCTGACAGTCGGCTTGAAACGTGGTGGCCTGCTACTGGCGCTGCTGATTCTGCCGTTGTATATCCCGGTGTTGATTTTGGGCAGTGGCGCGTTGCAGGCGTCGCTGCAAGCGATGCCGGCGACCGGTTATCTGCTCTGGCTTGGTAGCCTGACCGCCCTGGCAGTAACGTTGGCACCCTTTGCAATAGCGGCTGGCCTGAAGATCAGCGTCGGCGAATAATGAGGTCTGGGCTCGCTGCCCAGCAAAGACCCTGGATGTACCGTGATGAAAAGCAGCGCAATCAGCTGGACGTGGTTTCATAAACTGGGTTCGCCCAAGTGGTTCTATTCCATCAGTGGGCGGATGCTGCCTTGGCTGGCGATCGCCGCCGTGCTGCTGTTGACGGTCGGTGTGGTCTGGGGCCTGGCCTTTGCCCCTCAGGATTACCAACAGGGCAACAGTTTTCGCATCATCTACATCCATGTGCCCGCCGCCATGCTGGCACAGTCCTGCTATGTGATGCTGGCAGTGGCCGGCGTGGTCGGCCTGGTCTGGAAAATGAAGATCGCCGACATTGCATTGCAGTGCGCTGCGCCCATTGGCGCCTGGATGACCGCCGTGGCGCTGGTTACCGGCGCCATCTGGGGTAAGCCGACCTGGGGCAGTTGGTGGGTCTGGGATGCCCGACTGACGTCGATGCTTATCCTCCTGTTTCTGTACTTCGGTCTGATTGCCCTGGGGCAGGCGATCAGCAATCGTGAGAGCGCGGCCAAGGCCTGTGCAGTGCTGGCGATTGTCGGGGTGATCAATATCCCGATCATCAAGTATTCGGTGGAGTGGTGGAACACCCTGCACCAGGGCGCAACCTTTACCTTGACCGAGAAACCGGCGATGCCGGCGGAAATGTGGTTGCCGTTGCTGCTCACGGCACTGGGTTTCTACTGCTTCTTCGGCGCGGTACTGCTGATGCGCATGCGCCTTGAAGTACTCAAGCGCGAAGCCCGCAGCAGTTGGGTGAAAAGTGAAGTCATGAATACCCTGGGTCGGGAGATGGCACGATGAGTTTCACCTCCTTCAGCGATTTTCTCGCCATGGGCCACCACGGCCTGTATGTCTGGTCGGCCTACGGCATTAGCCTGTTAGTGCTGGCGATCAACGTCGCGGCGCCGATCCTGGCCCGTCGCCGTTACCTGCAAGAAGAGGCGCGCCGTCTGCGCCGGGAGAGCAATCAGTGAATCCGCAACGCAAGAAGCGCCTGTTCATCATTCTCGGCCTGCTCGCCGGCCTCGGCGTTGCCGTGGCACTGGCATTGAGTGCCTTGCAGCAGAACATCAACCTGTTCTACACCCCAACCCAGATCGCCAATGGCGAGGCGCCCCTGGACACCCGTATCCGTGCGGGTGGCATGGTTGAAAAAGGTTCCCTGCAACGTTCCGGTGATTCGCTGGACGTGCGTTTCGTGGTCACCGACTTCAACAAGTCCGTGCCCATTACCTACCGCGGCATTCTTCCGGATCTGTTTCGCGAAGGGCAGGGCATTGTCGCACTCGGCAAACTGAATGCCGAAGGTGTGGTAGTGGCGGACGAAGTGCTGGCCAAGCACGATGAAAAGTACATGCCGCCAGAAGTGACCAAAGCCCTGAAGGAAAGCGGTCAGGCTGCGACTGACGCTGGCCAGGCCGGAGGCAAACCATGAACGCCGCTTTGGTAATCCCCGAACTGGGCCAATTGGCCATGATCCTGGCGCTGTGCTTTGCCTGCGTCCAGGCCAGTGTGCCATTGCTGGGTGCCTGGCGCGGTGACAGCCTGTGGATGAGCCTGGCACGGCCTGCGGCCTGGGGCCAGTTCGCATTCCTGGCCTTCGCCTTTGCCTGCCTGACCCACGCCTTCATGACCGATAACTTCTCGGTTGCCTATGTCGCCAGCAACTCCAACAGCGCCCTGCCTTGGTACTTCAAGTTCAGCGCGGTGTGGGGCGCTCACGAAGGGTCGCTGCTGCTCTGGGCGCTGATCCTCGGCGGCTGGACCTTTGCCGTGTCGATCTTCTCCCGGCAGTTGCCACAGGTGATGCTCGCCCGCGTGCTGGCGATCATGGGCATGATCAGCGTGGGCTTCATGTCGTTCCTGATCGTCACCTCCAACCCGTTCCAGCGGCTGTTGCCGCAGGTGCCGACCGATGGTCGTGACCTCAACCCGCTGTTGCAGGATGTGGGCCTGATCGTTCACCCACCCATGCTCTACATGGGCTATGTCGGTTTCTCGGTCGCGTTTGCCTTCGCCATCGCCGCGTTGCTCGGCGGTCGTCTTGATGCGGCCTGGGCGCGCTGGTCGCGGCCCTGGACCATCATCGCCTGGGCCTTTCTCGGCATTGGTATCACCCTGGGCTCCTGGTGGGCCTACTACGAGTTGGGTTGGGGCGGCTGGTGGTTCTGGGACCCGGTAGAGAACGCCTCGTTCATGCCGTGGCTGGTCGGCACTGCCCTGATCCACTCCCTGGCCGTGACTGAAAAACGCGGCGTGTTCAAGAGCTGGACGGTACTGCTGGCCATTGCCGCATTCTCGTTGAGCTTGCTGGGTACCTTCCTGGTGCGCTCGGGCGTGTTGACTTCGGTGCATGCCTTCGCTTCCGACCCGGAGCGCGGTGTGTTCATCCTGATGTTCCTGCTGTGCGTGGTCGGCGGCTCGCTGACCCTGTTCGCGCTGCGTGCGCCAGTCGTCAAGAGCCAGGTTGGCTTTGCCCTGTGGTCGCGTGAAACCCTGCTGCTGGCCAACAACCTGATACTGGTGGTCGCGGCCTCGATGATCCTGCTCGGCACGCTGTATCCGCTGGTGCTCGACGCGTTGACCGGGGCGAAGCTGTCCGTCGGCCCACCGTACTTCGATGCACTGTTCCTGCCCCTGATGGCCCTGTTGATGGTGGTGTTGGCCATAGGCGTTCTCGTGCGCTGGAAAGACACCCCCGGCAAATGGCTGCTGGGCATGCTCACCCCGGTACTGGTCGGCAGCGCCATTCTTGCGCCGATCGGCGGGCTGATCGTGGATGACTTCGATTGGCCAGTACTGACCACCTTTGCCCTGGCGGCCTGGATCGTGCTTGCCGGCGTGCGTGACCTTCTCGACAAGACCCGCCACAAGGGTGTGTTCAAGGGCATGCGAAGCCTCACCCGCAGCTACTGGGGGATGCACGTCGCTCACTTCGGCCTGGCGGTTTGCGCGCTGGGTGTGGTGCTGTCGAGCAACAACAGTGCCGAGCGCGACCTGCGCCTGGCGCCGGGCGAGTCAGTGGAACTGGCGGGCTACCACTTCATTTTCGAGGGCGCCAAGCATTTCGAGGGGCCGAACTTCACCTCCGACAAGGGCACGGTTCGGGTGGTCAAGGATGGGCGTGAGATCAGCGTCCTGCACCCGGAGAAACGCCTCTACACCGTGCAGCAATCGGTGATGACCGAAGCGGGCATCGATGCCGGCTTCACCCGCGACCTCTACGTCGCCCTAGGCGAACCGCTGGACAACGGCGCCTGGGCTGTTCGGGTTCATGTCAAACCGTTCGTGCGCTGGATCTGGCTGGGCGGTCTGCTGACTGGCCTGGGTGGCCTGCTGGCCGCATTGGATGGACGTTATCGGGTCAAGGTGAAAAGCCGTGTACGTGAAGTACTGGGCATGTCTGGAGCAACTGCATGAAGCGTTGGATCATGGTGCTGCCGCTGGCGGTGTTTCTGCTGGTGGCGGTCTTCCTCTATCGCGGGTTGTACCTGGACCCGGCTGAACTGCCTTCGGCAATGATCGGCAAGCCGTTCCCGCATTTCTCCCTGCCAGCCGTGGAGGGCGAGAGCACCCTGACCCAGGCCGACCTGCTGGGCAAGCCGGCACTGGTCAACGTCTGGGGTACCTGGTGCGTGTCCTGCCGGGTCGAGCACCCGGTGCTGAACAAGCTGGCCGAACAGGGCGTGCGGATCTACGGGGTCAATTACAAAGACGACAATGCGGCGGCGCTGAAGTGGCTGAAGGACTTCCACAACCCGTATCAGCTCAATATCCGCGATGAGCAGGGCACCCTGGGCCTGGACCTGGGCGTGTACGGCGCGCCGGAAACCTTCCTGATCGATGCCAAGGGCATCATCCGTCACAAGTTCGTGGGTGTCGTCGACGAGACTGTCTGGCGCGAGCAACTGGCCCCGTTGTACCAAGGCCTTGTCGACGAGGGCCGGCAATGAAGCGCTGGCTAGCGGCGGCCGTACTGGGCCTGAGCCTGGCCGGCGTGGCCCAGGCGGCAATTGATACCTATCAGTTTGCCGATGATGCTGAACGTGAGCGTTATCGCGACCTGACCAAGGAACTGCGTTGCCCCAAATGCCAGAACCAGGACATCGCGGACTCCAACGCCCCCATTGCCGCCGACCTGCGTCGGGAGATTTTCCGGATGCTGGGCGAGGGCAAGAGTAACCAGCAGATCATCGACTTCATGGTTGACCGTTACGGTGATTTCGTCCGTTACAAACCGGCTCTGACTGCGCGTACCTGGTTGCTGTGGTTCGGCCCCGGTGCACTGCTGCTGGGTGGTGTCGTGGTGCTTGCGGTGATCGTGCGCAAGCGCCGCGCCCCGGTTGTGAACGGCACCGCCGACCTTTCTCCCGAGGAGCGTGAGCGCCTCGCCAAACTGTTGGAAAAAGAACAGACCCATGACTGATTTCTGGCTTGCTGCAGGCCTGCTGTTACTGGTAGCCCTGAGCTTTTTGCTGATCCCGGTGCTGCGCGGACGTCGTGCGCAACTGGAAGAAGACCGTACCGCACTGAACGTTGCCCTGTATCAGGAGCGCGTCGCCGAGTTGCAGGCGCAACAGGCTGCCGGTGTACTTAGCGCCGAACAACTGGCGAGTGGGCGTGACGAAGCGGCCCGCGAGCTGCTCGACGATACCGAAAATGCCGAGCCTGCACGGCTGGCTCGCCTTGGCAAACCGCTGCCACTGCTGGCTGCGGTATTGGTGCCATTGATGGCCCTGGGCCTGTACCTGCATTTTGGCGCCAGTGACAAAGTGGCCCTGACCCAGGAATTTGCCCAGGCACCGCAGTCGCTGGAAGAAATGACCGCACGCCTGGAGCGCGCCGTTGCTGCCCAGCCTGATTCGGCCGAGGGCCTGTACTTCCTTGGTCGTGCCTACATGGCGCAAGAGCGTTCCGCCGACGCCGCCAAGACCTTCGAGCGTGCCGTGGGCCTGGCCGGGCGCCAGCCCGAGCTGCTCGGGCAGTGGGCGCAGGCGCTTTACTTTGCCAACGGCAAGCAGTGGACCCCGCAGCTGCAGGGGCTGACCGACGAAGCCCTCAAGGCTGATCCGCAGGAAGTCACCAGCCTTGGGCTCTTGGGTATTGCCGCGTTCGAAGGTCAGCGCTATCAACAGGCCATTGATTACTGGAACCGCCTGTTGGCGCAACTGCCTGCCGGTGATGCCTCCCGTGCGGCGCTGGAAGGCGGCGTGGCACGTGCTGCCGACAGGCTCAAGGCCAGCGGTGTTGAGCCCGTAACAACCCCTGCCGTCAGCGACAAGGCACCGGCGCGGCTCAAGGTACGGGTCGAACTGGCGGCAGCGCTGAAGGACAAGGTTCAGCCAGGTGACAGCGTGTTTATCTTTGCCCATGCGAGCGAAGGCCCGCCCATGCCGTTGGCAGTGAAGCGGGTGACGGTGGCCCAGTTGCCCATCGAGGTCGAATTGGCGGATAGCGACGCAATGATGCCGAGCATGAAACTGTCGAACTTTCCTGAAGTCCAACTGGTTGCGCGCGTCTCTCGCGCAGGCCAGCCGACCAAGGGTGAGTGGATCGGCCGCAGTTCGCCGCTGGCCAGCAGTACCGAGGCGCAGCAGCACCTGACCATCGACAGCCCGGATCCTTAAGCGAGTAGCCTCATGAACAGCACCGTACGCCTCACCCTGATTACCCTGTTTCTGGGCCTGAGTGCGTGTACGGTGCAGCAGCCTTCGACTTACCCTGAACCGCCCATAGGGCGTCAACCACCAGGGCCGGTGATCAAGCCGACGCCGCGCCCGGGCACAGTGCCGAGCAAGCCAACCGTTACCCCTTCGCAGAAACCGATGCCGCGCACCTCGGCCAGCTTCGCACCGCCACCCGGCGGTGCCAGCCACTGGGACCCGCGCCTCGGGGTTTACGTCCTCGAAGGCCAGACCAACACCTTCTACCGGCAGCGCACCTACTACCGCTGGAATAACGGCTGGAGCTGGTCGACCAGCCTCCAGGGGCCTTGGCAGGAAACCGACAGCAGCGGTGTTCCGGGTGGTCTGGGACGGGCCTTTTCCAACTAGTCCGTGCTGGCGCACAATGCGCCCTCGCGGACAGTTATGGAGCAAGGCATGACAAAGACGGTACTGGTGCTGGTAGAAACGGTCGACGACTACCTGCACCTGCTGCGCAACAACGGTTTCAACCTGATTCTTGCGCAGACGCCAGCGCTACGGCGCGAGGCCATTGCTCGCCATGGCAGTGAAATCGATGTGGTGCTTACGCGCGGGCCGCTGGGCCTGCATGCCGATGAAATGGCGGCATTGCCACACCTGAAAATCATCTGCGTGATTGGTGCCGGCTATGAGCAGGTTGACCTTGCGGCAGCGGCAGCACGCGGCATCACCGTCACCAATGGGGCGGGCGCCAATGCATCGACGGTGGCTGACCATGCCATGGCCCTGCTGTGTGCGGTGGTTCGCGATATCCCCCGTGCCGATGCTTCAACCCGTCGTGGCGAGTGGAACCGGGTAATCAGCCCATCGCTGGCCGGCAAGCGTCTGGGCATTCTCGGCTTGGGGGCAATTGGCCAGGCCATCGCCAAGCGTGGCGCTCTTGGTTTCGACATACAGGTCAGTTATCACAGCCGCCAGCCACGTAGCGGCCTGTCCTACACCTATTGCGACAGTGTGCTGGCGTTGGCACAGGCCTCGGATTTTCTGGTGGTTGCCACGCCGGGTGGTGCCAGTACCCGGCACCTGATCGACGCCACGGTGCTGGAGGCATTGGGTGAAGCGGGCTTCCTGGTGAACATCGCCCGGGCCAGCGTGGTCTGTACCGCCGACCTGGTCGATGCGTTGCAGCGAAAGCGTATCGCCGGTGCTGCGCTGGACGTTTTCGATGAAGAACCTGCGGTACCTGAAGCGCTCAAGGCACTGCCGAATGTGGTGTTGACCCCGCACGTTGCCGGGCAGTCGCCGGAAGCGGCGGGTGACACGGTGCGTCTGGTGCTGCAGAACCTGCAGGCGTTCTTTTCCGGTAAGCCTGTTCTGACCCCGGTCACCGCCTGATACGCACCACGCAGTAACACGCGGGCGTGGTCAACCGTTCGCCATCAGCCAGTCAGCAAAGACCTTCGCCGCAGGCGAAGGCATCACCTGTTTGTCGTGCACCAGGTAGTCAGCCTGCCCGGTATGCACGACAAAGTCCGAAACCGCGCGGATCTGCCCACTGTCGATCCGCTCGCGCGCCATGAACTCCCAGCCCAATCCCACACCCATGCCCTGCATCACTGCATCGAACACCAGATTGACCTGGTTGAATGTCACCGCGTCGGCCGGTGCTTTGTAGCGCACGCCCTGATGGTTGAACCAGTCGTGCCAGTCCAGGCAGTTCCAGGCTGAGGCGTCCAGTTGAATCAGGGGCAAGGCCTGCAGCTCACTGAGTGAGTGCACCGCTGGCAGTGGGCGTTGGGCACTGACAATCGGATAGATGCATTCGTCAAACAGCTTGTTGGCCTGCAGCGAGCGCCAGCGGCCATGACCGTAGAGGATGCCGAAGTCGTAGTCGGCGATCACGCTCTCGCTGATCTCGTTGCTGGCGTGAATGTTCACCGTCAGTTCGGGGTGTTGTTCGTTGAAGCGCAACAGGCGCGGGAACAGCCAGTACTGCGCCACAGCGTGTGTACAGATAACGCTGACATTGCGGCTGCCATGACCGCTCTTGAGCCGCAGCACATTAGCCAGCAGGCTCTCCAGCATGGGTTCGACGATGGCATTGAAGGCGGTACCGGCCTGGGTCAGGGCAATACCGCGTGCGCGCCGCTCGAACAACGGCGCCGACAAGTGATCCTCCAGCACCTTTATTTGCTTGCTGACTGCGCTTTGCGTCAGGCATAGCTCGCTGGCAGCGCGGGTAAAGCTGCCAGTGCGGGCGACCGCTTCAAAGGCAATCAAGGTGTCGAGAGGCGGCAAGTGTCGGTTGAAGCGGCTCATGTTCCAGGCCTGCGTTTACGGAATGCCCTGATCATAAGATCGAAGGCTGACGGGGGAAAGGTATTCCATATGGGAATGGCTGCATGCCGAATGATCTTTTGTCGAGGGGCGTGTGAGCGGCTAGCCTGCCCGCATCAATCCATCAAGAGGTGTGTGCGGTGAAACGGGGTGTGGCCTATGCCGGCGTGGCCGGAGCGATGTGGGGAATGGTACTGATGGTGCCGCAGTTGTTGCCGGAGTTCAGCCCGGTGCTGCTCAGCTGCGCACGCTTCGTACTGTTCGGGGTGATTTCGCTGGTGCTTGCCATTCCCCTGCGTCAGGCCTTGCGCAAATTGACCCTGAGCGACCTGTGGATGCTCACGCGGCTATCAGTGATCGGCAACCTGATCTACTTCATTTGCCTGGTGGCCGCGATTCAGCGCCTGGGCGTGGCGCCAGCTTCGCTGATTGTCGGGGTACTGCCCTTGACCATCACCCTGTACGGTCGCCATGACAGCGGCGCAATTGCCTTGTCGCGGCTGGCCGGCCCATTAGGTTTGATCCTCGCCGGCATGCTCTGTATCAACCTGCAAACCTTCGCCGTAGAGCCGGGCGCCATGGCTGACAAGTTTATCGGTGTGCTGTACGCCTTGGGTGCGCTGCTGAGCTGGACCTGGTACGCCGTCCACAACAGCCGCTACCTGAAGCAGTCCGGGCATTTCGACAGCCACCAGTGGTCGGTGTTCTGTGGTGTGGCCACGGGCCTGTTCAGCTTGCTGCTGGTCGCTGCGATCTGGCTGTGGCAACCGGCTCAGTTGCACGTCGAGGCGCCGGCTGGCCGCTGGAGCCTGTTCTGGCTTTACAGCCTGGGCAGCGCCTTGTTTGGCTCGTGGTTGGCCGCCTTGCTGTGGAACGCCGCGTCCAAGCGGATGCCGTTGACCATGAGTGGCCAGTTGATCGTATTCGAAACGCTGTTTGCCCTGCTGTATGCCTTCATCTGGCGGCACAGCGGCCCGAGCGTGCTGGAAGCCGCCGCGATTGTGCTGGTGATTGGCGGCGTGTGCTGGTCGATGCGTCAGCATGAACCCCAGCGGGCGGTAAGCGTTGCCTGAACTGAGGGTGTTGCCGGCTTACAGATTGCCGAGATCGGCTGGGACAATGGGGGATGGTGGCACTCGTGCAGAGCGTGGATTTCCTGCGTGGGCTTTGTTTTTCAGTGCGCGAAGTAGCAAGTGCTGATGGGCCATGGATGGCCCGTCGGCGCGTCCACACGGGAGCGATGGCGTAAGGAAGGAACCCGAAGCGCAGCGTAGGGCCGGATGTCGGGACAGGGCGTTTTGCCCACTTTTGTGCCGTTCAAAAGTGGGTCGCCGTATAGAGGCGAAACCAACCGGTGGTGCCACTTCAGGGAATGGATAAGTTCGCGAGACAGGTGCCACAAATTACAAACCTGTATCGCCCCTGGTTTTTGTCGGTGCTTGCCAAACGCGCGCATTCCTGAGAAAAGGCTGCGGCAATAGCGTACGTACGTTTCAACGAGGACAAGCATGAGCAGCGAACTGCAAATTACCGATATCCAGGTGGGCGAAGGCAAGGCCGTGGTAAAGGGGGCCTTGATCACCACCCAGTACCGCGGCTTTCTCGAAGACGGCACACCGTTCGATTCTTCCTATGAGCGGGGCAAGCCGTTCCAGTGTGTCATCGGCACCGGGCGCGTGATCAAGGGCTGGGACCAGGGCCTGATGGGCATGAAGGTTGGCGGCAAGCGCAAGCTGTTCGTGCCATCTCACCTGGCCTATGGCGCACGCAAGATGGGCCCGGTGATCAAGCCTCACTCGAACCTGGTCTTCGAGATCGAATTGCTGGAAGTACTGACCCGCGACGATTGACCGCGGCCCCAGGCTGGCACGGCTATTACCCACCCGGCTGTGCCAGTGCGTGCCCACTCTACCAGCCATCTGTTTTTAGGTTTCTTGCCCCTCCTTTGAGCTGATTTTTTGTCTGTCTGTAGGACAAGATTGGTAGCATAGTGCTATCGACTTGGTCTCGTTGCTCGCGTCTTCGGACACTGGGTTCTTGCTCGGTCGACGTGTTAATGGACGATTGGCGGCAATGAGTGCAATGACCCTAGATAATTCAGATGTGATGTACAGGTTGCTGGTGCAGGGGGTGGTCGATTATGCGATCTACATGCTAAGCCCAGAGGGTACCGTGGCGAACTGGAACGCCGGTGCCGAACGCGCCAAGGGGTATCGGCAAGAGGAAATAGTCGGTCGGAATTTCGCGTGCTTTTACTCCCCGGAGGAACAGGCCGCAGGTGTGCCTCAGCGAGGGCTTGAGATCGCATGTCGTACGGGCCGCTTCGAGGCCCAGGGTTGGCGTTTTCGCAAAGACGGAAGCGCGTTCTGGGCGAACGTGGTCATCGACGCCATTTACGATGAACAGGGCGCGTTCATCGGCTTCGCCAAGGTCACCCGTGATATCACGGAGTTGCGTAACCGAGAGCAGCAACTGCTCGAGGCCAAGGAGCTGGCTGAACGTTATAGTGAACAGATGGCATCAATGTCGATGTTCCTGGATACGGTGATTGCCAATATCCCCTCCAGCGTTGTGGTTCAAGATGCCGTGACGCGGCAGATCCTGTTGGCCAACCGACAGGCTGAAACACTGTTCGATTGCCCGCACGCGGACATGGTCGGTAAACGCAGTGAGGAATGCCTGGCCCCGCAGATAAGCGAATATTTTGAGCAACTGGCGGACATAGCCCTGCTGACCGAGGTTGCACACCGTTCTGAGGACCAGCTTGAGACACCGCGAGGTACTCGCACGCTGCGCTCACGAGCACTGAGCATTCACGGCCATGAGTCAGGCAAGCGTTACCTGATGTTGATTGCCGATGACATTACTGAAGAGAACGCGGCCAACGAAAGGATTCGCTTTCTGGCGCATCACGACATCCTGACGGGCTTGCCCAACCGCGTGCAACTGCGCCAGCGGCTGAATGACGCTTTGCTCCTCGATAACCTGAAGTCCTGTGTGACAGCCACCCTTTGTCTGGACCTGGACAACTTCAAGAACGTCAACGACGCCCTCGGGCATCAATACGGCGATGAACTGCTGCGCCAGCTTGCCGAGCGATTGCGCAAGGTGTTGCGTAGCCATGACACCCTGGCCCGTCTGGGTGGGGATGAGTTTGCGGTGATTCTCCCGGGGCTTTCGAAGCCGGCTGATGCGGCGGAAGCTGCTCAACGGCTGATCGAGGCGGTAAAGCCGGAGTTCCTGATCGATGGGCACCGTGTATCAGTGGGCATCAGTGTGGGGATCGCCTTGGCGCCTGGCGATCACAGCACACCGGAAAAACTGCTGCGTTATGCTGATATGGCGTTGTATGAAGCCAAGCGCAATGGGCGTAACTGCCATGAGTTTTTCCGGTTGGACATGGATGAGGCGGCGCGTAACCGGCGCACCATCGAACTGGAACTGCGCGATGCGATTGCCAGCGAACAGTTACAGTTGTACTACCAGCCGATCACCGACCAGGACCACACGCAGGTGGTGGGCTACGAAGCGTTGATGCGTTGGCGTCATCCTGTCAACGGTCTGGTCGGGCCCTTGGATTTCATACCGATTGCCGAAGAGTCCGGCCTGATTCACGAAGTGGGAGCATTGGCGCTGAAGGAGGCGTGCCGCGAGGCCGCCAGTTGGTCGGGGCAACAGACGGTGGCGGTAAACCTGTCACCCATGCAGTTCAGAAACAGCCAGTTCGTCGCGCTGGTCGAGCATGCGCTGAAGAGCTCGGGCCTTGAACCTCATCGGCTGGAACTGGAAATCACCGAATCGGTGTTGTTGGAAAATTCGCTGGGCAACATTGAAGCCCTGCGGCAGATCAAGGCCTTGGGCGTACGTATTGCCCTGGATGATTTTGGTACGGGTTATTCGTCATTGGGCTATCTGCGCTCGTTCCCGTTTGACAGAATCAAGATCGACAAAACCTTTACTCAGGATATGGAGCGCAGCCGTGAGGCGCTGGCCATTGTCAGTGCAATCACCGGTATTGGCAGGAGCCTCGACATCCAGACCACCGCTGAAGGTGTTGAAACCCGTACCCAGTTCAAGGGCCTCGTAGAGCAAGGCTGTTCTCACTTCCAGGGTTATCTGTTTGGCCGGCCTGAGCCTGCCGAGCGGCGCCTGGAGAGCATTTCCTCACTGATCTGACGCAATGGAGACTTATCGCATGGATGCTGTTGTACAGCAGGAACCTACCGGATGCGGCATTGCCGCCTGTGCCGCCCTGGCACAGATTGATTATGGCCAGGCGCGGCAGGTGGCCAATGCGCTGGGTATCTTTGCCGAAGACCGCGCGCTGTGGTCGGACACCCACTATGTTCGCCGTCTGCTCGGCGAACTGGGTATCGTTGCGGCCCCTGAGCAGCACCCTTTTGACGGGTGGGAGGCGTTGCCCGACCGCGCCCTGTTGGCGATCAAGTGGCGGCTGGTGGCTGGCCGGCCTTTTTGGCATTGGGTTGTCTTCGTGCGCGATGCAGAGGGCTGTTTTGTGCTGGACTCAAAAAAAGCCCTCAAGCACAACCGGCGCCAGGATTTCGGGCGCATGAAGCCCAAGTGGTACATCGCCGTGCCACGTTGAGGCTGATGGCCCTTTGCCTGTTCTGTGACCGTTAGTGTGTCAGGGATGTCGAATGGGGGAATTGTTTCCCTTGTTGGCGATCTCGCCAGGTTAGTCGGGCGTGAAACAATACCCTGTGCGGCATTACGGGCAGTTGCCAAGAGGGCAGCGTACGGCCGAGGCAGGGTTCCAGGGTCGTTTTGCATCAGTTAAAGGATGAGTGTTGATGCTTTCGATTTACCACCTCAAACCGCGCTTCCAGCGCGTACTGCGTCCGTTCGTCACCCGCTTGCACCAGCGCGGCGTGACGGCCAATCAGGTCACTGTGACGGCGGCAGTTGTTTCCTTGCTCATTGGGTTGCTGGTGGCACTGTTTGCCAGCCGGGCCTGGCTGTTTGCCCTGATACCGGTGTGGATGTTCCTGCGCATGGCCCTCAATGCCGTGGATGGCATGCTGGCCCGTGAGTTCGGTCAGCAGTCCAGGCTGGGGGCTTACCTCAATGAGCTGTGCGATGTGATCGCCGACAGTGCCTTGTACCTGCCGTTTGCCCTGCTGGTTGGGGTGTCGCCATTGCTGGTGGTGTTGGTGGTGGTGTTGGCCGTGATCAGTGAATACGCCGGGGTACTGGGCCTGATGGTCGGGGCTGAACGCCGTTACGACGGGCCGATGGGCAAGAGTGACCGTGCGTTTGTTTTTGGCGTGCTGGGCGCAGGTGTCGCCAGCGGCCTGTTGAGCAGCGTCTGGATCAACGGCCTGTTGGCCCTGGTATTGGCCCTGCTCGTGTACACCATCGTCAACCGTGTCCGCCAGGGGCTGGCACAGCCTTGCACCTCCATCAATCCAACGGAATGAATCAATTGATGCGCGAAGCCCTGCAGCAGTCCTTCAGTACCCATGACAACGTCAGCCTGTTTTACCGCCACTGGCCGGCGGTTCAGCGCGATGAGGCCGCGCCTCGCCGGGCGCTGGTGCTGTTCCACCGAGGGCATGAACACGGTGGGCGGATGGCTCACCTGGCCGACGAACTGGACCTGCCGGGCTTCGATGTGTTTGCCTGGGATGCACGCGGTCATGGCGAGTCGCCAGGTGCGCGGGGCGACAGCCCTGGCTTTGCCACCAGCGTGCGCGATGTACAGACCTTCATCGAGCATATCCGTGACCAGTACGGTATTGCGGTTGACCACATGGCGGTGGTTGCGCAAAGCGTCGGTGCGGTATTGATCGCGACCTGGGTTCACGACTATGCGCCGCCAATACGTGCACTGGTTCTGGCTTCGCCGGCCTTCAAGGTCAAGCTCTATGTACCGTTTGCCCGTACGGGCCTGAAGCTGATGCGCGCCTGGCGCGGCAACTTCTTCGTCAACAGCTACGTCAAGGCCAAGTTCCTCAGCCATGACCCGCAACGCATTGCCTCCTACGAGAGCGATCCCCTGATTACCCGGCCGATTTCGGTCAACATGCTGCTGGGGCTGTATGACGCCGCCGAGCGGGTGGTTGCCGATGCGCAGTCGATCCAGACACCGACCCAGCTGCTGATCTCCGGTGCCGACTTTGTCGTGCACCGCAAACCGCAGGAGCAGTTCTTCGACCGGCTGGGCAGCGTGTGCAAGGAAAAACACATCCTGCCAGGCTTTTTCCACGACACCCTGGGGGAGCTCGAGCGCGCACAGGCTACCCAGCGTATGCGCCGTTTCATTTTGCACAACTTCGCCGAGCCCATCGTCAGGCCGTCATTGCTCGACGCCGACCAGATCGGCTGGAGCTGCGCCGAGTCCGAAGCCCTGGCCGCACCCTTGCCGCTGAACTCGCCGCGTGAACTGTATTGGCGGGCGACTCGTGCCGGGCTGAAACTGGGTGCCACGCTCAGTGCCGGGGTCAAGCTGGGTTTCGACACCGGCTTCGATTCGGGCAGTACCCTGGACTACGTCTACCGTAACCAGCCCACCGGCAACTCGCCGCTGGGCCGCCT
>JAEAMF010000621.1_pt1 | contig 39093 bp, 29 predicted proteins | sample 8958721 | NCBI WGS metagenome assembly JAEAMF01 (sample SAMN16933255, study PRJNA681124) | bioreactor sludge metagenome | isolation source: anaerobic bioreactor treating anionic surfactant - SDBS | place: India: Bengaluru | collected 2019-02-28 | reverse complement strand
CCCCTACCACGACTATGTAAAAAGAGACTTGCTTTTCAACATAGAAGGATGACAGACGTTGCAAGACCTTATGATCCTATGGGAAAACAAGATGAACCACGAAGCCCACGATGAAAAAAGAGAGATCACGAAGAAAGATATAGGAATGCTTTGTGGCAGGAACCTAAGCCTGCCCGGATGTCATTGGGCAGACATAGGTTCCTGCCACTGCGATTTCATGCTTCTCTCTTCGTGCTCTTCGTGTTTCTTTCTTCGTGTGCTTCGTGGTTACAGCTTCGTGATCTTCGTGGTTTGTTTATATTTTATTGACGCCTGACTTCTATGCAACCGGCTCCCATTTCCATAAACATATTTAAAAATTCCGTCTGGAATTTAATCCTCTTCGTGATCCAGGGCGTAACCGGCCTGGTAATGTCCATCCTCGTCGCCCGCTATCTCGGGCCGGAGCTGATGGGCGAATACAGCTATGTTATCTGGCTTATCGGTGTCATTTCCCTGGTAATATGCCTGGGGTTGCCCAACGCCATAACCAAATTCCTCTCGGAACTGATCGGCAGCGAGGACAAGGCACACGCAAACATAATCTATGCCACTTTGCTGCAGCTTCAATTCATCATCTCACTTCTCGTTTCCATCATCTTAATCCTCCTCTTTTACTTCAACCTCCTGCCGGATCACAAGGACTATTACCTCATCGCATTCATATCGCTCATTCCGGTGTGCATGAGCGCTTTTCTGACCGCGGTCTTCCAGGGGCTGCAAAATTTCAGGCTCATCTCCATAGTGGGAAGCAGCATAAGCCTGCTGCAAACAGCGCTCGTTGTCCTGTGCATCAAGCTGGATGCCGGCATAATGGGATTGATAGCCATTTCGCTCATCGGGGGGCTGCTTCAGACCCTGATACTGGTCAAGAGCACAGGTCTTGCACTTGATTTTACCGGATGGCTGAAAATACCGAAAAAGCTTCGGGATACTATCGCGCGCTATTCCCTGCACGTGTACTGGACTGTTCTGCTGAGCCTGATCGTCTGGCAGAAATCAGAAATCTTTTTCCTCAAGATGTATTCCACCTCTGAGGCCATCGCCTTTTACAGCATCGCCTTCAACACCGTGATGATACTGACCACGCTGGCTTCGCTTTTCGCAGCGGTCATATTCCCGGTCTTGTCCAATTTTCATGGAGCGGGATACACGACAGGCGTTCAGAATATCTATGCCAAGTCAGTAAAGGTTATGATGATTTTTTATCTCCCGCTCTGCATGTGTTTCATCGCGGTCGCGAAACCGCTTATTGTGCTCATGTACTCTCCGGCCTATACGACGGTCTCACCCCTGCTGATTATTTTATTAGTGAGCGCCTTATTCTCCGCCATGGGGATAATATTTGCCAATGTCATTCTCGCCGTCAACCGCTCCGACATACAGGCAAAGTATGTTACCCTGCAAGCTGCTGTTAACATAGCGCTCGACCTTCTGCTCATTCCGCAATTCGGAGCTACGGGCGCCGCGGTTGCCAATTCTGCTATCCGGATTGCATCTTTCTTTGTCTGGCTGTGGATCGTACAAAAAAAGCTTGGCTTTTCATTCCCATGGAGGGAGGTGGGCAGGTGCATACTACCCAATGTACCACTGGCGTTTATCCTCTGGGCGGTGGGAAGCTATTATCCCGGCAGCATGGGCATTGTGGTCGTATTTCTTGCAGCCCTGCTTTTCTATCCAGTCCTGATCTTTGTGTTTAAAACCATAACCGGCGATGACATCCGTATTGCCAAGGAAGTGGCCACCATATTGCCCGAACCTTATGAGAGGAGGATCAGTGCTTTAATTGACAAGCTGCCCCTGAGGAGAGACACGACAAGCGTGAACCACGAAGCGCACGAAGAAAAACAAGAATGAACCACGAAGACCACGAAGAAGGAACGTAGGGGCAACCCACTGTGGTTGCCCTCGATATCCGGGCACGCACAGGGGATTGCCCCTAGGATTTATGTCTTTCCTTCGTGATCTTCGAGGTTTTCCTTCGTGCCCTTCGTGGTGAAAAATGAGGGTTCAGGGAAAAGCAGTCGATGGTCCATGGTCGACAGTTTACAGTTTTCAGTTGACAGTTTACAGGGAGCTATATCCCTATACCTGGATCCTGCGATCAAGTCGCAGGATAACAAACTCTGTCTTGTCATTTCGAAGTTGCGGTGCGACTGAGAAATCTGACTGTAGGGGCAGGCACCGAAGGAGCCGGTCCCTACGATTCAATGCCTTTCTTCGTGATCTCCTGCTTCTCCTTCGTGCTCTTCGTGGTTAAAAAAAACCGGGTACGGGGTTTAGGGTACAGGGTCAAAGCGGTCGATGGTCCATGGTCGACAGTCAATAGAAAAATCTATGCACTTACCCTTAGAGGGTCATTCTGTGGCTTGACCACAGAATCCAGTATTTTTTAATGGATCCTGCGATCAAGTCGCAGGATGACGAATTGGATGGTGCAGGATGACAAATAAACTGAATCCCAGCTATGAAAAACAGGGCGTATTGCAATACGCCCCTACGCCTGTGAATTTGAGAATGCATGTCATTCCGAACGAATGTGAGGAATCTTGTCTTTGTTATTTTATTGTCTATAAGATTTCTCAGTCGCATTGCTCCTTCGAAATGACAGGCTCTGCTAAAATGCGATGATTGATGCAAGATACAGGCGGATGATTACAAACCTGTAACCTGCAACGACTTGCAGGATTCCGTCTCCTGTCTTCTGACTCCTGAATTCTGAATTCTATCTTATGACCCAGACAACCCAGGAACTATTTCAACGAGAATTGGACCTCCTCAAAGGGCGGGACCGGCATCCGTACCTGCACCAACTGCTCCCTTTTTTGAAGAAAGGGGACCCCGTGCTGGATCTTGGATGCGGATTACTGATCAATTCCCTTTATCTCAAGGATAATGGATTTAAGCCAGTGGGAATGGACATTGCCATCCGGATGCTCCACGAAAATAAATACACTGATATTGCAATTAGTTGCGCAGATGGGCTCAAGCTCCCCTTTAAGCGAAACAGCTTCGTGGGGGTTCTCCTGATAGACATTATTGAGCACCTGCCCCGGGGAAAGGTAGATGAGTTTTTGATGGAAGTAAAAAGAGTTCTCAGGCATGATGCCGTGGTGTTTTTACATGTGCCGCTGGAGAAAAGTCTGAGCTACCGGTTATTGAATATGTCCAAGGCAATCTGGCCTAAAAACCCGAACCATCTTTATGACTACACGCTCAAAGAAATTACAAGCCTCCTCAAAGCAAAAGGCTGTCGGGTCTTATGGGATCGAAAAGAAAATGGAGTTGTCTATTCCTTGCGCAATCACCTGAAAGAAATTCAATGGATGGTCATGCTCAGTGAGTTTTTGGGCAAGTATTTCGAAAATAGTTTCACTGCGGCGTATACCGCGTGCCTTAGTTTTGATTCGAAAATGGAATAAGATTTCTCAGTCGCTTTGCTCCTTCGAAATGACGATTCAAGGGAGCGTATTTACGTCATCCTGCGACTTGATCGCAGGATCCAGTAAAAACACTAGCAACTTTAGATTGCCGCGCTTCGCTCACACTGATAAGCTATGTGCCATTTTTTTAGTTTATTGAATACCTGCAATCTATCCAACTGAGACATGCAATGCGAATATTAGTCATCTCAAATCTCTACCCGCCGTATTTCATGGGCGGCTATGAGCTGGGCTGCCAGGATGTGGTGGACGGCCTCAGGAAAAGGGGACATGAAGTTACGGTGTTCACCAGCACCTATGGCGTGGACGCGGTGTCGCAGGATGGAACAGTCTACCGGATCTTCTCCCCCCGGTATCCCCTGCGCCAATACAAGATGTGGAAGCCGCTTTACTTTATCCCGCTGCTTCTTTCTGAACTCACCGACTGGAAGTTATTTCTTCGCTATTACAAAAAGGTATCCCCTGACATTATTTATATCTGGAACGGCCTGGGGCTTTCCTATTCCCTTCTCTATAAAACCCAGCAACTGGGCACCCCGGTGGCATTCTACATCTTCGAGCACTGGCTGACCAAATTGCATGAGAACATAGCCCCTGAAGGTTTCAGCCTGTATCATGAGCCATGGATCGGTTTCTGGATCAAAACAGAAAAGAATGCCCTGATGAAGGTGGCAAAAAAGGTTATTGGCGCTCTGCTGTCTGTGTTCGGGTATACCGTTCGATTCAGGCCCTTTCCGCTTCGCCATGTTCACTACGCCTGCAACCTGCTAAAAGAGGATGCCCTGCAGGCGGGATTGCCTGTCGAGACCGCGCGGGTAATTTACTACGGTCTTAATACCGAGGAGGGTCCGTTTTCCACCCTCGCCCAGGAACCGCCCCGCGGCGGGAATGCGCCGGCAACTCCGCTGAAGCTCCTGTACGTGGGCAACCTGCTGCGCAGCAAGGGTCCGCATACCCTGCTGCAGGCATGCGGCCTGCTGAATGCGCGGGGCATTGATTTTCGCCTCACGATGGTTGGGAAAAAGCTGGACGAGCCCTACTATGATGAATTGTTGAAGTTGGCGGATGATTTGCAATTGGGAACCCGTATCACATTTGAGCTCAACTTGGAGAGAAACGAATTAATCAATCTCTACAAGGATCATCACATGTTAATCATTCCTTCCATATGGAGAGAGCCGCTCGGTATGGTTTTCCTGGAAGGCATGATTGCCGGCATACCGGTCATTCATACCGGGACCGGCGGCAGCAGCGAACTGGTGCAGGACGGTGAAAACTGCCTGTTGTTTGCTCCCGGCAATTATGATGCGCTTGCCGGGCAGATAGAGCGTCTGGCATATGACAGGGCTTTATATGCGCGATTGTCTGCGGCGGGTAAAAAGACGGTACGTGAACGATATACCCTCGCACACATGCTCGACGCCGTAGAAGATGATTTGAAGCATATTATTCTTCACCACTCTGCTCCGGCGACGTTATGAAAGTCGGCATTTTCTATCCATTCAAAGAGGTCATAACCGGCGGCGGGGAGAAATACCTTTTTACTATCGCCGAGTGTTTAAGCCTGGAGCACCAGGTACACCTCCTGTCTCATACCCCCTTTGACTACAAACGCATTGCAGGACGGTTGAATGTCAATCTCGAGCGGGTCCATGTCTCGGTAGTCCCGTACGGGAAGACAACGAGAATTCTATCCGGACTTTTTAAGAAAGAATATGACCTTTTCGTTACCATGGGCAATCATATCTACCCGTATATGTTCCCCCTGGGCCGGAGAAACATACTGCATATTCAGTTTCCTTTCCTCGATAGGTTTGAGCGCTGCCCCGTGGTAAACCTACCCTCCCGGCTGCTCTCTTTTATCATGCTGCAATCCTATGACCGGATAGTCTGCAACAGCTCCTTCACCCGCAGGTGGATCAAGAAACGGTGCGAAAAAAAATTGCCCATAGATGTCCTCTACCCACCCTGCGATGTTGAGCAGTTTGCCCCGGGGAAGAAGGAAAACATCATCCTTTCCGTGGGCAGATATTTTGTGGGCTGGCACAATAAAAAACAGCTCGAGATGGTACGCATGTTTAATAAATTGGTTGACGGCGGCCTTAGGGGTTGGGAATACCACCAGGCAGGGTCAACCCTGCCCGGTCGGCCGGATCAGGATTACCTGAAAAAGGTGCGGGATGAAGCAGAAGGATATCCCATTCACATTCACACCGACGTATCCTTCGAGGAAATGAAGTCGCTCTATGCGCGCAGCAAGATTTACTGGCATGCAACCGGCCTGGCTGAAGACGAGCTGCGCTATCCGGAGCGAATGGAACATTTCGGCATGAGCACGGTTGAGGCAATGGCCGCCGGCTGCGTCCCGGTGGTAATCAACCGGGGCGGCCAGCCGGAAATCGTAACCCATGGGGTAAACGGCTTGCTGTGGGACACGGAAGAACAGATGCTGGCATGCACGCGGAATGTGATGGAAGACGAGGCCTACCGGCAGAAGCTGTCGCTCGAGGCCACAAAGCGCGCGGGCGCTTTCTCAAAGAAGCATTTTGAAAGGAATGTGTTAGACATGCTTTCTCGATGGGATGTGTAGTTTACTTCCTCGGTTTTGGTAATCTATTTTTTTCGGTATACTTATACACCGCGCAGTTCAAATCCCAGAACAGGGGTTCAAACATTGTACGGCGGCCCTGCACCCATTCTCCTTCGATACCGAATGGCTTCTGCAAAAAGACATGGTCCACCTTCTGTCTCTTTAAGTTGTGCAGCCAAATCGAAAGATCATCGCCTTCCAACAGGCCCCGGTGAAGCCAGACCGGCACATCCCATTTATACTTTGCCGACACATAGGTAACATCATTTTGCAGCCACCGTCCCATTAAAGGATAGAAAAACCATTTTGTCCCCGGAGGCTCCCATGTTGAAGCCAGGGCAATGGTCTTTTCTTCTCCGCGCTTGTCCACGAATTCCCATCCATCGATAAACTCCCGCGGGAAATCATGATAATCGGTTTGTGAGCGGTAATAAAAATACCGTGTTTCATCCCGGTAAGTTTGGAAGAGATACAGTCCCGCGACAACCAGGACAAAGGTCATGATGTAAGCAACAAAGCGTTTTCGATACCCGGCAGCTACCCCGGAGCTAAGTAAAGGAATTGTTCCCTGCGGATTCGATGTCTTCGTCTTTTCAGACACGATTATCCAAACGATAAGCGCGAGAAAAACCAGCAGCGCCGCATAGGGGTACAGCAGCGCTATTTCATAGCATTGCCTTTTGTAAATGTAAATAAGATCCCATCCCACCAATGCCGCGAAGACCAATGCAAAACTCTTAAGCTGCTTAATAATTGTCTTTAGAACAACAACCCCCTGAATGGCAAAAAGCGCAATATAAGGAGAAAAATAGCGTGTATCGATCGTAAATCCGCTCCCACTCCCTCCGATGTCATCAACGCCAGTGGCGTAAAAGATGATGATCGGGATAAGCCAGGTGAAGAACAGCGTATACCAGCACGGTTTGGGAACAAGCGGTGGCCTGATAAAAAGCGCAAGAAGAGCGAGGAGTAAAAGAGGAACAAATTTAGGCCCCGCAGCCAGGTATGCCTGGCAGAATTTTTTATACTCCTGCATCCAGATGTTTTCCCTGGTTTCTCTCGCATTGTGGTAATCAGTTAATCCGAGACTCCAGGTTAACTCCTTGACATCCGTGCCCCTGCCCTCAAGCATTCCATTGAACGTGATTAGGGGAAAAGGGTACAACGGATTCCTGGCCTCAATCGTATTGACTATATACTGTCTTCCCCCCAGCAGGGCAAAAATGAGCAGACCTGAGAGGATCACCCCCGTTTTTTTGAAGAAGCCCGTATAGCCGGTCAGCAGTACCGTCTTTATGGCAATGATGATGACGATAATGCCGGCAACGGGAATGATGCTGTACTTGATTCCGATCAAAATACCTGCGGAGGCGAGCGCCAGGAAGCCATCGCCGAGATTGCCCCTGGATAGATATCGGAGGGTGAACAAGACCGAGGCCACGCAAAAAGCAAATGCCGCGTTGTCCACATATTGCGTGGTAATTTGGGCATAGATCACCGATGCAAAACAGATCAGCGCGGGCACGAAGCTTGCCTCCCCGCGCTTGAGCCCCAGCTCCCTGGCAATGGCATAACAGGCAACGCCGCCAAGCAGGGTGATGGGGAAATTCATGGTGTTGACCAACAGATCGGTATGAAAGGGCAGGATCAGCCAGGCGGCAAAAAGCTCCCCGTTAATGGGGAAATAGGCATTTTGCATCTGGTAGGGGGCCTGTAATGTACAAAGGGTCCCCTTTTTTATCCACAGGGCGGCTGAGGTGAGGTGATAGGTAAGGCTGTCCCATGAGAGAGGAGGCATGAGCAATGCCTTTATTATGGAAAGCAGGACCACCAGGCCGCAGATCACGATGAGGGCAGCCCACCGGGAAGCGAGTCCGTCACGAATCCATTGCCGTACCGGTTCGGCATCAGCACGCAGGTTGCTGCGATCTCCCCACAGCAAATGGCATGACAGGGCAACCAGAAGACACGCGACGGTAACACCGGTCTTGCTGATCGCGTGGATCGGGGAGAGCGCCTGAAGCAGTACAATAATAAAGCCGTAGTACAGCACCCCGATGCCAACCAGCCGCGCCGCATCCGGCAAGCCGGAGAAATACCGCCTCGCCAGGAGATGGCAGGCATAGAGCAGCGACAGATTGGTGGCAAAAAAGACTGCACAGCCTATGAGTGTGTTGAGAAGCATGTATTAACCGGTAGTTTAGTTGACGGTCTACAGTTTACAGTCCACAGCCCAACCATGCCAAACATGTGCGTATGGCAATACGCCCCTACCCTGCCGATTCGGCCCCGCTGTCATTTCGAAAGTTGCGGTGCAACTGAGAAATCTTACAAGATTTCTCCCTTCGGTCGCAATGACAAACCGTGTTATAAAAAAGGGCATGGAGGGCCATGCTCTGATGGTCGATAGTCATCAGTCCACGGTCCACAGCAGAATAAAAGCAAATGCAACCGTATGGTCATTCTGCGGCTTGACCGCAGAATCCGGTATCATTATTTAATGGATCCTGCGATCAAGTCGCAGGATGACGAACCATTTGCATCCTGTCTCTACCAAACATGGGCGTATGGCCATACGCCCCTACCCTGCCGATTCGGCCCCGCTGTCATTTCGAAAGTTGCGGTGCAACTGAGAAATCTTACAAGATTTCTCCCTTCGGTCGAAATGACAATCTATACTACAAGCCGGCAGGGGCCGGCCCCTACGATTCAATGTTTCTCTTCGTGATCTTCGTGTTTCTTCTTCGTGATCTTCGTGGTAAAAAAAACAGGGTTCAGGGTTTAGGGTACAGGGTCAAAGCGGTCGACGGTCCACAGTCCATGGTCGACAGTTTATAGTTTTCAGTTGACAGTTTGCAGAGAGCTGCGCCCCTGAACCTGGATCCTGCGATCGAGTCGCAGGATGACAAACTCTGCGTTTTCATTTCGAAGTTGCGTTGCGACTGAGAAATCGGTCTGCAGGGGCAACCACAGGGGGTTGCCCCTACGTTTATACGTTTTTCTTCGTGATCTTCGTGGTAAAAAAAACAGGGTTCAGGGTTTAGGGTACAGGGTCAAAGCGGTCGACGGTCCACAGTCCATGGTCGACAGTTTATAGTTTTCAGTTGACAGTTTGCAGAGAGCTGCGCCCCTGAACCTGGATCCTGCGATCGAGTCGCAGGATGACAAACTCTGCGTTTTCATTTCGAAGTTGCGTTGCGACTGAGAAATCGGTCTGCAGGGGCAACCACAGGGGGTTGCCCCTACGTTTATACGTTTTTCTTCGTGATCTCCCTCTTTTTCTTCGTGATCTTCGTGGTAAAAAAAACAGGGTGCAGGGGTCAGGGTACAGGGTCAAAGCGGTCGACGGTCCACAGTCCATGGATGACAGCTGTCAGGCGTCAGTTAGTGTTACAAAGTTGGAGTACTTGAGTATTGGTTTCCAGGCTGTCGACCGTGGACTGACAACTGTGGACCGCTCTAGCCTGAATCATGTATCGTGCATCATGCATCATTCTTCTTTCTTCGTGGTTTGCTTATACATCACTTCCCCTTTCCGCCGCGCACCGGCCACAGATAGCCCACACAGGTGGTGGTATTGCTTCCGAGAAGCCTGCAGTAGGCGGAAACCATCCAGGAAAGCCGGGTAGTCCAAAAATAGGTGGGCCATTGATAATACGAGTCAAAATTCATCCATTGCACATTCTCAAAAGGATGTCCCTCAGCCGGAAAGTATTTCTTATCTCCGGTATAATCGGTATAATCCTTGAGGCTGCGCAGCTCTTCCAAAGTAGGCAACCGCCAGTCCGTATAGCCACAATTGCTGAGATTCCCCTTGTTCATTTCCTCTATGTATGAGAGCGCGTCATAAAAGTACAGCGCTTCCGCCGGAAGATCGGCATCTTTCGTCCACATAAGACCGGTTCCCACATCTGTGACCGTCCCGTCGCCATGATCGATGAACCTGATGCGCTTCGGTTCTTGCTTCGCCTTTTCTTCTTTGAAAGATTTACTTCCTGAATCCTCGACGATTGCAGTTTCTTCTTTTCCCTCTTCTTGTACTTCAAGCGGCATTTCTTCCCGCAGTTTTTCATTGAGCTCGTCCGGCGGCTTTGATCGTGGAGCTTCTTCGTCGGATGCGACGCTTTGAGACTTGCTTCCATTTTCCGTCGACCCGATTGCGTCCGCCGGACAATCCTTTCGCCCTACATCCGATTGCAGGATTTTTTTATCCTGAGCGTCAACCACTCCGTCATTATTCAGATCAGACTTGCAGGGGGTTGTACGACAATCTTTTCTACCCATCTCCGCGCGCATGATGGCAATGTCCAGCCCATCAACTATCCCATCTCTGGTTATATCCCCTGTGCAGACAGCCATGAGGAGATGCGGCGCGCAGAGCAGTATCATCAGCACCATTGCCGGTACCATCAATCTCCTTGCCGTTTCTTTGCATGTGCACATAAGTGGCAACACAATCATCAGATTCTTAAGGGCTCAAATCTGAGAGCTTGCCGGCCTTGGGTTGGTTTACCAGCCGCCGCCCGATTCTTCTCTCAGCAATATTTATAACCGGTAGGAGCGGCTTTAAGCAGCGAATGCATCGCGCCTGAAGGCGCTCCTACCGAAATTTCAAACATCTTTGGCTCGATTTAGCTTCATGCTACTGCAGGTAGCCGAGGCCCTTGAGCATTTCCTTCTCCTCAGGAGACAGCTCGACCGTACTGATGCCGGCGGGATATCGCTTGGCCGTATCCATCCAGTGCAGCAATCGATCATGTAATCTGCGATGCTCCTCCGGCATCTCTCCCGCACGGTCATGGAGCTCCATCGGATCGGACATGAGATTATAGAGCTGCCCGCTTTTGTCACTGCCGTCATAGATATACTTCCAGGGAGGCGCAACAATGGCCTTCAGACGTGTCCTGGTATCCAATTCCGCATAGCTATAATTCACATCGGCTCCGGTAAACGTATTCTTAAGCCAGGAAAACAGGCTGCTCCTCGGACGGAATGATGTGCCCAGGGCCGTTGCCGGAACGGCAAGGCCGGACAGTTCTAACAGAGCGGGCATCACGTCGATAAGGCTTATGGGCTGTTGTACGACGGTTTGCTTTGACTTGTCGGGAAGCTTCACCACAAGCGGAACGTGGAGTGAAGGTTGATAGAGATTATTGCCGTGACCGGTTTCACCATGCTCCAGAAATTCCTCCCCGTGGTCCGAGGTAATAAAGACCAGCGTGTTCCGGTACAGGTTGAAGCGCTCCATGAGCTCGCCGACATGGGCATCAACATAATTGATCTCGCTGTCATAAAGGGCAATGAGATGCTTGAGGAGGTTGGGATCATTTTGAACATCCTTTACCAGGGTTTTAAGACCCCACCACGATTGGGGCGGCATGTTCAACAGATACCTGGTCTCAGCCTCAGTAGCATAGGAAGCAATCCAGGGCTTTTGCGCCGTATAGGGATAGTGGGGGTCAATATAGTGGACCCAGAGGAAATACGTTTCAGCCTGTTTAATCTTCTCTTCCCAGGCGTACACCGCTTTGTTTACCGAGTTCGCATCCTGGAATTCAAGGCAGGTAAAGTAATCAAAGCCCCGGTCAAAATGAAATTTTTCACTCAGGTGCGGATTCGACGAAACGCCGAAGGTGACATAGCCCTGCGCCTGAAACACCTCTGCCAGGGTGGTAAGATCCGGAGAAAAAACCTCCTGCACATTGAGCATGTTATCCTTGGTATAACCGATGCCGTGGACAACACCATGATTGATGGGATAGACCGAGGTAAAGAGCGACGCCATGGAGGGGGCGGTCCATGAGGACGGGGCAAACACGGTGTTGCATACAATCCCGCCCTCGGCGATGGCATCGATGACGGGGGTGGTTTTGCGCGCATAGCCATAGCAGGAAAGATGATCAGCCCTCAGGGTGTCGATGGTGATGAGGACCACATTGCACTGCTTGCCGCCCGGGGCGGCAGAACAAATACCTGCCTGCATGCTCAGGAAAATCAACAAGGCAAGCGGAGAAACTAATACTTTTCTTGCACCGCAGCGTTTCATGACAACCTTTTCCACCCCCGGCTTCTGATGCCGCGCTGTTTTTCCAAGTTTGCGAATTATATCATATTACCCTTAAATAACCAAAATTAAATTAGGGATGATGGTCGACGGTCCACAGTCGACAGACCATGGTAAAATACGGTAGCCTGCTGCACAGTCATTCTGTGGCTTGACCACAGAATCCACTATTGTTGTATTAGATCCTGCGATCAAGTCGCAGGATGACAAACTCTACATTGTCATTTCGAAGGCGCGTATGCGACTGAGAAATCTGAGTGTGGGGGCAACCACAGGGGGTTGCCCCTACGATTCAATGTTTCTCTTCGTGCTCTCGTGGTGAAAAGACTAGGGAGCAGGGTTGAGGGTTGAGGGTTTAGGGTACAGGATCAAAAAACAGTTTGCATTTACCAGTTGACAGTTGTCAGCAAAGGTCAGGGGTCTGTGTCAAAAAGCAGATCCTTCGCCTCACTCAGAATCCAAACTAACTGGCTCATGTACTATTGAGTAAAGTTACATTCGCGGATGAAAGCCGCTCCTGCCGATTGAGGATCTTCATATTCACCCGCCTCAAATAATGATTGACAGGCCGGAGAAAAAACGGGAATATGCAAGTAATTATGGAAATAAAACCACGCTTACGGAGGATACGACGACGGTGAAAAAGACCATCTTAATAACCGGCGGCTGCGGATTCATCGGCTCAAATTTCATCCAGTACATGCGCGGCGCCCACCCGGACTATAAGCTCATCAACCTTGATACGCTCACCTATTCCGGCAATCTTGAAAACCTGAAGGGGCTGAAGGGCGATGCGCAGTACCTTTTTCTTCGCGGCGACATTACCGATGAGCAGCTGCTCTCCCGTCTCTTTCAGGAGTATCCGGTTGAAGCCGTCGTCCACTTCGCCGCCGAGACCCATGTCGACCGCTCCATCTTAAGCGCCCGGCCGTTCGCCCACACCAACGTGGTGGGCACCTGCGTGCTCCTTGAGGCGGCGCGGCATCACTGGACCGGACCGCTGGCCAAAGATCCCTCCTTCCGCTTTGTGCACATCTCCACCGACGAGGTGTACGGCACCCTGGGCCGAGACGGGTTGTTTACCGAAGAAAGTCCCCTGCGGCCCAATTCGCCCTATTCGGCCAGCAAGACCGGCGCGGACCTCCTGGTGCGATCCTACTTTGAGACTTACGGGCTTCCGGTGCTGATTGCCCGCCCCTCCAACAACTACGGCCCCTACCAGTACCCGGAAAAGTTCATACCGCTCATGATCACCAATCTCATGGAAGGCAGGACCATCCCGGTCTACGGCAAGGGTGAAAACATCCGCGACTGGATCTATGTCACCAACACCTGCGCCGCCATCGACTGCATGCTGCAGCAGGGCACGCCGGGAGAGGCCTACAACGTGGGCGGGGAAAGTGAAAAGTGCAATATCGACCTGGCCCGTGAGATTCTCGCGCTCTTTCACAAGGGCGATGAGTGTCTAACCTTTGTCCAGGACCGCCCCGGGCATGACTTCCGGTACGCGCTCGACAACAGCAAGATCAAGACCGCCATGGGCTGGAACCAGACCGTCTCCCTGAAGGATGGGATTGAACGCACCGTCAACTGGTACCGGGAAAACGTGTGGTGGTGGAAGCCGCTCAAGGAAAAGCTGGCGAGGGAAAGCGAAGGGTTCTGGAGTAAAAAGTAGTCCCCTCACCCCGCATAGGGGGGAAGGAGATGGCCGGGAATGTCGCGGAGCGCGGAATACCGGCTGTCCTTGGGCGACAGCAGTGGCTCGGTAACCGGCCATGTAATGCCAATGGTCTGATCATTCCACGCAACCCCCAATTCATCACCGGGCTGGTAAAAATCAGTGCATTTATAGAGCACGTCCGCGGTTTCGCTCAGAACGCAGAAGCCGTGGGCAAATCCCTCCGGCACAAAGAGCTGTCTCCCGTTTTCCGCCGAGAGATACAACCCGTCCCACTTGCCGAAGGTGGGCGAACCCCGCCGAATATCCACCGCCACATCAAAAATATCCCCGGTAACCACGTACACCAGCTTGGCCTGGGGATGGCGGAGCTGATAGTGCAGCCCGCGCAGGACGTTCCGGATTGAGTGCGAGCGGTTGTCCTGGACAAACGGCTTAACCATCCCGCCCGCCGCATACTTCTGCTGGTGATGCGTCTCCATGAAGTAACCGCGCTCATCGCTGAAGACGTCGGTCTCGATAAGGGTCAACCCGGGAAGCGCGGTGTTAATAAATCGGAGCGCCATCTTCCAAATCCTTTCGCTCATCAAGGAGCCCGAGCAGGTACTGGCCGTATTCCGTTTTGATCATGTCGGAGGCGAGCCTCTTGAGCTGGTCGCGGTCGATATATCCCTGCCGGAAGGCGATCTCCTCGATGCAGGCGGTTTTCAGCCCCTGGCGCTCCTGGATCACCCGCACAAAATCGCTGGCCTGCTGGAGTGATTCATAGGTTCCCGTATCCAGCCAGGCGAACCCCCGGCCCAGAATCTCCACCTTCAGCTGCCGGCGATTCAGATACTCCCGGTTCACATCGGTGATCTCCAGCTCGCCGCGGGGGGAAGGTTTAAGGTTCTCCGCTATGGACACCACCTGGTTGTCGTAATAATAGAGGCCGGGCACCGCGTAATTTGATTTGGGACGCGACGGCTTCTCCTCGATGCCGATGGCCGTTCCCTCCCCGTCAAATTCAACCACCCCGTAGCGCTCGGGATCGCGCACCGGGTAACCGAAGACGATTCCGCCCTGCTTGACGCTCGAGCACCTGACAAATCTCTCCGAAAGCCCATGGCCATAAAAGATGTTATCGCCGAGAATAAGGCAGACGGTGTCGCTGCCGATGAAGCGTTTGCCCAGGATGAAGGCGTGCGCCAGGCCTTCGGGGCGGAGCTGCTCCACATAGGAAAAGGAAATGCCCAGCTGGGATCCGTCATTGAACAGGGCCTTGAAGCGGGGAAGATCTTCGGGCGTGGAAATGATCAGGATTTCCCGTATGCCGGAGAGCATGAGCACCGACAGGGGATAATAGATCATCGGCTTGTCGTAGATGGGGATGAGCTGCTTGCTCACCGCGCGGGTAATGGGATAGAGCCGGCTCCCCGAACCGCCGGCCAGAATGATTCCTTTCATAAGCTACCTCTGTATGAGAAAATCGTCTCTCGTACTCTTCGGCGCCACGTTACCGGATCAATAGAACAATCCGATAATCATGCTTTGTGGACCCTTCTACCGCGTCACGGGATGATTAATGCTGCCCTGCCGACATGACAACTGCCGTGCAGCGTTATGACAAGCCCTGCATTGTCTCTTAAAAATAAGCCCGCTACGATGTCATTTCGAAGGAGTGATGCGACTGAGAAATCTTAAACGCGCATCGCCGGTGCCGTACAATGCCGGACGCTCGGCGTGCCGACTCACGCACGCGCAAGATTCATATCATCATATTGAGCATCCTTCAAGCTGATTTTCGTATGGCCGGGAGCACAATGATTCGGATTTTACTGGATATATCCGAGCGATTTGAGCATCTGGTTACTTTCAGGACTTATTTGTATGCCATCCGTGCTCAGTAAACCCGCCGGCAAGTCATTGGCGATATGTAAAGAAATGGTCTGCTCAAGTTGTGCAAACAAATCAGGATGATCATCAGCCAGGTTTTGCATTTCATTCGGATCATTGACCAGGTCAAATAATTGATTGCCGTCTTTTGAGATCATGCTGAGAATGAGTTTGTGCTGTTGATGCTGCACACTTATCAAAAAATCATCCGGTACTGGTTTGATTCGTTTATTCAGTATTCTGAAATCCCTCCACTCTGAAAAGACCGGGGTGCATTTTTGGGAAGCTGACGGCTCCAAAAGATCCCTGCCCTGAGCGCTTTCCATCGGATCAGATCCAAGAAGCGTGAGAATTGTCGGCGCAAGATCGATGGTTGAGACAATATCCTTACGCCGGACGGTTCCTGCCATGTTCGGTATGGCTATCATCATGGGCACTCTAATTACTTCCTCATACAGCCTGTGATGGTCATACAGTCCGTGCTCACCGAGGTATTCGCCATGATCCGCAACTGCCGCAACAACGGTTGAACCGCGCAGGTGTAATTTGTCCAAAGCCCCCAAAAGTTCTCCAATATACTTGTCCATTTCATACACCTCCGCCCGGTAGGCATCTTGAATATTTGACGGCGGAGGCGCCTGATTCGCCCGAATTTTATTCAGGTCTGGACGAATGATTACCGAGCGGGGTATCCCGAGTTCAGCGTAAATGTCATTTGGACAAATATAATTGAGATGGGGATCAAAGTAATGGACCCAGAGAAAAAAAGGACGGTTGCGGTTAACGAGAAGCCACCGGATAGCTGAAATAGATACCATTTTTCCCCAACCACCCAGATCATCCGAGTGAACTTGGTCGATCCGCTTAAACACATCGAATCCCTGATCAAACCCATATTGTTTATCCAGGCACTCTGTGGAAACAAAAGCCCCAGTTGCATACCCTGCTTCGCGGAGGTGTGTGGCAATGGTGCGACTCTCCGTTTTCAGCCGCTCCGGTTTTCTATGACCATTGTAAATTATGCCGTGTGCAGACGGATGCTGGGAGGTTAGAATGGAGGCGTGCGACGGAGAGGTGAATGGTGCCGTAGCATAAGCCTTTTCAAATACAACTGCATTACCTGCTAACCGATCAAGATTGGGAGAAACCGTTGAAACCTGCCCGCAACATCCCAAATAGTCAGCTCGCACCGTATCTATGGTAATAAGCACCAAATTGCGGAAATCATTTTGTCTTTCTCTTTGATAAAATAAGAATGACAATATAACTGATATAAAAATCATCGAAAAAACTATCATTATTATGACGAAGATTCGCTTACGCAACTATTTTCCCCTTCACACTATTTTAAGAAGTGAAAAACTATAAATATTTTAATAAGTACGATCGATATACCCCATAGCACATGTAGGAATAGATCACCAAGTTATTCGACAAGCCAGCGGAAGCTCCTCTGATGCTCGTATTGAGGCATAACGCAGTTCGTGCACAGTTCATTAATGGGTCGGGAGATGCCGGTTAAACTGGGTGGCAACGCTTTAATTAACTCCAGTTTAGCTGTCTCTCGTTTGTATCGCAATAATAAAGCCTGTTCATAAGGCACAATAGTTCTGCCCTTGAATTGCTTGCAAACAATGCCACTCTCGCTGTAATGAAATGTTTCACCAGGATAAACAAGACAACCATTGAGGTCGTTACAGTCATACAGAACTGACAATGCTGATGTGAACCCATACCTCCAACTTTCAAAAGGCTGAGCCCCTATGGATTCTATATAGTGCGGTAAAAACAAAAACACATTAGTTCCGGGGCGCAGATCCGGGGCCAGCTCAAATAGTTGTTGCCAAATACCTTTTTGCTCGATCCAGCTAATTTCCGAGTTGCGTTGAGCGGTAAACTGCGTTATCCCGCCGAGAACAATGAAGGGGATTGATAACACAATAAAAAGAAGCGTCGCCGAGCGGCCCTTCTGCCTCAGCAGCGTTACAACAATCGATAAGGCGGCACCAAAAAAAACGGCAGCACCGATACTTGGCAGGGCATTAGTACGACTACGCACGAATTCTAGGGAGGGAGCCACGGCTGCAATAATTGGAAGATACGCTACACCGATGGCCAACAATCCGCTCAGCGCCAGCATGCATTGCTGCCCGATCGTAGGTAGGGCCGCTGGATATTGGCAATGTGAGCCATCAGCATTCAATGGTTTGCGCTTCAGCACTAGCATAGTCATCAAAGCAATACATGTCATAACGGCGATCAGCATCAATAAGGTCCAGAGCGAGATGTGGTTACCCGTCCATCCCCTGCCATGAAAAAATCGTTGTAACCAGACTAGCCAACCTGATAGCAAGCTAATTTCATAGCCCGATATTATGCGGGAAAGCAGCACAATGGGAGACAACGCCAAGGATTCCGTGCTATGTCCGAAGGCAAAGCCCGCCTTTAATTGTCCCAACCAACGCCACAGAGAAAACAGCACTACAATAAAAGCCGGCATTAAGATAGCCAGACGACGACGTGAAGATAGACGCTTGGATAGCAGAAATAAGGCTACTGAAATTGCTGCAGTCAGACCAACGTGAGCCTCACCCGCCCCTAGAGAAATGGCCAATAGGATCAAAGCCCCCGTCCAGTACAACCAACCATTACCATGCCAGAAATATATTAATAGCAAGCAACTGGCGAGAAACAACATTGTTCGAATCTTTAGATTAGCTCCGATAATGGTCCAACTGGATGTATAGTCTGTCGGGTAAACAAGAAACAGCATGGCCACAATCAAATTAAACACACGATACTTTGGCAGCAAACGATCCAACATAATATACAGCAATACTGCATTCAAAATGGTTGCAACTATCAAGACGATACGGTATGCGGCCATATTGAGGCCAAACAATGAATACTGAAATGAAAAATTGCAGAGTAAGAAGGGCCGCAGACTATCCCATTGTGGACATTGTAAAGAGCCATTCAAAGCCATATTTAAAAATCCCCAAGCATCACCGAAAAGCATTGGTGAGAAGATATTAGTGCTGCAACCGTAAACGAGGAAGCCTAAGACTACAAGAGTAATGATGCTATAGAGATGTTTAACATAATTTGGCATAAAGACTTTTCACCATGAGGTCAGCACCCCTTGAGACCTTTGTATAACTCCTCGAAATAGTTCAAATGAAACATTCTGATACTCTTAATACATCGCTCTTTTTATGGCCAAGACTAACAAAGCTGCCATTGTGTGTCAATGGTCAGCCATGTATTGTCGGGCCCAACTTGTAGTAGAAAAATAATATAAAAAGCGGATTGTATTCTGTACTACACAGTGTTTCAGGAGCTGCAAACATACTACCACTGCAAATAAGGACGATTAAGCAGAGTCATCTTTGCCTGTCTTTGGGGTCGTTGTTTCTGAAAGCTACTTGATACAAAAGGCAGGCCGCGCTGCCTTCTCACCACACCTCATCTGTACTCAAACTCCCTGCTGCACTGATCTTATTGCCTCCCGCAAACGTACTGAAGAGCGCCTTTGATCATCGATGGTCACGCCCTGTCATACATTGCCGCGAGAGACTCGTCTCTTGTCCCAGGCTTGGCTTTTTACCAGGATTTCATTGACACCCGGTGCTGTTCAATTTATAGTTTCGACCATATGACTGAGTTCCCATGAACTCCCCTGCCGGAGCAGCATCATGCTCGCCACTTTCACAAAAACCTCTTCTCAATCAAAGGCGCACTGCTCATGAAATTTGTACCGGCTGTCGTCGCCTCATTATCAAAAAGCAAGATTGTCAAGGCCAACATACGACTGCTCATCAAGTATCAGGTGGCGATTATCGGGCTGATCACTGCCTACAGCATTCTCTTTCATTACATCATGGCGCTGGAGGGAAAGGAGCATTCCTGGCTTACCGGCTTCTATTGGTCGTTGGTGGTCATGTCAACCCTGGGCTTCGGAGACATTACCTTCACCAGCGACATCGGCCGCGCTTTTTCCATCCTGGTGCTGCTCTCGGGCGTCGTCCTGCTTCTGGTTCTTCTCCCCTTCATTTTCATTAAATTCTTCTTCGGGCCCTGGATGGATGCCCAAACCCGCAACCGCGCTCCCCGGGAGCTTCCGCCGGATACCCGCAACCATGTCATCATCACCAACTATGATCCGGTGACCTCTGCTCTCATCGAAAAGCTTACCAGCTATAAAATAAATTACGTGGTCGTCGTGGAAGAGCTGCAGCGGGCGCTTGAGCTCTATGACAACGACATCCGGGTTGCCGTTGGCAACATTGACGACCCCAAAACCTACTGGAAGCTTCGCGCGGGAAACGCGGCGATGGTGTTGGCCAGCAACAGCGACCAGATGAACACCAATATCACCCTCACCATCCGTGAGGACTTTGAAGAGCTTCCCATCGTTACCACGGCGGAGTCGCCGCATTCACCGGACATCCTGCAGCTGGCAGGCAGCTCGCTGGTATTGCAGCTCCATGATCTGCTGGGGAATTCGCTCTCCGCCTGGACCGTGGCCGGCGAGTGTAAATCCAATATTATCGGACGTTATCAGGGGTTGACCATCGCCCAGACGCCGGTCATGGGAACGCCGCTGGCCGGACAGACCATTGCCCGGAGCGGCATTCGCGAGTCCTTCGGACTGGCGGTGGTCGGCATCTGGGAAAGAGGCAGCTTCATGGTTCCCCGCCCGGACACGGTGATCGATAGCACCAGCGTGCTGGTATTGGCCGGGTCGGAAGCGGCTATAGCACAGTATGATGAAGTGTATTCCTTCTATCACATATACAATGTGGCCGGCAACCCGGTAATCATTGTGGGTGGAGGACGCGTCGGCAACGCGATTGCGGAGCGCTTCCGCAAGTCGGACATTCCCTATGTCATTATTGACAAGAAAAAAACACACGGCGACGATGGCGATCGTTATGTCTTCGGGGATGCCGCGGATATCAACACACTGGAAAAGGCACTGTTCAAGGAAGCGCCGGCCGCTCTGATTACCTCCCACGACGATGCCACCAATATTTATCTCACCAAGTACCTGAGGAGCCTGAGGCCGGATATGCAGATTTTAAGCCGGGCCAGCGAAGAGCGCAATATTTCCACCCTGCATCGCGCCGGCGCCAATTTTGTCATGTCCTACGCGTCGCTCGGGGCAAACGCCATTTTTAATTTTCTCATGAAACGCGAACCGCTGCTCCTGGCCGAAGGGTTGAATGTCTTCCACCTCAAGACGCCGGCGGAGCTGGTGGGCAAAACACTCGCCCAGTCAGGCATCCGGGAAAAAACGGGATGCACGGTGGTCGCCATCCAGCATACGGACGCCTCCTCGATCAACCCGGAGCCCGGCATGCATCTCGGCAGCGATGACGAGATTATCCTCATCGGCACCTACGATGCTGAGACCACCTTCCTCAACACCTACGCCACCTGATTCTGTAGAGCCGAGGGGACGTTGGTGCTGGGAGCAACGTGCAACCAAGCGGCCATCCTCATTTTAAAAAAACAATGCCCTGCCGGCGATCACCGGCATCAGGGTTTAACCTGAGGTTCCGCAGCACCGTCTTCATCGACCGGCACAAAATCCGGATCATTGGTCAGGAGCAGTTTATCCAGTTCTGTCCCATCCTCCCGCAGCTTGATCCTGATAGTGCGAACCCCCTCACGCAGCGCAAATCGAGCGGGATCGGCTATGTGTCGGTCTCTGCCTCTGTCCCAATGCCACTGGTTTCCTCTCACGACCTCCCATAATTTATCACTGTCATCATCGATCTGCACGAAAAATGAGTCATCCTCGGCGTTTCGCACCCGCACCCGCCCCCACAGATAATACACCCCCGGCCGGTTGATCGTCGCCGTGTATGTTGCCATTATCTTTCCTCCCGGGGTATATTCGCTTCCCGCGCCATTGGGGACGCTTATAAACGCACCTCCTGAAGCACCTTCATCTGCGGCAATCTCAAACGGGCTGACAATGCTATCCGCCTGCTCTGCTTCAAACCACAGTTTTTCAAACACGGTGGGCGCCTGATCGCACCGCCCGTCCCCATCCATATCATAGGCGCCATTACCCTCGCAAAGGTCGCAGGCATCGCCAATGCCATCATGATCGCCATCCTCCTGCCGCATGCTGCAAAATCCACCCGCTCCGCACTGATCATGATTCACGCAGGGTTCGCCGCCATGCCCCTTCGTGCATATGCCCTTCAGCGGACCATTCGGTTTATCACTACAGTTGTCCGCTTTATTATCCACGCCATCTTTATCGGTGTCCTCTTTTCCCGATGCGCTCAAATAGCCCAGGGTTTGAAGCTTTTCCATTTCTTCACTGGAAATCCGGGTAAAGGTGCCGCGGGGCGGAAACGACGTCGCTCCGGACACAAAGGATTGCAATTGCCTATTCAAATCGGCAGCCTGCAGGGGGTGCACACTCACGAGATTTTTCTGTTCGAACGGATCAGAGGCACTATTATACAAAAGGCCCGACGCAGCCCTGTAGTCATGGATGTATTTCCAGGGAGGGGCAATGACCGCCTTTAAACTGACCCTGCTCTCCAATTCCGCAAAGTGGTGGTCGGCGGACGTTCGGCCGGGGAGTATTTTGCTCAGGCGAGCCCACAATCCCCCATTTGTGAGGAGCGGCTTCCCCATGGCTTGTTCCGGGAGCTTAATGCCCAGCAAGCCTGCTATGGTGGGCATGACATCTACTATGCTCGCCTGCCGGTCAATCGACTGTGCCGCTGATGCACCCGGGAGTTTAATGATGAGGGGCACATGCAGTTCCTCGGTATGCAAAGCAATTGAATGCCCCATGCTGCCATGTTCCAAGAACTGCTCGCCATGGTCCGCGGCAATGACCAGCAGGGTGTTATGATCCAGTCCCAAGCGTTCGATCAGCGCTCCCACATGCGAGTCGACATAATTGATCTCACTGTCGTAGAGCGCTGTCACTGCGGCCAGTATTGTGGGATTCGTCTTTGCGGTTGCCACCAGTTCAGCGGCCGGCATTCTGCTGACCTTTTGGATGGCGGCAGGGCTCTCGGAAGAATAGCGCGAAATCCACGGGGCCTGGGGAAAATAGGGGCTATGGGGGTCTATGTAATGCACCCACAGGAAAAACTTGTCCGACTTTCTGATGGCATCTTCCCATGCGTATACCAGCTTATTGATGGTATCCGCGGACTGCCAGTTTACATAGGTGAAGTGATCAAACCCTCTGGCGAATCCCAATTCCGCGGTCAGGGTGTGATTGGACGATATGCCAAAGGTGGTGTAGCCGTCTTCCTTCAGGATTTCCGGCAGGGTGCGCAGCTTTTCCGAAAAGACTTCCTGGTAAAAGCCTCGCACCTTCTGAAATTCAAGGCCGTGAACCACGCCGTGGTTGATGGGATAGGTGGCGGTAAAAAGAGAAACCATGGAGGGAGCCGTCCCGGATGAGGGAGCGACCACGTTTTTAAAGAGGATTCCCTGGCGGGCAATGGCGTCAATGCGGGGCGAGGTCTCCCGTTCATAGCCATAGCAGGAGAGGTGATCCGCCCGCAGCGTGTCGATGGTGATCAGGACAACATTACACGTGCCTCCCAGGCCGTCCGAAGACTGGCAGCCGTAAAGACAGAAAAAGAAAATGGCCGCGGTTACAAGCCATTTCTCTTCGGTTGCATCTTCATTCAAATTGTCTCCCGCAAAACCATGGATTGAGTAATTACCTTCTTCTAAAACCTCCGAAGCCGCCCCTGAAACCATGACTCGGTCTTGACCGGTGAAATGAGGATCGAAAATTGTTGGCTCTTTCTCTTCTCACTTCAGCCCGGTGCTGCCGGGCATGGCGGGCATTGCTGATCCGCTGCTCACGCGCCTCTCTTCTCGACTTCCTGAAATTCGCAATTCTCTCGCCAACCTGATGAGGCTTTCTCCAAACAAACCAGTGTCTTTTATGCTTTGGGTGACGATGCCGCCACAAATAATAGGGATAATGGCGCCGGTCAGGCGGGTAATAATAGTCATGATCGAAGGCACCGTAATACCATACATCATACGGATAGACACCGTACCAGGGATCAATGGAGTTCAGGCAGGTGTAGGGATAATACAGACATTCGTCGGAATATGAATATGCATCCTCGCCGGTGCTCAACATCGATGTTGACGCACAGCCCACAGCGAACAACAGCAGAATGCATGGCGCAAATAGCCTTCTCATCAGGACCACCTCGTTTCATTTAGACTATAGCACAAAAAATCTTCAAAGAAAAGCACATAGCAATGAATTGTAGCGAAAGTGATGATATACTTCAGGCATGCGGTAAGCGGCGGAGGGAACGGAATGCTTGTACTGGCACCTAACATTATTGCGGCGATGGAACAGCATGCCCGGGAAGAGTATCCACGGGAGTGCTGCGGCATGCTGGCGGGGCAGGAAAATGTTATCACACTGATTTTCAAAACAAAAAACATCGAGCCGGGTGAGGACACCTATGCGATCGACCCGATTGAACAGCTGCAGGCGCTCGAGGAGATTGACCGCCTGTCCCTGAAACTCCTTGGAGTGTACCACTCGCACCCCCATCATCCCTGCCACCCTTCCGCCCTTGATATAAGCCGGGCATTCTACCCGGACACGGCATATTTTATCATTTCCCTGTTGGATTTTAATCAGCCTCAGATAAAGGCATTCATTATCAGGGAAGGCAGGGTGGTGGAAGAAGAGTCTGGAGTGCGCTGACGATCAGCAGAGATGTTCGTTAGATCGTGCCCTGTGCGGAGAAACAAGATTCTTCGGGTTGCGCCTCAGAATGACAAGGCGGCGAGGTGCGTTGGCATGATGAAAGGTGCGTTTGTCACCCTGAGTGAATCGAGGGATCCGGTTTATGAAGGCTGCTGGCGTCGCCTCTCATCACCTCATGCATAAACCTCCGGGCAATAAACTGCGGCAGGAGGGGAACATGAGGAACGTCGGCGCTGGAAGCGTCGGTCTCGGCAATGACCACCAGGCATTCCTCCCGGTGCCGGTCCAAGCATTCTTCAAGGTCATGCACGGTCTGGACGGCGCTTACCCGGCCAATCCCCGCGGCGCGGGCAAGTTGGGCAAGGTCGGTCCCGCCTGCGGTTGGAGAAGGCTGATGGCCGGTGCTCCCGTAGCCTTTATTGTCGACAACCACCAGGCAATAATTTTTCGGCGCGCGCCTGGCTATGGTCGCAAGCGATCCCAGGTTCATGAGCAGGGCGCCGTCGCCGTCGATCACATACACCCGCTTTTTCTGCGCCAGCGCCAGCCCCAGGCCGATGGAGCTCGCCATCCCCATGGAGCCAAGCATGTAAAAGTGGGAGGGTTTATCCGACAGCGCGCACAGCTCCCGGCTCGGCAGTCCCAGGGTACAGACAATCAGCCCCTTGCGCGCCGCAACCGCTTCGACAACCTCAATTCGCTTCATCCCAGAGCGTCCTCATGAGTATGACCGCGGTAACCCGGTTATTGTTCAGCGCCTTATGAATCATCCTTCTCATCTTGATCAAGTCATCCCGTTTTTTTATCCTGACGTAATCGATGCGCGCGGCCTTCAGCAGGTTAAGCAGCGCCTTGCCCATGGGCATCTGGGCAAGCACTTTTTCCCCCTTCCCGCCCCGCTGGCTCATGATAATCGGCAGCGGCAGACCATAGAGCCTGGACAGGGAGAGGAGGGCGTTGATCGAGTTGCCCAGCCCCGAGTTTTGCATGAGCAGGGCAGGCTTCCGGCCGCCCAGTGACGCGCCGGCGGCAACCCCCACCCCCTCTTCCTCCCGGGTGACGGGCACGTGAAGCAGGGAACGCTGCTCAATCCTCCTGAGCACGCCTGCCAGCATGTTGCAGGGCACACTGCAGACAAAATCAATGCCCTCCGCCTGCATGCAGTCCACAATCGCGGCATCAATAGGGGAAGTCATGTCTTTATTTTACAAAGGGTTAGGAAACACAGCCGGTTTCTTTTTTTAAACAAATTTTCTAAATACTTCATTCCCCTCACCCCATCCCTCTCCCACAAAGGGGAGAGGGGTTCCTTGATTCTCACTTCCTTTGAGGACATCGAGAGAAGGGGATTCCCTCGCCCCACCGGGGGAGAGGTTTACCCGCCTCTGGCGGCGCCGAAGGCGACCAGGGGTTAGGGTGAGGGGGGGTCATCAATCTGTTTTTGCATCACTGTTCCATGTCGAAGTCAATCTGCCGTTATATCGATTGGTACAGCACACTCAATTTCATCACCCTGCCCTGCTCGTATACCGGAACCGCATCATACCGGTCAATCGCGCAGACAAACTTCACATCCGCACTGTAGCCGATGCTGATAAGATGCTGTGCCGCGGGTGACTGAAGGATCATCTGCCGGATTAGGCTGTTGCCCACTTTCACCCCCTTCACCTTGAGCAGCAGCGCCATGGCCACCCCCAGGTCTTCCACCATGCCGTGGGGTCCGCCCACGGCCACAATGTTCACATCCGCATCCGCCATGACCTTGCTGACCGCCGTCAGGTTGAGGCTCGAGCATATGACGGCCCTGCGGCATGCAGCCAGCACGCGGGTCAGGTTGCTGGTGGTCAGGGCCATTTTGCCGATGGCCCGTTTTCTCACAGCGCGCAGCAATTCCACCGGGGAATTCCCCAGGTCAAATCCCGGCACCATAAGGCACTGCCGCTCCCCGGCCACAATATAGTGTTGCTTGCGCAGCGCCAGCGCCTCGGCCACAGCGGAAACCGCGCGAATTTCCCTGATACCGTGGGAGAGCGCCGTCACCATGGTGCTCGACGCCCGCAATACATCGATGACCACGCACTGCTCAGCGGGTTTTGTTCCCTGCGCCCCCTTGAACCCGGAACTGATTCTACACCTGCCCAAGCGTATCCCCCCTCAGTCCCCTACGCAACGTTTCCAGGGGTATGACGTCATCCGGCCGGATATTCCCGAGATTGGCATTGCCGCCAAGCGTCAGGATGAGATGGGTCTGCTGGCTTTTTTCCGGGGCCTCGAAAATAATAGTGTCCGGGCCGATTGCGTCAACCAGCGATGTCACCATATCCCCCTTCACATTACCTCGGTCATCGTATATCCCCAGGCCCTTTCCACCCTCCCGTGCCTCAATGATTATTTTGGATGCCCCGGCCGCCATATCGCAGGTTGCCTCCTTGATTCTCTCTTCCATTGACAGGCGGGCGTCTTCACGCGGATCCTTTCTCCCAATTTCAGACACAACCTCGAAACCCCGCGACCTGGCATCCGCAATCAGCTTCTGTTTCGCTTCCCCGCCGATGGGAACAACGCCGTTTGACACCTCGATCACATTCAATCCGATCCTGTGCGCTGATTCGAAGAACTCTCTCGTCTTACCCTGCTGATAGGCAATTTCCAAAAACGTGCCGCCGTTGCATACCGAAATGGCGCTGCCGGTGAAGAGCGCTATCTTCTTCTTGATCACTGCTTCCGGGATTAACCGGGCGGTCCCCCACCCCAGCTTGACCAGGTCAATGTATTCCGCAGCCTGTTCCACCATGTCCATTGCGGCATAATAGCCCAATCCCTTGTCAAGTACGCTGGTTATCCCCCGCACCCGGGGCTTCTCCTCCCTCGGGGGAATGGTGATCATTGCAAATGGTTTCATGAAGCATCCTTTTTTACACAAACGCGCGTAATAAGTTCACGGTGCGACGCTCTCCAGGTCACACTGTGGCATATGGCCTTTATTTGTATATGATTATTCAGCGCTTTTCAACTGATAAGTACGGCGGGGGGAACGATAGTACTGGAGTAGCGAAAAGATGGCGTGATGGAGTCCTGGTGCGCAAGTCACTGTCTTCTGCCTCCTGAACACAGGATGCAATGCTGATTGCAGGATGCTGGATACTGTTTTTTCCTGACCCCTGTACCCTGGCCCCTGACCCCTAATTCCTGATGCTGTACATGCAGCCGCAGTAGGTCTGGCGGTAAAAGTTATAGTGCCTGCTCAGCTCGCAGCTCTTCTTGAAACCGTCGTGCTTTTTAAAGTCGGCTTCATAAAAAATCCGGTCGTACTGCTTCCCGGCCTCCCGTCCGATGCGGTTGACAATGAGGGCCTTTTTGTGCGGGCTGACGGTCAGGGTGGTGGCAAAATGTTCCATGGCATAAGCCTGCGCGGCCTGCGCCGTTTTCTCAAGCCGGAAGCGATAGCATAGTTCACACCGCGCTCCGCCCTCCGGTTGATCTTCCATACCCTTCATCGCGGCAAACCACCGCTTCGTATCGTACTCCCCCGTCACCAGGTCAATGGCGTGTGCACTGCAGTAGCGCTCCACTTCCGCCAGGCGGCGATCATATTCCTCCTGCGGATGAATGTTGGGATTGTAGTAAAAGGCGGTCAGGTCGAACTCCTGCTGCAGCTGTTCGATGACGTGCGGGGCGCACGGCGCGCAGCAGACATGGAGGAGGAGTTGTTTGCGAGTGTCAGGAGTCATACTGGATGCTGGATGCTGGATGCTAGATACTGGATACATTCGCGGCTTGAAGCCGCTCCTACCGGCTTATGCTGGATACGAGAGGGAGTTTTCTAACCTGCAACCTATGTCCTGCACCCTGCACCCTAGCCTTTTCACCACGAAGTGCACGAAGAAAAGTCACGAAGATCACGAAGAGAAACATTGAATAGTAGGGACCGGCCCCTTCGGTGCCTGCCCCTACCGGCCAATTTCTCAGTCGCACCGCAACTTTCGAAATGACAACGCAGTGTTTGTCATTCTGCGACTCGATCGCAGGATCCAAGTTCAGGGGTGCAGATCCCTATAAACTGTCAACTGAAAACTGCAAACTATCATCTGTCGACCATGGACTGTGGACCGTCGACCGCTTTTTTCCTGCACCCTGCAACCCTCTCTACTGCCCATACCTGAATATGTTCCTCCCCGCCAGAATCGAAGGAACATGCCATCCGTAGGCAAGGGAAATTTCCGTGTGCGCGGCAAACCCGCAGCGCGCGCACTGGATCTCACCCCGCCCTTTCACGTAGCATCCGAGATTAATGGTTCCGTCAGGATCCACATTGGCAAGCATCCAATCCCGGCAGCGCCAGGAATTATGCTTCAAGGCATCGAGTGCCCGGTAGGAATCAGCGATCGGATATCCTTCCCTCTTCAGCTCAATCAGGCGATTGAGCACGTTTCTTCTTTCTTCCCACGAGAGGGTAAGGGCATTGTCATTGTCGTATGGGTAATGGAACTGGATGGTAATGCCCTTGATCTTGCCCTTGAGAAATTGTACCAGATCCGGAATCTCCGCGGCATTCATGCGGTTAATGGTAATATTGGCAAACACATTGGGATGGCAGGATTTGCCGACATGTTCCATCACCGCATCAAAACTGTTGTCCCGTATCCGGTTATGGGTATCGCGCAGGCCATCGATGCTTACCCAGATGGTATTGGCATCAACCTGGAGCGGAAAGGTGCCGTTGGTTGTAACGCCCACGCTGAGAAACAGCTTCCGCGCCTCATCCACGACATCATGAATGCCGCGTTCCCCATCCTTCCAGAGCAACGGCTCGCCTCCTTCAAGGATGAGAATCCTCACACCCCTGCGGGCCAGTTCCAGCAGCCGCGCCTTTACCTGGTCGAAGGTAAGGGGCGGAACGGCGGGGCGCTTCCAAAAAGGGCAATGAATGCAGTGCAGATTGCACCGGCCGGTTATTTTAAACCCTGCCAGGATGGGCCTTTTCTTTTGAAGAAACGCGCATTGCAGGTAATAGGCAAAAAAATCCAGGTACCAGGGCACTTTCATGGTGTATGTTCCGGGCAATAAGAATGGGCAATTCTTTGTAGCAATTTTCTAAACCGCCTGCAAGCGGATTCATAGATCCCGGATACACGCCGCAATTGCCCGAGGGGGAAGGAAAACTGCCAGGCCCCTAAAAAGGGGAGAGAAGGAAGATAGTAAACCTATCAACCTTCTCTCGATAAGAAAGGAGAGGCGTTAAGCCGATAAAGATTATAGCAATAAACATATTAAAATGCAAGAAAAAAATCAAATAAACATATATTTTAAAAAATTATTGATGAAATGGTACTTATCAATATGTATAATATTGAAAATGTTAAACAAATTGAGCACATAAAGAGAATCATATGTTGCACATCGATCAACCATATAATTGAAAACACATCCTATTCATGATAGAAGTTAAGTATAGCAGCCGAACAACCGATGGTATAAGAGCAATTGTAGCGCGGGTTTTAATTTGTCTCCCGTAAGCAAAAATTTCTAGACATCGGAACGTAAATTTTGTATTATTTACAACCTCAGCGGGAATAACTCAGCGGTAGAGTGCAACCTTGCCAAGGTTGAGGTCGCGGGTTCAAATCCCGTTTCCCGCTCCAATAATGGCGGCATACCCAAGTGGCTAAGGGAGAGGTCTGCAAAACCTTTATGCTCCGGTTCGAGTCCGGATGCCGCCTCCAGAAACAACAGAAGCCCGATAGCATCGGGCTTCTTCTTTTCTGAAACATCTCAGGCTGTGAGGTACGCCTCACCATAGCGTGACCACTTCAATCACTGACCGACGCAGGGGTACCTCCCGGCGGGGTGTTGCGTGCGTCACGATAACCCTTCATTTTGCCGGTGCCGCCGGTGCTCGTAATCCCTTGTTTTGGCCCGGCATGCACATATCTCATTTCCTTGAAATATAGTTCCGGGTTTTCGGCAATCTCCCTGGCGGCAAGAAACTCTGCATAGAAATTCCTGCTGGCAAACCTGAAGGTTCTCTCCTGGTGGTTATCAAGGATGTACTCAAAATCATTGGTGTTATGCGCTTCGGTGGCCCGCACCATGCCGTTGGTGCCGTAATTATAGGCAATGAGCGCAAGCGGCCAGCTCTGCAGCTTTTCATAGTTGTCCCGCAGCAGCCGGGCCGCGGCCCGGGTTGACAGCAGCGGATCTTTCCGTTGATCAACACGTCGGTTGATGGTCAGGTACTTTTTCCCGGTGGAGGAAAGGAACTGCCACATCCCCACCGCCCCCGCCTTTGAGCGGGCCTGGCAGTTGAAAGAACTTTCCACGTGCGGCAGATACGCCAGGTCCTCCGGGACGCCTTCCTGCCTGAGGATTTTCTTCATCGCCGGCAGATAGGCCGCGGAGCGCTTGAGACCGGCGAGGAATTTTTCCCGCTGACCCCGCTGGAACCGGACCCGTTGCGACGCCGCGCGGTAGGTTTGGGCATCAGGGTTCATGCCCTTCCAGCATGCCGCTATTTTCAGCAGCTCAGGATCCCGGCTGTCAGGATTGTTCGCCAGCCTTTCGAGCTGATACTCGTAATAATCCAGCCGGCGCCTCATCTCCTTCTTACGGCCGGGGCTTGTTTCCGCCGGACTCGGGAACACTTCGTACACAACATTCAAATGTTCCCTGTCATGGATCAGCCCTTCCCCGGTGCCGACCTCCGTGTAGATCGCTTTCCAGAAATTGACGCTGGTAACCATCTTCGGCGGACAGGGAAAGTGCTCGGCCGGACCTTCCGCAGATGCAGGGAGGGGAAGCATAAGAAGGATTAAGAGTATTGCGTTGAGGATACGATAGTTATTGAACATAAAATCCCGGTGCGGCATTATGATGCATTTTGCGCCTCTTAATTCCTATCGAACCCGCGGGCGAGAACTTTAGATAAATTATGGGCATTTCGGACTTTGGAATGCGCATTGGGAATGGAACCAATCCCTCCGATCCATCCCCATTTCGAAGGAGCAAAGCGACTGAAAAATGGGCTTGTTGGGGCAGGCTCCTGTGCCTGCCCGGACATCATGGGACAACCACAGGTGGTTGTCCCCGATTTTTTCTTCGTGTCCTTCGTGATTTTTTCTTCGTGGGCTTCGTGGTTCAAAAACAGGGAGAAAGGTGCGGGTTCAGACGCCCCCTTCGGACCCCGGTCCCCTGTCCTATAAAAACTCCCTGCAGGTCGCGGCCACCTCCTCCGGCAGCGTATCAATCACCCAAATATCATAGAAGCGCTCGAAGGGACCGCTGTCATTGGTGTAGACATTCCGCGGATAGGGCCGGGAAACGATTTTAAAGTGCAGGGTGAAATAAGGCAGCGGTTCATCCAGCGCCGAAGAAAATGACACCAGGTTAAAGCTTCCCACTCCCATGGATTTATAACATTTCAGCATTCGACTGAAGCAGACCGCAAGAGAGTGCACCCGGGCATCATCAAGGCTCCCGAACGCGCTTACCCCCGGCACAATGAAGGTCACCTCTCTGAACCCCCTTGGCGCAAAGCTCGCTATAAGCCGGATATCGCCGATCGTCCCTATATGGCGTTCGCCGGCGCGCTGTTCCCCTTCCATGAGATCATCCCAGTAGGTTGTCCCTGTTGCTTTATAATACCCCTTCGCCCGGTCCAGGATCAGCGCCAGCTCCGGGACGGGTTCCCGCTCAACCATGAGCTGCACATGCGGGTGTATGATGCTGCCTGCGGATGGGGGAAAATAATTCCAGATGTATACCGGAAAGCGCGCCGCATGATCATAGGCATGTACGGAGCGAAAATAATCCCTTCCTCCCCTGAGACTGGCGGCAATAAGCCCTTCGTCAAACTGATCCAGGTCGAGAAAGTGTTGGGATGACAAGGTTGCCACGGCGTGGTGCTGGGAAAAGGGGTTCAGGTTGGGGAAAATAAAACCATCCGCCGACCGGATGCGCCCCGCTTCACAGAAATCCTCCGCAAAACAGGGCGTGGCCTTGAGCAGCCGGTCCGGGCAGAAGGGGCATGCTTCTTTGGTGGCTTCCAGCCATGCCCTGCCGTCGCCTCCGGATGCGGCTGATTGCATGAGCCGACTGGACCGGGCGGGATTAATCCGGGTCTGGTGACCGGTTAAAGGATCGAAGCGGTATTCGACGCCGTTATGAATGGCTTTTTCAAATTTCACCGTCATGGTTCACGCATAAAATGAGGGCGCAGCATCGCTGCCGCGCCCATCAATGGAAAGGTCATGCACCGCAACCACCACTCTTACGCCTTGATTTCCGACGTGCACTGGGGACACCGGCTGGCCTTGATTGCTATGGCAGAAAAGCAAAACGGGCACTCCTTGGTGGTCGGCGCAGCCGGAGGCGCTTCCTGCTGCCGTCTCATCGCATTCATGCCGCGGATGAGCAAAAATATGGCAAAGGCAACAATGAGAAAGCTGATGACCGCATTAAAGAAAAGTCCGAAGTTGATGGTAACCGCCCCGGCGGCCTTTGCATCGGCCAGGCCCGCGTAGGGGGCGGCCGCCTTGGCTCCTTCCTTCAGCAGAACAAATATATTGGAAAAATCAACGCCGCCGAGGAGCAACCCGATGGGCGGCATCAGCACGTCATCAACCAAGCTCTTGATAATGGTCCCGAACGCGCCACCGATGATGATGCCCACCGCCATATCCACCACGTTCCCCTTCATCGCAAAATCCTTGAACTCCTTCATCATGCTCATCACACCCTCCTTTCATGAATGTGCTGCAGAGGCTGTACGGCTGCTCTGCCCATATCGAGTGACCTTTCAAGTGTAATCTATTCTCATCAATTGCATTTGTCAAATCAATTTAAAATTAGCATGTTATACCCTCTGGCACCGAAGCGGTCCGCCGCAATTAAGTACTGAAAATTTTATACATTTGTGATACGCTGCGTTATCAGCTGCATGATATACGGCATGAAAGCGCAACTACAGTATTACCGTACTACCAGGCACCAATGGATGCTCAATCCACACAGTATGATGTCATGGTGATCGGCGGCGGGCACGCAGGCTGTGAGGCGGCGCTGGCCGCATCCCGGATGGGCTGCAAGACGCTGCTCCTCACCATCAATCTCGACACCATCGCCCTGATGTCCTGCAACCCTGCCATCGGCGGGCTGGCCAAGGGACAACTGGTAAAGGAGATCGACGCCCTCGGAGGCGAGATGGCCAAAAACATTGATGCCACCGGGATCCAGTTCAGAAGGCTCAATACCAAGAAGGGTCCGGCGGTCGTTTCCTCGCGCGCCCAGGCTGACCGCCAGACCTATCGCCTGCGGATGAAGGCGGTGCTGGAAAACCAGGAGCGCCTGACGCTGCGGCAGGCGGTGGTCGAACAGCTGCTGGTGGACCAGGGCGAGGTACAGGGCGTCGCAACCAGCCTGGGAGAGCAGTTCACCGCCCGAACCGTCATTATTACCACGGGGACCTTTCTCAACGGCTTGATTCACATCGGCCTCAACCACTTCCCCGCCGGCCGGCTTGGTGATCCGCCGTCGGTTGGTCTGGCAAAGAACCTGCATGACCTCGGGTTCCAGGTGGGCCGTCTGAAAACCGGCACCACCCCCCGCCTCAACGGCAACAGCATTGACTTTTCCCGGACGGTCGCACAGCAGGGGGATGATCCACCCCACCCCTTTTCTTTCTCAACCCCGGCGATATGCCGGCGGCAGGTTGCCTGCTACATTACCTATACCAATGCCGAAACCCACGAGATCATCAGAAGCGGACTCGACCGCTCTCCCCTTTTCACCGGGGTCATCATGGGCACCGGGGCTCGCTATTGCCCCTCCATTGAGGACAAAATCGTACGTTTCGCCGATAAGGAACGCCACCAGATCTTTCTGGAGCCTGAAGGATACGATACGGTAGAATATTATCCCAACGGCCTGGCCACCAGCCTGCCCCTGGACATACAGTTGCGCATGCTGCGCACCATACCCGGGCTTGAACAGGTTGAGATCATGCGGCCCGGCTACGCCATTGAATACGACTACATCAACCCGCTTCAGCTCAAGCCCACCCTCGAGACCAAGCTGATCAAGGGGCTGTATCACGCGGGACAGATCAACGGCACCTCGGGCTACGAGGAAGCGGCCGCACAGGGGCTCATGGCCGGCATCAATGCCGCCCTTGCAGTACAGGGCAGGACCCCCTTCCTGCTGGACCGCTCCGACGCATACATCGGCGTGCTGATCGACGATCTGGTCACCAGGGGAACCGAGGAACCCTACCGCATGTTCACCTCGCGGGCGGAATACCGCCTCATCCTGCGGGAAGACAACGCCGATCTGCGGCTCTCGGAAAAGGGCCGTCAGCTCGGCCTGGTAACCGGGGAAGCATACCGGTGGGTGCATGCCAAACGAACCAGGATCGAGGAGGAGGTCAGGCGGCTCTCTGAAACCATGATCTATCCCCGGGAGGAGGTAAACCGGAAGATCCTGCCGCTGGGCACGTCGCCGCTGCGCAACGCGTGCTCCCTGGGCGACCTGCTCAAAAGGCCGGAGCTTACCTATCAGGACCTGCAGCGCATCGATGCAGCGCCGCATCAGGTGCCGGATGATATCGCCCGACAGGTTGAAATCCAGGTGAAATACCAGGGCTACATCGACCGGCAATTCCAGCAGGTGGCGCAATTCAAAAAGATGGAATCGATTATCATGCCGCCGGATCTCCCCTACGGCGACATGAAAGGGCTCTCCCGGGAGGTGCGGGAAAAATTACTCAAGGTGCGGCCGCACACCTTGGGGCAGACGTCGCGGATTTCCGGCATTACGCCCGCGGCGCTCTCCATCCTGATGATTTACCTGAAAAAGGCGGGGGCATTGTAGCTCATGAGTGAAAAGGAAAAAAATTATCTCGCCCTGAAAGAATGGGCACTCGCGCAGGGCATGACCCTCGTCGGCATCGCGGACCTGGCGCCTTTCAGGGAGAAGGCGGTGCAGCTTTCACCCGCCCTGCTCACCACCTTTGGCTCGGCCATCTCGCTCGCGGTGCGATTGTCGGATGCAGTGCTCGAGGATATTGACGACCGGCCGACCGAGCTGTACCTGCACCATTACCGCCAGGCCAATTTTTTCCTCGACCGGGTCGCCTTCGGACTGGCGCTGCAGATTGAGCAGCGGGGGCATAGAGCGCTTCCCATTCCCGCATCCCAGATTATCAATTGGGAGCGCCAGCAGGGTCATCTGTCGCACAAGCACGCGGCGGTCGCAGCCGGTTTGGGCTGGATCGGCAGAAACAACCTGCTGGTCAACCCCGTCCACGGCGCCCGCATCCGCCTGGCAACCGTTCTCACCTCGCTGCCCCTGCAGCATGACCGCCCCCTCGAGCGCAACTGCGGCAGCTGCCGACGGTGTGTCGCGCTCTGTCCCGCTCGCGCGATCAGGGAGCGGCCGGAGGAATTCGCCCATCGCGACTGCTACGAGCAATTGTGCCTGTTCCGGAAAAGGGACCATATCGCGCAGCACATCTGCGGCGTATGCGTCAAGGCCTGCAGCGGAGAGAGGTGCGCCTCATCCCCATGAACCGAGCATCGCCGGATCAGATGACGGAAGATCGTATCGCAAGGGCAGTGAGGACACGTTCCCTCGGCCATCCCGCTCGATACCTGCCGTCCACCGATTCCACCAACCGCATTGCACACGAGCTTGCCCGTAACGGGGCGAACGACGGCACATTGGTGCTAACCGACTTCCAGACCCGCGGGCGGGGGCGACTGGAGCGGCAGTGGCTTTCGCCGCCGGGCGAGGACCTGCTCTTTTCGCTCATCTTGCGACCTGCATTAGCGCCGGACCGGGCATTTCAGCTCACCGCCATCACCTCGCTCGCCGTTGCTCACGCCATCAGGCGGCAGGCCGGTCCGGATGCGCGCATAAAATGGCCCAATGACATTTACATCCGGGAGAAAAAAGTATCGGGCATTCTCACCGAGGTGGGCATTACCGGCGCGCAGATGGACTATGCGATCATCGGCGTCGGCATTAATGTCAACAGCGATCCCGCCCTGCACCCCGATCTACGGGACATCGCAACATCGCTGCGACGGGAGGCGGGGCAGGTTGTTGACCGGATGACATTGCTCACGGCAATTCTTGAAGCGCTGGAACAATTTTACACGAGGCTGATGGGCGGGGAGTTTGCCGCGCTCAAACTCATGTGGGACGCGCTTTCCCTGATTACCGGCAGGCAGATTACCATCACCACCGGCGATGCCCGGCACGAGTGTGTCGCCGAGGCGGTCGACGATGACGGCACACTGATTGTGCGCGACCGGAACGGCAGCGTGACCCGCTTCGTCTGCGGTGATGTGTCACTTTCGCTGCGGGAGCTGGGTTGAGGGGACAGGGGACAGGGTCAAAAACAGTTTACAGTTGACGGTTGACAGTTGTAAGTCATATCCACAGAAAAGTCCGCATGTCCCCCTAACGTGTCATTTCGAAGGCGCGGTGCGACTGAGAAATTGGCATGTAGGGGCAGGCACCGAAGGGGCCGGTCCCTACTATTCAATGTTTCTCTTCGTGTTCTTCGTGTTTTTTCTTCGTGCTTCGTGGTTAAAACAACAGGGTGCAGGGTCAAAAACAGACAATGGTCCATGGTCGACAGATGATAGTTTGCAGTTTTCAGTTGACAGTTTAGAGGGATCCGCACCCCTGAAATTGGATCCTGCGATCGAGTCGCAGGATGACAAACACTTTGGCGTCATTTCGAAAGTTGCAGTGCGACTGAAAAATCGTTCTGTGGGGGCACAGGGGAAATCCTAAGCACTAAACTCTAAATCCCAAACAAATTCAAATGACCTAAATTCCAAAAAGACAACAATCATTGTTAAGCTGTGTTTCGGACATTTGAGCTTCCAGTCGCGAATGTATCCGGCATCAAGTATCAAGCATCCAGTATCCAACACCCAGCATCCCGACCTTTACCATGACCGTCTCTAAATCCATCCCTTTGCTGCAGCCGATCGAGACAACCCTCAGTCCGGTTGAGGTCTGCGTGCTGCTTCGCCATGACCGCCATCCCTTCTTCCTCGACAGTGGCGGCGACTGCCGGCGGCTGGGCCGGTATTCCTTCCTGGGCAGTGACCCCTTCCTCATCTTTAAACACCGTCAGGGGAGAAATGAGATCATCAGCGGAGACAGCACCGACGTGATGAGCGGCAACCCGTTTGATATCCTGAAGGCCATCTTTTCAAACTATCGCGTGATCACCCCGCCCGGCCTGCCGCCTTTTGTGGGGGGCGCGGTCGGTTACTTCGCGTATGATCTGAAGCATTTCATCGAGAAGCTGCCCCCGCCGCCGGCCGGTGATGACGATATTCCCCTCTGTTTTCTCGCCTTCTATGACACCGTCATCATATTTGATCATCTCACCCACAGGACATTCATATCCTCAACCGGTTTGCCGGAAAAAACCGAACAGTACAAACGGCTGCGGGCGCACAGCCGCCTGGAAGGGCTCCGGCGCAGGCTGACTGCGGGGTCTGCATCCATTCAGTCCGACGCCCATGAGCACAACCGCCCCGCGTCGCAGGAGGTAACCTGCAATTTCCGGCGCGAGGATTATCTCAAGGCCGTCCTCACGGCAAAGGAGCATATCGCGGCAGGGGACATCTACCAGGTAAACTTATCCCAGAAATTTTCGGCCCGCGTGACTGCCTCCGCCTTCCAGATGTACCAAACGGTGCGCTCACTCAATCCGGCGCCCTTCGCCGCCTTTCTTGACTGCGGCGACGCGGCCATCATCAGCTCATCCCCCGAGCGGTTCCTGCGCATCACCGACCGGCAGGTTGAAACCCGCCCGATTAAAGGGACGCGGCCGCGCGGCCGAAACCGGGCCGAGGATGCCCGGCTCAGGGCAGAACTCCTGGCCAGCGCAAAAGACCGGGCGGAGCTGGTCATGATCGTCGACCTGGAGCGAAACGACCTGGGGCGCGTCTGCGACTACGGCTCGGTCAGCGTCCCGGCGCTCATCACCCTGGAACAGTATGCAACCGTCTTTCATCTGGTGTCCACCATCACCGGCCGGCTCAGGGAGGGGTGTGATCATCTTGATTGCATCCGGGCCGCCTTCCCCGGCGGTTCGATAACCGGCGCGCCGAAAATCAGGGCCATGGAAATCATTGATGAGCTTGAGCCGGGTCCGCGCGGCATTTACACCGGCGCCCTCGGGTACCTGGGGTTCAACCGGCGCACCGACCTGAACATTCTCATCCGCACCATGCTCTACCGCAATGGCGCCATCCACTTTCAGGTGGGGGGCGGCATCGTGGCGGATTCGGATCCGGCCATGGAATACGAAGAGACGCTGCACAAGGGAAAGGCGCTGCTCGCTGCGCTGCAGCGCGGAAGCGCCGTGCCCCCTGCCGCCGCCGCCGGCGACTAGACAATGACACGCGATGCCCGCCGCGGCTTTTTTATATTGATTTACGGATGCATGCTCTATACTATACGGGCACTTTTGGCGGTTGGAAGCAGGGATGGTACTATTTCGGATTTCGGAATGCGGATTGCGGAAGGGTAAAGAAGTTTGAATCCAGAGCCAAGCAATCAGAACACAAACGTCCAACGTCCAATGCCTCATGCCTGTCATCCTTCTATGTTGAAAAGCAAGTCTCTTTTTACATAGTCGTGGTAGGG
>JAEAMF010000620.1_pt1 | contig 39120 bp, 26 predicted proteins | sample 8958721 | NCBI WGS metagenome assembly JAEAMF01 (sample SAMN16933255, study PRJNA681124) | bioreactor sludge metagenome | isolation source: anaerobic bioreactor treating anionic surfactant - SDBS | place: India: Bengaluru | collected 2019-02-28 | reverse complement strand
TAAATTATCATTTATTTTACTGATTCCCATATTTTTTTGAAGCGATAAAAATGTATTTTTGTTTAGCTACTTATAAAATAACTATAATATCAAACCCAGAATTCTCCATTTGCGAAATTGATTTTCGACCAATATTAGTTTATGAGACGGTGAGAGATTAATAAAAACAGAGATAATAACCAATGATTAATAAACTAAAATATGCGACAATTATAGATATTGGCGTTACAGATTTATTCTTTTATGATCCTGATAATGAGCAGAAATGTTCAGAATTTTGTAGGGATAATTCGATATCTTATATACCATCCAAAGATAAAAAAACGATATACAAATTTAATGATTCTGGATTTAGTAATTTGAAATTAGATTTTGAACTAACTGTTTATCCGTTTGATAGAATTTTTGATAATGCTACTTTGAAAAAATTTGAAAAAGTAAATCATAATGAGATACGTTTTATAATTGAAAAATATAAGATTAAAGGTGTGGTACACATCGTAGATTATAATAATGAAAAAATACAGGTTGAATTTTACAGAGCATTTTATCGATTTGAAAATAATATTAGGAATTTGCTGATAAAATCAGGTTACAAAAACGAAGATTTTATTAATTGGGTTAAAATACAATCAGAGCTGGAAAATAAAGAGGTTGATAAAAATTTTTGGATAAACAGATATAAATCGTTAATGCCAGTAGACAGACGAACTCTGAAACAGGAAAGAGAAAAACGTTCAAGCTCAAATCCATTTCAGACATTTTATATGAGAGAACTATTGCTTTTTTGTGTGGATAATAATTTGGTCGAACAGCACCTAATCAAATTAGATAGTGTCTGCAATCTTAGAAACAATGTGGCACATAATAAAGATTTAACCGCAAAAAGCAATGAAGAAAATGGAAGTCTTGTTTATAATTTTAATAATTTAAAATCTTTTGTTACAAAAGCAAATGATTTTTTTGATGCTTATGAGTATCTAGAAGAACAAATGAAAGAAAAATAAGCCTCAAAAAATGAATTTGAAAGAAATTGTTAAAGGAATTCCCTTTAGAAAAGAATGGCAAGAACGATATCATTATTTTATTCCCTTATTTATGGATAATGCAATAAAGTTTGATGATTGGGAAGATTGGGATCACCAAATATTTACTGAATTTTTTGAAAAAAATGAAGGTCAATGTGTTTCGTCACTTAAGCAAGGATGTTTTACAAATGAAGATAAAATTAAATTAAAGCAAAACTGGAAACAGTTTTCTCCTTTATTGAGAGAACTTTCGTTGTCTCAAGATGAACCAAATTGGGATTTATATAAAAGAACTTCAAATTTTATTCGGCAGTATACCTCACAAAATATGCAAGCAGCAACCAGTAGGTTAATCGCTTCACTTCAACCTCAGTTTTTATGTACTGTTATTGCAGAGGATCATCTGAAGGTACTGTATAAAAAATTAAATTTAGGTATTGCAGATGGCAGTGTCCCCAAATATGAAAATGGAAATTGGTTCAAAAGCTCATATAATATATTAATATATTTCAAAGAACAACTCAACGACGAGGATAGTTATAATATTATGACTTATCCTTGGCAATTAAAAGAAGAATGGATGCCAACAGGATATAATAAATTTTACGACATTTTAAATGAAGTTAAACAAATTGTTGATTTAAATTATCCACAATTTCAAATTGAAGATATATCACCAAATGTTTCAAATTTTTTATGGATTGCTGATTCGCAAGATATAATTGGTAATACAACTGCACATTTTGAAATAAACAAAAATAGAAACAAGCTTTCAGTAGATATACATTTTGAAGGAACAGAATCAAAAAAAAATATTTTTCATCAAGTAATAAAACAATTACCAGAAGAAGTAGCTTGGAAAAAATGGCAAAATTCGCTAAGCCTTACTTACGATGAAGAGTATAATATTACTAATGAAAATATTTCTGAAAAGTTAGTAAATGCTTTAGTTAAATTGGATAAATTAATTGGTGATAACATAAGAAACATCCTTCAAAATATTGATATATTAATTTTACAAAATCAACAAAAATTAAAAGATATGAATAATAAAATTCAGCTTTTAGAATACAAAAAACAAATTATATTACAAGGTCCGCCAGGAACAGGAAAGACAAAAAAAGCTAAAGAAATTGCTTTAAAGATGTTAGGTTTAGATAATATTAAAGAGCTAGAAAATAACGGACAATTTAAACTTATACAATTTCATCCGAGTTACACATATGAGGACTTTGTAAGAGGAATTGTTGCAAAGACGAATGAAGATGGTGAAGGTATTTTATATGAAGTTGAGAATAAGATATTGGGAAGATTCGCTAAAGAAGCCTTGAAAAATTACAACGAAAATAACAATATTTCTTCTAACGACTATGTTGAAACTTGGGTTGATGAAAATTTTGAAGACTTTAAAAATGAAATAGAAATAAGTCTTACAGACAAAGAATTTACTTTATCAGGAGAAATAACTGTATACAGGATACAAAAAAATTCTTTTTTATATGGAAAAAACTGGATTTCAGGAGGTCATATTAGATTTGAGGAATTTAAAAAATTAGTAAAAGCAATTATTAAAGGAGATATTTCTTTAGGTACATCTTTATTAGACAAAGATAAATTTGTACATTCACACTATAGATCAACTTATTATAATGCTTTATTAAAGAAATTTTTTGAAAAATATCATTATACTTCTAAAATGATAAACACTTCTCCTAAAAATTATATTTTAGTTATAGACGAAATAAACCGAGCGAATCTTTCATCAGTTTTAGGAGAGTTAATTTATGCTATGGAATATCGTGGCAGCGCTGTAGAAAGTATGTATGAAGTAGATGACTCTATAAACAACAGTAAAAATCATTTAATACTTCCGCCTAATCTTTACATCATTGGAACAATGAATACTGCAGATAGAAGTGTTGGTCATATCGATTATGCTATAAGGAGAAGATTTGCGTTTGTCGATGTGTTGCCAAAAAACTTAGCAAGTGAGTTAAGAACAGATTTTCAGAAAGACATATTTGCAGAAGCTTCTATGTTGTTTATAAAAGATTACGATTTAGAAGTAGATTATAGCGTAGAAGATAATAGAAAAAACATTAAAAGATCAAAGCATATGTCAGAAGAATTTGATCCCAAAGATGTTTGGCTAGGTCATTCATATTTTATTCAACATTATGAAAAAGATTTGGAAGGAAACTCTGATAAAACAAAATTGATAGATTTTAAGTTAAGATTAGATTATGAAATAAAGCCTATCCTCAGAGAATATGTAAAAGATGGAATTTTAAAATTGACTGCTTTAAATATAATTGATGACCTTGGAAAAGAAAATACTAGTTCTGAAAGAACATAATCATTTTTATTATGGGGGATGTCATCAAAATTATCTAAGGGAAAGTTATTTCTGGGAGGAAAAATTTGTTGCCCCGAAGACCTTTTTATTTAATAAAAATGAAGATTCTGTATGTTTTAAAGTGCAACATAGTCTTGAAGAAGATAAAATTGGGTTCTTGCAATTAGAAACATCCTATTATATTGGATTACAATATATTACTGAATGGAATATTCCTTTATTGGTTGAACCAAAATTAAATAATAGAAACTCAAAACTCAATTTTTTTAAAATGCTAAGTGAAGCATTGCAGGAGCCGGAAAACTTCAATCATTTGGATGGTTTAATGGAAGTAGATTTTGATGCAGAATGGATAGAAGTTCCACCACAACATGAAGTTGAATTAACACCATTTTTAATTGTCCAGTTTCTAATGGCGGTAAAACAAATTATAAAAAAAGGACTAAAAAAAAATTATTATTCTAGAACAGAAAATCTGAGAAGCAGGATTAAAGGTAAAATATTAGTCGGTCAACAGCTTAAGCAAAATATTTTTAAATATAGATTAACCAATACAGTTTGTAGTTATCAGGAGTTTGGTTTTGATACATCTGAAAATCAATTTTTGAAATATGTTTTGCAAATTATTTATTCGTATACTGAAAATTTCGAATCAACTCTTGAAACGCAAATTTTAGAATTAGTAAATTATAACCTTGCTGCCTTTCAACAAGTCAGCGACCAGAAATTCAAGTCATTTTATAAGAGGGAAAACAATCCTTTTTATAAAGTTTATAACAATGCATTTGAGCTCGGAAATCAAATTCTTAAATTGCAGAGTCATAGTTATGGTAAAACTTTATATGAAAACAAAAAATATCCACCGCACTGGATTGATATGAGTAAATTATTTGAACTATATGTCTTTAAGAAGTTAAGAGAAAGATTCTCGGCTGAAGGCGAAGTACAATATCATACAAAATTACACTATCAAGAGTTGGATTTTATTATAAATTCAGTGAATTTTAAGGCAGTGATAGATGCCAAATATAAACCCCGTTATAAAAACGGTAGCCCAACTAAAGAAGATGCAAGACAAATTTCAGGATACTCGAGATTGAGTAGAGTTTATGACAAACTAAAGATTGATGATGATCAGATTATTCCTGTCTATTTTATTTACCCCAAAGGAATTGGTGAAATATCAAATGATGAAGATAATCAAGCTGAAGAAATAGATTCTGGCGATAGTCAAACAAGTATTCTTAATTCTGGGACACCTGTTACAAAGGTAAAGGCATACAGGAAGATGTATATGCAGGAGGTTTCATTGGAAGTTTTACACCTGAAAGTCAAATAAAAACTCTTTCGAGTATAGTAAATTAGTTGTTTCAATTCGCAACATCTAAACTATAAATCCAATCCTTCCAGATAGCATGTTAAAAAAAGACAAATCAGAAATAATAAATCTTGCAGGATTTGCTGAATAAATTTATATACAATTAAAATCTAAAATCTTTGATAAGCAGTTCAAAAAGTAGTTTAAATATTTGCAAATTCGAACGAAAATTTCTACTTTTACTACGTAAAATTTTTATATTGGATTTTACCGCTTTTTGCAAATGCCCTATTTAAGGCCTTTCACAAGATGCTACAGCGAAATGCTTATCAATAAAAGGACGAGAAGAAGTTACAAAAACCCTCTCTCTCCGCAAAATGGGAAACCAATTAATAAAAGCTTTAGATGGAAATATCTGAGGCTTTTTTGTTTTTAGTCTTATTTGAATACATTTTTACAAATTTTAAAAGTTTAATATTATTTTAATTAATCATAATTCAAAGTTTAAAAATATTTAAAACATTAATCTTAAGTGAATATTTGTTTTAACATTTACTCTGTTGAAATCTATAACCCTGCTGTTGGGATTTTTAACCTCAATATTTTTTCATTAAATTCGTAATAAATATTTTTTAATGAACATTCTTCTATTGGAAGACGATCTCATTCTTTCAGCAGAACTGAGTAAGTTTTTAGAGTCAAACCAATTTAATACGGATAGAATCTATGACGGAGAAACTTTTATCCGTCAGATAAAAAACAATTCTTATGATTTGTATCTTTTGGATATCAATGTTCCAAAGATTAATGGCTTAGACGTTTGCCAGACGATACGCTCTTTTGATCAAAATACTCCTATCATTATAATTTCAGCGTACGGAGATATTTCAGATAAAAAAGATGCTTTTACAAGATTAGCAGATGATTATCTGGTAAAACCTTTTCAATTTGAGGAACTCCTGTTGAGAATAAATTCTTTGTTGAGAAGGAAAACACCTACAGATAGTGCCGAACAGGATATCATAAGAATAGATGACTTAATCATCAATAAAACTGAACAGAAAGTATTCCGTTCAGGAAACGAAATCGTACTAACATTAAAAGAATTTCAATTACTCACTTATTTAGCAGAAGCCCAGGGAAGAACGGTATCGAAACAGCAGATTACCGAAAACGTCTGGGAACATAATTTCAATACAAACACCAATACGGTGGAAGTATATATTAATTTCCTGAGAAAAAAAATAGATAAAGATTTTAAAGTAAAACTTATTCATACCCGTTCAGGCTTCGGATATTATTTAAATCCTTTATAGATGTCTTTAAAAAGGAAAATAGCACTTACGCTCAGTATTTCATTCTCATTACTTTTTGGTATTGTTCTTATCATTATTTATGTGTCTTTTAATGATTTCAGGAAAGAAGAATTCAGAGAAAGATTTGTACGAAGATTAGACTTTACAACCAATTTTATCTCAAAGTCTAAAAATTTTGAGATGGAAGCCCCTATTTTTTTCAATGAAAATTCGGATAATATTCTTTTGAATGAGACTATTTTGATTTTTAATTCGAAAAAAGAACTTATTTACAGCACCATAAAAGACAGAAAAGTTACTTGGGATAAAAATTTATTGAAAGAAGTTGATCAGAAAAAATCTATTCATATTGAAAAAACATTCCCTGAAGTTTATGCAGCTCTCAGAAACATCAACGGTGAAAACTATTATATTCTCACCAGTGCTTTCGATACGAACGGACAATCGAAATTAGATTATCTGAAATATCTTCTCATCACAGCATATATTACAAGTACGCTTCTCATCGGGTTTTTCAGTTATTATTTTATGGGAAAATTTTTGCGTCCGTTGGAAGATCTTAATAAGGAGATTTCAGAAGTTACAGCGCACAAACTTACCACGCAGGTTCCTGTAGAACATTCTAATGATGAAATCAGCATTTTGGCAAGATCATTTAATACGATGATCGTAAGATTGAATGATGTTTTTCAGTCACAGAAAGATTTTACGGCAAGTGCTTCCCACGAAATTCGGACTCCGATTACGAGAATGGCTTTTCAGCTCGAAAACTTAATTAAGCTCGAACAACATTCTCCTGAAACGCTTTCCGCACTGAAGCAGATGCAGAAAGATGTTTATCAGTTATCAGATCTTACCAATTCGCTTCTTTTGCTTACAAAGTTTGATAAAGAAAATATACAGAGCATTTATGAAGAAGTAAGGATTGATGAGGTTATTTTTGAATCTTTCGAACAGGTACAAAAAAGCTATCCTAATCTTAAAATGGATTTTCTGATCGCTGAAAACGAGTCTGAAAACGCTTTTCTTACCATTGAAGGAGTACAGTCTTTATTGGATATTGTTTTTATTAATCTGCTCAAAAATGCAGCCGTTTATTCTGATGACGGCGATGCGAAAGTTTTAATTACCGAAGATGACCGCAATATTATTGTAGAAGTAGCATCTGTCGGAAATGCAATTTCTGAAGAAGAACAGTCAAGGTTATTTGATGCTTTTATGAGAGGAAATAATGCTCAGCATATAGCAGGTTCTGGTTTGGGACTCAGAATCGTTAAAAGAATTCTTGAATATCATGGTGCGGAAATTCAATATTCATCTCCAGAGCAAAACATTAATAAATTCAGTGTTGTTTTTAATAAATGATCTCTGTAATTGAAGAATAATATTTCTATTAGGAATCTATTTGATTACTTAACCTTCCTTCTTTTTTATATCTTCTTAAACGGTTAAAAAATACTTCAAATCTACTTCAAAAATCTAAATTTAATTTTATTTTAAGCCTTCTTTAAGTTTGTTTTAATCGAGCAGCCGCATTTTTGTCATCAAAATTGAGAGTATGAACAAAATTGCAGGGCTATTCGTCGTCATTTCATCTATACTTACTGCACAGCAGCAAATGTCACTTTTAGATTGCGAAAATGCCTTTCAGACGAATAATCTTCAGTTACTTGCCGAGCAATACAATATTAACATCGCAGATGCGGATATTTTACAGGCTAAAATTTGGGAATCACCCCAACTGAGCGGTTATGTAAATGGCTACAATCCTGAAAACCGAAAAATTTTTAATGTAGGTAAAGCGAAAGGCTTTGAAGTGACGCAGCTGATTTACATGGGCGGAAAAAAGAAAAACGAAATTGCTTTTGCAAAATCCAATAAAGAACTGGCGCAACTACAGTTTTCTCAATTGCTGGTGGAGCTGAGAATGCAGCTTCATACCAATTATTACAATCTTTATTACGAAAAACTGAAGCTTGAAAACACCAATAAGCAGTTAGGTTATATGAACGATCTTCTGAAAGCTTATAAAATACAGTCGGCGAAAGGAAATGTTTCACTGAAAGATGAGGTTCGTTTACAAAGTATAGTTATTCAGTTAAATAATGATAAAGTAGGAATCAACAAAAATATTTTGGAGTTTGAGCAGAATCTAAAAGTTCTGACAGGAATTACAGAAATTATAGAACCACAAATTTCAGACTTAGAAGCGAGAGAAATTCTTGCGTTGCAGCCTTTCGGTGGAGAAGATGAATTAAAAAGGAAAGCTCTTGAAAATAATGCAGATTATTTATTCAATTTAAAATTAATTGAAAACAGTAAACTCTATGCACAGTGGCAAAAATCTCTCAATATTCCGGATCTGAATCTCGGTGCAGAATACGATCAGGCTTCAGGAACTTTTAATAATGAAATCAATCTGAAAGTAGGTATTCCAATCCCTTTATGGAAAAGCAATAAAGGAAACGTAGAAAAAGCCAATTATGCAATTCTTCAAAACCAGAGAAACGCAGATTTTCAAAAACTAAATCTTGAAACAAAAGTGCAGTCAGCATTTCAGATCTGGAGAAATCAATATGATCAGTTAGCAGAAATAAAATCTAAAGATCTTGATAATCTGGATTTGGTTTACAACGGTATGCTGAAAAACTTCAGAAACGGAAACATAAGTCTTATAGAATTTACAGATTTTATGGAAAGCTACCGACAGACCGCTCTTCAGATTTATGATATGAAAAACGATTTAATACAATCTGCGGAACAACTCAATCAATTAGTACAAACAAAAATCTTCTATTAAAATGAAAAACTTTATACTCCCTCTTCTGGTAATTGCTTCTTTATGGTCTTGTTCCAAAAAAGAAGAGCAGAAAGCACCACAAGCAAAAGGTTTTGAAATGAGCAATACCATGCTGCAATCAATGACCACAACAAAAGCCGAACTGAGAAATATAGAAGATACCTACAGTTTTTACGGAAAAATATCAGCAGATGCCAATTCTTATATTGATGTATATCCTTTGGTTGGCGGAAACGTACTGAGCGTAAATGTTGAGTTGGGAGATTATGTGAAAAAAGGACAGGTTTTGGCAACTATCAGAAGTACAGAACTGGCAGAAGTACAAAAAGATGTGAGTGATGCCAAAACAGATTTGCTGGTTGCACAAAATAATCTGCGTGTGGCAAAAGAAATGTATGAAGGCAAACTAAATACTGAAAGAGATATTTCTGAAGCCAAAAGTCAGTTGCAGAAAGCACAGGATCAAATGCAGAGAGCTTCCGCGGTAAGCACAGTTTATAACGTGAAAAAAGGAAATATATACAGCGTTTTGGCTCCTATTAACGGATATATTGTGCATAAAGATATTAATAAAGATATGCAGCTGAGAAGTGACCGAAGTGAAAATATATTCGATGTTGCCAATACTGCAAATGTTTGGGCAATTATGAACGTCAACGAATCTGATATTGATAAAATAAGCTTAGGAATGTCTGCGCAGGTTTCCACACTATCATATCCGGATAAAGTTTTTGACGGAAAAATTGATAAAATATTTAAAATAATTGACCCCGAAACCAACGCAATGCAGGCAAGAGTAGTTTTGAATAATGCTAACGGATTATTAATTCCGGAAAGTAAGGCAACCATCAAAGTTTCCAGATCAGAAAATAAAACAGCTCTTACCATACCTTCTAAAGCGGTAATTTTTGATGATAACAGAAGTTTTGTAGTCGTTTTTAAATCCAGAACAGATGTGAAAATAAAAGAAGTAAAAGTGCTGAAGCAATTTGGAGACATTACTTACATTTCCGAAGGTCTGAATGAAGGAGAACAGGTAATTACCAATAATCAATTACTGATTTACCGCTCTTTAAATAATTAAGATTGTCAGTCTGGTTAAAAAACGATATCTAATCACATAGTTTGTCATTCCGAAGACAGCCATCCATTTTGTCATTCTGTATGAATCTCAGCAGGACAGCTGTCCACTTTGTCATTCCGTAGGAATCTCAACAGCATAAAATTCAAACATCTAGATTTCTATGGAATTGCAAAAACTTTAGAAACATTAAAATCCTAAATAATTAACATTAATTCTAATGCTTAAATCCAAACATCTAACCTCTAATTTCTATCATGAATAAATTCATTAAAAATATCATTTCATTTTCACTTAAAAATAAAGCGTTCACATTTATTTGGGTAGCAATTCTGGCAGTTGCAGGATTTATCAGTTTCAAAAATATGGCTATTGAAGCTTTTCCGGATGTTACCAATACCCAAATTGTCATTATCACACAGTGGAACGGAAGAAGTGCGGAAGAAGTAGAGCGGTTTGTTACGACACCCATAGAATTAGCAATGAGTCCCGTTCAGAAAAAAACAAGTGTGAGAAGTACAACAATGTTTGGTCTTTCCATTGTTAAAATTCTTTTCGATGATGGAGTAGATGATATGTTTGCGAGAAATCAGGTTAATAATCAGCTGAGGAATGTGAGTCTTCCCGATGACGTAGATCCGGAAGTACAGCCACCTTACGGACCTACCGGCGAAATTTTCAGATATACACTTCAAAGTAAAACCAAAGATTCCAGAGAATTGCTCACGTTGCAAAATTGGGTAATCGACAGAGCTTTAAGAGGCGTTCCCGGAGTTGCAGACATCAATGTTTTTGGTGGTCAGGATAAAATTTTCGAATTGAGTATTGATCCGAGAGCTTTGGATAAGTACAATCTGACTCCACTTCAGGTTTATGAGGCTGTCACGAAAAGTAATCTTAATGTAGGTGGTGATGTGATCGAGAAAAACGGACAGGCTTATGTGGTTCGGGGAATCGGTTTGGTTCAGACTAATGAAGATATAGGAAATATTACCATCCAAAATGATAACGGAAATCCTGTTTTGGTAAAAAATGTTGCCGAAGTTCACGAAAGTTCGATGCCGAGAGTAGGACAGGCTGGATTAAACAATCAGCAGGACACGGTAGAAGGAATTGTTGTGATGCGAAAAGGTGAAAATCCGCGTGAAGTTTTGGTAGGAGTGAAGGCTAAAATTAATGAACTTAACGAAAAGATACTTCCGAAAGATGTCAAAATGGTGACTTTCTATGATAGAGATAATCTGATGGATTTCACTACCGAAACAGTAATGCATAATTTGGTGGAAGGAATTATCCTGGTAACGGTAATTGTATTGATCTTTATGGCAGACTGGCGAACAACTTTAATTGTTTCCATTATTATTCCGCTGTCCCTTCTTTTTGCTTTTTTATGTCTGAAACTTTCAGGAATGAGTGCCAATTTACTTTCACTGGGTGCGGTAGATTTCGGAATTATCATCGACGGAGCCGTCGTCATGGTGGAAGGTATTTTTGTGATGCTCGATCATAAAGCTAAAAAATACGGTCCGGAAAAATTTAATAAAATGGCAAAAGCAGGCTGGATAAAACAAACCGGAACGGGATTGGGAAAAGCAATTTTCTTTTCAAAATTAATTATTATCACTTCTTTGATTCCCATTTTTTCTTTTCAGAAAGTAGAAGGGAAAATGTTTTCACCATTAGCGTTTACACTTGGTTTTGCATTAATCGGAGCTTTAATTTTTACCTTGACACTGGTTCCTGTTCTCACACATATACTTTTAAATAAAAATGTAAGAGAAAAGAATAATCCTTTTGTGAATTTCTGGGACAGAATTGTTTTAAAAGGTTTTACTTTCACATTTAGACATAAAAAAATAAGTTTAATTGCTGCGGTTTCTTTCGTTGCTGTCACCTTATTTTCAGGGAAATTTTTAGGAACCGAATTTTTACCGCAGTTAAATGAAGGTTCACTTTGGATCACTGCTGAAATGCCGATGAGTTCTTCATTAAAAGAATCACTAAAAACAGCAGATATTCTTAAAAAAGATATCATGAGTGTCCCGGAAGTAACAGATGTTCTTGCGCAGACCGGACGAAGCAATGATGGTACAGATCCTAATGGTTTTGGCTTTGTACAGTTTGCCGTCAATCTTCAGCCTAAAAATGAATGGAAACGAAAGATCAGTTATGAGCAATTGGTAGAGGAAATAGATTCAAAGCTTAAAAATTATCAGGGAATTACCTTTAATTATTCTCAGCCAATTTCCGATAATGTGGCAGAAGCGGTAGCAGGTTTTAAAGCCGAAAACGGAATTAAAATTTATGGCGACAATTTGCAGACTTTAGACAAATTAGCAGATGAGGTTTTAAATTCAATTAAAAATGTAGAAGGGGTAAAAGATGCCGGAATTATAAAAAATATTGGTCAGCCGGAAGTAAGTGTAGTTCTCAACAGAGAAAAAATGGCAGCGTATGGAGTAATGCCCGATGATGCACAATCTGTTCTGGAAATGGCTTTTGGTGGTAAAACAGCTTCAGAAATGTTTAATGGTGAAAGAAAATTCCCGATTCGTCTGCGATATTCTGAGCAATACAGAAAAGATGAAAAAGATATTGCATCATTGATGGTTCCTACACAGGATGGTGCAAAAATTCCTTTGAAAGAAATAAGTACAATTGTGAAAGATAATGGCGCAGCTTTTATATACAGAGATGATATTAAAAGATATATAGGAATTAAATTTTCAATTCGTGACCGTGATTTAGGCGGAACAATTGGCGATGCACAGAAGGAAGTTGCCAAGATTGAAATTCCTGAAGGATATTCTGTGGGCTGGACCGGGCAATTTGAAAACCAGCAGCGTGCATCGGGAAGATTGGCGCAAGTGGTGCCGATCAGTATTTTAGGGATTTTCTTCTTACTTTTTATTCTTTTTGGAAATATGAAAGATTCACTTCTGGTTTTGGCAAATGTACCGTTTGCATTAATTGGTGGAATTATAGCACTTCATTTTACAGGAATGAATTTCGGAATTTCTGCAGGAGTCGGGATGATTGCTCTTTTAGGAATTTGTATTCAGAACGGAGTGATTCTGATTACCGAATTTCATCAAAACGTTAAAAACGGTTTACCGCTTGATGCTGCAATTTTTAATGGTGTAAAATCCAGAACAAGACCTGTAATTATGACTGCTTTAATGGCATCTATCGGTCTTTTACCTGCTGCACTTTCCACCGGAATCGGCTCCGAATCTCAAAAGCCTTTAGCGATTGTAATTATTGGAGGTTTAATTACTGCAACGTTTCTTACTTTATTAATATTTCCAATTATATTCTGGATTTTTAACCGAACCAGAAAAACTGAAATTGTATAAATTAGTCTTTCATTTATCTTTATATAGTTGAAGCGCAGAATAGATTTCTATTCTGCGCTTCTTTATATGAACATCAAGACTGTATTTTTAGAATCCTAAACCAATTGCAAATCCTTTTACAGGATTAGGATATGTAGCGAGGGAAGCTGCAGATCCGTTTGTAGTATTTACGGTGTATATTCTTGTCGTTCCGCCTACAGACGCCATAAGATAAGCTGTCTGGCTCATACTTCCGATATCAAAACCATTTGCTCCGTCAATATTTAGTCCCAGAGAACCTCTTTCAACTAAAGTACCGTTGTTTGGAGGATCCTGAAGGTATACTTTATCGGTATTGGTATCAATTACAAAAAGCATGGTAGAAGTTGCACCTGCAAAATTATTGGTATAAGCTGCTGCTCCCAGAGCCGGTGTTCCCGGATTAATCATTCCGTCTACTGCGGCAACAGTTCCGTCATTCGGGTTAAGTCTTAGATTTTGTCCTAAATTACTTACCACTCTTATTCTGTCAACTGTTGGGTTGAAGTCAAAACCAAATTGAGTTCCGTTAAGCAAAGTTGCAAAAGGAGAAGTTCCCACTGCAGTTGCAGCACCTGTACCCAAATTGATCGTATAAATTCTGCTTGAGCTACCTAAAGCATATAGCTGTCCGTTTGCAGGTCTGAAATCAATTCCTAAAATTCCTTCAGATGGCTGTAAACCTGTGATTGTTTTGGTGATAGGAACAGGATTGTTCGGATCAAAAATCTGAAGTGCATTAGCATTATCAATCGCGTATGCAACAGGATTTGTAGGTATCGCCAAATCTATTACTTTCTGAGAAAGCGTTCCGATATTCGTAGCTTTTCCATTGTTAAGATCTACCGTATAAAGATTATTTTGAGAACCTGTAGTTGCTGCCATAAGAGCAATAGTGGTTTCAGGATTAATATCAAATGCAGCCTGACCTGTAAATGTCATACCTAAACTTCCCACTTCTGCAAGAGTACCGTTGTTTGGAGGGTCTTGCTTAAATAGTTTTCCTGTAGTTACATCAATATCGTATAATATCGTAGAAGATGCCCCAGATTTACTATTCGTATATGCAATACCTGCAATAGAAGAGGTCGTTGCAATACTTCCGTCAGTAGCTGCAATTGCACCGGTTTCAGGATTCAGGCGAAGATTTTGTCCTGTATTTGTTACTAATCTAATGCGGTCAACAGTAGGATTAAAATCAATTGAAGCAATGGTACCCGAAATAAGAGGTGCAAAAGCAGTTGCACTTACCACTCTTGTATTTGCGGTAGAAGTATTAATAATGTAGAATTTACTTGCATTAGATACAGCATAAAGTTCTCCCGTTGCAGGTCTGAAGTCGATGCTCAATAATTTTTCACCGGAAGGTATTCCCATAATTGCTTTCGTAGAAGCGAAAGATGAGGAGTTGTTTGCATTAAACGCTACAAGCTGGTTGTTCTCTGTAAGTCCGTAAACCATTACGTCAGGAGCTTTTACAGGTGTTTCAGGCATCATTGTGTTTTCATCATCGTCGCATGAGAATACGGTTACAAAAGCAAATGTTGCCAGACAAAAGTTGATCAGTTTTTTCATAAATATTTATTTTAATTAATAGTTTCAGGTTTATATACGAAAGAAAATTGATGTTGGATTTGCAAAGTGTTTTTTTTTATTCATTTTTTTATTATAAATTTGCAATTCCAATATACAAAAAATAGACGTTTGCAGTTTTTGGGTGAATATTAAACTTTTTTTTCGTAAAAAGATTTTAGTATTTAAAAATTCATTATATTTGCACACCGAAAATTTGAATAAACAATAAAATAAATAATTTAAATCATGGCAAAGGAAACGTTTAATCGTAACAAACCACACTTGAACATTGGTACTATTGGTCACGTTGACCATGGTAAAACTACACTTACTGCAGCAATTTCTGCTGTATTGGCTAGCAAAGGTCTTGCTGAGAAAAAAGATTTCTCTGCTATTGACTCTGCTCCAGAAGAAAAAGAAAGAGGGATTACTATCAATACTGCTCACATCGAATACGAAACTGAAAAAAGACACTATGCTCACGTTGACTGTCCAGGTCACGCGGATTATGTGAAAAACATGGTAACTGGTGCTGCTCAGATGGACGGTGCTATCGTTGTATGTGCTGCTACAGACGGACCAATGCCTCAAACTAGAGAGCATATCCTACTTTGCCGTCAGGTAAATGTACCTAGAATCGTTGTTTTCATGAACAAGGTTGACATGGTAGATGATGCTGAGTTATTAGAGCTTGTTGAAATGGAACTTAGAGACTTGTTGTCTACTTACGAATTTGACGGAGATAACTCTCCAGTAATTCAAGGTTCTGCTCTTGGTGCGCTTACTGCTGCTACTGCAGAAGGAGGTCCTAAGACTGACGATCAGTGGTTTAAGTCTGTTGAGCAATTAATGGATGCTGTTGATGAGTGGATCGAGCAACCACCAAGAGATACTGATAAGCCATTCTTGATGCCAATCGAAGACGTATTCTCTATTACAGGTAGAGGTACTGTTGCAACTGGTAGAATCGAAGCTGGTATTATCAACACAGGAGATCCTGTAGATATCATCGGTATGGGTGAAGAAAAATTGACTTCTACTATTACAGGAGTTGAGATGTTCAGAAAAATCCTAGACAGAGGTGAAGCTGGAGATAACGTAGGTCTATTGTTGAGAGGTATTGAAAAAACTGACATCAAGAGAGGTATGGTTATCGCTAAGAAAGATTCTGTGAAGCCTCACAAGAAATTCAAAGCATCAGTTTATATCCTTTCTAAAGAAGAAGGTGGACGTCACACTCCATTCCACAACAAATACCGTCCTCAGTTCTACGTAAGAACTACAGACGTTACAGGTGAGATCTTCTTGCCAGAAGGTGTAGAAATGGTAATGCCTGGTGATAACTTAGAGATCACTGTAGAATTGTTGCAGCCAATCGCTCTTAACGTAGGTCTTAGATTTGCGATCAGAGAAGGAGGTAGAACAGTTGGTTCAGGTCAGGTTACTGAAATCTTAGACTAATCATCTTAATATAATTAAAGTTCCGTAAGGAAACTTACGGAACTTTTAATCTACGGGCATCGTCCAATGGTAGGATACCGGTCTCCAACACCGTTGATCAGGGTTCGAATCCTTGTGCCCGTGCAAAAAGAAAATAATGAGCTTAGTAGAATTTTTAAAAGGTTCTTATAACGAATTTAGACACAAAGTAGAATGGCCAAAATGGTCAGACTTACAGTCTTCAACTATTGTAGTTACTATTGCAACTGTTATTTTGGCATTATTTACCTTTGGAGTTGATGAATTGTTTTCTAAATCAATCAGCAACATAATAGGAATGCTAATCAACGTGTTCAACTAATAAAAGTATTTTCCCATAATGAGCGAATTGAAATGGTATGTGCTGAAAGCAATCAGCGGACAGGAAAATAAAGTGAAAAACTATATTGAAACAGAAATCAAGCGTTTAGGGTTTGAGCAGTATGTTACTCAGGTAGTTATTCCTATGGAAAAGGTTATTCAGCTTAGAAATGGGAAGAAAGTTCCAAAAGAGAGACCGTATTATCCTGGTTATCTAATGGTAGAAGCAGAGTTGATGGGAGAAATTCCTCACGTTATTAAGAATATCCCGGGTGTGATCTCGTTCTTAAGTTTAACTAAAGGCGGAGATCCTGTACCGATGAGAAAATCTGAAGTAAACAGAATGCTTGGAAGAATGGATGAGCTTTCGGAATTTGCTACAGATGCAGAAATTCCATTCATCGTTGGTGAAAATGTAAAAGTAATCGACGGGCCATTCAACGGATTTAATGGTACAGTAGAAAAGATTCTTGAAGATAAAAAGAAAGTAGAAGTTTCAGTTTTGATCTTCGGAAGAAAAACTCCAATGGAATTAAGCTTCGGACAAGTAGAAAAAGTTTAATACTTTAGAAATATTGAGAAAAACCAATCTGATTTCAGGTTGGTTTTTTTGTTATACATACTTCTTTATAAGGAATGATTTAGCATTTTATTCATTAGAAATTTACCTGTTTTATCTTTTCTTTATATATTTTTGTTTTAAAATTAATAATAGTGAAAAGTCTTTACCTTTTGAGTGCATTTTTATGTACTCAGTTATTTTCTTCGCAGGTTCTTATTCATCATACTACAAATTATTTTGGTCCGAATGCAAATCCTGTTCCTGAGTTTACAGATGCATTAATTCCTCAAAATACAAATGTTACATTAATCGGGGATTATTACTTTGGTCATGGGGATAATACTTTTTCAAATAATGTAAAAGTAGAAATACCGCTTATTCCGGAAAAAGTTTCGGTAAAGGTCTGGAAAACATTGATAGAATACTATTCAGTAAGTGATGAAATCGTTTCTAGAAGATCAATGCAGAAAAATAATGGTTTTGCAACGGGCGATTTTTACATACAGACAAGGATTAGAATTTTATCTGAAAAGAAAAACAGCCCATCTTTAGTTTTAAATTCTACATTGAAGACAGCATCGGGAAGCGATTTCAAAAACAGACGTTTCTTTAATACTGCGGGATATTATTTTGATATTGAGCTAGGTAAATCTTTTGTATTTAATGATTCTTTTATTGATGAAATACGTCTTGTTTCGGATTTAGGGTTTTTCTCTTGGGATGTACAAACACCCAATATAAATGTACAGGATGATGCTGTTATGTATGGATTAAAATTTATATTAAAACATAAAAATATCAGCTTAGAAAATACTTTTTCGGGATATGAAGGATGGATCAAAAGAGTTGACGATTATGGAAACAAACCTATGGTTTTTTCATCAAGACTAAATTTTGAGGTAAGAAAAACTCTATGGTTTTTGCAATTTCAACACGGTATAAAGTATTTTCCATTTGAGCAAATAAGAGTAGGAGTACAGATCCCGTTGGAACATTTGACACCTAAGTTCTTTGATAAAAAATAATTTAATAAGAAATGTGATTCCTATATTCGTCAGTTCATTATTTTCTAAAGCATGATGATTATATTCAGGTTGTACAAATATTTTGGTTATTTCTGAAATTTAATAAGTTAAGTATTTGCTAATTGGAAAATATTTCATAATTTTGCAGTCCGAAAGTAGGATTACTATATGTGAGTGAGTAACCTGCTGAATAATAAATGCTTCCAAACTCATTAATTATTCAATTTTAAAAAACAAACAATGGCTAAAAAAGTCTTTAAAATGGTTAAGCTCCAAGTAAAAGGAGGAGCAGCAAACCCATCTCCACCAGTAGGTCCTGCATTAGGTTCTGCGGGTGTGAACATCATGGAGTTTTGTAAACAATTTAACGGAAGAACTCAGGATAAGCCAGGTCAAGTTTTACCTGTAGTAATTACAGTGTACGAAGACAAATCTTTTGAATTCGTTATTAAAACTCCACCTGCAGCAATTCAGTTAATGGATGCAGCTAAAATCAAAGGAGGATCCGGTGAACCAAACAGAAACAAAGTAGGTGCTGTATCTTGGGCTCAGGTTCAAAAAATCGCTGAAGATAAGATGACAGATCTTAACTGTTTTACTTTGGACTCTGCTCTTTCTATGGTTGCAGGTACTGCTAGATCTATGGGATTAAGAGTAACAGGAACTAAACCAACTAACGCTTAAAACTAATAGAAATGGCAAAATTAACTAAAAAGCAAAAGGAAGCTTTAAGCAAAGTAGAAAAAGGAAGAATTTATAACCTTGAAGAAGGTGCTGCTCTTGTAAAAGAAGTAAACACTGCAAAGTTTGATGCTTCTGTAGATATCGCTGTAAGATTGGGTGTAGACCCAAGAAAAGCTAACCAAATGGTAAGAGGTGTTGTATCTCTTCCTCACGGTACTGGTAAAGATGTTAAAGTATTGGCATTGGTTACTCCAGATAAAGAAGCTGAAGCGAAAGAAGCAGGTGCAGATTACGTAGGTCTTGACGAATATTTACAAAAAATAAAAGACGGTTGGACAGATGTTGACGTTATCGTTACGATGCCGGCTGTTATGGGTAAATTAGGACCATTGGGTAGAGTATTAGGACCAAGAGGTTTGATGCCTAACCCAAAATCAGGTACTGTAACTATGGAAATTGGTAAAGCGGTAACTGAGGTAAAAGCTGGTAAAATTGATTTCAAAGTTGATAAATACGGTATTATCCACGCTGGTATTGGTAAAGTATCTTTCGATGCTGCTAAAATCAAGGAAAATGCTCAGGAATTAATTTCTACATTGATCAAAATGAAACCAACTGCTGCTAAAGGTACTTATGTGAAGAGCATCTATTTGTCTTCTACAATGAGCCCAGGTATTGCAATTGATAGTAAATCTGTTAACTAATTATAATCCTTAAGACAATGACAAAAGACCAAAAAGTTGTAGCAATACAAGAGATCAAAGATTTGCTTCAGGATGCTAAAGTAGTTTATGTAGCAGATCTAGACGGTTTGAATGCTGCTAAATCTTCTGATTTCAGAAGACAGGCTTTCAAGCAAAATATTAAAGTAAAAGTGGTAAAAAATACACTTTTGCAAAAAGCAATGGAACAAATCGACGGAGTAGATTTCTCTGAAATGTTCCAGACTTTCAAAGGTAACACTGCATTAATGATTGCTGAAACGGCTAATGCTCCTGCAAAATTAATCAAAGACTTTAGAAAGAAAGAAGAGAAGCCTGCATTAAAGTCTGCTTTTGTACAGGAAACTTTCTATGTTGGTGACAACAATCTAGATACTTTAGTAAACATTAAGTCTAGAGAAGAAATGATCGGTGAAATCATCGGATTACTTCAGTCTCCAATTCAAAGAGTTGTTTCTGCTCTTCAAAACAAATCTGAAGCAACAGAGGCAACAGAGGCAACAGAGGCAACTGAAGAAGCTGCACCTGCTGTAGAAGAAACTCCTGCTGAGGCAGCTCCAGAAGCTCCAGCTGACGAAACGCCAGCTGCTGAATAATTACTCTCAAAAAAATTAAATAAAACAATCAACAAAAACATTACAACAATGTCAGATTTAAAAAATTTAGCTGAAACGCTAGTAAACTTAACAGTAAAAGACGTAAATGAATTAGCTACTATCCTTAAGGATGAGTACGGAATTGAGCCAGCTGCTGCTGCTGTAGTAGTTGCTGCAGGTGGTGCAGGTGAAGCTGCTGAAGAAAAAACAGAATTCGACGTAATTCTTAAGTCTGCAGGTGCTTCTAAATTAGCTATCGTTAAATTGGTAAAAGATTTAACTGGTGCTGGTCTTAAAGAAGCTAAAGATATCGTAGATGGTGCTCCTGCTCCAATCAAAACTGGTATCTCTAAAGATGAAGCTGAAGCGCTTAAAAAGCAATTAGAAGAAGCTGGTGCTGAAGTAGAATTGAAATAATTCATTTCACTTTTAGAAATATAAAGCCTGAGCAATTTGCTCAGGCTTTTTTTTTAATCTCTAACTATTTTATTATAATAAAATTGAATAGATACCATGAAAAAAATTTTTAATGAGATTTTTCTTTTCTCATGAAAATATACCTTTAAAACATACAATTTTATGAAGAATTAAAATCAATTTGGTTGTTAATAAAATTATTCTTCAATGAAATTTAATTTGTGATTATTAAATTTGAGTAATAGATAAAAATGATAGTTATTTTTATTTATTTATAGCTATTTTTGCGCGGTAAATATTTATTGTTGAGAAATCTACTTTTTTTTATTAGTAAAAATAAAAAATACCTAAATTCTGAAAAGAGTTTGAGTAGTTCTCTTGGTGTAATAATTTTATCGCTCTTCTTATGTAGTTCTTTTATAAATGCTCAACAAATTGAAAACCATTCTAATACAGAAAATGTAACTGTTTTTTTAACGAATGGAGCAAGTTTATATTCTACTGATGAAGCTTTTAATAGTTCAGTAAATATAAATAAAGGGGTATCTAACAATGTTGAAATTGCTCAGCAAGGTAATAATACAAGACAAGCTTCACATATATCTTCAAGAAAGGAAGTTATTAAAAAAGATTTCAATCATGAATTAAAAAATGCGGTTAACGCTAATCAGGCAAACGAATTCAAGAAAGTAAAACAAGAGATAGAGAATCACAACGAACGCAAAGAATCTTTTCCGCAGATCGCTTTTAATGATTTGCCTTCTACTTCCCAATTTTTTTCTGGAAACTCAGTTTCAAAAAATTATATTGCTCCGAATCATAACGGAAATGATTCTTTTAAGTTATATGTATCCGATAGAGATTATTTTATCAAGCGTGCGTTAAACTATTTACACGCTACACAATTTACTTATTACAATAATAAATCACTAGATTATTGCTTTTCTCAGGTTTTTTCTGTAAGACCTCCACCGGTATTAGTTTAATAAAACATATATTTTTTCATAATCAAATATGCTCATTTTTTAATGAGTAGTGCTAATACTTTATAAAATGAAATTTAAAAACAATAATTATATTAAAAAGAATTTACTTCTGCTATTAACTTTACTTAGTGGTATTGTTTTTTCACAGGTTACCTATTCTAACGGACCTACCAATGATCAGATTAACTCTTCACTAATTGGAGAGAATGTTACTTTAACTAATCCAAATCTTATTTCAGGGGTCAGAACTACACAAATTGCAACATTTACCAACGGCTTTAATGCTGGATTGGAAATGACTAAGGGTGTTTTTTTTGGTACGGGAATCAATGATAATCTTTTAATTGCTAATAACGCTAATGAAACAACTGGAAATCCAGGAGGTGCGACAGTTTTTACTGATACCGATTTGGCGCAAATAGATGCAAATGCAAACAGAGATATGGTTTCGTACAGTTTTTCGGTTACAATAGGTCCGAAGGCAAGTACATTAAATATTAAATATCAATTTGGTTCTGAAGAGTATCCTGATTTTGTAGGATCAGGATTCGATGATGCATTTGGTTTTTTCGTGACAGGTCCTGGTATTACGGGTACTTTCAATATGGCGAAACTTCCTAATAATCAACCAACATCCATTAATAAAGTTAATTTTGGGGTTCCTGGAGTAAGTAGCTCTACTCCTCCAGTTGCAGCTTATGATGGTACGCAGAGTGCTTTGTATATTAATAACGGACATCCTACAACGGTAAGCAATGGTAAATTAGTTGCCAATTCTAATAATGGTCCTAAACCTATTGTTGTTCAATTTAATGGTATAACAAAATTAATTACGTATACACTATCTGGTTTAACACCTGGAGCAACTTATACTTTCAAGATTGTAATTGCAGATACGGCAGATCAACGTTATGATTCCGGAGTATTTGTAAATACGATTTATGCTACGGCTACTCTGGTTGCTAACAATGATACTTATACTATCGTTTCCGGTAATAGCTCTACAGTTTCTGTCTTAAATAATGATTCGGTTAACGGTGTTGCTCCGGCTTCTCTTTCAGATGTTTTGCTTTCACAAATTTCAACCACAAACTCGGGGGTGAATCTAAATACTGCTACAGGCTTGATAAATGTAGCCCCAGGAACTCCACCGGGTATTTATACAATAAATTACCAAATATGTGATTTAACATTTTTGGGTAATTGTAAAACTGCTACAGCAACTGTTACAGTTACAGCGAATGATTCAGATGGTGATGGTATTGATAATTTCAACGATTTGGATGATGATAATGATGGTATTCTGGATAGTATTGAAGGGCTTTGTACAACAACAAATGATACTTCATTAGACTGGTTTGATAATGCATTAACTACACCTCCAGCTGTAGTAGTAAATGGAAATAATATTCGTAGTACCAATCCTTACAATGGGTGGACTGCAGTTGACTCTTCAACTGGTGCCACACTTGGGAATTCAATATTTAACATAGTGCGAGTAGATGGTACTGGTTATGCCTTCGGACCAGATAATGCACAATCTGGTAATCAATATGTAGATATAGCAGGAGCAAGTGCCTACATACAAAAAGAATTTACTATATCAACTCCTACAGTATTAAATGCGTCTGCTTGGTTTGCTAATAGGGCTACAAATGACAACAATTATACACCATATAATACTAGAATTGAAGTCTTACAACTTGTGAATAGTGTCTATCAGACTGTAGGTCAGGGAGATTTATTAGCGTTTACTAAAGTGATGGGGGATGAGCAATGGCTTAGAAGCGGATTATCAAATCTTAGTTTAACTGCAGGTACTTATAGAATTAGAATGTTTGTAAGTGATTATGGTCATGTGGATACAATTTCTTATTGTTTCTCAACTGACACTGATGGAGACGGTATTCCAAATTATCTTGATACGGATTCTGATAACGATGGCTGTCCCGATGCAATCGAAGGCTCGGAAAATGTTACTTATGCGATGGTAAATCCTTTAACAGCTGCAACAAATCCTGGGCAAATTAATGTAAGATTTAATGGGACAACTGCAGGTACACCTTCGCAGATTATCAGTACTGCTACAGCAGCCAATGGTGTTCCTCAGGTTGTAAATAATGGTGCAAATAATAGTAATGCAAGTATTGGTCTTGTTGCAGGTGCAGCCTCAGCTGGTGTAGCAGATAATACAGGTACTTCTCCTGTTGCAGGAGTAGGTCAGGCTATTGGCAACTCTGCTAATAATGCATTGAATGACTGTAAATGTTACAGAAGCGCAACTACAACTTTAGGTACAAATAATGCCACACAACATGGTATCACAGCATTCAACAGAGGTGGCGTAGATAATTCAAACTGGCCAATGTTGAGAAATAACGGTTGGACAGCTTTGGAAGCGAATACGAAAGCTTTTGTTATAAATAGAATGCCGGCTGCAACTACTACTGCAGGTGCTGTAGTTGCTGGTGAGCCTGTGAATGCGGCTTTAACTGCTCCTGTTATATCTGCTCCAATTGTGGGTATGACGTTCTATGATACAACCAATAACTGTATGAAAGTAAATGTAGATGGTACAAGAACAGGTTGGAAGTGTTTCAATACACAATCTTGTCCGGAAGAAAATTAATTTTAAAAATTGAAAAAATGAAATTTATATATTCAGTTATTTTAAGTATTTCTTGTGCAGTACTATTCTCGGCACAGGTTGCTATAGGAAAAACAACTACTCAGACAGGAGTGTCTTTAGAATTTGGTATTGGTCCTAAAGGTTTGATTTTACCATGGGTTACGGCTGCGGGAAATGTTAGTTTAAATCCGGGTGCAAATTTAAAGGGAGGAGCTCTTATTTTTGACCGAGCTGACAGCAAAGTTAAACTTTCAAGAAACAACGGAACATGGGTTGATCTTACTGTGCATACCAATGAATTACCTGCGACAGGAGGTAATTTAGTCATCGCAGCACCCATTCAGGCGAGTCCTGCTGTAGAGCAATCTACTGCAAAATCGCAGATTGGAGGGGTTTTAAGTGATGATACTCCGGGAATTCTTGTTTTGGCAGATACAAATAAAGCGATGATCCCGCCACTGGTTACAAATCCTGATACAGCGATCAGAACTCCTGCTGCAGGAATGATAGTTTATGATCAGGTGAAAAAATTGTTTTGTGTTTACAATGGGACTGTGTGGTCTTATTGGAGAGCAGATAATTAATTACACTATTACTAGATAAAAACCACTCCTGAAAAGGAGTGGTTTTTTTAATTTTAAATATAAAGCTTTTGCTATTACTAATTCAGATATTTGGTTATTTGTTACAAATAAGTGTGGTTGTATTTATTGAATCTGTTAAAATGTGTGAATAAAATAATATTTTTTTATTTTATTTGTCTTTTTATTTGTTATTTTTGCATAAAATAGTTGTGTTTGAATAAAAATTTACATTTTCAATGTGTCAGTATGAAGCATAAGAATTTCTATGGAGGTTCATGCATCAATCGTGTCATAACTATTATAATTTTTTTCTTATTTAATTCTTATTTTTGCGCAACAGCAACTCACCCCATCTGATGATAAGCCAACTACAATTTTCTTGTCAGATGGTGTTGCGATTTACTCATCAGACGATAGTTTCAATGATCAGATTTCTCAGAAGAAAATTACTTTAAAAAATGCAGATGTTTCTTTTGCTGTATTTAAGAATAGTAAAATCTTAGTTGCTTCTACTTCTACTAGTCAAAGAAATCAAACTCTTGCAAAGCAGGCAAAAGATTTTGAGGAAAAGAAGCGAAAAAAAGCTCTAAAAGATATTCAGATTACTATAGATGAATATAAAACCAAAAGTAAACTCTTTACAAGAAATGATTTTAATCATTTGCCATCTCCAACTCAATTCTTTTCAAGACATTCTTCTACAAAAGATTATATAATACCCACTGATAACGGGAGTGGTTTTTCTAAAATAAATATAAATAATAAAGACTATTCTGTAAAGATTGCTTTAAATTATTTACATGCTCAAAGAATAACTTATTATAATAGTAAGTCTTTAGATTATTGTTTCTCTGTGGTCTTTTCTGTGAGACCACCACCAGTATTAGTTTAGTTACTAAATAATTTTTTTATTAAAACTTATACTTGCTATTTTGATAGTGAGTAATTAATACTATGAAAATAATGAATCTTAAATATTTTTTTAAACAAATATTAGCATTGGCTGTAATGTCTACATCCTTTGCTTTTGCGCAGACCTATCCTGCTTTAGAAATGGGAAACGTCACAGCAAATCCAGCCACGGCAACAAACTTGACTGTAGCTTTACAAAAAGACACAAACAATAATACTGGAACAACCTTGGTCAATTATACTACACCAAGTGCTTTGACGGTAAATATTAATGTTAATTCAACCAATTTTACCAATGCGGTTAGGTTTGGAACAGACGGTGTCGCTCCATATTATGTAATTATGAATACTGCTATTGGAAATGCTGGTAGTGACAATACGCAGTATACCAGTTATGGTGTTCCCACAAACGGTACAGGAATAGATATAGCTCAAAATTACACAGCCCTTATTGAGGCTAATCTTTTGTCTGCAGGAAATCAAGCAGCAAATGGTAGAGTGAAACTAGGCGAGGTTACCATGACTTTTAGTAGGGGAACAAGTAACCCTCTTTTTCATTTTAAAGGTTTAGGGGGAGCTGCAACTACATCTCTTACGGCAGAATTTACCGTAAAATCTGTATTGAATTCTGCAGGAACAGAAATATTAGCAGGAACAGTTATTTCTCAATTGTCAGGCACAAATCTCAATGTAAATAATACAAATAAAACGATAAATAATGATTATACAGGGGCTACAAATCCGCAATCGGTAAACTCCGCTAGAGGTACAGTAAGGTTTCAGAACAATGACATAAGAACAATTGTTTTAGAAGTTTATGGTAATAGAAACGGAGTAGGTACAGCCTCTGTAGCTTGGGATGGAATAGATGCTTTTTTATTAGGGGTTTCAGCAGGAGAATCAGATTTGCGGGTTACAAAAACAGTAAACAACAGTACTCCAAGCGATGGTTCTAATGTTGTGTTTACAGTGACAGCTTCAAATCTGGGGGCTTCTAATAATACTAATGTTACAGTAAATGATTTACTGCCTTCAGGATATACTTACGTTTCACATGCTGCTTCTACAGGAACTTACGTTCCGGGAACGGGTGTCTGGACTATAGGGAATTTTAATGATCAGGCAAATGCAACGTTGACTATAACCGCAACTGTAAGACCTACAGGTATCTATACAAATACAGCAACAATAAGTACAACAAGTGGAATAGCAGATCCTGTAAGTTCCAATAATACGGCATCTGCATCTACTACACCTGTAATTCCGGACTCTGATGGAGATGGTGTTCCTGATTCATTGGATTTGGATGACGATAATGATGGAATCTTAGATTGTGATGAAAATTTACTTACATCTTCTGTAAGCAATTATTTTCAAATTAATGGGAATGCTAGTGTGTTGTCAAGCACCGAGATTCGTCTCACTCCTGCGGTTAATACACAATCGGGTCAGGCATGGAGTAGAGGTAAAGTAGATTTTTCTAAAAGTTTTACACTTAGATTTCAGGCTTATCTGGGAACAGATACTGGAGGAGCAGACGGGATTGCAATAGTGTTTCATAATTCACCGGCAGGATTGTCGGCGACAGGTGCGAATGGTGATGGATTAGGAGCAAGAGGTATTGCAAACGGTATCGTTTTGGAGTTAGATAGTTATTCGAATACAGGAGCTCCAGCTTCAGATCCTGCAGGAAGTAATGGTCATGGTAGAATATGGCGATCATCTAATCAAGCTAACTTAACAAACAATATTGAATTGGGTAACCTGAAAGATGGTGTATGGAGGGATGTTGTTGTTAGTTGGGATGCTTTTACTCAAACGATTTCTTACACGGTAGGAGGTGTTTTGGCAGGTTCTTACACTTCATCTAATATATCAACTGATATTTTTAATGGAGCTACAAAAGTTTTCTTTGGTTATACTGCTTCTACTGGAGGTTTAAATAATGATCAAAGAGTGAGATTCTTAGCTCCTTGTACAGATTTACCACTAGAATTAGATACTGATAATGATGGAACTCCTGATTATTTAGATCTTAATTCAGATGGAGATAGTTGTTTTGATGCAGTTGAAGGTGATGAAAATGTTACATTGTCACAGATAAACCCTAACGGAAGTATTAACATTACTGCTAACGGTGGAGTAAATGCGAATGGTGTTCCGAATTTAGTTAACAGTTCTGGTGCTGCGGATGTTGGAAATGATGTTGGACAAGGGATAGGAACTTCTCAAAATTCTACACTTCAGGCTGCACAGTGTGTGAATGCTTTTGGATGTACTACAGCAATGTACCTTTCTCAGACTAATATTTTATATAATGTAAACACGGCAACAAATCCATTTGCATATCCTGCAATAGGAACAGCCTCTGTAAACTATAATGCAATAGGAGTAAATCCATTAGATGGGCGTTTGTATGGAATGCAGGTTCAAAATTCAAATAATGTTGTTGTAATTAATACTGATGGTACTTCTATTAATTTAGGTTCTGTAGCGGGGTTACCTGCTTTAACTTTTAATTCAGGAGAAATCGATAATTTAGGTAATTATTATGTTAAAGCTAATACCGATAATAGCCAGTTGTACAAGATTGATTTAAATACAATGACTGCCACATTGATAAACTTGACTGCAAGTGTCAATTTACCGGATATTGCTTTTAGAACAACAAACTTACTCTTATATGGAGTTAATAGTACTAACGGACAACTTGTTTCCATTAATCCAAGTTCAGGATTGGTTACTGCAATAGGAATTACTCCCGGAGCAGTAAACTTCGGAGCAATGTTTGGATCAAGTACAGGAGAAATGTATGGAGTAGATAATGCTGGAGGTTTTTATCAATTTAATCTTACAACCGGTCAACGTGTTTTGATTTCAAACGCTCCTGCAAGTAGTGCAAATGATGGCGCCCATTGTGTTACAGCTCCTATTACTTTTAGTGCTGATCTTGCGGTAACCAAAACTGATGGTACGAACACATATTCAGCTGGAACTAATACTACTTATACTATTGTAGTTAGCAATAACGGTCCATTTGGTGTTTTAGGAGCTACGGTTTCAGATCTGGTTCCTTCGGGAATTCCTTCAGCGAATGTAAGTTATACCGCAGTTGTTGCAGGTGGTGCTACTACTTCAGTTACGGGAACACAAACAGGAGCAATTAATGATATTGTCAATTTACCTGTTGGTGGAACTGTTACTTATACTGTAGTGGTGAGTATTCCTTTTTCATTTAGCGGAAATCTCGTCAATACGGTTACTGTTACTCCACCTTCAAATATTACAGAAACTACTCCAGCTAATAATACCGCTACAGATACGGATACACAGGCTGTTTGTTACAAGCCAGTTGTTACAGCTGGAACTGTATTAGATACTTCTCATGGAATTACTTCATTGAACAGAGCTGGTAACGATGTTTCTGGAAACAATTGGCCAATGGTAAGAAAAGGAGCGTGGACTGCTTTGGAATCTAAAACAAAAGGATTCGTATTGAATAGATTAACAACAGCTCAGATTGCAGCAATACCTTCAGCTGATTTAGTAGAAGGAATGATGGTTTATAATACAACACTGGATTGTTTACAGGTAAATACCACGGGTACTCCTGCAGGATGGGCTTGTTTCAATACGCAGGCGTGTCCTACTAATTAAACAGATTAATAATTAAAGAAAATTTAAAATGAAAAATATATTCACAATACTATTTGCTTTGCTTTCGGTATCTGTTTTTTCTCAGGTTGCTATCGGGAAAGCAAGTGTTGCGTCACCATCGGTATCTCTGGATTTCGGAACAGGAAACCGTGGAATGGTTTTGCCTTGGGTTACTTCTACAGCAGCAGTTACGGGTGTAGTAAACGGAACGATGGTGTATGATCTTACAGATAAAAAAGTGAAAGTGAAATATAATGCTGCATGGAAGGATCTTAGTGTAAATACACAAGGTACTACAGTGGATCCTTTGACGAGTGTAGATGGTGTACTTATACAAAATTCTGCAACAGAAAATACTCTTGCTAAATCTGCTATAGGAACACTTACTGCCACTCCTGGAATTTTAGTTTTGGAAGATACTACCAAAGCTATGATTTTGCCGAAGGTAGCGAGTCCTCATCTTAATATTATCAATCCTGCACCGGGAATGATCGTTTATGATACTTTCAATAAACAATTAGCTGTTTTTAATGGCTTTGTATGGAGTTTCTGGAAACAATAGTAATTTATAATTAATATTAAACAAGTAACCACTTCAAAACGAAGTGGTTATTTTGTTGTCAGACTAAATTTTATGTTGTATATTTGCGGTTCTTTTGGCGCTAATAATTGTTTATACATCAGTAAAATATTGTAAATCAACTCTTTCATGTTTTTGGAAGAGATTTCATCTTTATGAATTATAAGCTTTTTTTTTCGTCTAAAGTAAAAATTTAAAAATATTTTGCATTACGCTGTGAAAAGATATACCAGCGTTGCAGTTAGAATTAGATTTTAGAATAAAGAATTTAGATCAAAGACCACTTCTGATAGCGCCAAACATCAAATGTCTTTCTCTTGCTTCTTCTTTTTTTAGTCTTTTTCTGATATTTTTTGTATAAATCAAAATATTTTTTAACCCTTTCTTAAAAGTTTTATGAGTAAAACAACAGCAATTACTAAGGGAAATGAGAGAATTAATTTCTCATCAGCTAAAGGAAAAATTATTACTCCTGACTTTCTGGATATCCAGTTAGAGTCATTTAAAGAGTTTTTCCAGCTAGATACACTTCCCGAAGACAGAAAGAAAGAAGGTTTGCACAAAACCTTCCAAGAAAACTTTCCAATTACCGATTCTAGAAACCAATTCGTATTGGAATTCTTAGATTATTTGGTAGATTCTCCACGTTATTCGATTGACGAGTGTGTGGAAAGAGGTTTAACTTATTCAGTTCCTCTAAAAGCCAGACTTAAATTGTACTGTACAGACCCTGAACATGAAGATTTTCAGACTGTTGTACAGGATGTTTATTTAGGTCCGGTTCCTTATATGACTCCGTCTGGTTCATTTATCATTAATGGAGCAGAGCGTGTTATTGTAACTCAGTTACACAGATCTCCGGGTGTATTCTTCGGACAGACTTATCACGCAAACGGAACCAAGCTATACTATTCAAGAATTATTCCTTTCAAAGGATCTTGGATGGAATTTACAACCGATATAAACAGCGTAATGTACGCGTATATCGACCGTAAGAAAAAATTACCTTTAACTACATTACTAAGAGCAATTGGTTTTGAATCTGATAAAGACATTCTTCAGATTTTCGACCTTGCAGAAGAAGTGAAAGTTTCTAAAGCTGCGCTTAAAAAAGTAGAAGGTAGAACTTTGGCAGCGAGAGTTTTGAACACTTGGTTTGAAGATTTCGTAGACGAAGATACAGGTGAGGTTGTTTCTATCGAAAGAAACGAAATCATCTTAGACAGAGAAACGATTCTTGAAAAAGAGCATTTAGATCTAATTCTTGATGCTGGTGTGAAATCTATCTTGATTCACAAAGAAAATTCAAACGAATTCTCTATCATTCAGAATACATTACAAAAAGACCCTACCAACTCTGAAAAAGAAGCGGTAGAATATATTTACCGTCAGTTAAGAAATGCAGATCCGCCAGATGAGGAAACTGCAAGAGGAATTATTGAAAAATTATTCTTCTCTGAGCAAAGATATTCTCTTGGTGAAGTAGGACGTTACAGACTAAACAAAAAGTTAGGTCTTAATATTCCTACTACAACTGAGGTTCTTACAAAAGAAGATATCATTGCGATTGTAAGACACTTAATCGAATTGGTAAACTCTAAAGCTGAGGTTGATGATATTGACCACTTATCAAACAGAAGAATTAAAACTGTTGGTGAGCAATTGGCAGGACAGTTCGGTGTAGGTCTTTCTAGAATTGCAAGAACAATCAAGGAAAGAATGAACGTTAGAGATAACGAAATCTTTACTCCGCTTGACCTTGTTAATGCTAAAACTTTAACATCAGTTATTAACTCATTCTTTGGTACCAACCAGCTTTCTCAGTTCATGGACCAAACCAATCCACTATCAGAAATCACGCACAAGCGTAGACTTTCTGCACTAGGACCTGGAGGTTTATCAAGAGAAAGAGCAGGTTTCGAGGTACGTGACGTTCACCATACTCACTATGGTAGAATTTGTCCTATTGAAACTCCAGAAGGACCAAACATTGGTTTGATCTCTTCTTTAGGTATCTATGCTAAAATTAATACTTTAGGTTTTATCGAAACTCCATATAGAAAAGTAGAAGGAAGTACTGTAGATCTACATGCTGATCCTATTTATCTGAATGCAGAAGACGAAGAAGATAAAGTAATTGCTCAGGCAAACGTTGAGTTGGATGATAACGGAGCGTTCTTAACAGACAGAATTATCGCGAGATTAGATGGTGATTATCCTGTAGTTGAGCCTTCTCAGGTTAATTTGATTGACGTTGCACCAAACCAGATTTCCGGTATTTCAGCTTCATTGATTCCATTCTTGGAGCATGATGATGCGAACCGTGCATTGATGGGATCAAACATGATGCGTCAGGCAGTTCCTTTGTTGAAGCCACAAGCTCCAATTGTAGGTACAGGTCTGGAACAGCAAGTTGCAAAAGATTCAAGAATCTTGATTAATGCTGAAGGTAGAGGTACTGTAGAGTATGTAGATGCTGATCAGATTACGATTAAATATGAAAGAAGCGAAGACGAAGATTTAGTATCATTCGAATCTGCTACGAAAACATATAAACTGACTAAGTTCAGAAAAACTAACCAGAGTACGACTATTACACTAAGACCAAACGTAAGAGTAGGTGAAACAGTGGAAAAAGGTCAGGTTCTTTGCGACGGTTATGCAACCGAAAACGGAGAATTAGCTCTTGGTAGAAACTTGGTAGTAGCCTTCATGCCTTGGAAAGGATACAACTTTGAGGATGCAATTGTAATCAACGAAAAAGTTGTACGTGAAGACTGGTTTACTTCAATCCACGTGGATGAATATTCTCTTGAAGTTCGTGATACCAAATTAGGTATGGAAGAATTGACGGCAGATATTCCAAACGTATCTGAAGAAGCTACAAAAGATCTTGATGAGAACGGTATGATCAGAATCGGTGCTGAAGTGAAGCCTGGTGATATCATGATTGGTAAGATTACTCCAAAAGGTGAATCTGACCCTACGCCGGAAGAAAAACTTCTTAGAGCAATCTTTGGTGACAAAGCCGGTGATGTAAAAGATGCTTCATTGAAAGCAGATTCTTCATTAAGAGGTGTTGTAATCAACAAAAAATTGTTCTCTAGAAACATTAAAGACAAAAAGAAAAGAACTGAAGAAAAACTTAAGCTTGAAGAGATTGAAAATACTTACAAGGCTAAGTTTGACGAGTTGAGAAATACTTTAATCGAAAAATTAAACACGCTAGTTAGCGGTAAAACTTCTCAGGGAGTTACGAATGACTTAGATGAAGAAATTATCGGTAAAGGCGTGAAATTCACTCACAAATTATTGACTTCAGTTGAAGATTACGTAAACGTTAGCGGTGCAGACTGGACGGTTGACAACGATAAGAATGAATTAATCAAACAATTGATTCACAACTACAAAATCAAGTTCAACGATATTCAAGGAGTTAAAAACCGTGAGAAATTCGCAATTTCTATCGGAGATGAGCTTCCAGCTGGTATCATGAAATTGGCTAAAGTATATATCGCTAAAAAACGTAAACTAAACGTTGGAGATAAAATGGCGGGTCGTCACGGTAACAAAGGGATCGTTTCGAGAATTGTTCGTGAAGAAGATATGCCATTCTTAGAAGATGGAACACCGGTAGATATCGTATTGAATCCACTTGGGGTACCTTCTCGTATGAACATCGGACAGATTTATGAAACAGTTCTTGGATGGGCTGGTCAGAAATTGGGAATGAAGTTCGCTACGCCAATCTTTGATGGTGCTACTCTTGATCAGATTACAGAATATACTGATAAAGCAGGAGTTCCTAAATTCGGTCACACTCACCTTTATGATGGTGGTACCGGAGAAAGATTTACACAGGCTGCAACAGTAGGTATTATCTATATGTTGAAATTGGGTCACATGGTAGATGACAAAATGCATGCTCGTTCTATCGGACCTTACTCATTGATTACTCAGCAGCCATTAGGAGGTAAAGCTCAGTTTGGTGGTCAGAGATTCGGAGAGATGGAGGTTTGGGCTCTTGAAGCATTTGGAGCATCAAATATCCTGAGAGAAATCTTGACTGTGAAGTCTGATGACGTGATTGGTAGAGCAAAAACTTATGAAGCGATTGCAAAAGGTGAAGCAATGCCAGAACCTGGTATTCCAGAATCTTTCAACGTATTACTTCACGAGTTACAAGGTCTTGGATTAGACGTAAGATTGGAGGAGTAAATTAAAAGATTTAATTATTAAAAAATTAAAACATTAATTAACTCTGAGATGATAAGAGCGAAAGTAATTTTTAAATCTTTCAATCTTTTAATCTTTTAATCAAAAATTAAATTATGTCAAATAAAAATAAATCAAGTAGATTTAATAAAATAACCATCGGTTTAGCTTCACCAGAGTCTATTTTACAGGACTCAAGAGGGGAGGTTCTTAAACCGGAAACTATCAACTACAGAACGCATAAGCCGGAAAGAGACGGTTTGTTCTGTGAAAAAATCTTCGGTCCTATCAAAGATTACGAATGTGCTTGTGGTAAATACAAGAGAATTCGTTACAAAGGGATCGTTTGTGACCGTTGTGGTGTAGAGGTTACGGAGAAAAAAGTACGTAGAGAAAGAATCGGACATATTGGTTTGGTTGTTCCTATTGCGCACATTTGGTATTTCCGTTCTTTACCAAACAAAATCGGTTACCTTTTGGGTATTCCTTCTAAGAAATTAGATATGATCATCTATTACGAGAGATATGTTGTGATTCAGCAAGGTATCGCTAAGAAATTAGATGGTTCTGATTTTGATGATAAAGAATTCCTTACAGAAGAAGAATACCTTGACATCATGGATACTCTTCCTGTAGAAAACCAGTATCTTGATGATGCAGATCCAAACAAATTCATCGCCAAAATGGGTGCTGAAGCCGTTGAAGAATTGCTGAAAAGAATTGATCTGGATTCATTGTCTTTCGATTTGAGACATAAAGCGCACAACGAAGGTTCAAAGCAAAGAAGAACTGAAGCTCTGAAAAGATTGAACGTAGTAGAAGCATTGAGAGGTGCGAATACAAGAATGATCAACAGACCAGAGTGGATGATTATGCGTGTTCTTCCTGTAATACCACCAGAACTAAGACCATTGGTTCCGTTGGATGGAGGGCGTTTCGCAACTTCAGATTTAAATGACCTTTACAGAAGAGTAATTATCAGAAACAATCGTTTGAAGAGATTATTGGAGATCAAAGCTCCGGAAGTAATCTTAAGAAATGAAAAGCGTATGCTTCAGGAATCTGTAGATTCATTATTCGATAATACAAGAAAATCTTCTGCAGTAAAATCTGAATCAAACAGACCATTGAAATCACTTTCAGATTCATTGAAAGGTAAGCAAGGTCGTTTCCGTCAGAACTTATTAGGAAAAAGGGTAGATTACTCTGCGCGTTCGGTAATTGTTGTAGGTCCAAACTTACAGCTTCACGAATGTGGTATTCCTAAAGATATGGCAGCTGAGCTTTACAAACCATTTATCATCAGAAAACTGATTGAAAGAGGAATTGTAAAAACAGTAAAATCTGCAAAGAGAATTATTGACAGAAAAGAACCTGTAGTATATGATATCTTAGAAGGTGTAATGAAAGGTCACCCTGTTTTATTAAACAGAGCACCTACTTTGCACAGACTGGGTATTCAGGCATTCCAGCCTAAGATGATCGAAGGTAAGGCAATCCAGCTACACCCATTAGTAACAACAGCATTCAACGCCGATTTTGATGGTGACCAGATGGCGGTACACTTACCGTTAGGTCCTGAAGCGATTTTGGAAGCTCAGTTATTGATGTTAGGTTCTCAGAACATCTTGAACCCTGCAAACGGTTCTCCAATTACGGTACCTTCTCAGGACATGGTTCTTGGTCTTTATTTCATGACCAAAGAATTAAGCTCTACGGAAGATATGAAAGTAAAAGGAGAGGGTCTTGCATTCTATTCTCCTGAGGAAGCGGAAATCGCTTATGCAGAAGGTAGAGTATCTTTAAATGCTAAAGTAAGATGTAGACTTCCGGTTAAAGAAAACGGAGAAATTGTAACAAGATTAATTGAAACTACTGTAGGTAGAATCTTATTCAACCAGATTGTTCCTAAACAGTCAGGATATATTAATGAGCTTCTTACGAAGAAATCATTAAGAAACGTTATCGGTAAAATTCTTGCTGATACAGATTTCCCTACCACCGTGAAGTTCCTGGATGCAATGAAAGATTTAGGGTATTCAAATGCATTTAAAGGAGGTCTTTCGTTCTCATTAGGCGACATTGTAGTTCCTGTTGAGAAGAAGAAAATGATCGCTACTTCAATTGAAACTGTAGATGAAATTAGAGCCAACTATAACATGGGTCTTATTACAGATACAGAACGTTATAATCAGGTAATTGACGTTTGGACGAATACCAACGCAGGATTAACTGAAATGATCATGAGCAGAATGAAAGTTGACCAAGGTGGATTCAATTCTGTATACATGATGCTTGATTCTGGAGCGAGGGGTTCTAAAGAACAGATCCGTCAGTTATCGGGAATGAGAGGTTTGATGGCAAAACCGCAAAAAGCTGGTTCTACCGGTGCGGAAATTATCGAGAACCCGATTCTTGCAAACTTTAAGGAAGGTCTTTCGATCCTAGAATACTTTATCTCTACTCACGGTGCTCGTAAAGGTCTTGCGGATACCGCTCTTAAGACTGCCGATGCGGGTTACTTAACGAGAAGATTGGTAGACGTTGCACAGGATGTTATCGTTACAGAAGAAGACTGTGGAACATTAAGAGGAACAGAAGTTACTGCACTTAAGAAAAATGACGAAATCGTTGAAAGAATTTCTGAAAGAATCTTAGGTAGAGTATCTCTTCATAATATTTACGATCCGGAAACTGACGAATTGGTTGCCAATGCTGATCAGATTATTGATGAAGCTTTAGCGAAGAGAGTTGAGGAAATGGGTCTTGAATCTTTAGAAGTACGTTCACCACTTACTTGTGAAACCAAGAAAGGAATCTGTGCCAAATGTTATGGTAGAAACCTAGCAACTGGTAAGAAAATTCACATGGGTGAAGCAGTAGGAGTAATTGCTGCACAATCTATTGGTGAGCCGGGAACTCAGCTTACGTTAAGAACTTTCCACCAAGGAGGGGTATCTACAAACGTATCAGAAAATCCTTCAATTGTTGCTAGAAGAGATGGTATCGTAGAATTAGATGAGGTAAGAACAATTACTTCAGAAGACGAAAACGGTAATACTGCGGAAGTAGTAGTGTCTCGTACAACAGAATTTAGATTGGTTGCCGATAACGAAGCGAGAACTCCGTTGATGGTTGCTAACGTACCTTATGGTGCTATATTATCTGTAAAATCTGGTGATAAAGTAAGCAAAGGTGATTTAATCTGTAAATGGGATGCTTATAACGCGGTAATCATTGCAGAAAATGCTGGTAAAGTAGAATACGAGGATATTATTCAGGGTATTTCATTCCAGTTGGAAATTGACGAAGCTACAGGATTTGAAGAAAAAGTAATCTCTGAATCTAGAAATAAGAAAGCCGTACCTACTTTGAAGGTGGTAGATTCTAAAGGAGTTGAGCAGAAAGGTTACAACTTACCTGTAGGAGCCCACTTAATGGTAAACGATGGTGAAAAAATTAAGGCTGGTAAAATCTTAATTAAAATCCCAAGAAAAGCTGCAAAGACAGGGGATATTACCGGAGGTCTTCCGAGAGTTACAGAATTATTTGAAGCAAGAAACCCTTCAAACCCGGCGGTTGTTACAGAAATCGATGGGGTAGTTTCTTACGGAAAAATTAAGAGAGGTAACCGAGAATTGATCGTTGAAGCTAAAACTGGAGAGAGAAAAATTTATTTAGTTAAATTATCAAACCAGATTTTGGTACAGGAGAATGACTTCGTAAGAGCTGGTTCGCCACTTTCTGACGGTTCAGTTACTCCAGACGATATCTTGAAGATCAAAGGACCAACTGCGGTTCAGGAATATTTAGTAAATGAAATTCAGGAAGTTTACCGTCTGCAAGGGGTAAAAATCGATGATAAGCACTTCGAAATTATCGTAAGACAGATGATGACGAAAGTAATGATTGTTGACGGAGGTGATACTCAGTTCCTTGAAGCAGCTTTAGAACACAAATTTGATTTCTTAGAGGAAAACAACAGAGTGTTTGGTCTTAAAGTAGTTACTGATGCTGGTGATTCTAAAGAATTCAAGCCAGGACAGATGATTACTGCAAGAGAGCTAAGAGACGAAAACTCTAAATTGAAGCGTGAAGACTTGAAATTAGTAGAAGTAAGAGATGCACTTCCGGCAACGGCTACACCTGTATTGCAGGGTATTACAAGAGCTGCTCTACAAACTAAATCATTCATGTCTGCGGCATCATTCCAGGAGACGACTAAAGTTCTTAACGAAGCAGCAGTTGCAGGTAAGATAGACAGCCTGAATGGTCTTAAAGAAAATGTAATTGTAGGACACAGAATTCCTGCAGGTACAGGTCTTAAAGAATATCAGAATGTGATTGTAGGTTCTAAAAAAGAATTCGAAGATCTTAACTAAAATTAATGATTTGAAATTTGAGGTTTAGATTTTATTTTTATATTTTCACGATCTCAAATTTCAATTTTAAAAAATATAATTTATACAATGGACAATCAAAATCAAAACAACGATCCAAACAACATCAACATCCAACTTAACGAGATGGTAGCTTCAGGGGTTTATTGTAACCTTGCTTTAGTAAATCATTCTCCGTCTGAGTTTGTAGTAGATTTCATCCAACTAATGCCGGGTGTACAGCAAGCTAACGTGCGTTCAAGAGTTATTCTTGCTCCACTTCATGCTAAAAGAGTTCTTACAGCTCTTCAGCAAAACATCACTAACTACGAGCAACAATTCGGAGAGATCAAAGAAGTTGAGCCTTTCGTATTAGGTGGAAACAACGTACAAGCATAAGTTTTTCTTATCATACATAAGAATGCCCCGATTTTGTCGGGGCATTTTTTGTTTGTAAAATGTATTCTTATTGGTAATGTGGTCAAAGATAGTTGGTGTTTTTCACAAAAATAATTCGTAATATT
>JAEAMF010000619.1_pt1 | contig 39186 bp, 37 predicted proteins | sample 8958721 | NCBI WGS metagenome assembly JAEAMF01 (sample SAMN16933255, study PRJNA681124) | bioreactor sludge metagenome | isolation source: anaerobic bioreactor treating anionic surfactant - SDBS | place: India: Bengaluru | collected 2019-02-28 | reverse complement strand
CCTTACGTCAACCAAACGAGCCGCCCCAGTTCGAAGCGGCTCATCTCAGCTCCCCAAACGTAACAGTATTCGAACCCGGCGGGAAAACTCGCACGAGATCTGGTTCCGGATTCTGCACGTCGCCCCCGGCCACAACCGCGTTCCCGTGGGCGAGTTGCTCGAACAGACGGTCGAGATCGCCCTCGGGCCCAAGGGAGCGTTCGAGAACGCGAGCGTGGGCACCCTGACGCGGCGCGTTTCCGTCGACCGGGTCGTGAACACGGCGGCGAAGTCCCCCCGGCCGGCCAGGCCGCTCGGGAAAGCCCAGACGCCGAGGGTGGTCGAGTTGCTCCAGAAGGCCCGGGAGTGGCGGCGCCAGCTCGATGCCAGCGAAGTGCCGAACCAGGCCGACATCGCGCGGAGAGAGGGGATCACTCGGGCGCGCGTGACCCAGATCCTGGGCATGCTTCGCCTCACACCCCAGATCCAGGAACTCGTGCTTACTCTGCCCCCCATCGTCGGCCGCGGCGCAATAACCGAGCGAACCCTGCGGCCCATCGTCCACCTGCCTGACCCCGCCAACCAGGTCGCCCGCTTCCGTCTCCTATTGACCTAATGCTAGCGCGGTCCCCCGGACAAACCCAGAAGCTCCCTCGAAAGGAGAGTCAGAACCTTCGAGCCGGTTCGCAGTGGGATCGAAGCGAATGAATGAGCGAGCGCCACTGGAATCAACGCATGCTCGTACAAACTCGTCCCGAGTCGGTCTAGAAGCGCCAGCGTCGCTGGCAGCAGAGGATAGTGCGTGACTTCATGCGGATTCGCGACATCGGCCGCACGCTTTGGAATGGTCATCGTCAACATCTGCCCCTGGGCAGTCTTGTAGTAGAACTTCTGGCCATAGTACGTATCTCGGCCGAAAGCCGCTCCCGGAGCCGCTCGGAACGTGAGGATGTGTCGATAGATGTAGTCATCGGGAAGGCACATCAGCCTCTGCCGCTGGACCCGTCCCTCAATCGCTGAAGCGTGATCTGCGAACTGCCCGCTCTTCTCTATCCCGACCACGATCGGGCATCCGAGGCTGTTTCTCCTAAGCCCATCTTCCAGATTGCTGAAGAACGCACGGATCGGAGTATGCAGCCACGCTTGCGGTCCAAACAGTGCCAGTGGTCCGTCAAGTATGAAACCCACTGATCCCAGCACTCGCGATTGCCGCTGATTCAAGAAGTGTAGGTAGGCGATCAGCGTGATGTGCTCCAGTACGGTCATCAGTCGACCGAGTGCCGTCGCGTTCCCCTGCTCCTCAAGCACCTCCTCGTGAATCCTCAGAGCGTCCGTAGGAAAGAGCTGCCCACCACACGTCGGGCAGGCAGCTCCGCCCTTCGGCACTCGGATGTCTCTGGCGCCGCACCCCTCATCGGCCGAGCAACGTGCCAGAAGCACTTCTCCTGCCGGCGTTCTCTTGTCGCTGAAGTCCACAAGGAGCATGAACACGTCCAACAGTGGAATGTCCTCCACCGTGTAGTCTCTGAATATCTCGAATACTTCAGCCCTCCACGAGTCCCGCACCGTGGGCATGTCTTGCCGGCAGACGTTGGAGCCAGGCAACACCATCGAATGCAGCGCCTCTTGCGTCGCCGCCCGGATCACTGCCGGATCCACCAGGTGTGCGCTCTCCTGGCCCAGCAACTCACTCAGGTGGACGAGAACCCCCGCCACTTGGACGTATCCGATGCGGGTACTCGGATACTCCTCCCGAGCTGCGACTTCCTGCGGCGAGCCGTCGAATGACATGACCCAAGAGGTTGACGACTCGAAAGCTCCAAGGGTACCTGGATCTACCAGGAGCTCGTCGCACACGCCCTCGGGCACCTCGGGAGCGAAGACGCGGAAGCTCCTGAGCCGCTCTTTCACGAACTCGTTTTCAACGATAGGCACGTGAGCCGTGCTCCTCGCCCGCTCCATTCTGCCGGATCTGGCTCTATACGGCATCGTTGTGCCTCTCGCCCTGGGAGGTGGTTCCCGCCGCAACGAGTGCAGCTTCGCGCGCGGCCTCAATCCGAGACCGATCGAAGAGATCGATCTGAACGGGGATAATGTACCGACCGCTGCGAGTCTTCATGCGGGCGAAACCCACGTCCTCCGCTCGCAAGGTCAGCTCCGCGAAGTCCTCGAAGTCGTAGTACTTCGAGAGCTCCTTCACCTCGGTATGGTTGTTCAGGTGCGTCACGACCCAGTTCGAGGTGTTGGAGAGAATCAACGGGTCAACGCTGCTCACCTCCTGGGTGGCGTAGATCAACCCAATCTTGAACTTCGCGGCCTCCTTCGCCAGACGGACATAAGGGTCGACCTCTTCCCTCAGCTTCATTCGATCACGGTTGAAGAGACGGTGAGCCTCTTCGATGAAGATCTGGATCTTGTCGGCCTCCAGCCCATCTGCGAAACGCCGAGCAGCATCCTGCACGATGTGGTTGATGATTCGCTCCGAACAGAACTGCAGTATCGTCTCGGTGCCCAGTGACAGATCAACGATTACAATCTTCCCGCGCTTCAGCTCCTCCAAGACTCCCGCCGCATAGTCGTCCGTCGCATCCGGTGAGTGGTACACCCTAAGCGGCTCAAGGAGTCGAAAGCCCGAGCCGCGCGATCCCCGGTACACTGCCAGAATGGCTTCTAGCTCTGCATCAACCCAATCCCCAAGGTTCTCCCCGGCTTCCTGCGCATCAATCAACGAGTCCCAGAAGGCCACTAGATTGGCCACTGTAAGCCGCACAGATCCGCGACCATTTGCTTGGAATGGCTGAGGGACTCGGTTTGCCAGATGACGGTTGATCGCATCGCGGACATTCTGATTCGCGAGAATGTCGACGGTTAGGTTCCGAGGCGGCGCGAATCCCGCCTTCAGGAGAGTCGCAAACAGAGCAGCCCGCCGTCGTCTTGCTCGCGCAAATGCTGCGCGGTCATCGGCTTCGTTTTCCGGGCCGACTACATCAGCAGCCAGGAAGCTTTGAATGTAGTTCGCGTCTCTGGTGCCAAGATGCAGGGCGATGATCCTCCAGGTAACCTCGATGGTGTCGTCCGAGAAGAAGTTGGAAGTGAGAGGTCTGATAGAGGGGTTGGTACCATCCGCACCGTACCGGAAGATCGTTACAAACTCCTCCCCGATCTGCGCCAAAGCAGTCTGGTCCTGCACATTCACGTTAGCGTATTCGCCAGAGGGATCGAAGAGCAGCTGGCCAATCCGCTGTCCCGTCCGGGCGGCGTGCTCGCACACTGCAGTGGCGATTGTCTTCATCGTGTTCGACTTCCCGAGTCGCGTCATCCCAAAGACCGCGGTCTTGAGGGAAATGAAGTCAGCAATGTTCACCTTGACTGGGACCGCTATGTCTTGGGCCGCGCCCCTCGCCAGGCGCCGGCGCCTGTGGGAGGAGCTGTACCGCACCGCACCGATCCGAAGCCTCTGCGGAACGCATTCGCCTCCCTGCCGACTCGCCTCCTCCTGCTCCGTTGACTCGGGGTAGCTCGCGATCATGGCCAGGCTCTCCCCATAGGGCTTGTAGACCTTGTATCGGCTTGAGGAGTAGAACGTCTCCACGTCGCTGCCGAAGGACAGCAAAGGCCGACCACTCACATCGGTGTCGTAGAAGGTACCTAGAATCTTGGCCCGGATCCCCGAGAACTGGATCTCATTGCGGGTCAGAACATCCAGGATGGCCGGAGACGCGGATGCCCCCGCCACGCCCCTGGCCACAACCAGCTCCCGCATCGCCTGCTCTCGGACCTGGACAAGTTCTGCCTCCGCAGGCAGTGGGGCGGGTCCAACCACCCGGAGGAGGATAACCTCCTCGTCTTCGACATCCGGTGCCTGCCCAGGCACCATTGCGGTGGCCAGAAGAAAGCAGTGCTGCGGTACTCCTCCCGCCTGCCTCTTCCACAGATCGTTCGTCAGCACCAGGCACTCGTCGTAACCCATCGTGTAAATCCCACCCACGATCGATGCATGGGACAGAAGATGCTGGATCACAAGGTCGTGGGCGACGATACGACTCCCGAGCGACGTATTCTGCGGCATAACTACCTTTGCCCCTTTCTTCCGTTGGACTTGACACCGGTTCGAATGCTCCGCCACTCCTCGCTGGATCGCCAGATGCGGGTGGCGCTTGGGAGCCGCACGAGATTCGTGACAATCAGCTCCTGGGCCTCAACGAGTGCCCCCGTCCCGGAGGCGCTGTAGAGCAGATCAACTCGCTTCGGTCCTTGTCCGTTGTGCGAGTAGAGCGCCTGGATCGTCGGCTCCGGGTCATAGCTCAGTAACCACGGCTGGGTGAGCCGCACCAACCGGTCGTGAAGGGTGGTGTGGTCGTCCGCTCCGAAGTAGTATCTATATAGCCGCGCAGCCTTTGCGTAGAACGGTGGGTCGAGATAGTAGAACACTTCTTGTTCGCCATACCCCCAGCTCTCAACTTCCTCGATCGTGCTTGCCCAGTCTCCCTGGCGCACAAGCAGAACGCGATCGCGAAGCGCCGCGATCTGTCGAATCCTCTTGGCGATGGTCGCGACATTGAACCTGCAGTCGACCTTGTACTCGGACTCTTGCTCGCGTCCTCCAATCGGCCCCGCTGTCTTTGCGAGAATCCCTGAGAAGCTCGTCCGATTCAGGAACACACAGGCCAGCGCGAGATCACGGTTCGAGCGGAAGTGCGTGTCTCGGAAGAACGACCAGTTGGCAACGCTGACTTCGACCTCGCTGATCTGCTCAATCAGCCACTCCGAATCGTCGAAGACTACCTTCCAGAACGCAGCCACCAGCGGGTCTCGTTCGCCAAGAACGACCGCGTCAACAACTCCATTGTTCAGAAGCTGAAGCGAGACGCTGGCTCCTCCAGCAAAGGGCTCGACGAATACCCTTGGCCGAAGGCCGTTCAGCCGAATCGCCTCAGACACGTACCCTGCCAGGCGACGCTTCGCCCCCGGGTAACGTAGTGGTGAGAGGATCGACGCCTCTTGCCGACGAAGGGGCGTCTTCCTCGAACGCCGTTTTGCACCGGTGTCGCTCACGCGAGTCCTCCTGACGTGACTCGGGATCCCTGGATTATGACCATTCGCTTTTCGGACTCTGCTCATTATCTAAAGGCCTGCTTGCCCCAACGATCGGGGACATGGGCCTTTCGCGACCGAGGACCAACTCGGACCTCCCCGTCGCCATTTCGCCTCTCGCGCTCCCACTCCCGCCAGCCTGGCACATGTGTGCTCATGAGCGCATTGAAGAGGCGGCCGTGCGTGGGAAGTCGAAGGTGCAGCAGTTCATGGACAATGACGAAGTCTTGGAACCGCGGATCTTGGTCCACGAGATCGGCAGCAAGGGTAACCGTGCCAATGGCTGAACACGATCCCCACTTTTGCCGCATCCTCTGAATGCGCACTACCTTCGGGTTTACATGCAGTTTCACCGCCCACGCCAGCGTCCGGCGCCGTAGCTCTTGTGCGGGGTACAGCGATGACCTCATGCCGGCTCCTCCGGAACGAGATATGCCATCGCCAAGTCTACAACTCGCGACCGCTGCTCCGGGCCAAGCGTCAGGAGCGGTTGATAGAGGGCCGCCCTAAGCCGACGCCGCTCCTCTGGATTCACGGCTGCGTTCGGGAACCGCCCAAGCAGTTTGTCCGCCTCCCGCGCCACTGTCATTGAATCAATACCCGCGGCTCTGATCGAAGCGTCATCGCGCAGTGCCCAGTAGACACCAAAGGCGCGGGCTGACAGACCGCTCTCCCGTGCGGCCCTCATAGCCGCATCCTTCTCGGTAGCGAGCGCGGCTAATTCGTCCATCGCAGCAAGTCCCGTGGTCTTCCGTTCCTCCAGATCCCTTAGGATGCGCTCGGCTCGATCCTTGAGCGGTTGAAGAACGGCTGCGGCGTCGGGGTTCTCGTCCATTTCCTTGGTGAGCCCGCGGACCAGGTTGAACACCTTGCCCTCATCGGGTCCCTTTTCCGCGCGCAAGGATTCCAAGGTCTTCACATCGAAGGTGACGGTCTTTGTCAGCCGCCCAAGCCCTTCCTGGATGACACACTCCTGGATGAGCGTTTTGGTCTTGTTGGCAAGATCAGCAGCGAAGCCGGTCCTGTCGGCATATGCATTCCTCACTGCCGCGTAGAGCTGGCACAGCCGTTTGTAGTTATCGATGTGGTCCCGAAGCTCCGGTGAGGGGGAGAGGATTTCCCATAGCGCCTCGATTCCCTTGAATGCCTCGAAGAACTCCTTCCGGGCATCCGGAGCCAAGAAGCGGCCGTACACCAGCCGTTCCAGACGCTCATCGGGACTTCCACCTTCCCCCGCGTCAAGGTACGCGCGCTCGGCGTCCGCGATTCTCTGTCGGAAGTCGCGAAGGAGCATGTCCAGATCTTCGATGACGCCGCTCACGTCACCCGAGTCGAAACGGAGAGCCTTCCTCAGCTCCCGCAGAACCCCCACGAAGTCTATGACAAGGCCAACACGTTTGCGGTTGCCATTCTCGTCCTCATAGGGCCGATTCACCCGCGCAATAGCCTGAAGGAGCACGTGGTCCCGCATCGGCTTGTCCAGGTACATGCAGTACAGCACCGGGGCATCGTAGCCGGTGAGCAGCTTGTCAGTTACGATGAGGATCTTCGGGTCTTTGTCAGGCCTTGCAAAGAGTTGGCGGACGTCCTCCTCGCGCCCCTCGGACACTTGGAGATCGGCCACTAGCGGCCGGTCTACCTTGTCACTCGGGTTCTCTGTATAGATGGGGACACTCCACTCGGACGGCAGGTGTTTGTCGAGCGCTCGCTTGTACTTGGCGCACGCCTCGCGGTTCACGCCCACAAGAAATGCCTTGTATCCGAGCGGCAACACATTTTCCCGAAAGTGTTGGGCAATGAAGGCAGCGACCTTTTCCACGCGGTCGTCGGCCGTCAGGAACGTTCGCAGACCGACGGCGCGGTCCAGCACCCTGTTCAGCTCCTCTACGTCAGTCACCCCCTCGGCCGCGGCAAGCTCGAAGAACTCGCGGTCGAGCTGTTCGATCGGCACGTTCATCTCGCTTGGTGCCATCGTATGTTTGATGGGTAGAGTGGTCTCGTCCTCGATCGACTCGGCTATGGAGTATTTGTCGAGGTAGCCGTGCTCGTCCTCCGCGCCGAAGATCTTGAAGGTTCCTTCACCCTGGGCAGTCCTCGCTATGGGCGTTCCGGTGAAACCGATGATCGTGGCGTGGGGGACAGCGGCCATCAGGTAGGTGCCGAGTTCCCGAGCCACGGAGCGGTGCGCTTCATCGATGAAGACGTAGATGTTGTCGCGCTGACAGCTGTCCTTCCGCACGGCTTCGAACTTGTGGATCATCGAGACCACGAGGCCGCGGAAGTCACTGTCGAGGAGTGCCTGGAGTTCCGCCTTCGTATTCGCGCGCCGGACGGGGATGTCCTGCTGCTGCATCTCGCCGAGCAATCGCTCCACCCACTTCTTGAGCTGCCCTTCAAGTTCGGTGCGGTCCACGACGAGGATAACGGTCGCGTTTTCGAAGCGGGCTTTGTCCTCCAGGATGAGTCGGGCGGCCGTGAGGAGAGTGAAGGTCTTTCCGGAGCCTTGCGTGTGCCAGATGAGCCCGCGGGTTCGGACCGGATCAAGGCAACGGCCGATGACAGCGTCGATGGCCCGCCTCTGGTGCTGACGCAGGACTGACTTCTTCGTCTCGCCGTCCTTGACGTAGAAGAGGATCCACTGTTGGAGCGTGCGCAAGAAGTCGGTCGGCTCGAAGAAGGCCTGCACCGCGAAGCGGTAGGTCTCCTCGGGCGTCTGCTTCCATCGCGCCATGTCGCGCCGGTTCGCGCTCCAGGTGGCCCCATACCAGTAGTCGAGCAGGTGCGTGGTGTTGAAGAGCTGGGGTGCGGCCAGTAGTTCGGGGGTCTCCAGCTCGTAGCGGCGGAGCTGCGTAATCGCCCTCTCCATGGCGTCTTTCAGGCTGGGGTTCTTATGCTCGACGATGCAGACGGGGATGCCGTTGACGAGGAACATCACGTCCGCGCGGTTTCCCTTGCGCGCTGGTGGCTTGATCTTCCATTCCCAGGTAACGTGGAAGGCGTTAGCGCCGACTTGGTCGAAGTCGATGAGTTTGATGGGGCGCTGTCGCTTCTCGGCCTCGTCGTACCAGGCGCGCTCGCCACGGAGCCACGCGAGTACCTCGCGGTTGCCATCGATCGTTGGCGGCAACGCATCGAGCGTCTCCACAATGGAGCGCACCGCGTCGGGAGTGAGCCAAGGATTGAACTCCGAGAGTGTCATCTCTAGGACGTCGCGCAGGAAGGCCCCGGCTTCACCTCCGCGGAGGGCGAGGGCCTCGAGCGGGGTTAGTGCTTGCCAGCCGATCTCGACCGCGTGGTTCACCATTGGAAACTGAACCGTCCCGGCCTCACTGATCTTGATCTTGCTCATGGTCTCACCTCCGCCGGGACCAGAAGCGCAGACAGGTCGAGGTCAGACACGCGGATCTCGCTGGCCATTAGCTTCTGGAGGAGGGACTTGAACAGCCTGTCGAGCAGGTCGCGCTTGCGATGGTGGACATCGATCTTGCTGTCGATCGCGTCGAGGATGGCGACGATAGACCGCCGCGTGTCCCCATCATTGGGGACGGCAACGGGGAGAGCGCGCACGATATCGAGGTTCAGGTTCTGCTGTTGACCGCCATGCGCCAACTGTCTGATCGCGTCATAGCGATAGGTGAGGAAGTGGTAGAGGTATTTGGCATCGACACGCTCGTCGATTGCCACAATCCAGGCACAAGCCTGATTACAGGCTGCCGCCACGCCCAAGACGGCGACCTTGCCCCTTGTCACGCCCTGACCGTACATCGCCATCAGAAGGGTACCCGGCGAAAGCAGTTTCGCCGCTGAGTTCTCAAGACCTGCCGGCGTGATTCTCTCCTCGGCGTCGCGAATCACGCAGTAGTTCACTTCTGTTGTCTTGACCCACGGAATGGTTCCACCGTTCCAGTATTCCGGCACGGATCGGGACGGCGTTCCACCCGAGCCCACGGAATGGTGATCGCCAAGCGGGAAGACGTCCCAACTCTCCGGCACCGGTCCGATCTCAGACTCCTTCTGTGGCTCGCCCCGAGGCCCACGTGTAAACATCTCGCGCATCGCGGAGTGCTTCAACCGCTGAGCGGCCATGGCCAGCGTGGTTTGGTGCTCCGAGGCCGTTTCCACCATGCGCAGGACTCGACCCACGGCGAGTTGCTCGTCCCTTGTAGTCGGCAAAGCGATAACCTGTTCCTTTAGGAGCGAGAGGTGGCGGTTGTATCCTCGGCTCGGGAGATCAAGAGAACGACACGCGTAATATAGGAAGAGGGGGTCAATGTCATCGGTGGGCTTCAGGATTTGCGTCCCGTCTGCTCCACGCGCAAAGGGGAAGTCGACGAACTTTAGGGCCCGCGTGTGATCTCCGAAGACGATGACGGGAAGCGGCGAGTCGATGAGCGCATTCTCGCTGTCTGTCCATCCGGCAATGCTCCTTTGCCCTTGGTCCACCACGGGGAAGCGTCCCGTCGGCTGGTAGTCGCGCGTCAGGATCTTGGGTTTTCCAGGAAAGGTGAGCACATCGAAGCACCGGTCAAGGCTTCTGGGAGACCACGAACCGTTCTCGAACACGGCTAGGCCTCCTTCGCGAGAGGCCGTAGAAGGGCCAGCAGCCCTCGAGTGATGTATTCATCCTCGACGGCAAGAGCTTGCAGTTCATTCAGGAGTGCGCCGACGTCGCCGTGCTCCGCGGTCGACGCAGAACCAACCCACCTGCTCGGACTTAGGTTATAGTCCGCCTCCTTCGCCTGATCCCGCGTGATGATGGCGACCTCACCCTCGACCGGCTCTCCCCTGTTGAACATCTCCGCTAGTAGCCGGAGGTGTTCCTGGGGCAGGTAGTTCTTCGGACGGCCCTTTCTGAATCGGCGGCTGGCGTTGAGAAGGACGATCTTGCCCTTGCGACCCTCCCCTTTACGTTTGTTAAGGACCACAATCGAGCCGGCGGCCGTGGTGTTATAGAAGAGGTTGTCTGGTAAGAGGACCACACCTTCGATCAGATCGTACTCGACAAACCACTTCCGGATATTTCGCTCCTTGTCCTCGTTTTGGGAGCCGGAACCCCGCGTGACCGCCCCAGTGTCGAGAACGACGGCTGCGCGTCCCTGGTCGTTCATGCAGGCAAGTGTGTGTTGGAGCCAAGCCCAGTCGCCCCTGCCTGTGGTGATGCCTCCCGCTGTGCGGAAGCGGTCGAAGGGATCGTTGGCAAAGATGTCCTGCGAGAACGGCTGATTCCACATAGGGTTTGCTACGACGAGATCGTTGGTGCGGATACGACCGTCGGCTGTACGGAACTTCGGATTTATCATTGTGTCGCCGCGTTGGAGGTCCACCTCCATGTCATGGATGATGGCGTTCATGCGGGCAATCGAATAGCTCTCAGCCTGGAGCTCCTGGCCCGAGAGTTTCAGCGGAACCTTACTGGTTGGGTCCATCTCGCGCGCGACAAGCTGGAGCTTGATCAGCAGCCCTGCCGACCCACACGCGTAATCGTGACACTCTTGACCGGGCCGCGGACGCAGGATCCACGCCATAAGGAAGCCCACCTCGGTCGGCGTGAAGAACTCACCGGCGCTCTGTCCGGAGCCCTCGGCGAATTTCCGGAGCAAGTACTCGTACGCGCGTCCGAGGAAGTCCGGTTGCACGTCGGCCAAGCCGAGCCGGTACCGTGGGTCCGAGAAGGTCTCGACCACGTCCCGCAACTTGGCCGGGTTGACGTCCCGCTCCCCGCTGCGCTCGGCAGCGAAGTCAACCACGTCGATGACACCGGAGAGCGAGGGGTCATGCTTCACCACTGCGCGCACGGCCTTCGTCAGATGCTCGCCAATATCCCGCGGGCGCTCCTTCGGGGGCCACGCGAAGGGCTCGCGGCCGTTGATTACCGCCCATCGTGCTTCCGGAGGTAGGTAAACGCGTAGCAAGGAGTGGTCTGCTTCGGCGATCTCGAGTGCAGTCGTGCGGTCGCGGTAGTCTTCGGCCAACCGATTGATCTCATCGTCGAAGACGTCAGACAGGCGCTTCAGGAAGAGAAGTGGGAGCAGGTAGTCCTTGAATTTCGGCGCATCCTTCTCGCCTCGGATCGAGCATGCCGCCTTCCAAAGCATGTCTTCCATGGGCGTCAGGTCGGTGACCTGGCCGTTGGTGGGGACTGACATCGTCCGAGCTCGAGCTCCAGAGCCCAACTCCCTCCTGGCCCCGCGACCCTTTAGGGTGCCCTTTTCAGATTCGGACGACTTGGATGGCAGGAAGCGATCCTGCAGGTCCTTGCACTCGGGGCCACACTGATCGAGGAATTCCTGGAGTAAGTCCCATGCCCTTGGGTCCGGCTTCGTCCTCCCCTTCTCCCATCTGCCTACCGTGGGAAGGGACACGCGCAACTGGGCCGCGAGCTTCTCCTGACTCAAGCCCAAGCGACTACGAAGCTCGCGGACGAGCTCAGCAACATTGGCGGGATCGGCCATCTCGTTCCTCCGTGGGGATCTCATGGGGAGATGATATGACCGGTCACATGATGCGTCAACTGCAAAATCAACCGATACGAACGCGTATATCGCAACTACTTGGATTACAGTGAGTTACGTACAATATTTTCTCGACTGCCTGCCTCTGGATACCTCTTCGCGGAGCCGACAAGCCCAGGCAGCACCTTCTCTGCTGACCGCCCGATCACGTAGCCCCCGAGCCCGATCTCGACGGTGTTCCAGAGCTTCTGGGCTTCAGCCTCACCCAGATTCCTGGGCCAACCAGCCTACCAGCGGGTTTCGGGGTATGCGGGGATTTTCGCCCTAGTGAATGCCGAACGCTGCCCACCCGACCGCCGCGCCAGCCGCGCCCAGCAGGAAGGCGATGAAGTCCCACAGATCCGCCCACCGATGCTCGCCCGGCATCCACCGGTTCGCGATCTCCCAGGCGAGTCCGCCAAGGACCGCCAGCGCGGCCCCGCAGGCGCAACCCGCATCACCGAGGAGATGGCCGCCGTAGCCGGTCATCCCGAAGGCGAGGACGAAGTGCATCAACCGGGACCAGCTCCAGACCGGCCCCGGCTTGCGCTTCCAGATCCGGATCATCGCAGCGACTGGGCGAGCATTCTCGTCTGGGCCGCCGCCGCGGCGATCATCCGCTCGGTCTTCACCTGGCCCTTGGCCATCAGGATCTGGACGATGCCTGCGATCACGGTGCCGACGGCGACAACGACCTCGGGCGTCACGGCCTTCTCGATCGTGAGCACCCCAAAGGCCAGGGCGACGACGACGCCCGCGATCATGATGAGCCCCGACCAGAACCGGTAGGTCTTCCAGATCGGCCGAGCGTCGGTGGCCGCTTTGGCGAGTTCGTCCTGCACCGCCTCCCCGATCTCCTTGACGTAGCCGAGCTGGTCACGGTGCTTCCAGATCTTCCAGAGGTCTTTGAAGAACTTCAGCATCCCTGCCTCCTTATGCGTATGCCCTCTTGAGCCACCCGCCTTGGAACGCCTCCTGGTCGCTCTCTCGCGCGACCCGAAGCCGGTACTCCCCTGCTGCTTCTGAACGGAGCGAGGCCATGAGCGCTGCCGGATCGGCCCGGTGCGCGGCCTCGGCCGTCTCCGGCCCGACAAAGCCGTCGATCTTGACCCGGATCCCGCAGGCCCGAAGGGCCCTCTGGAGGCAGACGATCACCGTCTGCTCGCCGAGATTGATCGCCAGATCGAAGACCTTGACGGCGACGGGCTCAGGCAATTGGTCGTACCCCCGGCCGAGCCAGTAGCGGGCCCAGTAAATCTCGATCGCCTCTTCGCGGGTGAGTTCGCGCACGTTGACGCTGGGATGCCAGCGCTGGGCGATCCCGAACTTGGTCGGGCCGCCCTTGTCGAGCGGGTGGTTGACGTAGGCCTCCCCCTCGTGCGCAAGGACGACCTCGATGGCCCGCTCGAAGAGCCTTCGGCTCATTACTTCACCCCTCACGTCTCGCAAGCTCCAGTCGGAGCGCGTTCAGCACATCGTTCAGGTGGTGGGTCCGCTCCTTCGTGTCGGCCACGAGCTCCTTCTGCGTGTCGTTCAACCGCTCCATGCCGACACGGATCTCGACCAGGACCTCGTGGATGTCGTCGAGCGAGTAGCCTCCCGGGGCGAGCGGGCAGACGAGGCGGAGTTCATCGAGCGCAAGCTTGGCCCCGTTGCCGCCGTTCCTGCGTCGCTGCAGGGAGCGGGCGAGATCGATCGCCTGGACGGCGAGCTTGACGGAGAGGACCGCGGCCAGAAGGCCCAGCCCGCCGAGGCCGAAGCTCCGGGCGATCTCGAGCGCCTCAGTCATCTCATGCTCCCCTCACGTAGTCGACTTGGTGACATCCGCGGTGAGCTGGATCGTCCCCTTCTCGATCGTGTAGACCATGCCCGTCACGAGCTTGATCTGGATGTCGTAGACGTGGCGCTTCGAGCCCAGTCCCGCGGTGTCCGTCCCCGTGAGATCGAAGCGGAGGTCCCCGTCCGCGCCCGGCCCACCGGCTTCGACGATCTGCCCCGTGCTCGGAGCGTCCGTCGTGGTGATCCGCTTCTGGAATCTCGCCTCAGCGTCCGGCTCGCCGGCGTAGCGCTTGACGGTCAACCACGCGATCTCGATGGCCGCCGGCAGGCCGGTCACCGTGCGGCGGATCTCGAGGTCGTCGCCGGCGACGAACCCAGTGATCTCGATGGCGAGGTCCGACATCAGCTCAACCTCCTCGGGCCGCAGACCCGCTCGTCCTCGGGTACGCACACGCGAGATGCATGATGGACTCGGGAGACGGACCGGACGCCGGCGCTTGCAGTCGGCACGGCCCTGGTCCCGAAGTGGCGGGCCAGGGGATCGAAGTGGACCTCGGTCAGGCAGCACCAAGCGAACCCGCGCCCGGTCGACGTGGCAGATGCGCCTGGCTCGACCACCAGGGCCACGCAGAACGCGGTGCCCCTTCCAGTGGCGGCGAGAACCGCCGTGGCAACGACCAACGCCGCCAAGTCCGCAGATCCCTGTCCAGTCGCGATCCCCGCGCCGGCAACGATCACTGTGGTGACGATCTGCGCCGTGCCCCGCCCGGTGACGCTGGACGATCCGAAGGCAACCACCGCCGCGGCAGCTATCGCGCCCCCGCGCCCGGTTGCATCAGCCGCTCCCAAGGCGGTCGTACTTGCATCGGCTGTGGCCGTCCCGCTACCCGTGGCACTCGCAGCTCCGTAGACGATCTCTCGGACCAGCAGGAAGAGCCCCATGCAGGTGCAGCGCGCCTCGTTGCCAAGCCCGAGCTGCGAGATCCCCACGCCTACTTGCGCAGCGTCGATTGCCGCGCGGGTCCAAGACTCCTCGGTAGCCGGGTCGGTGTCCCAGAGGCTGAAAGTCCAGGTGTAGGAAGCGGGAAGCTCAACGTAGTCCTGGCTGAAGTTGTAACCGCCCGATCGCAGCACGTGCCCGACCAGGGTCTCCACTCCCGAAACGAGCTTGCTAAAACTCCAGGTCTGCACCGAGAGGATCTCGGCGCTCTCCGGGACTCCGACATCGCCGCACGACGGAAGGGTCGCACACCGTTTTCCGCCGTTGGCTGTCGAATGCCAGTACGAGGCATCCCCGTCCGGCGCGAGCCCGTCGTCGATGTCCTCGTAGGTGTTGGCGGGGTACCCCGTCCAAACCTTGTCCGAGTTGTCCCCATTCCCATTGGGGATCATCCCGAGGACGCGCACGATGCCCGGGGCCTCGAACGCATCGTCCCGAACGACCATGTCGTCGTACCAAGCGGTGAGAGAGACCGATGCCCCGCCCATGTCCTTGTAGACGCCGCCCTGGCACGACGCGATGTCGCTTGTCCCGAATGTTCCGTTGCTTCCGGAGTACTCCAAGACCCCGTTGATCCTGAGCTCATAGGGGCAAGCGCCCGCAGCACCCTTACCGATCTTGAGATCCAGACGGTAGTCGGTCGCCGTGGACAGAGGGGTCGTCCCGGAGGCGCGAAGAGATCCACCCTGGTTGTAGAGGTTCAGGTGGCCGTCGCTGTCGATCGCGAGGCACGTCGGGGTGGCCACGGACCGGACGTAGAAGAAGCCCTGTTGGCCGGAGCTCGGGAGCGCATTGAACCTGACATGGATCGTGAAGTAAGCCGTCGCCACGGCGTCGAAGGAAAGCTTGAAGTACGAGATCAGCGTGTCGAACGGGTTGGAGACGATCTTCAGGCTATAGGCGCCGCTGCGCTTGACTGCGGCGTCGAAGGACACCGAGCCGACGAGCACGTCGAGCTCGACGCTGTTGCCCAACTCGGCCCCACAGATGCGCAGCCTGGCCATAGCTCCCTCAGGTCAGTAGGTCCCGACAGCGCCCGGTTACTCCATCCGCAGCTTCAGATCCCCGGCCGCGATCTTGAAGACGCCGCCCGTGCCGACGACCTGGGCTTCATCGAGCGCCCCGTGGTGGAGGAGGTTGCCACCGCTGGCGGCGTCCCTCGCGCCGAAGTGCGTGATCGTCCCCCAGGGCGCCGTCGCGGTCGGGAAGGTGATGTCGTCGTCGTTGTCGACGAGCTTTCCGTCGCCATCGGTCACCGCGAGGTTGAACTCGGGCGCTCCGCCGCCGTTCGGGTAGACCCGCGCCCGGGCGTAGCCTCCGCCCGAGACCTCGGTCCCGGTGTCCGCGTCGGTCGGGTCGGAGGTGTAGAGGGCGAGGTAGATCGTGGCAGGGGGCGTGAAGGCCACGCCGTTGTAGGTGTGGTCGAGATATTTCGCCTCGAGATAGTCGGACAGTGCGCCCATGGCTTCCTCCGATCAGGGGTTCAGAACCAAGCTCTGCCGCAGCCGATTCGCGCCGGCTGCCGCCTTGCTGCCATTGTCGTTCTCGCCAGAACTCTCCTCTTTCGACTCGTCGTCCGGCTTGTCGTTGGACGAGGCAACCTCCCCCGAGATCGAGAGGCCGTACTTCGCGGCCAGCTCCTGCTCGCGGGCGAGCTCGGCGAAGACGTCCTCGAGATCCTCACCCTTCTCGGCCAGGAACCCCGTGCGGGTGCCGAGGCCGTTCTGGATCGAGATCACGGCCGCCTTGGCTTCCTTCTCGGGATCGATCCACTGCCACCCGCGGGGACGGTGGCGGACGGCCAGGTAGCGGGCGGGATCGCGCGAGGCGAGCTTCAGCGCCCCGGTCAGGAGCGCCATGCCAAGCCAGGCCGCATAGAGCGGCCGGCGCCACATGTCGATGAAGTCCTGCTGGATCGCGCGCCAGTCGTCGCGCTCGACGAGCGCGAAGCTCCGCATGGTCGAGTAGCTGACGCCCTCGGCGTCGTTGGCGAGCACGTTGTAGAAAACGCTGAAGCCCGAGGCGATCTTCCGGAGCATCTGCTTGATGAAGGCCGGGAACTGCGCCGTCGGGTGATCCGGCTCCCACGCCTTGAACTCGTAGCCGTCGGGGACGATCTCAAACGTCCCCGGGTTGGCCTCCATCGCGGCGGGCTTCTTCTCACTCGCCAGATCCCCTGCCACCGAGTCGGATCTCTTTTCGAAGAGCCCCATCTTGGAGGCCCCGATCCGTGCGGCGACAGCTTCGCTCTCCTCATAGGCATTCAGCATGTGGGCGGGGACCATGACCGAGTGGACCCAGGTCACCCCGCGGGTCTGGTTCACCCGATCGGGGTCGTAGAGGTGGAGCATCTCGCCTGCGGGGACGAAGTAGCGTTCGCGCATCAAGTCCGTGCCCACGGCGGTCCAGACCCAATAGCCAACCGGCCGGGAGAGCGAGTCGATCTCCACCCCCATACGGATCTCGTTCTCGCTCCCCCTTCGTGGCCGGTTGAAGGTCTCATCGATCAGGTCCGCGTCGATCGGCTGAAGCGCCAGCCCGTAGCGGTTCCCCTCGAAGCCGCGCCACAGGCGGACGAAGGCCTCGCCGTCGCAGGCCATGGTCTTGAGGACCAGCTTCTCGAACCGCCGGAGCGTGAGGCGCCCATCGACCGTGACCGGAGAACTTGCCCAGTCGTTCCACGCGGCCTCGATGGCGGCGTTGGCCCCGGCGTCGCTCTCCTCGCTGTTTCTAACCTGGGCCTGGAGCATGATCCCCATGGGGCCGATCACGTTGTTTTGGAGCAGCCGGAAGTAGCGTTTGACGTAGCTGTTGTTCCGTCCAAGCTCCCGCGCCCGGGCTCGTAGCAGCCGGATGTCGCCCTTGATCTCGTCGTCGGCGCTTCTGGCCTGGGTGATCCAGTCGAGCAGGAGCCGATGGATGCTCGCGCCGTCGAAGACACTTCGTGTCCCGCTTCGATCCGAGATCTCTCGCCACGCGAGACGGAACGCCCGGCCGAACCTTCTGTGAAGCGGCCTCATCGCTCGAACTCCGGCTTGGTGAAGGAGACCAAGACCGTGCGGGTGACGAAGTCGGGGTTGCCGAGGCGGGCGAGACGGGATTCGAGGGTCGTGAGAAGATCCACGGCCTCCTTGACCGGCATCTTCGCGACAACGCGCCCGGCGATCTGGTAGGACTCCATGCCCGCGGGAAGGCGCCCCTCGATGTGGGACTTCAAGGCGGCGATCGCGCGCTCGAGCCACTCCTGCTCGCTGCCTTCCGTGGCCTCCGCGAGGTTGGGCAAGATGGTCACCACGCCCGAGGCGACCTCAAAAACATCCCCTTCCACGTTCGAGACCCGTTCGACCCATTTGTAGAGGCCGGCGGAGAGAGAGGCGGTCGCGGGGATCGCGACCAGAAAATCATCGCCGTCGGCGGAAGCCTCCACCGAGAGCACGCTCGCACCAGCCAGGTGCAGCTTCAGCGTCCAACCGTCGCTGGCCGGATAGTCGCTCAACCGCCTGCGGTAGCGGACGGTCGTGCCAGAGGCGAACGATTCGGGAAGTGCGGAAAGCTCCTGGGCCATGCCGCGAAGCTGCCGACTTCCACGCGAGCCGACCAATCTAAATGACATTTAGATTGGTGAGCCCTTCACGGATGCGTTTTCACTCGCGCCATGACGAGGACGCGCACGATCAAAGTTCCGCGGATCCAGTACCGGGATTTTGAGGTCGAGGTCGGCGCCATCGACGCTCGGGCCGACTCCATCGAAGGCGAAGCGCGCCTCTACCCCCTCTCCTTCTCCAGCGAAGCTCCGGTGCGGCGTTTCTCCTTCGACACCTTCGAGGAGTACGACGAGGTCCTCTCCCACGACGCCGGCGACATCGACTTCTCCCGGGCCAAGGGTGGTCTGCCGCTCATCAAGTCGCATCAGAGGCTTCTCCACTTCGGCTCCGTGAACGACGTCTCGCTGGATGAGAAGCGAAAACGCCTCCGCGGCGTGGCGAGCTTCTCCTCGATCCCGTTGGGCCAAGAGCAGGAGACCATGCTCCGCGAGGGGCACATCAAGTCGGTGTCGGTCGGCTACCAGGTGACCTCGATGGAGATGGTCTCGAAGGACAAGAAGACCGGCATCGCCACCTACCGCTGCCGCTGGGCGCCGTATGAGGTGTCCACCGAACCCATCCCCGCAGATTTGAAGGTCGGCTTCGGCCGGTCGCATTGCGACTCGCCGCCTGAGGTCGACCTGATCGAATTCAAGATCCCCGACCCCCTCTCGGAAGGAGAACGCGAGATGATTTTCGAAGCCACCGCGCCCGCGAAGGGTGCCGAGACCTTGGTCGATCCCCCGGCAGTGCCTGCACCGATCGAGGTTCGGGACCGAGGCGCCGAGGCGGCCGAGATCATGGAGATGGCCCAAGCCCACGGTGTCACCGAGAAGGCGGCCGGCTGGATCCGTCAGGGGCTCACCCCCGATCAGGTCTCGCGCGAGATCTTGAAAGCGGTGCGCACCCACGGCCCCGGCCAGCCCTCGGCCGAGTCGCTCGAGGCGATGCCCGCGAAGGATCGGAAGCGCTACTCGGTGCACCGGGCGATCCGCATGCAGGCCGAAATCATGGACGGCAAGCGCAGCGGCTACGACGGGCTCGAGGCGGAAGTCCACGAGGAGCTCGCCAAGCATCGCACCGGCGCGGACCACGGAGGCATCCTCGTCCCTTGGCGACTGAACGCAGAGTCGGAGCGCGTGGACACGCGTGTCCTCGGCACGACTCAGCCCACCGGCGGCGCGACGTTGGTCGGCCAGCAGGTCATGCCGGACATGATCGATCTCCTGCGCAACCGAGCCTTGGTGCTTGTCGCCGGCGCGCGTCTCTATCCTGGTCTCCAGGGCGTCGTCTACTTCAACAAGAAGACCGGCGCGCCCTCGGTCACCTGGATGGAGGAGAACCCGCCTGCGGACGCTCCGCAGTCGGAGCCCGCGTACGGCTACGTGTCCCTTTCCCCCAAGACGCTGATCGGCCAGGTGCAGATCCCAAGGCAACTGCTCGTCATGTCCTCGATCGACGTCGAGGCGGACGTGCGAAACGACCTCGCCATCGGCCACGGTCTGGCGCTCGATCTCGGCGCGCTCCACGGCAAGGGCACCGACAAGCAGCCCGTGGGGATCTACTCGGCGGCCGACGTGCTCTCCCACCCCGTTGGCGGCATCCCCGATCTCACCGACGTCACGACCATGCCCGCGCTGGTCGCCGACAAGAATGCCGACCTCGGATCGCTCTCCTGGATGACGACTCCCTTGATGGCGGGGGTCTTGAAGCGCACGCCGCTCGTCTCCGGCTACCCGGTGTTCCTCTGGGTGGGCACCTACCGCGAGGGCGAGCTCGGCGGCTACCCGGCGCGCACGACCAACCAGATCTCGAAGACCCTTGGGGCGGGCTCGAACGAGCACGGCCTCATCTTCGCCAACTGGAACGACCTCTTGGTCGGCATGTGGGGCAACGACTTTGAGATCGTCGTCGACGTGCTCACCAAGGCCGCCCGGGGCCAGATCCTGATCACGAGCTACTCGATGGGCGATACCGCGGTGCGCCGCGGCGAGTCGTTCGTCAAGGGCACGGGCGCCACGATCTCGTAGGCCGGGAGGGACGATGGCGGACCAAGGCAAGCTCACGATCGAGATCACTACCGGCCACTGCCTGGGCGGCGAAGGCAACGACGTCTACCCGGGCCGTGTGCTCGAGGCCCCGAGGGACCTCTCGATCGCGGACGCCTGGAAGAAGGTCCGGATGGGCTACGCCCGCGTGATCCAAAACCCGCCGGCGGATGCGGGCTCTGAACCCGAGAAGGTCTTTGGGCCCGCAACCGTCGTCACCCAAGACCCGGCCATCGAGAGCCGGGATCCTGTGATCGATGCGCCTGAGGCGGTATCACCGCCGGCGCATAGAGCTCGGTCTCATACAGGCAGGAGGTAAACGGAATGACTCATCTGCTGAACGCACTGGCCCAGACCGTGGGCTTGGTCCTCGCGGCGGCGGCCCGGCGCACGTCAACGCTCACCGGCACGGGGATCGACGTCCTCCACTACGAGGGTGTCGCCCTGATCGTGCTCAACGCCTCAGCGGGCACGGGCACCACCCCGACGCTCGATGTGAAGCTCCAGCACTCGGACGACAACTCGACCTTCGCAGATGTCACCAGTGGAGCGTTCACGCAGGTGACCAGCGACTCGGGCACAGCCGGCGTCCAGGTGAAGCAGGTGAACGTCTCGGATCTGAAGCGCTACCTGCGCGTCATCGGCACGATCGCCGGCACCACCCCGTCGTTCGACTTCGGCGTCGAGTTCGTGGGCATCAAGAAGGCGAGCTGAGCCATGGCCTTTCTCGGTGAATCGGACATCGGGGTCATGCTCGCCGACCTGGCCGCGGCCGGGGGCGGCGTGGACGTGACGCTTGGATCCACAACGGTCAAGGGCCTCCTCGACTGCGAGGCGATCGAACTCCTCGGAGGAGAAATGCCCGGCGTCGTCGCTGCCGAGGAGGCCGTGCACGTCCAGAGCGGCGCGTTGCCCGGGCTGGCGTCGGTTGAAGCGATCACTGTCGACGGCCACGCCTACGTGGTTCTGAAGGTTTTCGCCTACGGCGACGGGGCCATGGTTCGGATCGTTTTGAGAAAGCCATGAGCACTATTCGCGAACAGATCGTGGCGGCCGCAGTAACGGCGATCGCGACCGGGGCTCCTACCGGCATCCCCACACCGGTTCGTACGCGGATCGATTCCCCCAGCGCGGATCAGTTGCCCGCACTCACGGTCTACCAGGCATCCGAGACGGTCGAGCCGATGCAGGACTACCGTGCAGGACGTGGAAGCCGCGGGCCGGTGGTCAGGCGTTCGCTGCTCTTGAACGTCGAGGCCTTGACCAAGGCCGGCAGCGCAGAGGAGCCCGACAAGGCAGCCGATCCGATCCTGGCCTGGGTGACCAAGGCGCTGGCCGTGGCCGACGACTTCGATGGACTCGCCGATGAGGCCGCCGACGAGGTGGGCACGAAGTTCGAGTACGAGCAGGCGGAAAGCTCTTTCTGCCGCTCGACGATGAGCTTTCGGATCCGCTACCAGACGCTCACGGTCGACGCCGAGAAGGTGACCGAGTAGGAGGAGACGATGGGAAGGTATTCATCTGCAGCGAACCACTTCCTCGGACGCGGCAAGCTCTACGTCGACCGATGGGTGTCCGGCGCCTCGACGGGCGAGCGCTACGTCGGGAACGCCTCGGTCTACGAGCCCCAGGCGCCCGAGGACGAGACGCAGGAGATCTACGACTACGGCGAGGCGGAGACCCCACTGCTGGATAAGCAGACCACCCGCCGGAAGATGTCGATGAAGGCCACCCTGCATGAGTTCACGATCCAGAACCTGGCCTTGGCCTTGATGGGCGATGTCTCCGCACTCGCCCAGGGCTCGGGCACCGCCTCGGACGAGGATGTGACCGCGAAGCAGGGCTGCTTCATGAAGCTCGCCTACCGGAACGTCAGCACAGTCGTCGTCGAGCCCGCCGCAGGCGGCGATCCCTACACGGTCGATGAGGACTACGCCGTCGATGCGGTCACCGGCCGGATCTACATCATGACGACCGCCGAAGGCGGCTCGATCGCCGATGAGGCTGAGCTCCACGTCAGCTACAGCTACGCCGCCGATACCTCGCAGACGGTGCTCGCCGGCATGTCGGGCACGATCGAAGGGTCGCTGCGGTTCATCGGAGATCCCAAGCGTGGACGGACTTTCGAGATGGAGGTCTGGCACTTCACGCTCGCGCCTGAGGGCGGAGTCGGGCTCATCTCGGATGAGTACGGCAACCTGACGCTCAACTTCGAGGTCCTGGCCGACAGCGAGAACCACCCCGCCGAGAAGTTCTACCGGGTGATCGAGAGGGCGGCTGCGTGATGGCACTGAGATCGTGGTTCCGTAGAAAGCGCGGGTGGGTGCCCAGAGCTCTCCCGCAGAAGCCGGCCAGGCCGGGTGCGCCGATCATCCTGGGCGGCCGGGTCTTTCGCCCCATCGGCGAGTCGACAGTCGAGCACGACTTGAAGTTCATGGCGCTCCTGCGCGATCTCGGCCTCGACGATCCCCACCGGCCGGAGTCCGAAGCGCCCGAGCAGTTCGCGGTCAGGTTGCTCAACGACTTGATCTCGAGCGGCCGCGCGCTCGAGGCGCTCGGGTACCTGCTCATCCCCGGAGAAGCGAGGTCGGAAGACTGGACGCCCGCGCTTGGCGAGGAGACGGCTGAGTTCCTCGGCGGGCTAGTTGACCCCAAGGACAAGGCCCGGGTGCAGGGGCTCACGCTCTCCTTCCTGCGCGATTTTTTCGAACTCGGGCTCGGCTCCTGGGCGCTTTCCACGAGCTCTTCCGCGAAGGCGACGAGCGCGAGCCCGCAGGAGTCGCAGACGACCGCTACGGCATCTGGGGAGCGGTGGTCCGCGGATTAGCCGGCTTCGACCACGCGCGGGCGCAGGCGATTCTGCGCTGGCCGCTGCGCGAGGCGCTGATCGCCTACCGCGAGAAGATGCGCGAGTTGGCACTCGAGGACTGGAGGCATCGGACGCTGGTCTGGGCAGCGCAGTCGGCGTTCGCCCGCCGGCGTCCACCGGCGCCGGCAGTGCCCCCGATCTTGAGGATGGACGACGACGATGACGACGCCTGATGTCAGAGTTCGGCTCTCCGCCGAAGGTGTCGCCGAAGTCGTCTCGGCGCTGAAGAAGGTCCAGTCTGAGAGTGCCAAGACCTCCCAAGCCGGCAGCCGCAGTTTCGGACTTCTCAACGGAGCACTGGGCAGCCTCAAGGGCTGGCTCGTCGGTCTCGGATCCTACCTCACCGTCCGCAGCTTCGCCGGATTCATCCGTGGTGGTCTGGACGCAGCAGCCGCGGTGAACAAGCTTTCGGTGCAGCTGGGCACGACCGTCGAGTACGCCTCCTCCCTTGCCTGGGTCGCCGCCCGCACCGGCGTCGATCTCCAGTCGATGGCCATGCTCGCAGCGCAGCTGGCGAAACGACTGGATGCTCTCGAGCGCGGCGGCAAGCCGGCGATCGCCACCTTCCGGCGCTTGGGCCTCGCCGCAAAAGATTTTGAGGGCAAGGACATTGCGGAGTCCCTCGGGCTCGTCGCAGAAGCCTTCGTTCGGGTGCCTAAGGACCACCGCCTGGCGCTCGCGATGGAGCTCTTCGGCCGGCGAGGCGCTGCGCTGATCCCGGTGCTGAACGAACTCGGCCAGCGGGGGTTCGACGAGACGATCCGGGCCGCCCGCGAGCTCGGCATCGTCCTCGACGCCGACACCGCTCGGGCCGCGAGCGCCGCGAACAAGGAACTTCGGACGCTTCAGTTCCAGGCGAAGATGCTGGGCGCGCAGTTCGTCGGCGGCATGGCCCCGCAGCTCAAACAGACCTTCGCCATCGTGAGCGGCGAGCTGGGGAAGTCGGGCCGTGAGTTCCAGCGCTGGGGCGATGTGGCCGGTCAGGCGGTGAACGGGGTGCTGCTGCTCGTGACGACGTTGCTCGATCTGCTGAAGGTCGATCTGAAGATCATCGCCGGCAGCATTGCCTCGACCGCGATCGGGATCACGGGCCTGATCCGCGCCGGTAGCGCGCTGCTCAAAGGCCACACGGGCCAGGCCGAAGCCGAGCTCGAGGCGGCCAAGGACGCGATCATCGGCACCTGGGAGTCGACGTGGGACAGCGTGAGCGAGGGAGCCAAGCGCTTCGTCGGGCGGGTGAATGCGTTGGCGGAAGGTCCGGCCAAAGCGGAGGCCGAGCGCGAAGAGCCGGAGATCGAGCTGCCCGAGGGCATCGATCCGGAGCTGAGGCTCGAGCTCGCACGCGCGGCCCTCGAGCGGGAGGCGGCACTCTTTCGGGCTCAGGCGAAACTACGAAACGAACAGGACAAGCAAGCCTGGGAGCAGGGCCTTCTGTCCGTGCAGGAGTACTTCGCCAAGAGACGGCGGGCGGCGACCGAAGCCACGGACGCCGAGATCGCAGCACTGCTGAAGGAACGGGCGCTGCTGGAAACCGAGCCCGACGACAAGCGCGCCCAGGGCGAGCAGAAGATCGACTCTCAGATCGCGAGGTTGCGTGAGGAACTCTCACTCGAACTGCTGCAACTCACGGGCGAAGAGCGCAAAGCCATCGAGGATCTTGGAGACAAGCGTGAGGCGATCGAACGAAGGCTGCTCGAAGCCCAAGGCCGCCGGCACGAAGCGGCGCTCGAGCAGATCGAGAAAGAAGCCCGCGAGTACGACGAGCTCCTGGCCAAGCAAGGCGTGGCCCCGGAAGAGCGGACTGCGCGCGTCGCCGAGTTCCGGCAGACCTACACGGCCGTGGCTGACTTCGATGAAGCCGAGCGTCAGGCGCAGGCGGCCCTCGACCAGGTGGACCTCGCCCGCCAGGAGATCCAGCGGAAGGTCGATCAAGGACTGATCAGCGAGATCCGAGGCCAGCGGGAGATCGCCGAGCTTGAACTTCAGAGGCTACCCGTCTTGCGAGAACTCGCCGACGCTCTTCTGGCCGCGGCGGAAGCCTCTGGAGATCCTGCGCGAGTTCTCCAAGCCCAGCAGTTCGTCGCCTCGCTCGAGGAGCTCGGACAGCTGACCGGCCAGGTGAACGAGCTGGCAAACGCGATCGACAGCCTCAACGCGAACATCGAAGGCTCAGCGGTCGACTCGCTCGCCGACGCCTTGGCCGGGATCGGGCGGGAGTCGAAGAACGCTCGCCAGGCGCTCGCCGCCTTCGCCGCGAGCTTCGCTCAAGCGGTGCAACAGATGATCTCGCGGTTGCTCGCCTTGTGGGCGATCAAGAAGCTGGTCGGGCTGTTCGGTGAAGGAGGCGCGGTCGACGCGAAGTCCGAAGGCGGAGAGGTCGAGACCCGCGCAAGCGGCGGAGAGGTGGTCGGCCCCGGCACGGGCACATCCGACTCGATCCTCGCGGCTGGGCCAAGAGGACTCATCCGCCTCTCCAGCGGCGAGTACGTCGTGCGCGCGAGAGAGGTGCAGCGCCCGGGCGGGCTAAGGTTTTTGCACGCCTACAACGCCGGCCGCTTCGATCCCCGAGAACTGCTGCGCACGATCGATCCAAAAGCCTTCGCCAGGGGTGGGATCGTCGAGCGCGGCATGGCCACCCCACTCGTGCTCACGGCCGCAGCATTCGCGAATGGCGGGGCGGTGACGGAGCCGTCCGCAGCGCCGATCTCCCGCGACAGCAAGATGCTGATCGGCCTCGAGGAAGGCCTCGTGCTGCGCAGCCTGGACTCTCCCGAAGGCGAGCGGCTGATCGTGAAAACCATCGCCCGCAATCGCCGGGCGCTCTCGAGGCTCTGGAGGTAGCATGGCTCTGCTCTTCGTCGACGGCTGCTCGCACTACGCGACCAACGACATCACGAAGAAGATGGGCATCGGCACGGCGACGATCACCGACAGTCATCCACGGCGCGCCGGCTCGAAGAGCATCACCACCAGCTCAAGCATCGCGACCCCGACGCTGGTTCCGGCGGGCGACTACATCGTCGTCGGGTTCGCGTTCTATTCCGACGTCCCCGGCTTCATCGTCGAGATCATCGGCGGCAACTGGCCGACCTCGGATGAGTACATGAGGCTTTATCTCTGGCAGAACACGCTCACCGTCTACGCCGCTCAGGGAGCCGGATGGGTCTCGCTCGCCTCTTTCGATCCCACGGATCTGATCCGCTACGCTGAATGGTACTACCTGGAGTTTGCGACCCGGATCCATGCGACGGAGGGCACGACCGAGGTCCGTCTCAATGGAATCTCCATCCCGGAGCTGACGTTGACCGGCCAGAACACCCAGCGGACCAGCCCGACCCCCAATGCCATCCGATCCGTGCGCTTCGGCCCGCACGCGCAGTACACCGACATCTACGCCGACGACGCGACCTTCCACGGCGACTGTATCGTCGAGACCCTCTACCCCACCGGTGCCGGCTACCACGCCGCCTGGGTCCCGAGCGCCGGCGCGAACTTTGAGAACGTGGACGACTTAGGCGACATCGACGAGGACGGAACCTACAACTCGAGTGCGGTCCAAGGGGCGAAGGACTCCTTCGAGACCGGCAACCTGCTCGCACGCCCGGCCTCGACCATCAAGGGAGTCGCGCTTCATCTGACTGCGCGCAAGGACTGGGCCGGGGGCCGGATCGTCAAGCCCATGCTGCGCGTGGGAGGCGCCGACTACCTGCCCTCGGCCGCGGGCTTAAGCCTCTCCGAGGTCTACCACGGCAAGCAGGACATCTGGGAGGTGAACCCGGCCACCGGTGCGGCTTGGAGCGAAAGCGGCGTCAATGGCGCCGAGATCGGCTACGACCTCGTGACGGCGACATAGGAGGTTCTTCGATGGCTCTCATCTGGATGGATGGCTGCACGCACTACACGACGAACTACATGACCCAGAAGTGGGGCTTGGCCAGCGCCGCGCAGGTGGCCTCCGTCTACGACGTCGGCAAGCGCCGACCGGGAAGCGGCCACGTGAAGCTCGTCCTCGAGGACGCCTACGTCCAGACGCCGGTCCTGTCCCTCACGAACCGGGCGGTCATCGGCGTTGCCCTGTATGTCGCGGCCGAGTCCGGCGGGATCATCTTCTACTCGGGCACGACCCCTCAGATGTCTCTCGCCTGGGACGGCAGTCGAAGGCTTCATGTCAAGCGCGGCGACGACGAGACCGGAACGATCCTCGCAAGCAGCGACATCAACGTGGTCCCGGTAGGCTCCTGGTTCTACCTCGAGTTCGACGGCACGGTCGATGATTCCTCGGGCGCATCCGAGGTCCGGCTGAACGGCTCGGCCATAGGAGCTCTCACCTTGAGCGGGGTGGACACGAAGCCGAGCGCCGTAACGGGCGTCGACCGCATCCGGATCATTCGCCGGGGCGCTTACAACGACCTCCACCTGACCGACCTCTACGTCGACTCGAATACCTTCCAGGGCGACTGCATCGTGGAGACGATCATGCCGACCGCCAACGGGGCCCATGCGGACTTCACCCCCAGCGCCGGCACGAACTACGAGAACGTGGACGGCTCGATCGACGACGACGAGACCTACAACGCCTCGAACACCCAAGACCACATGGACACCTTCGCCTTCGGTGATCTGACGAGCATGGCCTCGAGTGAGATCTTGGGGCTCGCCGTCAACCTGTCGCTCCGCAAGGACGACTCGGCGACCCGCCAGGTCAAGCCCGTGGCGCGCATCGGGAGCACGGACTACCTCCATGGGACGGCGATCTCGCCGGCAGGCACCTACGCCGTAGCCCAGCGGATCTGGGAGACCAACCCGGCGGATGCGGCAGCCTGGGAGGAGGCGGACGTCAACGGCGCGGAGTTCGGCTACAAGCAGACCCTGGTCTCTTGAGCCATGGAATGCCGCCTCACCCAGACGGCCGTAGAGGTCCTGCGGGCCCAAGGGGCCGGCTCGCACCTGACCCAGGTGGCCGCAGAGATCTTGAGGACCAACTCGGTCGGCGTCCTTGTCACCCAGACTTCGGTCGAGGTGCTGCGTGCAGCCGCGAACCTGCGCGCGACCCAAGTGGCGGTCGAGGTCATCCGCACCAACGTCGCCGGCGTGAGGCTGTCGCAGGTCGCCGCAGAGATCCTTCGCACGAACACGAGCGGGGCGCGGCTGTCGCAGGCTTCCGTCGAGATCCTGCGCGAAAACACTTCCGGCGCACGCGCCAGCCAGATCGCGATCGAGATCCTCCGGGAATACATGGCCGGTGCCCGGGCGACCCAGGTCGCGGTCGAAGTCCTGCGGGAAAACATCTGGCCCGCCTACGTGACCCAGGTCGTCGCCGAGGCGCTGCGGACGGGCGATGCCGACGCGCGGGTGAGCCAGACGGTCGCCGAGGTGCTGCGCACGGGCGATGCCGACGCTCGAGTGACTTCGCTCGTGATGGAGGTCTTGCGCGAAAACGCGCCGGTCGAGCTCAACACGCCGGGGATTCGGCCATGGCCGTTTCGGGCGAATGCGAAGTATGACCTGATCGAGTCCTACGGCTACCTGTCGGAAGTGCTGCGTGCGCGAGCAGGGGCCGAGCAGAGGCGGCTCCTGCGCGAGACTGCGAGCGGGCGGGTTACGTTTACCTGCACGCTCCTCACCGCGCGCGAGCTCCAGTGCGCCTCGGCCCTCCTGGGCTCCATGATCGGCCAGCCGATCGGAGTGCCCCTCTGGCAATACAAGCAGCCGCTTGTCTCCGACCTCCCCCCGGGCTCGACCAGCGTCCCTGCGGACACGACTACCGTACCGTTCTTCGTGGACGGACTCGTCATGCTCTGGCGATCGCCGTGGGCTTGGGAGCTCTTCGAGGTCGCATCGATCGGAAGTGGCGCGCTCGAAGTCTCGGATGCCATCCAATCTCCCTGGCTCGCGCGGGTCACCTCCATCGTTCCCGTCGTGATCGGCTACCTCGAAGAGCGCGAGGAGTTGAAACGGCACGCGATCGCGGCCGGCGATTACGAGCTCGACTTCGAGATCCCGGCCTTCTTCCCGTGAGGATTCTTTCGTGGCGACCTACCTCGGATATGACGTCCTCGAGCGCAAGCCCAGCCGGCCGGGTCCGGTGGCGGAAGGGACCGAGCGCGCCCACGAGGTGCTGGACACGCGCACGGGCACTCGCTGGACCGACCTCCTCGAAGCGGCCGCCGTCGGGGACCGGCCATTCCATTGGCCTTGCTTCGGTCGCGCGGAAGCTCTCGCGCAGCGGCAGTGGTTGGATGCTCGCAAGGGACTGGTGGTCCCCTTCTGGGTGCCGACCTGGGAGCCGGACTTGAGCCTCGCCGTCGATGCACCTTCGGGCGCAGGTACCATCACGATCCAGCGGATCGAGTACGCCGGCCTCGTCTGGGCGGGCTCCTACGCGCGCCGGCACCTAGCCGTCTACTCCCGCGGGGCCGCTGCGTCGTACCACTATGTGAGTGGCGCGACCGACTCGGGAGGCGAGACCGAGACCTTGACGCTCACTCCCCCCCCCCCCGTCGACTGGCCTGCCGCGACGACCAAGCTTTCGTTCCTCCGCTTCTGTCGCCTTCGCGAGAGCCACGTCGAACGCCGCTGGATCGGAGGCGGGTTCTGCTCGGCCGAGATCCCCTACGTCGAGATCCCCAAGGAGACGCCATGAGCTACGGGACGCGCGAGACCTCGGTCCACGAAGGCGAGCCCATCGAGTGCGTCGCGTTCTCGCGCGGTGCGCAGCAGTGGCTCATCACCTCCGCAGACCGGCAGGTCATTCTGCCGAGCGCCGGCACCTTCGAGCCCGACTCCATCGTGACCGGCGGGCAGGACCTGCGCGAGGAAGACCAGAAGGGCGGAGTCGAGATCGAGCTTCCCAGAACCTCGCCCATCGTCGAGCCCTACATTCCGTATTTTCCCACGGAGACGACCTGGGTGCGGATCTACCGCGCGCACCGCGGCGAGGAGTCTTCCGCCATCTGCACCTTCTTCGGCTCGATCGACTCCGTCAGCTTCCGCGGCTCCATCGCCCGCGTGCAGTGCGCCTCCCTCTTCGGCCGCCTCACCCGGCGCGTCCCGGGCCTCGCCTACACGGTCCAGTGCAACCGCGCGCTCTACGGCCCCGGCTGCGGCGTCGATCCGGAGAGTTTTCGCGAGCAGATCAGGATCCAGAGTATCGACGGCTCTCGGGTGACCTCGATGGCCTTCGCCCTTCGCCCGGCAGGCTGGTTCACTGGCGGCTGGCTCGAACGCTCAAGCGGCGAGCGGCGGTTCATCGTCAACCACACCGGAGACACGGTCGAGCTCATGAGCCCGTTCGCGGCCCTCACCACCTCGGAGTCCGTCTACGCCTACGCCGGCTGCGACCTCACGCGAGCGACCTGCATCGAGCGCTTCGCCAATGCCGCCAACTTCCTCGGCTTCGAGTGGATCCCTTGGCGCGATCCCCACACGAAAAGGGTCGGCTGATGTTCTGGCTCGTCAAAGTCGCCCTCTGGATCGGAGCCTCCTGGGTCGCGAGCCGCTTGGAGCAGATGCGCCAGAGGCGAAACGAGGAGTCGCCGAAGCCGGCCGGCCAGGACGACATCCAAGCGCCAACCGTCGAGGAAGGCCGAGCCATCCCGGTTGTCTGGGGAACGTGTCTGCTCAAATCCCCCAACGTCCTCTGGTACGGCGGGCTCACGAGCGAGCGGATCGACACCGGCTTCAAGTACTACCTCAACATGATGTGGGGCTGGTGCCACGGGCCGCTCGATGCCGTGGTCGCATTCCTCTGGGACGAGCTCGAGGTGCCCATCAAGACCCTGCCGATGGAGCTGGAGCCGATCCCCTATCCGCTCCTACGCGACACCGCTCCCCCGGCCTTCTGGATCTCGGGCTACAACCTCTTCGGCGGGGATGAGAAGGAAGGCGGCGTCACCGGACGCTACGACTTCTACTGGGGCACCTCCGACCAGGCCCCAGATCCGTTGCTCGCAGGGCAGATGGATGTCGAGGAGGAGGACTTCCCCGCCTACCGCGGCCTCTGCTACTCGGTCGCCAAGCAGGGAGTGAACAACCAGTTCTACCAGGGCACGAGCGCCTACATGAAGCCCCACGCGCTGGTCGCGCGGCGGTGTCCGAACCAGCTGGGCCTGACCGATGGTCACCACGACATCGGAGGCGATGCCAACCCTGCGTGCCTCGTCTACGAGCTTCTGACCGACGACCGCTGGGGGATCCGCCTGCCGACGGAGCTGATCGATGTCGCCGCGTTCCAAGCCGTGGGAAATGCGCTGGCAGCCGAAGGCTTCGGGCTCAGCTTCCAGCAGACCGATCAGACCGATGCCGAGGAGATCATCCAGGAGGTCTGCCGGCACGTCGATGGCTTGGTCGACAAGGATCCCGCCACCGGCCTCATCACCATGGCTCTCATCCGCGGCGACTACGATCCTCAAGCGCTCACCGAGATCGACGACGACGCGATCCTCGAGCTCGAGGAGTTCGCCAGGCCCGGGCCCGAGACGCTCGCGAACAAGGTGCTCGTGCAGTACGTCGACCGCGAGCAGCACTACGAGCAGAAGATCGCCATGGCCTTGGATCTCGCTGGCGTTCAGGCCCGAGGAGCCGTGATCCCCCAGGACGTGAGCTTCCTCGGGATCTCGAATGCGGAGCTTGCGCAGCAGGTCGCCGCCCGGGAGCTCAAGGGTGTCGCCTATCCCTTCGCCAGCGTGAGGCTACGCGTCAACCGAAAGGCCTGGGCACTGCGCCCGGGCAGCCCGTTCCGGTTCTCGTACGCTCCGCTGGGCATCGAGGGCATGGTCTGCCGCGTGGTGCGCATGTCGCTCGGGCCGATCACCGATGGTGCGATACGCATCGAAGCGATCGAAGATGCCTTCGGGGTCGACTGGACCGCCTACTCGCCACCGGCGCCGTCGGGGTGGGTGTGGCCGCTTCAAGCACCGTGACGCCTAGACGCTGTCGCCGCAAGGTTACGGGACGGGGGGTGAGTGTCAGGTGAATACCCTCTCTGTACACGCAGGAGGAATAGAACGTCATCGTTTATTCCGTCGCCATTCCCGGCTTGCGTCAGGACCCCAGGCATTGAATGAACACTTCTGCCGTATCACCTGGATCGTACACGAACTCCACCGACCCCACCAGGCCCACAACGTATATCACTGGCGCAAGCCCGCAGTCAGTGAAACAGGATTGACAATACTGAATTGTTGCCGCTGGGATTCTCACCTTCCAGCCGAATTCGCGCAGGATCCCGGGATCAATGGACGCCGAAAGGGAATCGGCAAAATGGTACTCCAGTCGATCTGCCCCCGCCCCGGGGTCCGTTGGCAGGCTGCTGAGTACGAGTGTGGCAATCCCCATATTGTTGCTTGGTAGGTTGATCGTGTCCAAGTATAGCAAGGCGCTCACCAATTCTCCCGATCGGTCGGTCCCACTAAAGCAATATGTATACAACTCACCCACGGGGGTCGCAGCGGTGTAGGGTTTGATGTGACAGTCTGTAACCTTCTCTGAACAACCCCCAACAACGAGGATAGCAGCCACCATAGCCACTCTGGCCAACCACCCGACTCGCATGTGGAGAATGGCATTCATGACGAACTGAACCTTCACCTGTCGGGACAGCGGAACCAATAGCACCTGCGTTCGGGTCGGCCCCCAACGGCAGCATCTGCCGGTAGCTTTTCTTGAAACCGTCTCTTGCAGCCCCGGTTCCGGCACATCAAGGGCAATCCTTCCGGCGGCCGGAGCCACCCTCACTGCCGGCGACCACACTCCTTCATCTTAGAACCACTAGCCGGACTGACCTCCTGACACCCTCTGTCTCCACGCGGACAAAGTATACGCCTCCTGCCACTTCCGCGCCTTCCTTATCCCTCCCGTCCCACCTCAACTCCATCCGACCTCCATCCGCCACATCTCCCGCCAGCACCCTGACCAGCCTCCCCGTGACATCAACCACCTCAGCATCCACTTTCCCGCCTCGTCCCCCTCCCGAGGAGGGTACCTCCAGCGACACATCCCCATCACTCGGATTGGGCGACACCTCCACGTACACCTCCCTCCCGACACCCCACTCCGCGATGCCACTTGTCTCACAGCCAATCCCGTAGGCGCCCACCCTCCCGCATGTCGGGTTATTCTCCTCCGCGCACGGGGACTCTCCGCTTAGGGAATACCAATCCTTCACCCATTCGATTTCACCACAAAACTGAGGGTTCTCCTCGAAATTCCCCTCAACCCCACTCTGGCTCTCGATTCCACCATACCAATCCCCCCCCGCATTCCCATATATGTCGCAACACTCGAGAACCGGATGGCACTCGCCGCTAGAGTTGTTCACAAGCGCAGCACACTGGAGGTTGTGAGCAACAATGCACTTCCGAAGCACCGGGCTGGCATAGTTGTAGCAATAGAACCCTGCCCCCCCGTCCTGAGCGCTATTCCATCCTAGACTACAGTTCTCCAGCAGGGGCTCAACCTCATTCCAGAAGGCGATCGCCCCTCCCCGCAGTGCGACGTTCTCATGGAAGACAGAACCACGAATCTCACACGCGTACCTCACCCCAGGCGAACCGCACACGCCAACTCCCCCACCCATCGAGCTGGCCACATTTCCAATGAACCTACAGCCATCGAACTCTGGATCGCCATTCACCAGACATATGGCGCCTCCCCCTCCCGGCGCTTGGTTCCCACCAAACAGACAATCCCTAAACACGGGCGCCGACATGCACACCGCCGCCCCACCACCCATACTACTTGCCGTATTGTCTACGAACTCGCACTCTTCAAATATTGGTGTCGAGTCCACGTGCTCGACATCTCCACCACAGTACGCCCCTCCCCCATCGCCCGTCACTGCGTTATCTCTGAAGCTGCATTCGACAAACTCAGCATCCGAAGACACGCAGGTCACTCCGCGACAGGCATTGTTCCGAATGATGCAGTTGCGGAATCTGGGCGTTGATCCCTGCCGGATGTGGAGCGCCCCGTCGGCACCAGAGTTGCCCTGAATGACACAGTGGTCGAAGCTCGCACCGGCATATGAGCACAGAACGGCCGAACCCAGCCACCCGCTCGATCCGTCCCCTCCACAGATCGTGATGCCGTCTACTATGAGATCCCTCCCCGCTGGCCAGTTGAGATTGAAGCCTCGATGCGGCTCAGAGGGAGAACCATCGCAATCAATGACGCACGTCCCCGGGTCCCCTCCGCGCGAGTAGATTACAACGCTGCTCTCAGTCAGGTCGTTGCACAGATCTCTATTACCGTACCCCCGAAATGTTCCTGGTCCGAGCTCGATCAGATCCCCGGCCACTGCACCGTCGATAGCGGCTTGAATCGTCGCGTAATCCCCGCTCCCATCAGGCTGGACGGTCACGAGGTCGCTGCGATCCGGTATGATGTGGTGCAGGAGGTAGTGGTCAAAAGAACTGCCGCCATTCGGAATCGCATCCAGCGTGAACCAGCCAGTTTCCTCCGCTCCATCACCCCATCCGTAGTTGATATGGATCTTGCGGTACCATGGGTCGCATATGTCGTACCCATCTACGTTGAAGACATGGTGCTCCGTCTTGTAAATGACCGGCCGGGCGGCATCCATCTCCTCACGAATGAGGTCGAACCACTCCTCGTTCCCATAGTATCCGCGGTATGCCCATTCTGGCTCTAGATAGCGGAAACGAATGGAGAGAGCCTCATCCAAGTCTCCGGCGGAGGCGGTGCTGTGCTCCGTGCCATAGTCCATTTCGACAGCGACGCCGATCTCGTACAGCAGTTCTGCGACCGCGTCGGCTTCATCCGGCTGGATGGGATCTGTCGGCATCAGCTCCCAATTGTAGCGATCCCTTGAATCCGCCGAGAGTGTTCCCGCCCCGCATCCTGCCTGTCCATCCCCATCCCAATCGTACGACGCCTCCTGCATCAAGGCGCCTGCCGGAGGCCATTCATGGTACCTCATCACCTGACCGGCCGCCACCGCAACGCAGCCAACGGCACACCGATCGCCACCACACCCAACGGGGCAGCGCGCGTTGAAGGGTGCCCATTGGCTCCAGAGGACAGGAATCATCGGATCGACTGTGGCCGAAGAGTCGCAGGTCAGCTCTTCAAGCCTGCCCCCTCCCTCTAGCAGGATCGCCCAGAAGTCAGGGCGGGCATCATCCGCCATGGGCTTCACAGTCGCAGCCACGACATCGAGATCTCCATACAAATGGACGAATAGCCGAGCCTGTTCAGCAAGCAATTCCGTCACCAGCGAGAACAGGCGGCTTCTTCCCGTGCACTCCAGGGGAGCACCTGTGGAGAAGGCCCTCACTGGCTGCAACTCCTTGAGGACGGGCACGACTACATATCCAGAAGGGCTCACGTGGAAGCAACGGCCCACGAGGGTATCGGATTGCACAATGTCGCTGTAGCCGATGACCTTGGGATGAGTAGACGCATTCCATGCACCCTCTTTCACGGCGACACACTTAAGCCAGTTCTCGGCAACGCGTGTCATCTCGTCAAGGGTGGCCCTTTCTGCTAGGCAGACGCTTGGGACGAGACATGTAGCGGCGAAGCAGACTGCAGACCAGAGAGTGCGGTGCATATGCAAGATCCCTCCCCGGGAATGTCCTTGGAGATCCGCTGCCCTTGGTGCCCTGATTACCTCGATGGTGGAAGTACTTCGAGATCCCTCTCTAGCCGGAATAGCCGTTTCACCGTTCCCCAATCTCGGAGTTCGAGGGTAGCATTTGGGCAAGGTTGGGGATCGCAGCTGGAGGCGTCCCAGATTATGGTGCCTCCTAGGGCGCGACAGTCGCCCACTGATATCCGCGCGCATTGGCCATCTTCATGGCAGCAGATCACGGGTGGTGGATCTAATTGATCGCAGGGATCCGGATCATGGTCACAGGACGGTGCGTCTGGGTGCCAGATGCCTCCAAGGGCAAGGCAGGAATCTGCGGTAAGCACAAGGCAATCGAGTAGCCAACAGCAGGAGGCGGTTTGCGAGCAACATGGCTGCCCATCGATCCCCAACCCCAGCGCCCCCAGGCACTCCGCATCAAAGCTCTCCCTGGATTCCGACGCCCACCCCGCGTGCCCTGTCGCCGGGTTCTCCGTAATCGCGATCGTGTCCGCCGCCGCGTAGTTGACCCCAGCAGCCCAGAAGATCGGCACGAGTTGCCCCATCCAGGGCTCCGTATTCGTCGCAATCGCGACGCCCGTGTTCGGCCCCGGCCAATCGCCGTGGTAGAGCGCCATGGCGTGGTCGAGGCATAAGCCGCTCTCGCTGAACAGAAACGATTCCTCATCGAAATCGCCCAGGCCAAACTCGACTGCCGTGAAGCTCTTTTCCTCCGCCCAGGCGCTCAAGATGAACCAGACGACGGTCTTTGAGGAATCAGTGGGGATGGAGGTGACTTGGTCCTCGCAATCATCGAGGTGCGTGGAGTCGCACCAGGAGGCACTGGCGGTGTAGGTCAGCGACGGAGGAGCGTGGACGAGGAGAACGCCTCCCGAGAGGTCATCCGGATCGGCTTGGGCCAGGGACGCAATCAGCAAGGGGGCCAAGAGGAGAAGAAAGAGCGTTCTCATAGGGCCTCCGTCGTGGGCCTGCATGACGACCCGTCGGCAGGCAACGGTCTTGGATGACGCGCGGGGAGCGGCCGAGACGAAGCTTTCGAGCACCGATCTCATCATCGACCTCCCGGCTTGAGAAGCAGAACGGTCGCTGGGAGGAACGCGAGTAGCATCCCGCCCGCCATCGCAGAGATCAAGTGCAATCCCTTGTCCCCGCCGGCCTCTTGGACAGACAGGCTTCACCGCCCTGGGCTCCCTGCCTCCCCGCCTGTCCCCACTCGGGCGTCTCTACCCCCCTTTGTGCTTTCGGGGTTGTTCCCCACCCGACGTTTCCCCGCGCCACCGGGTATGTATGCACCAGAGAGCGCACGCCCCCAGGAGGTCGATGGCATTTCGGGAGAGCCGACAGATCGCGCCAGCCCACTAGCGTTGGGTCGATTCCGACGCGCGCCTTCGCGCTGGCAGACGGACTTCGGGCGATGGGTGGGCGATACCGGCGTGCCCCGCATCGTCGCGGCGCTCGCTCGCGACCCCGACCTCCGGGTGACCAACCAGGCCGTCTACGAGTGGCTCCAGGGCCACTCCCCCAGGCCGACGCGGGCCATAGCGCTTGTCGAGATGTCCGAAGGCCGGCTGACGCTCGAGGCGATCTACAGGCACGGGATGGAAGTCCGCGAACGCCGCGAGGAGCAACGATGAGGATCGACCTCAAGATCGACAGCGCCCCGCTCGTCCTTCGCTTGCGCAACGGCCAGCGGCGCCTGGCCTACGCCGTCGTGAACGCGATCAACAACACCGCGAAGCGCATCCAAGAGGCCGAACGACGGCGGGTCGAGGAGGAGTTCGTCGTCAGGCGACACGAGTTCATCCGGCGGGAAGCGGCGGTGATCAAGCCGTTTGCCAACGTCCGCGAAGCGCGTCCGTATGCCGAGATCTCTGTCGGCCAGAAGCCAAGGCTGCTCCTGTCCGCATTCGAGCGCGGTGCTGAGCGAAAACCCTTCACGCCCGCTGCCACCCGCGTGGCCGAGCCCGTCGTCGGCGGGCCAGCCAGGCCGCAGTTCGCCGCCCAGGTGACGCCCGAGCTCCGCGTCCAGCGCCTGCGCTTCGATCGCACCAAGACCGGACGGAGGCGCGCCGGGGTGACCAAGACCAACACCTACCTCGTCCCCAAGGTCGGGATCTTCCAGCGCATCGGCAAGGAAGCCACCCGAGCCGTCTACTTCTTCACCCGCGGCAAGAAGCTCGCCCCCCGCCTCCACTTCGTCGAGACCGCCGAGAAGGAAGCGCATCGCTGGTTCGGTGAGGAGATGGAGCGCGAGGTCGTGAACGCGATCGCCAGAGCCCAAGGGAAAGGTCTGTAACCAGGGAGGAACTCGCATGGCCCGAAGACTCAGCCGCGCCGAGCAGGAGACCATCATCACCCGAGCCGCCGACGAGAAGGAGTGGCATGTCTACTCGTGCGACCCGGCGGTGAAACGGCAGCTCGCAAAGATCACGCAGGCTCACGGCATTTCTACAACGATCGTCGATGAGTGGGGGGTAGAGGTCAAACTGCCTTTGTTGTGCGTCAGATTCATGTCGCCCATCGTCATTTCTGCACAAGAACGCGCGAATCGAGCGGCACGTGCGGGGCGGCTAGCAGCAGCAAACAAGGCGAAGCGGGTCGAGAGTGAACAAGAGGCTTGCGAGAGGGCGGCGGGATGAGGCCCGAAAAGTCCAGGAAATCGAGCGATTCCGTTATGGTGGACAGGGAGAACGGCGTAACGCTAGGTACTTCCGTGGCTTACGCAATCGGGTGCCGGCCACCCCGGCTTTCAACGCGTGGGAGAGCCGTCAAACAAGTTTCCACCGACCAGACCATCCCCCAAGAAGGCAGAAGTCTGCATGTCCGATTCATCCGTCCGACTCCCCGGCAAGCTCGAGCACTGGCCCATCGAGAAGCTCCGCCCGTATCAGCGCAATCCCCGCACCCACAGCGCAGAACAGGTCGCCAAGATCGCAGCCTCGATCGTCGAATTTGGCTGGACGAACCCGATTTTGGTCGATGGCGAAGGCGGCATCATCGCCGGCCACGGGAGGCTCCTCGCCGCGCGTGAGCTTGGAATGGAAACCGTTCCAGTGATCGAGATCCCCTACCTCACCGAGGCGCAGAAGCGAGCGCTCGTGCTCGCTGACAACAGGTTGGCCCTGGACGCCGGCTGGGACGAGGAGCTGCTGGTCGAGGAACTGAAGGCGCTCGAGGGGCTCGACTTCGACCTCGAACTGACCGGATTCAACTTGGACGAGTTACACGATCTTCTCGAGGACGAGGAGGTCGAAGAAGTGCCGGCACCCGAACCGCCCGAGGAGCCGGTCACGCGCCCCGGAGACCTTTGGATCCTTGGAGAGCATCGTTTGCTCTGCGGGGACTCGGGTGATCCGGCCACGGTTGACCGACTGCTGGCTGGCGCCCCGATTCACCTCGTCAACAGCGACCCGCCATACAACGTGAAGTGCGAGCCGCGCTCGAACAACGCCATCGCCGCGGGCCTCTCGTCGTTCTCAGGGCCGAAGCACCATCAGTCCTTGGACCTCGCCCGTCACCCGGAGAAGGCGAAGCCGACCGGACGGATGAGGGCGAAGGACCGGCCGCTACTGAACGACTTCGTCTCGGATGAAGCGTTCGATGCGATGCTCGCTGCGTGGTTCGGGAACATCTCACGAGTCTTGCTGCCCGGCCGCTCGTTCTACATCTGGGGTGGGTATGCCAACTGCGGCAATTATCCGCCTGCTTTGAAAGCCGCCGGGTTGTACTTCA
>JAEAMF010000616.1_pt1 | contig 39423 bp, 34 predicted proteins | sample 8958721 | NCBI WGS metagenome assembly JAEAMF01 (sample SAMN16933255, study PRJNA681124) | bioreactor sludge metagenome | isolation source: anaerobic bioreactor treating anionic surfactant - SDBS | place: India: Bengaluru | collected 2019-02-28 | reverse complement strand
GCGGAGCGCGGTCACGGAACGACCGGGGCTGCGCGAATAAATCAGCGTTTCCCTAATTGTTTGATTTATTCCGGCAAATGCAGCGAAGCACCTGGCGTCCGGCTGCAGCTGGGCGGCCGGGCCGTTGGCGTGTCCGGTGGCGTGGGAATCGGGAGGTGGCGGAGGTTATCGCTCCGCCGCTGGCGCGGTCAATGGGCTGTCGGAAGCAGGCTTGACGGCCGGGGTTTGCGCCTGGCGTGCGTTCGCAGGGGCCGCACTGCATCCGTCTCCCGGCTGGCCGGGGAGTGCAATTGCCCGGCCGCTCGGCCCTCGTCAGTGCAATTTGCCCCGCGCTTCGCTAGCATGGTGACCCACGCTCAACACAGCAGTAGCGAACCGATTCGATGAGTTACCAGGTCCTTGCCCGCAAGTGGCGTCCGCGCTCGTTCCGTGAAATGGTCGGCCAGACCCATGTGCTCAAGGCCCTGATCAATGCGCTGGACAACCAGCGCCTGCACCACGCCTATCTGTTCACCGGCACCCGCGGGGTGGGCAAGACCACCATCGCGCGCATTCTCGCCAAGTGCCTGAACTGCGAGCAGGGCGTCAGCTCGACCCCGTGCGGGCAGTGCTCGGTGTGCCGGGAGATCGACGAGGGCCGTTTCGTCGACCTGATCGAGGTCGACGCCGCCAGCCGCACCAAGGTCGAGGATACCCGCGAGCTGCTCGACAACGTGCAGTACGCGCCGACCCGCGGGCGCTACAAGGTCTACCTGATCGACGAAGTGCACATGCTGTCCACGCACTCGTTCAACGCGCTGCTCAAGACCCTCGAGGAGCCGCCGCCGCACGTCAAGTTCCTGCTCGCCACCACCGACCCGCAGAAGCTGCCGGTCACCATCCTGTCGCGCTGCCTGCAGTTCTCCCTGAAGAACATGCCGCCGGAGCGGGTGGTCGAGCACCTGACCCACGTGCTCAGCGTCGAGCAGATTCCCTTCGAGGCGGATGCGCTGTGGCTGCTCGGTCGCGCCGCCGACGGCTCAATGCGCGATGCCATGAGCCTCACCGACCAGGCGATCGCCTTCGGCGAGGGCAAGGTGCTGGCCGCCGACGTGCGCGCCATGCTCGGCACCCTCGACCATGGTCAGGTCTACGGCGTGCTGCAGGCACTGCTGGTCGGCGATGCCCGCGCGCTGCTCGAGGCGGTGCGCCAGCTGGCCGAGCAGGGCCCCGACTGGGCCGGCGTGCTGGCCGAGATGCTCAACGTGCTGCACCGGGTGGCCATCGCCCAGGTGCTGCCGGATGCGGTGGACAATGGTCAGGGCGACCGCGAGCGGGTGCTGGCGCTGGCCGCCGCGCTGCCTGCCGAGGACGTGCAGTTCTATTACCAGATGGGCCTGATCGGCCGCCGCGACCTGCCGCTGGCCCCCGATCCGCGCAGCGGCTTCGAGATGGTGCTGCTGCGCATGCTGGCGTTCCGCCCGGCCGATGCGGCGGCGGCGCCGACGACAACGCTAAAGACGCCGGGGATCGGTGAAGCCACCACCGATTCCGCGGCGGCTCCGGTGGCTGAGGCAGCTGCACCACGCATGGCGCCACTCGCCGAAGAGCCGGTCGCACCGCGGGCGAGCGCTGCGGAGCAGGCTCGGGGCGTCAGGGCCGAGCCGGTGGACGTGCCTTGGGACCTGCCGCCTGCCGAGAGTGTCCCGCCGGTACGCCGGGCTGCGGTGCAGCCGCCGGTGCCCACCGAGCGCCCGGCGCAGCCGCTCGCACGTCCCGAACCGGCCGGCCGCCCGCCGGCTCCCGCGGAGCGCACCGAGGCTGCGCCGGCGGCACCCGCGGGCCCTGTCGCCGAGGAGGAGCCTGCGGACGAGGGCGACGACTACGAGTCGATCGACATCGATGCCTATGCCTATCTGGAAAGCATGCAGCCGGTCGATGTGCACGAGCCGCTGGAGCCCGAGCCGGCCGAGGAGGTGTTGCCTGCGGCCCGCCCGGCCACCGGCCTGGCCGCCGAGTGGCTGGAGCTGTTCCCGCGGCTGGGGCTGGCGGGCATGACCGCCAGCATCGCGGCCAACTGCAGCCTGGTGGCGAAGGACGGCGACCGCTGGCACCTGCACCTGGACCCGGGGCAGAGTGCGTTGTTCAACGCCGCTCAGCAGCGCCGCCTGACCGATGCGCTGAGCGGCTATCATGGTCGACCGTTGACCCTGCAGATCGATATCGTCCGGCCCGAGCAGGAAACCCCAGCTCAGGCCGCCGCCCGAGCACGCGCCGAACGCCAGCGCGCGGCCGAGGCGTCGATCCATGCCGACCCGCTGGTTCGGCAGATGATGGACCAGTTCGCCGCGGTGATCCGCGACGGCACCATAGTACCCCTGGACAATTGAGGTGATCCCATGATGAAAGGTGGCATGGCCGCGCTGATGAAGCAGGCCCAGCAGATGCAGGAAAAGATGCAGAAGATGCAGGAGGAGCTGGCCAACGCCGAGGTGACCGGCCAGTCCGGCGCCGGCCTGGTGAGCGTGGTGATGACCGGTCGCCACGACGTCAAGCGCGTCTCCCTCGACGATAGCCTGATGCAGGAAGACAAGGAGATCCTCGAGGACCTGATCGCCGCGGCGGTGAACGACGCCGTGCGCAAGATCGAGCAGAACAACCAGGAGAAGATGGCGGGCATGACCTCCGGCATGCAGCTGCCGCCCGGCTTCAAGATGCCGTTCTGACGGATAGGTCCCGATGAGTTTCAGCCCCCTGATCCGCCAACTGATCGACGCCCTGCGCATCCTGCCGGGCGTCGGTCAGAAGACCGCCCAGCGCATGGCGCTGCACCTGCTCGAGCGCGACCGCAGCGGCGGCCTGCGCCTGGCCCAGGCGCTGAGCCGGGCGATGGAGGGGGTCGGCCATTGCCGGCAGTGCCGCACGCTGAGCGAGGACGAGCTGTGCCCGCAGTGCAGCGATCCGCGCCGTGACGACGAGCTGCTCTGCGTGGTGGAGGGGCCGCTGGACGTGTTCGCCGTGGAGCAGACCGGCTATCGCGGGCGCTACTTCGTGCTCAAGGGCCACCTGTCACCACTGGACGGTCTGGGGCCGGAAGCCATCGGCATTCCCGAGCTGGAGGCGCGCGTCGCCGCCGGCGCGTTCAGGGAGGTGATCCTGGCGACCAACCCGACGGTCGAGGGCGAGGCCACCGCCCACTACATCGCGCAGCTGCTGGCGCCACGCGGCCTGGTGCTGTCGCGCATCGCCCATGGCGTGCCGCTGGGTGGCGAGCTGGAGCTGGTCGATGGCGGTACCCTGGCGCATGCCATGGCGGGGCGCCGGCCGATCGGCCTGTAAGCCACCGGAAATGCACAACGCCCGCTGCGGCTTGCCGGAGCGGGCGTTGTTCTTTGCGTGCTGCCGTGTGGCTCAGCCTTCCAGGCGGCCGCCGGCCAGACTGCACAGCTCGACCGAGTCGAGGATCTGCACTTCCTTGCCTTCGGCCAGCAGCAGGCCGTTCTGCTGGAAGCGGGTGAACACCCGCGACACGGTTTCCACGGCCAGACCCAGATAGTTGCCGATCTCGCTGCGCGACATGGCCAGGCGGAACTGGTTGGCCGAGTAGCCGCGGGCGCGGAAGCGTGCGGAGAGGTTGACCAGGAAGGTGGCGATGCGCTCGTCGGCGGTCTTCTTCGACAGCAGGAGCATCATCTGCTGGTCGTCGCGGATCTCGCGGCTCATCATGCGCATCAGCTGGCGGCGCAGCTGCGGCAGTTGTACCGACAGCTCGTCGAGCTTCTCGAAGGGGATCTCGCACAGCGAGGTGGTTTCCAGCGCCTGGGCCGACACCGGGTAGGCCATGCCATCCATCCCCGACATGCCGACCAGCTCGCTGGGCAGGTGGAAGCCGGTGATCTGCTCCTCGCCGCCGTCGGTGACGCTGAAGGTCTTCAGCGCGCCGGTGCGCACGGCGAACACCGAATTGAAGCTGTCGCCCTGGCGGAACAGGAACTCGCCCTTCTTCAGCGGCCGGCCGCGCTTGACGATGTTGTCCAGCGCGTCCATGTCCTCGAGATTGAGGGACAGCGGCAGGCACAGCGGGGCGAGGCTGCATTCCTTGCAGTGCGCCTGCGGCAGGTTGCGTGCCTTGATGGTGTCTTGGCCGGCAGTCATGGCGAATCCTTACCTAATACAACAGAAAGTTGGGCAAGGTTACCCCAGCCAGCCGGAGGCTGCCAGTGTGCCGCCGCGACCATTTGGCTCAGATGACGCGGGAGAAGCGCTGGGTGTCGAGCATCGGCAGGTAGCGGTCGAACAGCATGCACACCGAGCGCACCAGCAGCCGGCCGGCCGCGGTGATGTCGATGCCCCGGGTGTCAAGCTGGATCAGGCCGTCCTCGGCGACACGCTGCAGGCTTGGCCAGACGTCGTTGAAGTAGCCGCGGAAGTCGATGTTGAACTGCTCCTCGATCTCGGCGAAGTCGAGCCGGAAGTGGCAGATCAACTGCTGGATCACCGCGCGGCGGATGCGGTCGTCGCTGGTGCAGTGCAGGCCGCGGCGGGTGGCGAGCTGGTTGGTGTCGAGGGTGCTCTGGTAGTCGGCGATGTCGCTGCTGTTCTGGCAGTAGAGGTCGCCGATCTGGCTGATCGACGACACGCCGAGGCCGATCAGGTCGCAGTGGCCGTGGGTGGTGTAGCCCTGGAAGTTGCGCTGCAGGCTGCCTTCCTCCTGGGCGATGGCCAGTTCGTCGTCGGGCAGGGCGAAGTGGTCCATGCCGATGTAGCGATAGCCGGCGGCCGTCAGTTGCTCGATGGTGCGCTGCAGCATCTCCAGCTTGGCGCCGGGGCTGGGCAGGTCCGCGGCGTTGATCCGCCGTTGCGGCATGAAGCGCTCGGGCAGGTGCGCGTAGTTGAACACCGACAGGCGGTCGGGCTGCAGGGCGATGACTTCCTCGACGGTCCTGGCGAAGGATTCGGGGGTCTGCAGCGGCAGGCCGTAGATCAGGTCGATGTTGACCGAGCGGAACTGCAGGGTGTGGGCGGCCTCGACGATGGCGCGGGTTTCCTCGACGCTCTGCAGGCGGTTGACCGCGCGCTGCACGGCCGGGTCGAAGTCCTGCACGCCGAGACTGACGCGGTTGAAACCGATGTCGCGCAGCAGGCCCATGGTCGCCCAGTCGGCCTCGCGCGGGTCGATCTCGATGCTGTAGTCGCCGGTGTCGTCGTCCAGCAGGTGGAAGTGCTGGCGCAGGCCCGTCATCAGCTGGCGCAGCTCGTCGTGGCTGAGGTAGGTCGGCGTGCCGCCGCCGAAATGCAGCTGCTCGACCAGCTGGTCGGGCGAGAGGTGGCGACTGATCAGTTCCGCCTCGCGCAGCAGGCGCTGCAGGTAGGGTGCGCTGCGCCCGCGGTCCTTGGTGATGACCTTGTTGCAGGCGCAGTAGTAGCAGATGTGGGCGCAGAACGGCACGTGCACGTACAGCGACAGCGCGCGTCTGGCCTGGGCGCTGTCGCGCAGGGCGTGGAGCAGGTCGAAGGGACCGATGCCGTCGTGGAACTGCACGGCGGTCGGGTAGGAGGTATACCGCGGCCCGGCCAGATCGTAACGGCGGATCAGATCGGTATCCCAGCGGATGGCGTCGAGCATGCGGTTGTCTCGGATTATCAGACGTGCTTTGCAGTCTAGAGTCCGGGCTGCGGGGGGGTGTTGACTTGCATCAACCGCTTCAGTGTGCGCCTTGCAGGCTGGCGTGGCCGCCGCCGTGGCCCATCAGCCAGTCCTGGTGCGGGCCGGGCAGGGTCCACAGGCCGAACAGGATCACCAGCATTCCGCCGGCGATGCGCACGCCGCGGCGGCGCAGCAGGGCGGTCAGCCGCTCGGCGGCCAGTCCGGTGGCCAGCAGCACCGGCAGGGTGCCGAGGCCGAAGGCCAGCATCAGCAGGGCGCTGTCGAGGGCATCGCCCTGGCTGGCGGCCCACAGCAGCGTGCTGTAGACCAGGCCGCAGGGCAGCCAGCCCCACAGGCCGCCGAGCAGCAGGGCGCGTCGTGCGTCGCGTACCGGCAGCAGGCGGCGGGCCAGCGGTTCTATGTGGCGCCAGAGCAGGCGGCCGGCGCCCTCGATGCGGGTCAGGCCGCCCCACCAGCCGGCCAGGTACAGGCCCATGGCGATCAGCAGCAGGCCGGCGAGCGCGCGCAGCACGGTCGCCGCCGGGCCGCTGGCCAGCGCCCAGCCGGCGGTGCCGAGCAGCAGCCCGGCGAGGCCGTAGGAGGCGATGCGCCCCAGGTTGTAGGCCAGCAGCAGCTGCAGGCGGCGCGGCCGCTGCTCGGCGGGGATGGCCATGGTCAGCGCGCCCATCAGGCCGCCGCACATGCCGATGCAGTGCCCGCCGCCGAGCAGGCCGAGGACCAGGGCCGAGACCAGCAGGGGCAGCAGTTCAGCCACGCGGCGGCTCCCCGTCGCCGCGTTTGCCATCGCCGTGGCCGGAGCTGGCTTCGTCGATGCCGGCCTGGTGCTGGGGATCCTCGTCGTCGAACAGGATGCTGTGCGCCGGGCTGTCGAGGTCGTCGTACTGGCCGTTGTCGACGGCCCAGAAGAACATCCAGATGGCCAGGGCGACCAGCACCACGGCGACCGGGATCAGCAGGTAGAGGGCGGACATGGGAACCTCCGGGTCAGGGGCGGCTGCTGGCGTCGGCCAGGACCGCGGGGGCATGGCCGGTGGCGGCGGCGACCGGCCGGTTGCCGGCTTTCACCCGGCTCAGGCGCAGGGCATTGAGCACCACCACCAGCGAGCTGGCCGACATGCCGATGGCCGCCCAGCCGGGGGTGATCCAGCCGAGGGCGGCGAACGGCAGGATCAGGCCATTGTACAGGCAGGCCCAGGCGAGGTTCTCGACGATGATGCGACGGGTGCGTCGCGCGACGTCCAGGGCCTGCACCAGGCTGGCCAGGCGGTTGGACAGCAGCACGGCATCGGCGCTGGTCTTGGCCAGGTCGGTGGCGCTGCCCATGGCCACGCTGATGTCGGAGCCGGCCAGTACCGGCACGTCGTTGACGCCGTCGCCGAGCATCAGCACGCGGCGTCCCTGCTGGTGCAGCTCGCGCAGCACGGCGAGCTTGGCGTCCGGAGTGAGGCCGCCGCGGGCGTCGTCGATGCCCAGTTCGGCGGCGACGCTGGCGACCATCGGCGAGCTGTCGCCGGACAGCAGCAGCACCTGCCAGCCACGGGCGCGGGCGGCGTCGACCAGCGCGCTGGCGTCGCCGCGCAGGCGGTCGTCGAGGCGCAGCCAGGCCAGCGGTCCCTGCTGGTCGCCGAGCAGCAGCCACTGGCCCGGTTCGGCCGGCATGGCCGGTGGCGTCTGGCCGGCCAGCTGGCTGACGAAGACCGGCTCGCCGATGCGCAGGCGACGGCCGTCGACCCGCCCGTCGAGGCCCTTGCCGGGTTCGCTGTGCACTTCCTCGGCGGCCAGCGGGGCGCGCCCGAAGGCGCGGGCGATGGGATGCTCGGAGCGGTTTTCCAGGGCGGCGGCCAGGCTCAGGCAGGCCTGGCTGTCCAGCGCGCCCAGCACCCGCACCTCGCGCAGGGTCAGGCGGCCCTCGGTGAGGGTGCCGGTCTTGTCGACGATCAGGGTGTCGATCTGGTTGAGGCTTTCCAGCACGTGGCCGCGGGTCACCAGCAGGCCGAGCTGGTGCAGGCTGCCGGTGGCGGTGGTCAGCGCGGTGGGGGTGGCCAGCGACAGGGCGCAGGGGCAGGTGGCGACCAGCAGGGCGAGGACGATCCAGAACGCCCGCTCGCTGTCGATCTGCCACCAGACCGCGCCGACCACCACGGCGGTGAGCAGCACGATGACCAGGAACCACTGCGCCACCTTGTCGGCCAGCTGCGCCAGGCGCGGCTTGTCGGCCTGGGCGCGCTCGAGCAGGCGGACGATGGCGGACAGGCGGGTGTCGTCGCCGAGCGCCTCGACCTGCAGGGTCAGCGGCCCCTCGACGTTGAGGGTGCCGCCGGTGACGCGCTGGCCGACGCCGCGCGGCTGCGGCAGGTATTCGCCGGTGAGCAGCGACTCGTCGATGCTCGACTGGCCGGCGAGGATGGTGGCGTCGGCCGGGATCACCGCGCCGGGCGGCACCAGCACGCGGTCACCGAGCTGCAGCTCGCTGAGCAGGATGCGCTGGCTCTGCTCCTGGTCGTCCAGGCGCAGGCAGGAGGCCGGCAGCAGGTTGACCAGCTGGGCGGTGACCTGGGCGGTGCGCTCGCGGGCGCGGCGCTCCAGGTAGCGGCCGGCGAGCAGGAACAGGGCGAACATGCCGACGGCGTCGAAGTACAGCTCGCCCTCGCCGCTGACGGTGGCCCACAGGCCGGCGACGTAGGCGCCGCCGATGGCCAGCGACACCGAGACGTCCATGGTCAGGTGGCGGGTGCGCAGGTCGCGCAGGGCGCCGCGGAAGAACTGCCCGCAGCAGTAGAAGACGATCGGTGTGGTGAGGAACAGGCTGGTCCAGCGCAGGATGCGGTCGAAGCTGTGACTGAGGTCGAGGTTGAACTCCGGCCAGGTGGCCATCGAGGCCATCATCACCTGCATCCACAGCAGGCCGGCGACGCCGAGCTGGCGCATGGCCCGGCGATTCTCCCGCTGCATCTGCTCGGCGGCGGCGTCGGCCTGGTAGGGGTGCGCGGCATAGCCGATCCGGCGCAGCTCGGCGAGCAACTGGCTGAGCGGCAGGCGGGCGTCGTCCCAGCGTACCTGCAGGCGCTGGTTGGACAGGTTGAGGCTGGCCTCGCTGACGCCGGGCAGCTTCTTCAGGTGGTGCTCGATCAGCCAGCCGCAGGCGGCGCAGCTGATGCCCTCGATCAGCAGGCAGGTCTGCGCCTGTTCGCCGTTGTGCTGGACCAGGCCCTGCTGCACGTCGGCACGGTCATAGAGGGCCAGTTCGTCGCTCAGGGCCTTGGGCAGTGCCTCGGGGTTGGCGGCGGTTTCGCTGCGGTGGCGATAGTAGCTTTCCAGACCGCCGGCGACGATGGCCTCGGCCACCGCCTGGCAGCCCGGGCAGCACATGGCCCGCGATTCGCCGAGCACGTGGGTGTGGTAGGGGCTGCCGTCGGGAACCGGCAGCCCGCAGTGGAAGCAGGGCAGGGGCGTGGTCATGCCGCGGCGATCAGGGCGCGAGCTGGATCGGACGGCCGTCTTCCAGGACGAATTCGTCGAACAGGCGCCAGTCCTTGCCGCCCTCGCTGCCGATCAGCTCGACGAAGCGGCGGCCGCTGACCGCATCCTGCATCTGGCCGCGGTACAGCCCGGCCTCGCCGGCCACCGGCTGGAGAATGACGCGGCGGTCGCGCTCCGGCTGGGTCGGCGAGATCAGGTTGAGCACCAGCTGCGCCGGCTGGCTGATGCCGCTCAGGCGCAGCTCGGCGCTGCCGGCCTGCTCGTCGAGGGTCAGGCCGGCCTGCATGCCCAGGCGCTTGGCCAGTTGCTCGCGCTCGAGCGACTGGTTGATGCCCTTGCCGACGTCGTAGTAGTTGTCGGCCACCAGGGTGTCGGCGGTACGTACGGATACCACCACCAGGGTCACCCCCAGCACCACGGCGATGGCCAGGATGGCGATGACGAACCAGGCCCAGAACTGCTTGTACCAGCGACTGGTGATCTCGGGCTGCTGCATGCTCTCTCTCTACTGTCAGCGGACGCGCGGGCCGATGAAGCGGCTTTCGGCGTCGAAGGTCTTGCCGGGAAGATCGGCGGCCTGGATTGTAAAGAGAATCTCGTTGGTGGTGGAAGGCAGCTTTTCCGGATCGATGGACAGCTCGATCGGTACCGACAGCACCTCGCCGGCGGCGGCGCGCACCTCACGGCTGCCTTCCAGGGCCAGGCCGTCGAGCCCCTCGACGCCGATGGTGTAGACGTGCTCGCGCTGGTCCTTGTTCATGATCCGCAGGGTGTAGACGTTCTCGATGCGGCCTTCCTCGTTCTCGCGATAGAGCACGCGGTCCTTGAGCACGTCCAGCTCGGCCAGCGGGCGCATCAGCAGGGCGGTACCGAAGGCGCCCATCATGATCAGCAGGGCGATGGCGTAGCCGATCAGGCGGGGGCGGACGATATGGGTCTTGTGGCCGTTGAGGTTGTGCTCGGTGGTGTAGCCGACCAGGCCGCGCGGATAACCCATCTTGTCCATGATGCTGTCGCAGGCGTCGACGCAGGCGGCGCAGCCGATGCAGGCGATCTGCAGGCCGTTGCGGATGTCGATGCCGGTCGGGCAGACGTGCACGCACATCTTGCAGTCGATGCAGTCGCCGAGGCCCTGGGCCTTGTAGTCGGCATCCTTCTTGCGCGGGCCGCGCCTCTCACCGCGGTTGGCATCGTAGGAGACGATCAGGGTGTCCTTGTCGAACATCACGCTCTGGAAGCGCGAGTAGGGGCACATGTGGATGCACACCTGCTCGCGCAGCCAGCCGGCGTTGCCGTAGGTGGCCAGGGTGAAGAAACCGACCCAGAACAGCGCCCAGCCCTCGAGGTTGAAGGTGGCGAGATCGACCACCAGCTGGCGGATCGGGGTGAAGTAGCCGACGAAGGTCAGCGCGGTGAGCAGGGCCACGCCCAGCCAGATGGCGTGCTTGGCGGCCTTGCGCAGGAACTTCCCGGCGCTCATCGGCTGCTTGTCGAGCTTCATGCGCTGGTTGCGGTCGCCCTCGGTGACCTTTTCCGCCCACATGAACACCCAGGTCCACACGCTCTGCGGGCAGGTGTAGCCGCACCAGACGCGGCCGGCGAACACGGTGATGAAGAACAGGCCGAAGGCGCAGATGATCAGCAGCCAGGACAGCAGCATGAAGTCCTGCGGCCAGAAGGTGGCGCCGAAGATGTAGAACTTGCGCTCCGGCAGGTTCCACCAGACGGCCTGGCGATCGCCCCAGTTGAGCCAGGCGGTGCCGAAGAACATCAGGAACAGGAAGGCGCCACTGACCAGGCGGATGTTGCGGAACAGCCCGGTGAAGGACTTGGTGTAGATCATCTCGCGCTTGGCGTAGAGGTCCACGCTTTCGCCTTTCTTGACAGGGGCGGGGGTTACATCCTGGACGGGAATCTTGTCGCTCATCGGTCTCTACCACGGCTGGAGGAGGAGAGGTGCCTCGCGGTACATGGCCACGGGGGCTGTTCACCATGGGTGCAATGGTACGCCTAATGGCGACGGGCTGCATGCGACGGGTCGTCGCGCGATACCTGGTGGGGTATCGCGTTGGCGTGGTTTTTGTGATTCGCGCGCAATGAAAAACGCCGCCCTCCGGAGGCCGGGGGGCGGCGTTGTCGGTTACGACCCTGGCGCTTACTTCTGCGACAGGCTGTACACGTAGGCAGCCAGCAGGTGCACCTTGTCGTTGCCGAGCAGTTCCTGCTGCGCCGGCATCTGGCCCTGGCGGCCGAGGCGGATGGTCTGCTGCAGCTGGGTCAGGCTCGAGCCGTACAGCCAGCCGGCGCTGGCGGTCAGGTCCGGGGCGCCCATGGCCGGAGTACCCTTGCCCTGCGGGCCGTGGCAGGCGACGCAGTTGGTGGCGAAGATCTTCTGGCCGGCGGCGACGTCGGCACCGTGGCCTTCCGGCAGTTTCAGGCCGGCCAGCTCGCTGCGCACGTAGGCGGCGACGTTCTTCACGCCATCCTCGCCGATGACCGCGGCCCAGGCCGGCATGATGCCGTGACGGCCGCCGAGGATCGAGGTCTTGATGGTGTCGGCCTCGCCGCCCCAGCGCCAGTGGGCGTCGGTCAGGTTGGGGAAGCCGTAGCTGCCCTTGGCGTCGGAGCCGTGGCACACCGAGCAGTTGGAGGCGAACAGACGCGCGCCCATCTTCAGGGCCTGCTCGTCCTTGGCCACCTCGGCCACCGGCATGGCGGCGTACTTGGCGAACAGCGGGCCGTACTCGGCGTCGGCGCGGTCCATTTCCTTCTTCCACTGGTTGACGCCGGTCCAGCCGTTCTCATAGCCCGGCAGGACGCCCTTCCAGTTGCCCAGGCCCGGGTAGAGCACCAGGTAGCCGAGGGCGAAGATCACGGTGCCGACGAACAGCAGGAACCACCACTTGGGCAGCGGGTTGTCGTACTCCTCGATGCCGTCGAAGCTGTGGCCCACGGTCTGATCGGTGGTGTCCTGACGCTGGCCCTTGCGGGTCGCGAACAGCAGCCAGGTCAGCGCCACTATGGTGCCGAGGCTGAGTACGGTGACGTACCAATTCCAGAAACTGGTCATTCGTGCTTACTCCTAGAAGCTTCTTCTTCACGCTTTTCGGATTTGGGCTCATCGGCGAACGGCAGATTGGCCGCTTCGTCGAAGCTCTTCTTGCGCCTGCCGCTGAAGACCCAGAGCAGCAGGCCCACGAAGGCGATCAGTACGATGGCTGTGCCCAGTCCACGCAGAGTCCCGATATCCATGGTGCGTTACCGTTTGTTCTTGATGCTGGTGCCGAGGACCTGCAGGTACGCGACCAGCGCGTCCATTTCGGTCTTGCCCTTGACCGCGTCGCGGGCGCCGGCGATGTCGGCATCGGTGTACGGCACGCCCAGGGTGCGCATGGCCTGCATCTTGGCGGCGGTGTCCGAGCCGGTCAGCTTGTGCTCCACCAGCCAGGGGTAGGAGGGCATCTTCGACTCCGGCACCACGTTGCGCGGGTTGTACAGGTGGGCGCGGTGCCAGTCGTCGGAGTAGCGGCCGCCGACGCGGGCCAGGTCCGGACCGGTACGCTTGGAGCCCCACAGGAACGGGTGATCCCAGACGCTCTCGCCGGCGACCGAGTAGTGGCCGTAGCGCTCGGTTTCGGCGCGGAACGGACGGACCATCTGCGAGTGGCAGCCGACGCAGCCTTCCTTGATGTAGATGTCGCGGCCTTCCAGCTGCAGCGCGGTGTAGGGCTTCATGCCTTCCACCGGCTCGTTGACCACGTCCTGGAAGAACAGCGGCACGATCTGGGTCAGGCCGCCGATGCTGACGGCGAGCACCATCAGCAGCGCCATCAGGCCAATGTTCTTCTCGATGATTTCGTGCTTGTTCATCAGTGGGCTCCTTGAACCACGAACTGCTCGGCAGCGCTCATTTCAGCGGCCTTGGCGACGCGAACGGTGCGCCACACGTTGTAGGCCATCAGCACCATGCCGAAGAGGAAGAAGGCGCCGCCGATCATGCGCACCAGGAAGCCCGGGTGGCTGGCTTCCAGCGCCTCGACGAAGGAGTAGGTCAGGGTGCCGTCCTCGTTGACCGCGCGCCACATCAGGCCCTGGGTGATGCCGTTGACCCACATGGAGGCGATGTACAGCACGGTGCCGATGGTGGCCAGCCAGAAGTGGGCGTTGATCAGGCCGATGCTGTGCATTTCCTTGCGGCCGAACACCTTCGGCAGCAGGTGGTACAGCGAGCCGATCGACACCATGGCGACCCAGCCGAGGGCGCCGGCATGCACGTGGCCGATGGTCCAGTCGGTGTAGTGGGACAGGGCGTTGACGGTCTTGATGGCCATCATCGGGCCTTCGAAGGTGGACATGCCGTAGAAGGCCAGGGAGACCACCAGGAAGCGCAGGATCGGGTCATGGCGCAGTTTGTGCCAGGCACCGGAGAGGGTCATCATGCCGTTGATCATGCCGCCCCAGCTCGGAGCGAGGAGGATGACCGACATCACCATGCCGAGGGACTGGGCCCAGTCCGGCAGGGCGGTGTAGTGCAGGTGGTGCGGACCGGCCCAGATGTACAGGGTGATCAGCGCCCAGAAGTGCACGATGGACAGGCGGTAGGAGTACACCGGACGCTCGGCCTGCTTGGGCACGAAGTAGTACATCATGCCGAGGAAGCCGGTGGTCAGGAAGAAGCCCACGGCGTTGTGGCCGTACCACCACTGCACCATGGCATCGGTGGCGCCGCTGTACAGCGAGTAGGACTTGAACAGGGTGACCGGGATCTCCATGTTGTTGACGATGTGCAGCATCGCCGTCACCAGGATGAAGGCGCCGAAGAACCAGTTGCCCACATAGATGTGCTTGGTCTGGCGCTTGAGGATGGTCCCGAAGAACACCACCGCGTAGGAAACCCAGACGATCGCCAGCAGGATGTCGATCGGCCACTCCAGCTCGGCGTACTCCTTGGAGGAGGTGAAGCCCTGCGGCAGGGTGATGACGGCGAGCACGATCACGGCTTGCCAGCCCCAGAAGGTGAAGGCGGCGAGGGTGTCGCTGAACAGGCGTGCCTGGTTGGTGCGCTGCACTACATAGTAGGAGGTGGCGAACAGGGCGCAGCCGCCGAACGCGAAGATCACCGCGTTGGTGTGCAACGGACGCAGGCGACCGAAGCTGGTCCACGGCAGGTCGAAGTTCAGGCTCGGCCAGACGAGCTGGGCGGCGATCAGCACACCCAGACCCATCCCAATGACCCCCCAGATTACCGTCATGACGGCGAACTGGCGGACCACCTTGTAGTTATAAGCAGTCGGACTGATTGCTGTACTCATTGCAGGGGTTCCACGGTTATGGACTTTCGGGACAAAAAACGGCGGCAAGTATGGAGAAAGGAGGTAGCCATTGCAACGCAACCTCTTGTCGTGCAAGGGATTGCGTGCCGGAGAAAAAGGCCGTCTCCCGCCATGTTGTCGTCGTCACTGTGGCGCAGAACGGAGTCTCGAAAGACGCCGCAAGGGTGCTGTCGCGTTGTTTTTGTAACGGCGTGCGACTGGGGGGAGAGCTTAGTCCTCGGCGCCGAGGCTGTGAAGGAAACTTCGGGATAGGTGCGACACTTGGTCGCGCGTGGCGAGGGGCTTCGAGAAGGGGGGAAGGGCGCGAGGATAAGGGCGCGCCGCATTGCGCGGCGCGCCCCCGGTCTTACTTGGCGGACTGTTGCGACAGGCTGTACACGTAGGCAGCCAGCAGATGCACCTTGTCGTTGCCCAGGTAGGGTTGCTGGGCCGGCATCTGGCCCTGGCGGCCGAGGCGGATGGTCTGCTGCAGCTGGGTCAGGCTCGAGCCGTACAGCCAGCCGGCGCTGGCGGTCAGGTCCGGGGCGCCCATGGCCGGAGTACCCTTGCCCTGCGGGCCGTGGCAGGCGACGCAGTTGGTGGCGAAGATCTTCTGGCCGGCGGCGACGTCGGCACCGTGGCCTTCCGGCAGTTTCAGGCCGGCCAGCTCGCTGCGCACGTAGGCGGCGACGTTCTTCACGCCATCCTCGCCGATGACCGCGGCCCAGGCCGGCATGATGCCGTGACGGCCGCCGAGGATCGAGGTCTTGATGGTGTCGGCCTCGCCGCCCCAGCGCCAGTGGGCGTCGGTCAGGTTGGGGAAGCCGTAGCTGCCCTTGGCGTCGGAGCCGTGGCACACCGAGCAGTTGGAGGCGAACAGACGCGCGCCCATCTTCAGGGCCTGCTCGTCCTTGGCCACCTCGGCCACCGGCATGGCGGCGTACTTGGCGAACAGCGGGCCGTACTCGGCGTCGGCGCGGTCCATCTCGCGCTGCCACTGGTTGACCTGGGTCCAGCCGTTCTCGTAACCCGGCAGGACGCCCTTCCAGTTGCCCAGGCCCGGGTAGAGGGCCAGGTAGACGGCGCCGAAGATCAGGGTGCCGATGAACAGCAGGAACCACCAGCGCGGCAGCGGGTTGTCGTACTCCTCGATGCCGTCGAACGAGTGACCCATGGTCTGGTCGGTGGTGTCGGGGCGCTGGCCCTTGCGGGTCGCGAAGATCAGCCACCACAGCACCACCAGGGTACCGATGGTGAGGATGCTGACGTAGATACTCCAAAAGCCTGTCATGGATGATTACTCCTGGCTGAGGCCGCGCATCAGCGCTTGTTCTTGATGCTGGTGCCGAGGACCTGCAGGTACGCGACCAGCGCGTCCATTTCGGTCTTGCCCTTGACCGCGTCGCGGGCGCCGGCGATGTCGGCATCGGTGTACGGCACGCCCAGGGTGCGCATGGCCTGCATCTTGGCGGCGGTGTCCGAGCCGGTCAGCTTGTGCTCCACCAGCCAGGGGTAGGAGGGCATCTTCGACTCCGGCACCACGTTGCGCGGGTTGTACAGGTGGGCGCGGTGCCAGTCGTCGGAGTAGCGGCCGCCGACGCGGGCCAGGTCCGGACCGGTACGCTTGGAGCCCCACAGGAACGGGTGATCCCAGACGCTCTCGCCGGCGACCGAGTAGTGGCCGTAGCGCTCGGTTTCGGCGCGGAACGGACGGACCATCTGCGAGTGGCAGCCGACGCAGCCTTCCTTGATGTAGATGTCGCGGCCTTCCAGCTGCAGCGCGGTGTAGGGCTTCATGCCTTCCACCGGCTCGTTGACCACGTCCTGGAAGAACAGCGGCACGATCTGGGTCAGGCCGCCGATGCTGACGGCGAGCACCATCAGCAGCGCCATCAGGCCAATGTTCTTCTCGATGATTTCGTGCTTGTTCATCAGTGGGCTCCTTGAACCACGAACTGCTCGGCAGCGCTCATTTCAGCGGCCTTGGCGACGCGAACGGTGCGCCACACGTTGTAGGCCATCAGCACCATGCCGAAGAGGAAGAAGGCGCCGCCGATCATGCGCACCAGGAAGCCCGGGTGGCTGGCTTCCAGCGCCTCGACGAAGGAGTAGGTCAGGGTGCCGTCCTCGTTGACCGCGCGCCACATCAGGCCCTGGGTGATGCCGTTGACCCACATGGAGGCGATGTACAGCACGGTGCCGATGGTGGCCAGCCAGAAGTGGGCGTTGATCAGGCCGATGCTGTGCATTTCCTTGCGGCCGAACACCTTCGGCAGCAGGTGGTACAGCGAGCCGATCGACACCATGGCGACCCAGCCGAGGGCGCCGGCATGCACGTGGCCGATGGTCCAGTCGGTGTAGTGGGACAGGGCGTTGACGGTCTTGATGGCCATCATCGGGCCTTCGAAGGTGGACATGCCGTAGAAGGCCAGGGAGACCACCAGGAAGCGCAGGATCGGGTCATGGCGCAGTTTGTGCCAGGCACCGGAGAGGGTCATCATGCCGTTGATCATGCCGCCCCAGCTCGGAGCGAGGAGGATGACCGACATCACCATGCCGAGGGACTGGGCCCAGTCCGGCAGGGCGGTGTAGTGCAGGTGGTGCGGACCGGCCCAGATGTACAGGGTGATCAGCGCCCAGAAGTGCACGATGGACAGGCGGTAGGAGTACACCGGACGCTCGGCCTGCTTGGGCACGAAGTAGTACATCATGCCGAGGAAGCCGGTGGTCAGGAAGAAGCCCACGGCGTTGTGGCCGTACCACCACTGCACCATGGCATCGGTGGCGCCGCTGTACAGCGAGTAGGACTTGAACAGGGTGACCGGGATCTCCATGTTGTTGACGATGTGCAGCATCGCCGTCACCAGGATGAAGGCCCCGAAGAACCAGTTGCCCACGTAGATGTGCTTGGTCTTGCGCTGCATGACGGTACCGAAGAACACCACCGCGTAGGCGACCCACACCACGGCGATCAGGATGTCGATCGGCCACTCCAGCTCGGCGTACTCCTTGGAGGAGGTGTAGCCCAGCGGCAGGGTGATGGCTGCGAGCAGAATCACCAGCTGCCAGCCCCAGAACACGAAGCTGGCCAGCGGACCACCGAACAGGCGGGTCTGGCAGGTGCGCTGCACCGAATAGAACGAGGTGGCGAACAGGGCGCAACCGCCGAACGCGAAGATCACCGCGTTGGTGTGCAACGGTCGCAGGCGACCGAAGCTGGTCCACGGCAGGTCGAAGTTCAGACCCGGCCAGACCAGTTGCGCGGCGATGAAGACGCCAGCCGCCATGCCGACGATCCCCCAGATCACCGTCATGACGGCGAACTGGCGGACCACCTTGTAGTTATAAGCAGTCCTTGTGTTTTCTGTGCTCATTTTCGAGGTTCCACGACTAATGGGCTTGATCGGAAAAAGATCAGCATCAGCATGGATAAACTGCCTCGGATAGATGTTGATACAAATCAAGGCCCTAGGGGGCGTGAGGTCTTTTGCATGGAAAATTCCGAACTTTTGTGCTCCGGCCCGGTCACCGGCGCCCGTGGGCACCTGATCCTCGCCCATGGCGCGGGGGCGCCGATGGACAGTCCGTTCATGCACGAGATGGCCGCGCGCCTGGGCGAGCTGGGCGTGCGCGTGGTGCGCTTCGAGTTCCCCTACATGGCCAGCCGCCGCCAGGGCGGCGGCAAGCGCCCGCCCAATCCGCAGGCCCAACTGCTCGACTGCTGGCGCGCGGTCTGGCGTGCGGTGAACGCACGCGAACCGGGCGCCTGGGCGATCGGCGGCAAGTCGATGGGCGGGCGCATGGCCAGCCTGCTGGCCGACGAACTGGGGGCGGCCGGGCTGGTCTGCCTGGGCTACCCCTTCCATGCCGCCGGCAAGCCGGAGCGGCCGCGGGCCGAGCACCTGGCCGGCCTGCGGACGCCGACCCTGATCGTGCAGGGCGAACGCGACGCCCTGGGCAACCGCGAGCGGGTGGCCGGCTATGCGCTGGCGCCGGCCATCCGCCTGCTCTGGCTGGAGGCGGCCGATCACGACCTCAAGCCGCTCAAGGCCTCCGGCTTCAGCCACGTGCAGCACCTGCAGCGCGCCGCGGAGGCGGTCGCCGCTTTCCTGGCCGCGCAGGGCGGAGCGGGCGGCAGCTCGTAGACCCGCCGCCGAGGTTCAGTCCGCCAGCAGGTGCCGGAGCACGTGGTGGAGGATGCCACCGGCCTGGAAGTAGTCGACCTCCAGGGCGGTGTCGACGCGGCACAGCACCTCGATGCGCTCCTCGGTGCCGTCGCTGCGGCGGATCTCCACGATCAGCTTCTGTCGCGGCCTGAGGCCGCCGGCCAGACCGCGGATGGCCAGCCGCTCGCTGCCGTTGAGGGCCAGGCTCTGGCGGTTCTGCCCGGGCAGGAACTGCAGCGGCAGCACGCCCATGCCGACCAGGTTGGTGCGGTGGATGCGCTCGAAGCTCTCGGCGATCACCGCGCGGATGCCCAGCAGGCGGGTGCCCTTGGCCGCCCAGTCGCGCGAGGAGCCGGTGCCGTACTCCTTGCCGGCGATCACCACCAGCGGCACACCCTCGCCCTGGTAGCGCATGGCGGCGTCGTAGATCGACAGCCTGTCGCCGGAGGGCTGATGCAGGGTGTTGCCGCCTTCCTCGCCACCGAGCATCTCGTTCCTGATGCGGATGTTGGCGAAGGTGCCGCGCATCATCACCTCGTGGTTGCCGCGGCGTGCGCCGTAGGAGTTGAAGTCGGCCGGCGCGACGCCGAGTCCCTGCAGGTACAGGCCGGCCGGCGAACTGGGCTTGATGCTGCCGGCCGGCGAGATGTGGTCGGTGGTGATCGAGTCGCCGAACAGGGCGAGGATGCGCGCCTGCTCGATGTCGGCCAGCACGGCCGGCGGCTGGTCGATGCCGGCGAAGAACGGCGGGTGCTTGATGTAGGTGGAGACCGGGTCCCAGGCATAGGTGGCGCCGCCGCTCACCGCGATCGCCTGCCAGGCCGCGTCGCCGCCGAACACGTCGGCATAGCGGTTGCGGAACATGCCGCCGTCCACCACGGCGACCGCCGCCGCCACCGCGGCGTCGCTCGGCCAGATGTCCCTGAGGTACACCGGTTGGCCGTCGCTGCCGCTGCCCAGCGGCTCGCGGGTGAGGTCGATGCGCGTGGTGCCGGCCAGGGCGAAGGCCACCACCAGCGGCGGCGAGGCCAGCCAGTTGGCCTTGACCTGCGGATGCACGCGGCCCTCGAAGTTGCGGTTGCCGGACAGCACCGAGCTGACGATCAGGTCGTTGGCGTTGACGCAGTCGGCGATGGCCGGCGGCAGCGGCCCGGAGTTGCCGATGCAGGTGGTGCAGCCGTAGCCGACCAGGTTGAAGCCCAACTGATCCAGATAAGGCGTCAGGCCAGCCTTGGCCAGGTAGTCGGTGACCACCTTGGAGCCCGGCGCCAGCGACGACTTGACCCAGGGGCGGCGACTCAGGCCGCGCTCCACCGCGTTCCTGGCCAGCAGCCCGGCGGCCATCAGCACGCTGGGGTTGGAGGTGTTGGTGCAGGAGGTGATGGCGGCGATCACCACGTCGCCGTGGTGCAGGGCGTAGGGTTCGCCGGCGACCGCGAAGTCGCTGTCCAGCTCGGCCTGGCGTCCGCCGAGTTCCAGCAGCAGGTCGAACTGGGCGCGGATGTCCTCAAGGGCGACGCGGTCCTGCGGCCGCTTGGGCCCGGCCAGCGACGGCTGCACGCTGGCGAGCTCCAGCGCCAGGCTGTCGCTGAAGGTCGGTTCGTCGCCGGTCTGGCGCCACAGGCCCTGGGCCTTGCAGTAGGCCTCGACCAGGGCGATGCGCGCCGGGTCGCGGCCGGACAGGCGCAGGTAGTCGAGGGTGATCGCATCGATCGGGAAGAAGCCGCAGGTGGCGCCGTACTCCGGGGCCATGTTGGCGATGGTGGCGCGGTCGGCCAGCGGCAGGTGGTCGAGGCCGGGGCCGTAGAATTCGACGAACTTGCCCACCACGCCGCGCTTTCTCAGCTGTTCGGTGACGGTCAGCACCAGGTCGGTGGCGGTCACCCCCTCGCGCAGTCGGCCGGACAGGCGCACGCCGACCACCTCGGGGATCAGCATCGACAGCGGCTGGCCGAGCATCACCGCCTCGGCCTCGATGCCGCCGACGCCCCAGCCGAGCACGCCCAGGCCGTTGATCATGGTGGTGTGCGAGTCTGTGCCGACCAGGGTGTCGGGGTAGGCCAGGGTTTCGCCGCCCTCGTCGCTGCTCCACACCACCTGGGCCAGGTACTCGAGGTTGACCTGGTGGCAGATGCCGGTGCCCGGCGGCACCACGCGGAAGTTGGCGAAGGCCTGCTGGCCCCAGCGCAGGAAGGCGTAGCGCTCGTGGTTGCGCTGCATCTCGATGGCCACGTTGTCGGCGAAGGCGCTGGGATCGGCGAAGCGGTCGACCATCACCGAGTGGTCGATCACCAGGTCCACCGGGGCCAACGGGTTGATCTTCTGCGGGTCGCCGCCGGCGCGGGCCATGGCGTCGCGCATGGCCGCCAGGTCGACCACCCCCGGCACCCCGGTGAAGTCCTGCATCAGCACTCGCGCCGGGCGGAACTGGATCTCCCGCTCCGAGCTGCGCTTCTTCAGCCACTCCACCACCGCCCGGCAGTCGGCGGCGCTGACGCTGCGGCCGTCTTCGCTGCGCAGCAGGTTCTCCAGCAGCACCTTGAGCGAAATGGGCAACTGGCGGAGGTCGCCGAGCTGGCGAGCCGCCTCGGGCAGGCTGTAATAGTGGTAGGTGCGGCCGTCGACCTCGAGCTGGCGGCGGCAGGCGAAACTGTCCGGATGCGGCATGGCGGTGTCCTCAGGCAAGCCGGGCGGCGGGACTCGACCCTCAAGCCTAGTCGGTTCGCCGCCCGCCTGCCGTCCGGTTGGCCGCGCCTGCGCTTTGCGCGACAATGCCCGCCTGCCCACAGGAGCCCCCATGTCCCAGCAACCCGACGCCATCCTCGACGCCACCGGCCTGAGCTGCCCCGAGCCGGTGATGCTGCTGCACAACAAGGTGCGTGACCTGCCGGCCGGCGGTCTGCTCAAGGTGATCGCCACCGATCCCTCGACCTGGCGCGACATCCCCAAGTTCTGCCTGTTCCTCGGCCACGAGCTGCTCGAGCAGCAGCAGGACGCCGGCACCTACCTGTACTGGATCCGCAAGAAGCTCGACTGAGGGGGCTATGCCCGCACCGCGCGCCGGCCGATGCGCTGCAGGCGCACGCCGAGCAGCACGGCAGCGCAGGTCAGCCCCACCACCAGTCCCTGCCACAGGCCCTGCGGGCCGCTGGGTGCACCCAGCCAGTCGCTGAGCCCCAGCCCGTAGCCGATCGGCAGGCCGATGCCCCAGTAGGCCAGCAGGGTGATCAGCATGGTCGCCCGGGTGTCCTGGTAGCCGCGCAGGGCGCCGGCGGCGGTGACCTGGATGGCGTCGGAGAACTGGAACAGCGCCGAATACACCAGCAGCGCGCCGGCCACTGCCAGCACCTCGGCATCCGGGGTGTACAGGCGGGCGATGTCCTCGCGCAGCAGCAGCATCAGGCTGGCCGAGACGCAGGCGTAGGCCAGCGCGGTGGCCATCGCCACCCCCGCCGAGAAGCGCGCCGCGCGCGGCGCACCGCGGCCCAGCGCCTGGCCGACCCGCACCGTGGCGGCCATCGCCAGCGAGTAGGGGATCATGAACACCATCGAGGAGAAGTTCAGGGCGATCTGGTGGCCGGCCACCACGCTGGCGCCCAGGCTGCCGATCAGCAGGGCGATCACCGAGAAGATGCTGGCCTCGGCGAAGATGGCGATGCCGATCGGCAGGCCGATGGCCAGCAGGTCGCGGATCGCCGGCCACTGCGGTCGCTCCAGGTGAGCGAACAGCTGGCTCGAGCGGTACACCGGTGCCCAGCGCACCCACCACAGCATGGCGCCGAGCATGAACCACATGACCAGCGCGGTGGCCCAGCCGCAGCCGACGCCGCCCATGGCCGGCAGGCCGAGCTTGCCGTGGATGAAGATGTAGTTGGCCGGAATGTTCAGCAGCAGGCCGAGGATGCCGATCACCATGCTCGGCCGGGTGCTGCCCAGGCCGTCGCTGAAGCCGCGCAGCACCTGGTACAGCGCCAGCGCCGGGAAGCCGACCGCCACCGCCTGCAGGTAACCCATGGCGGTGGCGCGCAGGGAGTCCTCCACCCCCATCAGCGTCAGCACCGGTTCGGCGCCGAACAGCAGCAGGGTGGCGAGCAGGCCGATGCCCAGCGCCAGCCACAGGGCCTGGCGCACCAGCGGGCCGATCAGCGCATGGTTGCCGGCGCCGACCTTGCGCGCCACCTTGGCGGTGGTGGCCATCAGGATGCCGTTCATCAGCAGCAGCACCGGAATCCAGATCGAGTTGCCCAGCGCCACTGCCGCCAGGTCGCGCGGGCTGACCCGCCCGGCCATCAGGGTGTCGACGAAGCCCATGGCGGTGTTGGCCAGCTGGGCGATGATGATCGGCCCGGCGAGGGCGAGCAGGGCCTTGACTTCGTGGAGGGTGCGGCGGGCGGGGGAGAGCGCGGGTGGAGCGGGCAGGGCGGACATGACGGGCCTCGGAAAGCAGGCGGCCAGTCTAGGCCATGCACCGCAATGGGGCCAGCGCGCGGCTGCCGCCGGCCGGGCCATCTGCGCTAAAGTTGGACAAATTTCCTGACGGACACCCCCATGCGCCTGCTGGCCGACGAAAACATCCCCCTGCTCGACCCCTTCTTCGCGTCCTTCGGCGAGATCCGCCGTCTGCCGGGGCGCGGCATCGACCGTGCCGCCGTCATGGACGCCGACGCGCTGCTGGTGCGCTCGGTGACCCGTGTCGACCGCGTGCTGCTGGAGGGCAGCCCGGTCCGGTTCGTCGGCACCTGCACCATCGGCACCGACCATCTGGACCTGGCGTACTTCGCCGAGGCGGGCATCGCCTGGTCCAGCGCCCCGGGCTGCAACGCCCGCGGCGTGGTGGAGTACGTGCTCGGCGCGCTGCTGGCGCTGGGCGAGCGCCACGGCGCCGAGCTGGCCGCGCGCACCTACGGCGTGGTCGGCGCCGGCCAGGTCGGCGGCCGGCTGGTCGAGCTGCTGCGCGGCCTGGGCTGGCGCGTGCTGGTCTGCGATCCGCCGCGCCAGGCCGCCGAGGGCGGCGACTTCGTCGCGCTGGAGGAGATCATCCGCCGCTGCGACGTGATCAGCCTGCACACCCCGCTGACCCGCGAGGGCAGCGATGCCACCTGGCACCTGCTGGATGGTGCACGCCTCGACAGCCTCAAGCCCGGCTGCTGGCTGATCAACGCCAGCCGCGGCGCGGTGGTCGACAACGCCGCGCTCAAGGCGCACCTCGCCGGCGGCGCCGATCTGGAGGTGGTGCTGGATGTCTGGGAAGGCGAGCCGCTGGTGGATGCCGAGCTGGCGCCGCTGTGCCGGCTGGCCACCCCGCACATCGCCGGCTACAGCCTGGACGGCAAGCTGCGTGGCACCGAGCAGATCTACCAGGCGTTCTGCGCCTGGCGCGGCGAGCCGGCGAGCGTGCGCCTGGCCGAGCTGCTGCCGGCGCCCTGGCTGGGCGAGCTGGTGCTGCACGAGTCGGCCGATCCGGCCTGGGCGCTGGCCACCCTGTGTCGCGCGGTGTACGACCCGCGCCGCGACGATGCCGATTTCCGCCGCAGCCTCGTCGGCGCTGCCGAGGCGCGCCGCGCCGGCTTCGATGCGCTGCGCAAGCACTACCCGATGCGCCGCGAGCTGCCCGAGCTGCGGGTACGGCTGGAAGGGGAGGGGCCGGAGCTGCGCCGCCAGCTGGCGGCGCTGGGCGTGCAGCTGGTCTGAATCAGCCGAACAGGCGGCGGCGTGGCTGGCTGTCCTTCTCCAGCTGGCGGCAGGCCTGCAGGATCATCTGCTCGGTGATCGGAATCTCGCGGCCCTGGGCGTCGATGATCGCGCCCAGGTGCAGGTGGCGCAGCTTGCGTGCGGTCTGGATGGGGGTGGCTTGCGGTTGTTCGCGATGCATGGCGGTCTCTCCTGATCTGCCGATGCCCGGCAGTCTAGAGCGCCCAGGTTAACGCCGGGTTACAGCGGCCCGGAAACGCCAAGGCCCGGACGCAGCGCGTCCGGGCCTTGTTGATTGCACCCTGACTCAGTTCCTGGCGATCAGGTTGCCGGCGTGCAGGCCGCATTCCTTGTGGGTGGCTTCCTCCCACCACCAGCGCCCCTCGCGCTCGTGCTGGTTGGGCAGCACCGGGCGGGTGCAGGGCTCGCAGCCGATGCTGATGTAGCCCTGCTCGTGCAGCGGGTTGTAGGGGATCTCCAGCATGCGGATGTAGCCCCACACTTCCTCGCTGCTCATGTTGGCCAGCGGGTTGAACTTGTATAGCGGCTTGTCGGGCGTGGAGAAGGCGCCGTCCAGTTCCAGCACCGCCACCTGGCTGCGGGTGCCGGGACTCTGGTCGCGGCGCTGGCCGGTGGCCCAGGCGCTGACGCCAGCCAGCTTGCGCTTGAGCGGCTCGATCTTGCGGATGCCGCAGCACTCGCCGTGGCCGTCCTTGTAGAAGCTGAACAGGCCCTTCTCGCGTACCAGCGGTTCGAGCAGGCGCGGATCGGGGGACAGTACCTCGATCTGGATGCCGTAGTGCTCGCGGACCTGCTCGATGAAGCGGTAGGTCTGCGCGTGCAGGCGGCCGGTGTCGAGGCTGAACACCCTGACGTTGCTGTTCAGCTTCCAGGCCATGTCCACCAGCACCACGTCCTCGGCGCCACTGAAGGAGATCCACAGGTCGTCGCCGAAGTGCTCGAAGGCGAGCTTGAGCACCTCCTGCGGGGATTTGTCGGCATAGGCGGCCGCCAGGGCGGCAACATCGAGGGTCTGGCTCATCGGGATGTCCGGTAGATTCGTGGGTAAGGCGTGGCAGCGATGGTACCAGCAAGCTGTTTATGCGATGAAATAACCAAATGCCGCTATTCACCTAACCATGTGGAATATGTGGCGGCGGTTCGGGCGAATTTCTGTCGCGCGCCTCCCTGCGCCGCGTTGCGCCCCGCCGGGCAAGCGGCTAGAGTGCCGCCTCAATTTCTGTCTGTTCATCGAGGAGTCTGCTGTGGAAATCGCCTGCCTTGATCTCGAGGGCGTACTGGTCCCGGAAATCTGGATCGCCTTCGCCGAAAAAACCGGAATCGACGCGCTCAAGGCGACTACCCGCGACATTCCCGACTACGACGTGCTGATGAAGCAGCGCCTGCGCATCCTCGACGAGCACGGCCTCAAGCTGCGCGACATCCAGGAAGTGATCGCCACCCTCAAGCCGCTGGACGGCGCGGTGGAGTTCGTCGACTGGCTGCGCGAGCGCTTCCAGGTGATCATCCTCTCCGACACCTTCTACGAGTTCTCCCAGCCGCTGATGCGCCAGCTCGGCTTCCCGACCCTGCTGTGCCACAAGCTGGTCACCGACGAGACCGACCGCGTGGTGGACTACCAGCTGCGCCAGAAGGATCCCAAGCGCCAGTCGGTGATCGCCCTGAAGAGCCTGTACTACCGCGTGATCGCCGCCGGCGACTCCTACAACGACACCACCATGCTCAGCGAGGCCCACGCCGGCATCCTGTTCCATGCCCCGGACAACGTGATCCGCGAGTTCCCGCAGTTCCCGGCGGTGCACACCTACGAGGACCTCAAGCAGGAGTTCCTCAAGGCGTCCAGCCGCAAGCTCAGCCTGTAAGCGCTGCGTCGAACGTCAAAGCGAGGCCCGCCCAGTGCGGGCCTCGCTGTTTTCCGGGGAGGGAAGCGGCGCTCAGGCCCGCAGCGGCACCAGGCGCAGGCGCGCACCCAGCGCCAGCATGTGCTGCTGCTTGATGCTGACCCGCTGCCCCTTCATTTCCTCCCACACGGCCCGCCAGCCGCCCAGCTCGGCTTCCTCCAGCTGGCGTGCCTGGCGGAACTGGCGGTCGAAGTGGGCTCGGCTGCCGCAAGCCAGCAGCGCCTCGTCCAGCTCAGGCAACAGCAGTGCATCGGCGCGCGGCAGGATGGTGGCGATGGCCAGGCCGGCCGGGTCGTAGTCGGGGAAGACCACCACCGGCGTGGCCGCCGGCAGCCGTTCCAGCAACTGGCGGGCGCCGCGGGCCAGGCCGCGGTGGCCGCGGTAGACGATCAGGCTGCCGGCCAGTTCGGCCACTGCCGGGTAGTCCTCCCAGTCGTCGAAGCTGTCGAGGTTCTCGATCAGCACCAGCCGGGCGATGGCCGCGGTGTCCAGTTGCGGCAGCGCCACGCGCAGGCTGAGACCGGGGCCGAGGGGCGGCAGCGGCGCGGGCAGGGCACCCTTGACCAGCACGAAGTCGTCGTCGGGGCGGCGGCGGGCGATCTTCTCGTCGACGGCGCGCGCGGCGACCTCGCGGCGGCTGCCGTCCGGTACGCCCTCCAGCGGATCGAAGCCCCACTCGTCCCGCGCCAGGCGCTGCAGCAGCCGGCGCGTCTCGACGTCGAAGTGCAGCCACTTGCCCGAGGGGCGGCCCAGCTCGAAGTGGGCGTGCAGCTGCTGCCAGGTGCGGTTGAGTTCCACCTTGTCCAGACGCTCGCGCAGCAGGCGGTGCACGGCGTTGTGGTGGCTGCGGCTCAGGCCAGCCACAGCGACAGGTCCCGCACGATGAAGTTGCCGGAAAACACCGGGTGCGGCTCGCCGTCGGGATCGAGCTGGAAGCAGGCGCGCTGCTCGTCGGGCAGCGCCTCGTAGCCGCCGATCACCTGGTACAGCCAGCTCTCAGGGTCGCAGGACAGCTCGTGCTCGCGCCACCAGGTCAGCGCCGACACCGGCTGGCCGCTCTCGATCACCGCGCACAGATACTCCTGCACGGCGAGCTGGATGGGGCTCGGCTGCACCTCGAAGCTTTCCACCTCGCCCAGGGTCAGCTCGCCGGCCTCGGCCAGCGGCGCGGCCGGGCGTTCCTCGCGCTGGGCGCGGATCTGCGCGGCGAGGGCGAGCAGCTCGGCCTCCTGGCTGCCGTCGTGAAGGTTGGCCGTCGCCGGGGCGATCAGCGCCTCGGCGAGGTTGAGCAGCTGCGGCATCTCCGGGCGCGCGGTGTGGCTGCCCGGGCGGTAGTCGGGCTGCTGTTCGGCGTGTAGCAGCCAGCCGCGCAGCAGGCGGGTGCGGCCCTGGATCTTGCGGAAGCGGCCGAGCAGTTCGAGCAGGCGAGCCTGCACCACGCCCAGTTCCTGGCAGCAGCCGCTGACCTGGCGCTGCAGGCGGGTGACCAGCAGGCGGCGCAGCTCGCGCAGTTCGCCGGCGGTTTCCGCCAGTTCGCTGAAGTCGATCAGCTCCAGGCCGGCCAGCAGCTCGCTGACCTGGGCCTGGGCCAGCTCGTTCTCGCGGATCTTGGCGCCGAGGCTGCCGACGTAGCCGAACTCGTTGTTGATCCGCCCCCACAGCACGCGGACGCTGTGGCCGAGGCCCTCGCAGAAGCTGTAGACGTGCTCGCGCAGGTCGGCCAGGTAGGCGTCGGCGGCGGCGAAGTCGCCCTGGTGGCGCGCCTCCTTGTAGTGGGCGGCGAGGGTCTTGAAGGTGGCCAGGGTGCTGCCGGTGTTGGCGTCGATCTGCCGGTTGCGGTCGTCGCGCAGGGCCTCCTCGAGCAGGGCGCGCACCACCCGGCGCAGGTGCAGGTCGGCGCCTGGCTCCGGGCGGTAGAGCACGCCGTCCTTGACCAGCCGCTCCTGCACGCCGGGCTCGAGGGCGTCGTCGCCGACCGCACCGGCCAGGTAGGCGTCCATGATGGTCTCGGCGTGGCGGCCCAGCTGGCGCAGGAAGCGCACCCCGGCCTGGTGCAGGTTGCCGCTCACAGCAGGCTCCCCTGGCTGGCCAGCTCGGCGCGCTCCTCGAGCGAGAGGCCTTCGGCCTCGTCGATGAAGCGGATCACCTCGTACAGGTAGTCCAGCTTGCCGGTGCCGAGGTAGATCTGCTTCTCCGGGTTGGGGCGCAGCAGGTAGCCGAGCTCGCACAGGCGCTTGAACACCTGCTTGATCTGCGCGTCGACGCTGGAACTGGTCGAGCCGAACAGCCGGTAGTGGCTGATGCGCGCCAGCTGTTCGCGGAACGCCGGGGTGTCCTCGACGATGCTCTGCAGCTCGTTGAGGCGGATCGGGCTGCCCTCGGTGAGCGGCGCGTCCTGGGCGCCGGCCTGCTGGACCAGCAGCAGCCACTCGACCAGCGGGGTGAGGGCGTTGCAGACGTCGCGGAACTGCTGGCCGACTACCCGCCGCTCGGCCTCGCCAAGCTGGCGATACGCACAGTAGAACACCTCGGCCTCGCTGCCGGCGCCGACTGCGGCCACGCTGCGGTTGAGGGTGGCCAGGTAGTCGTCGACCTGCTCGCGGTTGGCCGGATTCTTCAAAAAGCGCCAGCCTTCCTCGTCGCTGGTGCGGCAGATGAAGGCGCCCTGCAGCAGGCGCTCGATGACCTTGCCCTTGTTCGACAGCATCAGACGGTCTCCTCGCTCAGGCGGGCTTTCAGGCGTTCGCCGATCACATCCAGGCGCGGCTTGACCACCTGCAGCCGGCGGCTCTGCTTGTCGACGATGTAGCGGTTCTTGAACAGCGCCAGCACCTCGGAGTCCGGGTTGGGGAAGGCGCCGAGGATGCGGATGGCGTTGCTGGCGCAGGCGTCGAAGATCTTCTTCACGTTGCTGTGGTGCAGGGTGCCCAGCTCGTCGATCGGCCAGTGGATGGTCGCCGGGGCGCGGCCGCGCAGCAGGCGGGTGAAGGCGAGCAGGAACTTGCAGAGGATCAGGTAGGCCATGCCGTGGCTGGACGACTCGTTGAGCTGGCGGTCGGTGCGGATCACCAGGTCGCTGTTGCCCTCGCGCAGACGCAGCTCGATCTCCAGCAGGCCGGCGATGCCGCTGGTCAGCGCCGAGCGGCCGAGCACCTCGAGGGCGCGGCGCATGCTGCCGGTGTAGTCCTCGCCGGGCAGATCACTGAAGCCGCTGTCCTCCCATTCGCGGTAGGCGGCGACGAAGGCGCGCAGCTCCGGCCAGAACTCCAGTTCGGTGATTTTCGAGCGGATGGTCACCGCCGAGTTGGACACGCCGTCGAGGAACAGCTCCTCGCCGACCTCGCGGGTGATCCGCGCGCTCTGGCTGGCGATGCGCTGGTCGATGTCGGCCAGCACGGCGAAGTAGTCGAACAGGTCCTTGCCGAAGATCCGCCCCTGCTCGCGCAGCGCGGTGATGCTCTGCGGCACCAGCACGTTGAGCAGCTGGGCCAGCGCCGGCACCAGGCGGCGGTAGTCGAGGGTCGGCACGCCGCGCTCGCTGACCAGGCTGCATTCCTCGCGGCTGCGCTCCCAGGTCTCGGTCAGGCTGGAGCCGGCCTTGCCGGCGATCAGGCTGTCGAAGCGCTCGACGTGCTGCCGGATGGCGGCGAGCAGGTTCTCGCGGCCGTGCAGCAGCTCCTGGGCCAGGCGCAGGCGTTCGTCCAGCTCGCCGGCCGGCGTCTGGCCGTCGCGTGGCAGCTTGAGTTCGCCGAGGCGCTTGATCAGCCCCTTGAGGCTGTCGAGCTGCTCGCCGAGCCGGCCCTGGGCCTGCAGGGCCTCGCGGCGCTGCTGCTCCAGTGCGTCGCGGCGGCTCTTGAAGGCCTGGGTGGCGGTGTCCAGGCGAAGTTTGAGGTCGGTCGCTTCGCGCCGGTGCTCGACCAGATCCTCCTGCAGCTGCGGCTTGCGCTTGAGCCAGGTGAGCGCGTACCACTCATCAAAGCGGTGCACCTCGGCACGCCGCGCCTCGGTGTCGCGGATGCGCTGCTCGCGCTCGCGGATGCCGCTCTTCAGCTGGATCAGCTGCGTCTCGTCGACGCCGCGCGACTTCAGCTCGTTGCGGTACCAGCTCTCGCAGGCGGCCAGCTCGGCCTTGCCCTGGGCGCGCTGCTCCTCCAGCTGGCCGCGCAGCTGGGCCAGGCGCTGCTCCAGGTCGCCGATCACCTGCTGCCAGTGCGCGCTGGTGTCCAGGCGCGCCTCGCGGTGCTGGCTGTCCAGCTCCTCCAGCAGGCTGGCGTGCTCCAGCTTGAGCTGGGCGAGGGCGGCATCCAGGCCGGCGAGCTGCTGGCGCGCGCTCTGGCGGCGCTCGGCCAGCGCGGCGTCGAGGCGCTCCTTGAGCGCGGCGCGTTCCTCCCTGAGGCGCTGGCGGTTGTCCTTGGCGGTCTGCAGGGCGGTGCGCGCCAGCACCAGGCGGGGATTCAGCTCCTCCAGCGCGGCGCCGTGTTCGCCCAGCTGGCTCTCCACCTGCTCCTGCTGGTTGCGGGCGTCCTGCAGGTTGTCGCCGGCCAGCTGCACGCGATGGCGCAGCTCGGCCTCGCCGGCGGCGTGCTCCGGGGTGGCCAGCACGGCGAGATCGAGCTGCACGCCGTACAGGCTGTCGGCCGGCGCCGCGCTGAGGGCCGGCTTGAGGTCGCTGCGCTGCAGCAGGCTGGGGTCGATCACCTTGCCGAGCTGCTGCTCCCAGCCCGGCTGCTCGCGGCGCAGGAACTCCAGCAGGCTGTGCTGGCCGGGGTAGAGCAGGCGCTCGGCGTCGTCCAGCTCGCGCTGGCGCTCGGCGACCCGGCGGCTGGCCTGGGCGAGCTGCCGGGCGGCCTCCTCGCGCTGGCGCAGCAGCAGGCGCTCCTGCTGCTGCAGGGCGTCGAGCTGCTGGGCGGCGGCGTCGCGCTGCTCCTCGGCCTCCTCCTGGCGGCGGTCGAGGATCTCCAGGCTCAGCGCTTCCTCCTCGCTGTAGGCGAAGCTGGCGATTAGCTGTTCCTGGCGGCTCTTCTCCAGTTCGAGGACGTGGCGGCGCTCGCGGCTGGCGCTTTCCGCCTCCTGACGGCGGTTGGCGAAGGCGCGGTCGAGCTGGGCGAGGGCCTCGTGCCTGTGCTGGTTGCGCTCGGCCAGTTCATCGCGCACCCGGCTTTCCTGCTCGTGCAGGCGGTCGACGGCTTCCTGCTGACGCTCCTGGACGATCTGCTTGCGCTCCAGGTAGGCGTTCTGCACGTCGGCGTGCTGTTCGGTGAGCAGGCGCAGGCGTTCCTTGTGGTTGTCCAGCTCCAGGCGCCAGCCGTCGAGCTTCTCCAGGTCGGCCTTGGCCTGGTCGATATCGGCGTCGAGGTACTGCTGGTACTGCTCCTCGATGTGCTGCAGCTGGGTTTCCGCGCTGTCGATGCGTGCCTGTACCTGCGACAGCTCGAGGCTGAGGGCATCGCGCTGGTCCTTCCAGTCGTCCTCCAGCAGCTTGAGTTCGAAGCCGCTCTGCTCGAGGGCCAGGCGCAACTGCTCCTGGCGGGCGAACAGCAGCGGCTGGTCGGTCTGGAAGGCCTGCAGCAGGCCGGACAGGCGCGTCTCGCCGGCCTGCAGCTCGGCGAAGTCGTGCTCCAGGCGGGCGAACTGCGGGCGCAGCGCGGCGAAGCCCTGGATCAGCTGGCTGTCGCGGATCCAGTCCTCGACCCGCTGCGGGCTGAGTCCGGTGGTCGGCGGCGCCACGCCGTCCTCCTCGAGGATCGCGGCGACCATCGACTTGACCGTCTCCATCTTGCCCTCGCGCGAGTGCACGGCGCGGACCAGCTTCTCGATGTGGCGCAGGCTGTGCTCGCCGGCGCACAGCGAGAACTGCCGGGCCAGCTGGCGCAGTTCGCCGCGCTGGCTGTCGGCGGCCAGCAGGCTGCGGTCGTTCTGGATGATCGCCCGGTACTGGCGGGTGTTCAGCTGGTTGCTGACCGCCACGCCGCTCTGGCGGAAGTGGCGGCCCAGCTCGGCCATGCTGCGGCAGACCACGACATCACCCTGGCGGCTCCTGATGTAGTCGTCCAGCTCGAAGGCCTTGTGCGCCAGTCGATAGTCGACGCCGCGGCCGTCGCTGCTGGCGGCGAGGATGGTCTGGCAGGCCTCGCCGTCCATGCGCTGGTATTCGTAGACGATGAAGCTCTGCTCGGTCGGCAGGTACCAGCGCTCGAAGCTGTCGCGGGTGGCCGGCACCACGCGGCTCGGGTATTCGCCGTAGAACACCGGCACCAGCCGCTGCAGGGTGGTCTTGCCGGAGGCGTTGGTACCGCAGATGTTGGTGTGGTCGTCGACCAGCAGCTCGACCACGCCGGCGAGGTGGGTGTTGATAAGGATGATGCGGTTGAGGCTGGGCATGCAGCTCCCTTGCTGGGCGGCAAAAGCACTGATTTTAGGCATCCGCCGGCGCGGGGGGAATGCTGTTCGTCTCATCGCCGGGATTCGCGGCGGCGGATGCGCGGCCGGGTGGGCTTGGCTACCATCGGCCGTTGACTCTTACTGTTCTTCGGAGTGCCGCATGCTGATCAGACGAAGTTCCCGCGCGGACTGCAAATCCTCGGAAATCACCCCGGAAGCCGTCTACCGCGAGCGGCGGCGCTTCATGGCCGCCAGCGGCGTGCTGCTCGCCGGCAGCCTGCTGCCGGACTGGCTGCTGGCCGGCACGGCGCGCTACGGGCAGGTGCCGGAAGCCGCGGCGCCGGACTGGTTCGCCCGCCAGCTGCAGGGCGTGCGCTGGCAGGACGCGCCGCAAGACGAGGCGCTGACGCCCTGGTCGGCGGCCACCGGCTACAACAACTTCTACGAATTCGGCCCGGACAAGGGCGATCCGGCGGCCAATGCCGGACGGATGTCGACGGCCGACTGGACGGTGCAGGTCGACGGCGAGGTGGCCAGGCCGGGGCGCTATGGCCTGGAGGAGCTGTTCTCCGAACAGACGCTGGAGGAGCGCATCTACCGCCTGCGCTGCGTCGAGGCCTGGTCGATGGTGATCCCCTGGCTGGGCTTTCCGCTGGCCGCGTTGCTGAAGAAGGTGGAGCCGACCGCCAATGCGCGTTACGTGCGCTTCGAGTCGCTGGTCGACGAGCGGGTGATGCCCGGAGTGACGTCCAACTTCGCGCGGATCGACTGGCCTTACGTCGAGGGGCTGCGCCTGGACGAGGCGATGCATCCGCTGACCATCCTGGCGGTCGGCATGTACGGGCGCATCCTGCCCAACCAGAACGGCGCGCCGCTGCGTCTGATGGTGCCCTGGAAGTATGGCTTCAAGAGCATCAAGTCGATCGTGCGGATCAGCCTGGTGGCCGAGCAGCCGGTCACCACCTGGCAGAGCATGGCGCCGCAGGAATACGGCTTCTATGCCAACGTCAACCCGCAGGTCGATCATCCGCGCTGGAGCCAGGCCCGCGAGCGGCGTCTGCCGAGCAGTCTGTTCAGCCCGAACATCCGCCCGACCCTGATGTTCAACGGCTATGCCGAGGAGGTCGCCGGCCTCTATGCGGGCATGGACCTGCACCGGGAGTACTGAGCATGTTGCTGGCCGTGCGTCTGGCGGTGTTCGCCGCCGCCCTGGCGGTGCCGGGGTTCTGGCTGTATCAGGCGCTGGGCGGGCTGCTCGGTCCCGATCCGGGCAAGGTGCTGCTGGAGCGACTGGGGCAGGGCGCTCTTTGCCTGCTGCTGCTGACCCTGGCGCTGTCGCCGCTGCGCCGCTTGAGCGGCTGGCCCGGCTGGCTGCGCCTGCGGCGCCAGCTCGGCCTGTGGTGCTTCGCCTATGCCTGCCTGCACCTGCTCGCCTGGCTGGCGTTCCTGCTCGGCTTCGATCCGGGCGCGCTGGGCACGGAGCTGGCCGAGCGGCCCTACATCCTGGTCGGCTTCGCCGCCTGGGCGCTGCTTCTGCCGCTGGCGCTGACCTCCAATCGCGCCAGCATGCGCCGCCTCGGCGCTGGCTGGCAGCGCCTGCACCGGCTGGTCTACCTGGCCCTCGTGCTGGCCCTGCTGCATTTTCTCTGGGTGGTGCGCTCGGACCTCGGCGAGTGGCTGGTCTATGCGGCGGTGGCGGCGCTGCTGCTGACGCTGCGCTGGCCCTGGCTGCTGGCGCGCCTGAGCGGCGTGTTCAGGCGGGCAGGGTAGCCTGCAGGGTTTCCAGCAGCACGCGGACCTTGGTCTGCGACTCCTCGTACTCGGCCTGCCAGTCGGAGTCGAGGACGATGCCGCCGCCGCCCCAGCAGCTGGCGCGGCCGCCCCGGACCAGCAGGGTGCGGATGCAGATCGAACTGTCCATTTCGCCGCGGCAGTCGACGTACAGCAGCGAGCCGCAGTAGATCGCGCGGCGGGTCGGCTCCAGCTCGTCGATGATCTGCATGGCGCGGATCTTCGGCGCGCCGGTGATCGAGCCGCCGGGGAAGCCGCCGGCCAGCAGGTCGAAGGCGTCGAGGCCCGCGGCCAGCTCGCCGGTCACGCTGCTCACCAGGTGGTGGACGTTGGGGTAGCTCTCCAGGGCGAACAGCTCGGGCACCTTCACCGAGCCGATCCGGCAGCTGCGCCCCAGGTCGTTGCGCAGCAGATCGACGATCATCAGGTTCTCGGCGCGGTCCTTGGTGCTGGCCTGCAGCTGCGCCGCCAGCAGCCGGTCCTCCGCTTCGTCGCGTCCGCGCGGGCGGGTGCCCTTGATCGGCCGGGTTTCCACCTGTCCCCGGTGCACGCTGAGAAAGCGCTCCGGCGACAGGCTGACCACGGCGCCGTCGTCCAGCGCCAGGTAGCCGGCGAATGGGGTCGGACAGGCGTCGCGCAGGCGGCTGTAGGCGAGCCAGGGGTCGCCCTGGCAGGGCGCCTGGAAGCGCTGGGTGAAGTTGACCTGGTAGCAGTCGCCGGCACGGATGTAGTCCTGCACCTTGCCGATGGCGGCGCGGTACTGCGCGGCGTCGATGGCCGCGACGAATGGCGCCAGCAGGCGGAAATCGTCGGCCGGCGTGCCGCCCGCGTCGGCCTCGAACAGGGCAATCAGCTCCGCGCGCCGTTCGGCGGCGAGGCTCGGGTGGAACACCAGCTGCGAGGTCTGTCGCGCGTGGTCGCTGATCAGCGACCAGGCGTACAGGCCGAGGGCGGCGTCAGGCAGGGCGAGGTCGTCGGTGGCCTGTTCGGGCAGGCGCTCCAGGCGCCGGCCGAAGTCGTAGGCCAGATAGCCGAGCAGCCCGCCGGTGAACGGCAGGTCGATGCCCGCCGGTGCCTCGGCGCGGCCCAGCTGCGCCAGCGCCGTCCGGCAGCGGGCGAGGAAGGCGCGGCCGTCCTCGCCGGTCTCGGGCGCGAGGGTCCGTTCGGGCCAGGCGCTGAACAGGTCGAAACGGCTGCGCTGGCTGGCCGGGCGACCGCCGTCGAGCAGGCAGGCGCCGGGGGCGGCGTGCACCCGGGCGAAACGCGGGCGCGGGTCGGCGTGATAGGGCAGGGGATGGATGACGCAGGTGGGCATGGTGTGGCTCGGAAGAACGCAGGCCGGCGCAATTCTACCCCAGGCCGGGCGTCGGCGGCTCAGCCGCCGGCCGCGGCCGGGGCATCCGCCAGCCGGCTGGACAGGAAGTCGATCAGCACCCGCACGCGGTGGGGCAGGTAGCGGTTGCTCGGCAGCACCGCGTAGATGCCCAGCGGTGGCGGGGCGTAGTCGTCCAGCAGGGTGACCAGCCTTCCCGCGGCGAGCGGCTCGGCGACGATGAAGTCCGGCTGCATGCTGATGCCCAGTCCCTCCACGGCGGCCGCGGCCAGGGCGTCGCCGTTGTTGGCCTGCAGACGGAAGGGGAGGTAGAAGGACTCCGGGCGGCCTTCCACCTGGAAGGTCCATGGCCGGTTGTTGGCCTGCGGCGAGTACCCCAGGCAGGCATGGCCGGCGAGTTCGCCGGGGTGCTGCGGCCGGCCATGTTCGGCCAGGTACTGCGGGGCGGCAACGGTGAGCAGGCGGCTGCTGCCGAGCCGGCGCACGATCTCCCCCGGGGCGAGCTGGCCGGTGATGCGGATCGACAGGTCGATGCCTTCCTCGATCAGGTTCAGCTGGCGGTCGCTGAAGTCCATCGCCAGGCGGATCGCCGGGTAGCTGCGGGTGAACTCCAGCAGCAGCGGCGCCAGCCGGCGCAGGCCGAAGCTCAGCGGCAGGCTGATGCGCAACTGGCCGCTGGGCGTCAGGCGCTCCTCCATCACGCCGGCTTCGGCTTCCTCCACCAGGGCGAGAATCGTCCGGCATTTCTCCAGGTAGGCGCTGCCCGCCGAGGTCAGCGACAGGCGCCGGGTGCTGCGCACCATCAGCTTGGCGCCCAGGTGCTCTTCCAGCGCGGCGATCTGGCGGGTGACCACCGAGCGCGCCACGCCGAGCTGGCTGGCCGCCGCGGTGAAGCTGCCCAGCTCGGCCACCCGCGCGAACAGGCTCATGGCCTCGAGTCGGTTCATTGTTGATTCCAATGGCAACAGAGTGTTCTTGATTGTCCTCTATTTGGCATCAGTGTGCGCAGGTAGAGTGACTCCATCGCCAATGACGCAGCGCCAGGCCCCGAAGCTCGGCGCGGCGCGTATCGAACCGATACAGAGGAGATCGACATGCTGGACATCAGACCTGCCGCGGAGCGCGGCCTCGCCAACTTCGGCTGGTTGCACTCCCAGCACAGCTTTTCCTTCGGCAGCTACTACGACCCGGAGCACATGGGGTTTTCCGACCTGCTGGTGATCAACGACGACCGCGTGCGGCCGGGACGCGGTTTCGGCAGCCATCCCCATCGCGACATGGAGATCTTCTCCTATGTGCTGGACGGGGCGCTGGAGCACAAGGACTCGATGGGCAACGGCTCGGTGATCCGTCCCGGCGACGTGCAGGTGATGAGCGCCGGCACCGGCGTGCGGCACAGCGAGTTCAACGCCTCGCGCGAGGAGCCGGTGCACTTCCTGCAGATCTGGATCGTGCCCAGCCGGCGCGGCGTCGCCCCGCGCTATCAGCAGCGCCACTTCGCCGCCGCGGAGAAGCGCGGCCGGCTGCGCCTGATCATCTCGCCGGACGGTGCCCAGGGCTCGCTGTCGATCCACCAGGACGCGCGCGTCTACGCCGGGCTGTTCGACGGCGCCGAGGCGCAGCGCTTCGAGCTGCCGGCCGGCCGCCACGCCTACGTGCAGGTCGCCCGCGGTGCGCTGACCGTCAACGGCCGGCGCCTGGCGGCCGGCGATGGCGCCCGCCTGCGCGATGTCAGCGCGATCGATTTCGGCGCCGGCGAGAACGCCGAGGTGCTGCTGTTCGACCTGCGTCCCCACGAATTGCCGATGTACTGAACCCCCGAGGAGAAATGACCATGAAAATCCTGCAGATCAACGCCAGCGCCCGCTCCGCCGGCGCCAACTCCACCCGCCTGGCCGATGCCATTGTCGCGCGCCTGCTGGCGCAGCACCCGGCCGCCGTGGTCGAACTGCGCGACCTGGCCAGCGAGCCGCACCCCGTCCTCGACGAGGCCGCGCTGGGCGCGCTGTTCACGCCCGCCGAGCAGCGTGACGCCGCGCAGGCCGCCCGCGTGGCCCTCGACGACGCGCTGATCGCCCAGGTGCAGGCCGCCGACGTCGTGGTGCTCGGCGTGCCGATGTACAACTTCGGCGTGCCGGTGCAGCTGAAGGCCTGGTTCGATGCCATCGCCCGCGCCGGGGTGACCTTCCGCTACACCGAGAACGGCCCGGAAGGCCTGCTCAAGGGCAAGCGCGTCTACGTCGCCCTGGCCCGCGGCGGCATCTATCGCGACACCCCGGCCGATTCCCAGGTGCCGTACCTGAAGACGATGCTGGGCTTCCTCGGCATGACCGAGGTCGAGTTCGTCTATGCCGAAGGCCTGTCCATGGGGGCGGTCGGTGTCGACAAGGCCTTCGCCGCGGCGCAGGAGCAGATCGAGGCGCTGATCGCCTGACCGTCACCGGCGGAGGAAAGGCGCCCGTGAGGCGCCTTTTGCCGTCGGCAGGCATGCCGCCGCTCCGGCCGCTGTGGCGCGGTGCGGCGTGTGCGGTTTGCACAGGAGGCGTCGCAGTGCGTTGCCGGGGCTGCCGCCCGGCAACGGGGGAGGGCAGGCGGGTGGCCCGGAGGCTACCCGCCTGGCAGGTCAGAGTTCGACCGGCTTGACGTGGCCGAACACTTCCTGGGAGAAGCGCACGCGCTGTTCCGGGGTTTCCTTGATGCCCTTGGCCTTGAGCTCCTCCAGACGCGCTTCCACGGCGTGGGCGCGATGGGTCAGGCCGCAGTCGTTGGCGATCTGGATGTTCAGGCCGGGGCGGGCGTTGAGTTCGAGGATCAGCGGGCCCTTGTCGACGTCGAGCACCATGTCCACGCCGATGTAGCCGAGGCCACACAGCTCGTAGCAGCCGGCGGCCAGCTTCATGAAGCCGTCCCAGTTGGGCAACTGCACGCCGTCCACCGCATTGGCGGTGTCCGGGTGCTTGGTGATCCGGTTGTTCAGCCAGGTGCCGCGCAGGGTGAGGCCGGTGGCCAGGTCGACACCGACGCCGATGGCGCCCTGATGCAGGTTGGCCTTGCCGTTGGACTGGCGGGTCGGCAGGCGCAGCATGGCCATCACCGGGTAGCCCATCAGCACGATGATGCGGATGTCCGGCACGCCCTCGTAGCTGATGCTCTTGAAGATCGGGTCCGGGGTCACCCGGTACTCGATCAGCGCGCGGTCGCGGCCGCCGCCCAGCGAGTACAGGCCGGAGAGGATGCTGGACAGCTGCTGCTCGATCTCGTCGCGGCTGACGATCTTGCCGGAGACGGTCTTGAAGCGCCCCTCGAAGCGGTCGGCGATCACCAGGATGCCGTCACCGCCGGCGCCCTGCGCCGGCTTGATCACGAAATCGTTGTGCTCGCCGATGATCTTGTCGAGGTTCTCGATCTCCTTCTCCGTGGAGATGATGCCGTACATCTCCGGCACGTGGATGCCGGCGGCGATGGCGCGCTCCTTGGTGAGGATCTTGTCGTCCACCACCGGGTACAGACTGCGCTTGTTGTACTTCAGCACGTAGTCCGCGTTGCGCCGGTTGATGCCCATGATGCCCTTGGCACTCAGGGCCTTCCAGGTTTTGATCAGGCCGAACATGGCATCAGTCCTTGAGGAAGGCTTTGAAGCGGAACAGTTCGGTCAGGCGGTAGCCGCGGTAGCGACCCATCGCCAGCATGAAGCCCACCA